>JAAUXT010034952.1_pt1 | contig 17375 bp, 15 predicted proteins | sample 7278171 | NCBI WGS metagenome assembly JAAUXT01 (sample SAMN14350112, study PRJNA611818) | marine sediment metagenome | isolation source: surface marine sediment (1.8m) | place: French Polynesia: Moorea | collected 2018-08
CTAAAACTGGGGGGCGGGGTCCCTTAAGACAGAAAATTTTCTAAGTCCAAAACCAGGGGGGAGGGGGAGGGGGGTCCGACCACAAACCTATCACCGTTGCATAACACACGCCGCTCCCTGAGGACGGCGTGTGTAAAAAGCACCTGTGTGCGGGAAGACTTCGGAAAAAAACTTTTCCGTTTTCAACTGACGTACAATGACCGTATTCCCTTTCGACGGATTTCCACCCAATTTTGGAGCCTAAGAGGATGGAAAGTTTACATCAGTTGCACTTTAGAGTGCAGAACAACGTCCTCACGCAACGAGAGGCTGACTTGATAGAACGGCCTGTGAATTTCAGATCGATTTCCCTTCACAGCTTCTTCGACACGCAAGATCAAAGCGTTGCTTCCAACCACTGAAAAGAAAAAACACTTCCAAGAGTGACTTCTGCTTGCAACCTGAGTAACACAACTTTCATGTCCAACACAAGGCTCGAAAAGGAAAGAAAATGCCAACCTGGTCAAAGTTCATTCCAGACACGGTTTCAGATCTCTCTTGTTTGCGAAGGTTCTGAAAGCGGTCTGCAAAACACGGACAATCTTGACATCATCATTTGAATCCGGAGTTTACAAAACGACAATACACCTCAAACGCAGGAACAACACAAGAACACATATTTTAGTCACCGTAAAGCGTCTGTGTTTTGACTGAAACAAGAACAAAATCGTCAAGTTCAAGTCCTCCTTGTTTGCCGCAAAACTGGGTTGCAACGAAGGCAATTGACTTTTTGCTCAAGCCAAAACCTGCAATGAAATGTCACAGGGATCAGAACTTGTGTCGAAGCTCGCGCAGGAGCGTTGGTTTGTGTGCCCTCCTTCCCAACTCTGCTTGAAACCAAACCAGTTCAAAAAGAGTGTTTTTCCTCCTCAGATTGACCCCCTCACCTGTATTTCCAAAGGCGCTTCTCAGCTCTTTCCTGCTCAACAAACCAGAGTCATCAGCGTCGAATTCTTCGAATGAATTCTGCAACAAGATTGCACCGCAGAATACAATGTTAGCCAAGCACTGAGAAGCTTGCACCGAACCAGACAAAATACACAGCTGAGCTGGTACCTGAAGGTTCCGCACTCTGTCCCAAACACGTTTGCACTCATTCTTCGTCAGCAGACCTGTGCTTTCAATCTGGGTTCACTTGTTGAAGGAAAAATAAACTGTGGTGCGTGCTGTTTTTTTCCACTGTTTCGTATAATTCGCCTGTCCCGACACCGCTACGGTTGCCTCATCTGTGCGTTCTTCTCACGGTGAGACTTCACTGAGAAAGTGGCAACGTCTGACCATCATCGGCATTACAAAACTTGGCCACAAGCCAACCACGTGAGGCAGATCATCCTCATTGTCTCAACAACCTAAGGATACTCCGTACGCGCTGATCAAAGCTCTGCAAGTGCCTTTGCTGTAACCTTCGTCACCCTCTGAAATTACCGAAAAAACAATTTGGTGGAAGGAAACTGAGAATATCACAAGAAGCATACAAACCCAAGGAATACTCACCAATCGGGAATGCTTTGTTGAGTATCCTTTTCAGTTCTTTGGCGTCAACCACAGCGTCGCTGCCAGCGAATCTGTTGAACAACCTTTCAAACTTCCTCTGTCGTCTGGTACCACCAGCTTGCTCCTTGAAGAAGAGAGATGTCTCCGTGGGTCGTTTCCGACAACTTTTCCGATGCTACGGACAAATTGTTTTGCTGGTTTTCCCTTCACACCCATAGTTTTGCGAGTCTCCTGAAAATTGACTTCCCTACCCACTTACTTCACACGGTGTGTGACAACACTCACCACTGGTTGTGAGACAGAGTCCACTTCTCTGCAACGAGAGAAGAATAACGACGGGTCAAAAATAAGTGTCCGCGAGTGCACACAACGGCAACGATCACGGTCGCCTCCTTTCGTCTTTCATTGTGTCACCGTTTCTCAGAACTTTAGCCATCAACAGAAGCTGACAGAAGTGAAAAGGATGGAGAAATACACTGGCGCCACAAATTGTTGTCATTGTTTGAGTGCTGTCACAGGAAAAGAGCACTGAATCTTGGAAAACAACAAAAGCGACTGCGGAGGGGCGGGGCAACGGACGGCTGATTCCACCAGTGAGACAGAGTTGTGTTTCATCGGAGGAAGGGTAGTCAGTAAAGCGCTGAAAGGCCTCCAACCAGTACAGGTGTTTTCTTACAAAGATGAGTGTGATTGACAACTGGTTACCAAAGAGAAAACTGTTACCCAGTTTGTGCAGGTCTTTCAGTTGCAACTCTCAGCAGGAACTCCGCCTCCGTATCCGGACTGTAAGTGACAGGAATGACACAATACGTCCCCGGCGTCAAGTCGTAGCGACCTGATCTCTCCCTCAAATACTCAAACTTGGTCATTTTTCTTTCAAGCCGCAGCTCAGAAGCGTCGAGCGATTGACCGTCCAGTTCCTCCGTTCCATCGCCAATGAACTGTGGAGAACACAAACCTGTGTCACAAAAACTCCCATTTTAGGTTTCTTGCGCACTGCTTCCTGGTACAATCAAGAGATGAAGCCAAACATGGCGGTACCTTGAGAATGTCGAATCCTATCGCTTCCTCCACGTTTTCGGTGCTTTGCAGTTCGGTCTTCATTTGCCGCCGATACTTCTGCATCAGGGACACGATAACGGTGCCGGTGTCCGCGTCGTCCGTCACATCTGTGTCCGTCAGCCGCACGAAGTACTGAGGGTTCGACCAGTACTGAGCTGCCGAATGCCACAACCAGTGAACAATCAGACTGACCGAGAAGAAATCGCTTCATGGTGATTGTTCGCAGCTTACGCTTGCGAAAGAAAAAGGTTGAGAGCGCCGAGAAATTCCGTCGGATGACAACTAGCTGCAGGGAAGGTGAAACGTTGTTCGGAATATGTTTGGCTGAAGTACACACAAGAAAACAAAACGAATCTGTGAGGGACTTTATTTTGTTTTGTCTTTTTTTCAAGCTGTTTTGTTTGTCTTTTATTTTTCAAGCACCGACCACTTGCACTCCGGCTTGGTCCGCGCACTGAGTGCACTACCTTCATTTGGAGGCGCGCCGCACCCTCCAGCGTTCACTCCGCTTATCCACCTGCCGTGATGCATGCCAATGTTCCATTCCTTTTTCTTTTTCTGCAAATGGAGAGATCTTGACTCAAATTTTCTTCATCATGCTTCGGGCTGTCACAATTTTGCCAATAATGCCTGCCACAATTTCGTCGTTTCACGCAACGCTCTCGCACTTACTCTTCCGGGCGCAGAAGTGACAGTGCCTGGAGAGAGGTGACAAATTTGGACTTCGTCAAAATTTTTCACAAAATCCTCAAACGAAATCCTGAAACACAAAATTGTTCTTCAGATGAAAAAGTCGCAACTCTGAAAATTATGACGAATGTCATCAAAACAACCAAATTTCCTTTCATCAATTGGTGAAGTAAGCTGCTCAACGCTTACCAAAACTCGCCGTCATCAGCAGTCGTCAAGTCCAATGATTCCCTTTGTTCTTCTGTGATAGTGTTCCATTCATCGGACCTACAAACGTGCAATTCAGCAATATTTATGTCTATCTTTCTGTCCACAATTATGTTGTGCACCACGGTGACAAAATTCTGTCTGGAGTCTCATGTTTGCAGTACTTCTTCAAACGAAATAACGAACCCATCAGACCAGGCTCCATTCCACTCCCTGTAACCCCACGGATTTAGACACCTGAGTAGTTTCACCGGTGTGTCACCCGAAGTGAACTGTCAAAGCGAACAGAAAAACATCTTGCTGCAGGATTGGCTAAAATACCACAGGATGAACACGGTACCTCCAATTCAAGCGAAAACATCAGCTGATGAGTTTGCTCCAAAACGAAGTTGAATTTGGGGCCGACTGAGGGCCACCAACCTTGACAATGTTCGTCACGCTGTAGGCATGAGTGGAAACCAGTCCAGTGTCAAGCTTCGTCTCAGATGTGCTCGCTCCGCCTCTCACCTGTCATGAGCAGGGTCAAGCAAACGCATTCGGTGCAAAGACCACCACTGAACGCTGAACACGCGCGGCTGTGCCAACTCACCCCAATGTTGCAGCAGACCAGGGAGTTCATCTTGAACGTGCGAAGTAAGAGTTTGAATAATCGTCCAGGGTTGTCTGCAAAGTCTTTGATGGGAATAAATTCCCCGATTCCTCCAGTGAAATCCACCAGCGCATCGTGACTGTATCCACTCTCCAGCGATTGGTAGGATCCGAATAGTCTGACAGCGCAACAGAATACCAGATACCACAACACTGATTTGTTGGTGTCAGAGAATACGACGTACAACTCACGTCACACTTACTTGGCATACGCCTTCTCCAGAAGTGCTGCCCAAAATTCATTTTCTTGGTCTCTGTTTTTGCAAAATAACAATTTGCCTCCTCTTGTCGGTAATCTGTCGTCAACAACGACTTCCTTCCAGTCACCAAACCTCCAAAAGTGGAAACGAAATATTGCTGAAATGTTTCAACAAGCTTCCATCTTAATTCTTCCAAATTTGACACAAAACAAAAGTTTCACTGGACAGTTGCGCAGCATTATTTACCTGCATACTGGTCAGAAAAACTTTGGCCAGAAGGAACGACTCGGTCGAACAACTCCGGCTTCGTTGTCAACACGGAGGCAGCCGAGAGAAACCAGCAATTGCCTGTTTGGAAAACATAACACAACATGCATGTACTTCTGTTCACAAGTTTACATTTCTTTGTCAAAATTGTTGTCAGTTGGCAGTCGACAAATATACATCGTTTGTGGGTGCAGTCTCGTACACCGCACAATGTTTGTGGGTGCAGTCTCGTAAATACACATTCGAGAGTCAGTACCAATGGTGCAAACCCACGTATCTGCTTACCCACGCTTCCTTGATCCAGGTCAAACTTTGAGGCACCTTCGAGTATGAATTTGGGATCATCACATATTTCCTGCAAGAAGAACAGAGACGTGACGCCTTTGCCGAAATTTGAAAAGACCTGGTTTTCTGCAAATGTTGTTCAATCTGAATTGGGTTGACCAACTCTTTTGTTTGTTTGTGCCGACAAGACACTGCAGTGCCGTGCAACAAGCCGCTGTCTTACCGAAGGTCTTTTCCATTGAACATCCCTCCACGACGCTGGCATGTTCGCTTCTGCCTTGTAAAATATCGAAGCCTCGACCGCTGGAAAATCCTCATCTTCAAACAGGCCGCCATTGTTCAGCAGTCTGTTCTTGATCACCTCGTAACTTTCTCCCATCACTGAATTGGATCCCTTCGTGGGTTCGTGCTTGGCTGGGACGTTTTTATGCCGTTACAGCTTCACGCAACGCTCTGATTGTTGCTCCAATTTTCATTTGTGATGACACTCCCACTTCCTATTTGTGACAACGTTCGCCAAACGTCGACGCATTTTCCTGCACAGAGTTGAGAATTTCTTCCAATTGTGGCCTTGACGATTTCTGTTGCTCCATTTTCTTCAAGACTCGCAGACTTGTACAATGTTGAGATTCCTCAGAACGTCAGGGCAATCACCGAATTACAAGTCGGCTTGTTCGTAGTTGCACCGTGAAGCGATGTCAATTGCAACTAACAAACGTACAACCGCACCGAATGAAAACGGCGCCTTACGAAACTTCTAACAGCTGTTAAATCGCGTGCACACAGACGGATATCACAACAAACATGATATTTTTTCTTTGTTGACATTTATTTTCCGCTAACAACAGTTCGTTCAGTGACCCTTCTGCGCTGCTGCCTGCGCCTTCAGTACCTTCACCACGATCTTCTGCTCTTCAATCAGAAACGCTCTCACGATCCTGCAAAAACAAAGGACAAGATCCGTTTGAGGGCACAACACACGACTGACAGCAACTTGTCCAGAGGAAATTGGACATTATTAACAGAAGTTTGTTCCCGACTTACTTTCTAGGGGAGGGGTCCCAGCTGCATTTTGAAGTTTGCAATGCTTGGACCTCTGTGCCCCTCAAGAATCCAACACGAACCACACACAGGGACGGTACTTCGTCAATTGTCTGTGTCAGCGTGTGACAGATTGCCTTGTCAATTTACACGTCCAAACCACGACAACACAAACAACTCACACCAACAACAGATCGGAGATTAGAAAGCGCGCGATCTGAATCGATCCCATGATCATCCTGCTCTGGGACCTACCAACCCTGTCCGTGGACACCCAATTCCCAGACAGCCCCAGCGCATGACCTCATCTGTCTGCTCAGAGGGTGGGGGTCCGCATGGTCACTCATGGCGGCACGCCCGCGTGGCTACAAACAGGTCCAGCACCCGAGTGATTACAAAAAGCCATTGATCGAACGCTTGAAAACAAAGCGGCTCGAGACGACGACGTTTGGGTCCGTGTGGCTGGCAGTGCACGCAGCCAACATGAATTCTCGGACCACGGGGGGTAACACAACATGGCCAAAAAATGAAAATTGCCTGAAATGATCCTGGTTAAATTTTCACCATGTTGAGTCCCCCCCCCCCCACAAATCAATGTAACATGGGCTGGCCAACTCAACATGGGCAAACAAATGAAAAATGCTTAAAATGGCCCCAAAATGACCCTGGCCATTTTTTCAGCATGTTGAGTTACCCCCCCCCCCAATCAAACAATATGCCCACATACACACAGATAGGTGTCATTACATTAAGCGCGCGTCCTATCAAGGACCGCGCGCTTGAAAAAACTGGACAGCGAGATTCCCGTGAGGCAATCAGAGGAAAACAAACCTATTTCTGACGCATTTGTGGCAGCGAGATCCTCCGTAGGAGCGGGACACAGTCTTGAGCCGCTTGCTCATCGCCACCCGCTGCATCGGTCGCGACGGGCGGATCTGCAAACCACCAAGCGTTCCGAATCACCACCAGTTATCCTGTCTCCATGTTGAATTTCTCTTGCTGATTTCCTGTACTCAGAGCAAATTCAATGACGGCAAACTTACCCCGTGCAACTTGACTCTGCAATCACCACATTTTGGGATTGCTCCAAGCTTCTTTGTGTAGTGGTACACCAGTCGACCGCCGGGTGTCTTCACACTGCAAAGTAAATTAAAGTAAGAAAAGTCTACACTAACATCCCAAGTACCGCTATTCGTGCAGCCAGTTCACATGGTGTTGATTTGTTTCATCACAGTTCACGTCACAATGTGTCCCAGTTTATTTTCTCGCAACCACAAAACTAAAAACAGGTTCACGCAAAGATCTATCAAAACGCATCCCGCGTTGGAGGCTCAGGCTGATGCCGCTAATAATTGTGTCGTAGTTCTTCATGTGTCAGACACGAGTCAAGTCGGTCTTGTTGAACTGACAGCTGCCCTCACGAACAGCCGATGTAAAATACCTCAATTATCGCTCAGCTGAGAAGTTATGGTGAAGTGTTTCACAGTTCAACTTACATCTTCCTGCGGTTGGACTTGGTGTTGTAGCTCAAGCGCCGTCGGAAGGTCAGTCTCTGCACCATCTTGTTTCTGAGGAACAGAAGCTGGTTTCAAGTCACACACATTGCAAACGAATGGGATATTTACGTCAATAGACAACGATATGTTCGGTACCACAAAAAAGTTATGATGATTCAGCCAGTAAAGTTACCATCGCATTTTCACTTTTCTGGAAGAAACACGATGTTAAATATTCATCCAAACCTTGAATTTAGCAACTAAAACGGATATCGACCACGATTGAAAACGATTGAAAACACCAACCTTCTGAGCGATGATTCAGAAGACGAGAAAAGGAATGCCACCAGGTGGCGCGGTATATTTTTCACAGATTCGTTACGGAAGATGGAGCTGTCAGACTGAGCGATAATAAAGGATCATGGCTTCGTTGATGGAATCGTACGAACAACAGTATTCCAATTTAACTGCTGAAATTACGTCAAAAATTGGAAGAATACCAAATTTGACTGGAAGTAAGGATTGAATACACTTTTTCTGATACACAATATTCCGTGAACTGTTGACAGAGAGACGGACAAGATCCACATCCAGGACGGATGTTGATCTCCTGTCAGGATCTGCACTGTACATGGAGCGTTTCAGCTTCAGAAGTCCCTGAACTTGACTCTTAAAATTTGATCGTTTTGATCAAACACGTTTCTCAAGCCATTTCCACGGACAGAAAATTTGAACACCTGTCACCACTCGATGTGTTCGCTTCGATGAGCACAAAGACCCCACCCTCTATTATTTTTGTTGTTTCACACCAGCTTGGTGATTGAATAGATCTAGATGGTCATCAAAAAGACATCCGCTCCTCTACCAGCTTGAAGATCCAGATCAAGACAATATAAAGTTTAACCGAAGCAATTGACTTCCAAATGATACGTGGCTTGTCCCCGAATATTCCTTCTTTTTGCGATTACGGTGTTCCACACTGACCAACAAATTCTCTAGTCACTAGTTCTTTTCCTTCTAGTTGGGACCTTGGTTTTTGTGACCAAAAAGAACAAAAATAGCTTGAATAATATGTTATTTTCTTTGATTAAAAATTGAAAATTTTGGTCTTCTGGCTATCAAAGTTGAAAAACTGAATGTTTTTTGTCATTCTACAGCCAAATAAGGCATCACTTCTTGATACAAAGGCTATACAAGTCTAAAAAATATTTATTTTCTGTAGAAAAAAGTTGATCAAGCATGGAAAAAGATAGTTTTTGTGAAAGTGAATTTGACAGAGTGAGAAACTTTCCTTCAAAATATCATAAAAGTAGAACCAGAGCAAGACCCTTTCTTGGCTATTAGTTGTAGTAAAGGTTGGCTCTGTTGTGAAGGAAAACTAATATATTTCAAACCTAAACTATGGAGAAATAAGAACTTAGCTGAAAGGTAAATTTGGAGGAATCTTATTTCCTCAAAATTACTGTTCTTGTATATAAGGGAAGCCTGCTTCTTTGGCACTTGAGAGTGTGGTATCAAGCAATGTTTTTGGACCAGATTTTGTTGGAATATCACAGCAGACAGGTGTGCCATCGCAAAAAGAAGGAAAATTTTGGGACAAACCTCGTATTTACGAGCAGACAAGATGTGAAGCATTTCGTCACTGGATGCTCGACAGACAGAATGACCAAAATATCAGAGTTGTGAGCCTCAGGACGACATCTGAATCGTTCAAATGAGATTACTTGGCATGCGTGCGCCACCACTGCAGCCAGAAGAACTCTCAAGGAAGCAAATGGTCCAGTGAAGCTCGGTGGTGGCTGCGAGTTGGCGCTTCAGAAATGAAACGGCCAGTCTAATCCCTGTGTGATACACTTTTCAGGTGAGAAAGTTGCAGCAATAAATCATGTGGAACGCCTTATGGATGAAACCAAGGAGCTGGTGAGTTCAGCTAGAGTTTCACTAAAAAGTAAAAGGGAAACCAGGTGTTACAAGTGTTGTTGGCACCGCGTCTGCAGACCAGCTCCCCTCAAATCGCCTCAGTGAAAGTTGTCCCAAGAATTTGGTGTTCACCCCACTCCCATCCCCATTTGGGACAGGGCCCAGTCCGGTTTTTCAACAATTTTTGGAAATTATCGAAAAAAGGTCAATGTCGATTTTTCTCGCCTTTCAGCTGGAGCAGATGGACCTGGAGGTGATGGAACTTCCGCCGAAGGACAGACTCAAGTATCAAACTCGACTGAAAAGCTACAAGACAGAGCTCGTCAAACTGGAAAAAGATGCGGTGAGTGTTGGCGAATACCAGTTCTTGTCAGCATCGAGAGAGGAAACACCCCTGGCACCCACATGTTGTGTGTGTGTGTGTGTGTGTGTGTGTGTGTGTGTGTGTGTGTGTGTGTGTGTGTGTGTGTACACCATTGAAAATGATTGACGTTTGCCACCCCCACCCCCTCCCGCCTCCGACAGTCACTGTGCAGTTCCTGGGCGCACCTTTGATCTTTGGGCTGACGTTCTTGTTCAGACCCAGGTGGTTGGCTCAAATTTCAATGGCGGAGGGGCGTCAGGTGTCAGACAACCTTTCAGTTCCTAAAAATTCGAGACCATCTCTTGGTGGAATGATCTAGATTTGGCCAAAAAAAATCCAGGTCAGTTCTTCGGATATTTTCTGAGCATTTTCTGCAACTTGGCCTGTTCCCGATTGGTGGAAATGTTGGCGAGAGAGGGAAAGAGAGTGTGAGTCCTCAAGGGGGGGGGGGGGAATAAATTCTGGCTGGATAATTTTCACCTCCATAATTTTGCACTCAAGCCTCAATCTGGAAAATCTTGCCTGTTCTGAAGGTTCAACATGTGCTCGTTCGAGATGAGCTGGATGTGTGGCCCTTTCAAGTTTGAGAAAACCAGCGTGTAGCCATGGGAGGGGGCATAATGACTGACTGTGCTTTGGTAATTCTGTGGTCAGGACCCAAATGGCCTTTGGCCGTTCACCAGGATTCAGGCAAGTGTCAGAATCCGAGGAACCTTCAGACACCTTCCCCTGGACAGAAGAATTCTGTCGGAAATCTCAAATCTTGTGTCCCTGAGAATTGAACAGTTTTTCCAGATCACCGGAAGCAAGTCGAAAATGTGCTTTTCCTTTTCTGACTTGGGAGCAACTTTCCTGTCAATCACCACAGAACGCTCATTGTGCGAAGTCCCTTTAGGGCGAAGCACCATGTGGTAGTGCAGTTTATGGCAGGGCAGATGAAATGTCCCCTGCCCCCCACCCCTCTCCAACCCCCCTCCCCCTCACCTCCCCTCCCCCACCAACCCCCCCTCCCCTCCACTAGACCCCCCTCCCCCCACCAACCCCCCCCCTTCCCAGACAAGGAGGACAAGGAAGAATCAATGACATTACCGGCAAGGGACTTCGCACTGCAGTTGCCTTGAGCACTGCTTCTTGTTTTGATTGCCACCGAAAGACCTTGACTGCCTCCTGAACGAAATACAACTCGGGCCTGCGCGTTCAGATCAGTGGAAATACTCAGGGCAAAAAACTGTTGGGGACTGCGTATGGTCAACAAAAGAATGCTCAAATGATGCGCGACGCACCGTCCAAATGGGAGGTACTCAGACTCACCCCCGCCACAGCCCAACAAATGCTGGCATACGTGTGGTAACAGAAGCAGCAGTGCACGGCTACAATGTGTCCAGCACGGCTGTGTGTTCACCGGGCGTTGTCCTTTTGTTTCTGCTGTCCCTTGACCATTGGCGAGTGACTGTTTATCAGCCGCTTGTGGTGATATTGGTTTTGAGTTGCGTCTGCCGACCGTGAGTCCGAGTTTGGGGCGTTACTCGGAAAACTCAAAACATTCTGACTTTTCAGCCGGGGAGAGGGATTGGGATTTCCAACTTTCCGACTTACCCTACCCCCTTGCCGTCCCTCTGGGTGCATGAAAGTGGCTTCCAACTTTCTGAGTTTCCTTGTTGTCCCCCTTCCATGTGCAACATTTAGAAAGGTGGCTTCTGTGTTTTCTGCTCTTTTTCAGAGTTCCAGAGTTGCCTTTTCCCACCCTAAATGCAAAATTTGGATGGGTGGTTTCTAACTTTATGTGTTTGCCAACCTTTTGTGATCCCCCCCCCCCCGCACTGCAAAACTTGGAAGGTTGGACTGTTCATGTGAGATGACTTTGTCAGTGTGTTGGTTTCAGTATTGCAGGCGATGTGTGCGGCGAGCCGCTGATGTTTCTACTTGAAAGTCTAGTGACTTTTGGAAATTGTGTCTGTGTGTTAGGACCCTAGAGCTGTGGAAACATTCTGCCCTCGAATGGGGAGAGGACTGGCCAGAAAATGTGTCTGGTTTGTCCAGAGGTTGTCAAGGTTGTCCAGGCAAGGGTGGCCCCTGCCTCGCACTCGCAAATCCGGAAAGACATCTGGTGTCTCGATATTTTGCACCGGATATGTGCGCCAGCGTACACACCACATGCATGGCTCCAGGGCGAGAGGAATTCAAGACACAACCTAAAATCCTTCTCAGGGTGCCGAAAACAAACCTGAATTCCAAATTGAAGCATCCTCCTGACCTGGAAGAATCTTGAGCCGTCAATATTTTCTGATGGAGAAAATAAAGGACGACCATGTGCACTGTGGCACAACAGGAATTAGAAATGTGGACGAAGTACTTGGGCGTTGGACATACTTGACGACAGTTTATCTGGAAGCGAAGCTCACCAACACGAGGGAGCAATCGGCGATTGAAAATGTGCCTGACACTTGTGCTTCAGAGATTTTTAACCCAAAGAAATTATTCATTTGAAAAAGTAATTCTTATTTTTGCCAAGTGAGGGGCAGTCATTTCTCAAACTGAGGGGTTGCATTTCACACGAAAGTACTCGCACAGTATTTTTTATCGCACATGAAATGGCTGTGACACACCTATAAGTTGTTGGTGTCCTCTTGACCCTGTTTCCCCTTTGCGAGGGCAGGACAAGAGGATGGGGCATTGCTTGCAACTTTGGTCCAATTCAATGTGAAGTGATCCAGTGATTGATACAGTGGGTGCGTTGTGTTTGTTTCTCTAGACAGATGCGCCCTCTCTGTCGTAAATGGCGAATTCCGGGTGACAGGTTCGAGTTTCGAGGGCGCATCATCCCAACGGGTTTTCCCTTGGGACAACAAATTCACCCGGGTGCATTTTGTGCCTCAGAAATGGTTTTCTGAACTAACTCAACTTTAGAGGCAGTGAAAAATTGTCTTTAACGATGGAAATGTGCCTCCATCTGGCTGGGAAAACCATAACTACCAACAAGTTTGTGGGGAATCAATTGGTCGAAGCGCTATGACTGTGATATCTTTTGTACGAGTGAAAGTTCTGTCCAACTCTTCTGGAGAATCACTTGCGGTATCACTGATCAACTTCAGCTCCGCTGTGGCCGGAACTTCCGGTCACAAGACTCAGTCTCAGGGCGACCAGCTATCTTTTTCGGCTTATCAGACTTTCAGCAAACAAAAAATCAGCTGAATTTGTCCGCTGAATGTGTGGCAAAAGAATGTAGTTCTGTGACATTTTCAGGCACTTGTGTTGTGCCCAGATACCTTTCTTGCCTTTGAGAAAAAGAGAATCACGTCGATTCGTGCCGACTCATTGTTCAGTGAATACCCTGGAGCTCCAGGGCTGGAACAAACTGGGCGTGCTTCCCTAACCCCCGAAAATGTTCTCACTCACTCACTCACTCACTCACTCACTCACTCACTCACTCACTGACTCACACACACACACACACACACACACACACTTTCCTCTCTGGGTCTTCTGTCACGCATGTGTGAAAGTTCATTGTACGTGGTTCTGTGGGAATTCCTCCCGTTCAAGGTTTCTGTCGGGGCGACTTTTTGCTGGAAGTTGGTCGCTCTGAAGACAGCTTGGTGTTTTCGTGTGAGACACTTCGCCAAGAAAATGAAACTCACAGTAGCACTTGTCAGAAAGACGTCTGCGTCAGAGTCTGCAGATTAGGTTTGCATCATTTGGTTCATTGTTCTCTGGAAGATTGTGACAAATTTTCTGCTTGACTTTGCGAACCGGTTTGAGGAGCTCTTTTGGAGACAAGATGATCCACAGTCAGAAATCTGCAAATTGGTCTGACTCACTCGACTCTTCAACATTGATTCGCGTTTCAAGGAAATACTTTGCAGAAAGCAGTTGTTTTCTTGACACTGCTTGCGTAGAAATGCCCATTTGTTCCCAAAGCGCAGTTGGTGTTCAACTGGAATTGAGGGGGGCGGGGACAACTTATTGAATTGAGGGAGACACTTCGTGCGTCGCATCGAAATAATTTCATTGCTTGACTTGAAATTAATTGCTCACAGTGTGCAGTGTTTGAGTTGTTCATGGTCACTTGTTCTGCTGAAGTCCTTTCTCCCTGCAGTCGCGACAACAAAGACTCAGATTGAGGAGAGGACTCGCTTTTCTGCACAGTCACACTGGAGATCCAAAACTGTTTCACGACGAGAAGCAATTGAAACCAAACAGTAATTCTTGTGCAGACTTCGACAGTCAATTCGTCTGTCCACAGGACCGGAAGTCGCTCCCTTCGTCGAGAGGTCAGAGCGTTCAGACCGCCCCCTCACTCATCGCATGTGGGACAGAGGCACCAGGGGCTGCACCAAAGAAACGACCAAGGCAAAGAAAGTGGTTTGGATCAGCAGTATCGACTGCCGGTCGATGTGAAAAGAGCGTGGAAACTACGTTTCTTACTTGTTTTTGGGCGTGTCACATTGTGTGTCGCCAGGACAGGGCTCAACAGACTAGAAATTTGGAACAGACAAAGACTTCCTACTTTAATTGCCTGTTCGGTGTTTTGTTTCTTGCAGAAGCGGTCGAAGATCGCGTTCAGTGACGACGTGCACGCGCGGGAAGAGCTGCTGGGGGAAGATTGCCACACATCCGAGGATCAGGTTCGATTCGCTTTCAGCAGACTGGGACGATGTTGCTTGTTCGGCTCTTCTGTATTGTTTCTGGAGAGTTTCGTCTGGAACCCCACCACTTTCAGCGTGGTCTATATATTCGGAGGTACTCGTAGTCATGTCCGACCCCCACCATGTTGGTTTGGCACCCGTGTAGAGACGGGCCTCTACTTTTGACCAGCAAATCGGCACTTTTTTGACAACCTCACATGTAAAAAGACGCACCCCAACTTTTATCTGAGTTCCAGGATGGAAAAGTGTTCTTCCAGACACAAAAAGACATTTCTGCAGTGAGATTGTCTGTTCCATTGTCGGTCTTCTGGCCCAATGTCCTGGAATCCATCATTTTTGGTTTATCAATTTTGTAAGAGACCCCAGTCTTCAGAAAACTAAGTCGAAGACTTTTGAAGTGTCTTTCCAGAAACTTTCAGAAAAGCCCACCACTGATGTCTTTGTATGTTCAAATTTTACACATATCCTTGTATGAGACGTACACCTTGTTTTGGTGCTCAATTTGGGGAGGGAGGGGAGGTGCGCCGAATACATCGGTGGACACGGTATTTGTTTCTGAATAAGCAGGCTGGTGTCCGAGTGTTGGACCCCCAGGTAAGGTCGCGTTTTCGTTTCGTTCGGTTGTGAATCGCATTCGATTTTAATTGACACTTCGACTCCGAAGATAGTTTTCTTGTTACAGTCCGTTCAGACTGATTTCTTTTCTTGACGTTTCGCGATGGACAAGCTGAACCGATACAGGTTGTCATTCTCGGGATCTGAAATGTTAATCGATTCACAAGTTGTCCGCATACCCATCAACATCGCCCAACATGCACGTTCACGTCTTTCCTTCCGGCCTGTTGTTCGGACGCTCACGTAATGCGTCAGACTGGAACTCTGCTCTGTTTGGACGACCGGAGCTGGCACGGATTATCAAAAACTTGTTTGAACTTCTTCGCGTGAACATTTGTCCGCGAGTCCTCTTTTCAAAGTGTTCTTCTCCCAACTCTACAGCGTGCGAGACTGCTGGACAACACCGAGAGGTTGGAGAGGGCAGGGAAAAGACTTGACCACGGATACAAAACTGTGCTTGAAACAGGTGACGCTCAAAAATCTGCAAGAGAAGCTCAGCCAAATCTGCCAAAAATTGTCTGAAATTTGTCTGGCTGGAAACCTCCCGTCCCGGAAGGGAAATTTGCGGTTGCAAATCTGGTAATCTTATTGAACACAGTGAACGGAGGTTGTGCAGACTTCGCGCTTGCGTGTTGCACGGAAGTTGTTTCTTCCAAGTCTGTGCTTGCGTTCTCCTTTCAGAGGAGATCGGTGCCGGTGTCCTGGAAGACCTACACACCCAGCGCGAAACCATCCAGAGGTCCAGGGGACGAGTGAGTTTCTTTCATACGTTTTGTTATTGGGCAAGGTCGAACACAAACAAGGCTTCTTTTGTGATCTATCCTTTTAATTTTCACACCATTGCATGTGTCATGCACCGACAATAAATAACGAGAGGCAACCGCGAGTAGCACGATGTTTTTGGTGTAGAGAAGGACCAACTAAAGTCCCGGACGGGGATAGCACCTACTGTGTGGGTGCTACTCCGCGCCAACCCCTGAGAATTTCAAATCGCTTTGCCTCCGCAAGGAACCTGACTGATATTTGAAACTCAGAATTCCAGACCCACCAAAATCATTGGGAATGCAATTGTAGCTGCAGGTCGAGCATCCAACCACAGGACAGTTGCAATGTTTGAGCCAGTCCTTTGTATGGATACAACACAGTCTGATTTCAGACAGTTGCACAGCTCAGACAGGTTGAAAAAGTCCTGTGTCCATCCTTTGTGTGCTTTTCCGCTCAGTGGGAGCAAACGACGTGTTGTGTTGTTGTCGTCCGCTGGGCGGAACGAATGATGGGCACACGTTCCACGTAACTGGCTCCTTGCGGTCTGAGAAAGCACATTTGATTGTCAGTTTTGGTGAATTCATCTTGCACAGATTACACGAGTACAAACCAGATATTTTGGACACATGTTGATCAACCGAACCCATGCCCGTGCAGAAACACGAAAGGTTTATGTATTTCTTTGAAAATTAAAAGGTTCATGTTTGGTGCATTTTTCTTCACCAGTTACAAGAGACGAATGAGATGTTGGGAAAAAGTTCGCGAGTTCTGTCAAGTATGATGAGAAGGTGAGGGAAAATTCTTGTATTGCGGTTCTGTGCTCCTTTGCGTGTTGTAAATTTGAAATGTTCACGTTATCATCTGTCTTTTTTCCCTTTCTTTCACTTTGAAAAAGGGCGTGAATAACATTCATTCACACGTATTATTCTTGAAGACATATTTGCACGGCCTGAACCATTTCGCTGCACGGAATACTCCCAACTTGACAGTCTTGTATGAATCTCCTCTCGAGTGAGAACACCTCAAGCGAACGTGCCCGTTCAGGTTAAAGCAACATCAGTGCAGCAAAAGGTCACAGTTGTTCTTGAATTTGTGGTCTATCTTGTGCATTTCAGAATCATTCAGAACCGGATCCTGCTCGTGGTTTTGAGCATTGTGCTCGTCGTTGTCATTGGAGTCGCAATATACTTCGCCACGAAGAAGAGTTAGCACTCCGAACTGGTCAGCCTCGGACGTTTTCTACGAGAACTGAGCAGGACCAAACCCAAAACAGGAGAGGACGAGTTGAGGCTGCCATGACACGGTCGGACAAAACAGTGTGCGCCAGTCTGTTTCTGCAGTCATTGTATTTCTCCAAATTTGTGGCCAAACTTCTCGCTGAACCTTTTCTGGGTTTGGAGACGGGAATTGGCGGCCCCATGGATTTCAAAGTTCAGCTGGTCGCTGACGATTCGACAAAAAGAAAAAAAAAAGAAACCGTTCCGTTTCTTTCAAAGCGATGAGTCGTGCATTCTTTTTGCTGAGGTTTCTATCAAATTTGTCGTTGGGGTCATCAAACAACAAGTTTTTAAGCGTGTGGTCCCGAAGGGTCGTTACCACACGCTTAGTGTTGTCACCATCAGTCTGTATGTATGTC
>JAAUXT010055308.1_pt1 | contig 17373 bp, 18 predicted proteins | sample 7278171 | NCBI WGS metagenome assembly JAAUXT01 (sample SAMN14350112, study PRJNA611818) | marine sediment metagenome | isolation source: surface marine sediment (1.8m) | place: French Polynesia: Moorea | collected 2018-08
CAATGTGTAAAAGTTCCATTTGGTTAAATTTGTTCCATTTGCATGTGTGCTAAATGAGTTCCCAAATTGTGAATGTTGAGTGAAAAAGTAAGAATTTTTGACAAAACAAATTGAGCAAAATCAGAGTGAGCGAAATCAGAGTGAGCGAAATCAGAGGGAGCAAAATCAGAGGGAGCGAAATCAGAGGGAGCAAAATCAGAATTTCCTCAAATCACTGTGAGCTCCATGGAGCTATTTTTTTAAATGTTTTTATTTGCCTGCAATCAACACAATATTTATGCAATTTTCAACACTATTTTGCCTTTGTATCCATCTGGATGTTTGAGAGTCATCTCCTGGGCCGTTCCAGCATTTTGCAGATCAAAGAAATTGGCAGCAATCAGGTTGACCCAACCCAGCTCCATCCCAGCAGACAAGGCTGCCCCCATCTCGCTCAAATCCGCCTGAAATTGTTTATAACACAGAATCTCAAGAAAAAGAAGCCACTCAGTTCCTCCTCAATGCTCAAGCCAAATTGTTAATTTTCTGCTGATCAAAAATCACATCGCGAAAGATGACACCACCTCCTGGAGGTTGAGGCATAACGTCCTCACATGCTTTTCGTCTGATAAAGTGAAAATTGTCAAAAGTTTTTGTTAGGTGATTTGAGGAACTTGGTCCGATTTGTGAGCTTTTGGAAAAAGCGAGCAAAATTGGAGCAAGCGAAATCAAATCACCTATAGGCAGGGTCTTCCAAAAGTATGTCTACAGCAGTTTTATGGTCAAGATGAGAATTGATTTGGGATTTTTTGGGCTCTTTTGGTTCATTTTTGGTTGGGGATAATGCACAAGGAATGAATTTGTCAAATTTGAATTTTTAGGTTTCTGAGGTCTAAAAAGGTCATATTTGGAAGTACGGAAAAAATAGGGTGTGAATGTAGAAATGTCTCCATATCTCAGAAGGCACAAATATTTGGTGACAGAAGTATATTGATGAAATGTAGTATATTATATGGGGGTTTGAGTAGTAGCATTCAATTTTTGCTTTTTGAAAATTTTTAAATGGTTTTTAGGTGGGGCTAAAGTTTGGGTTAAAAAGTCATTTTTGATAGAAAATTTAAAAATGGATACCAGGCAATTCTTTTGGTTAATATGTGGATATTGTTTTGAAACAATGTGTAAATGTTCCATTTGGTCAAATTTGTTTCATTTGGGTATGTGCTAAGTGAGTTCCTAAGTTGTGAATATTAAGTGAAAAAAGTAAGAATTTTGACAAAAAAGTGAGCCAAATCAGAGTGAGCTAAATCAGAGTGAGCCAAATCAGAGTGACCCAAATCAGAGCAAGCCAAATCTGAGTAACCCAAATCAGAGCAAGCCAAATCAGAGCAAGCCAAATCAGAGTAAGCCAAATCAGAGCAACTGAAATTTCCTCAAATCACCGCGAGCTCCATGGAGCTATTTTTGTGATTCAATTCCAAAAAACAAAGCTCTTCCGATAGACTCTACACTGCATTTTGTGAACACCAAGGGACTATTGTTTACGTTCCAGGAACCTTCCTGTCTGGAACCACTGTGTTCTGCGGCGCGCAAGTCCGACCGAAAGGAGCCAGCAAGATCTCAGTGCTGAAAACGAATTCCTACGTGGCCCTTTTGCAGTTTGCAACGGCTTTTATCTTCTTGTTGGGCTGGATCTGGAGTATCATGTGGGGAACATCCTTTCTCCGCATATCAAGTTAGTATGTCAATATTTCCGATACAGAGCGAGGATGAAAGATATCCATTAAATGGACTTTCATCTCGACGGGAGAATGGAAAATCTTCTCTTCCGAGCATATTTGTGGATTTCTGAAAGGCTTCAAATGGAAAGATTCCCTCGTAAACAAACTTGAATTTTTCCTCGCACGAATCACGCTATAGCTTGCATCAACAGGAACAAAATACATTCAAGGATTCGTGAATATCGTGGGGCGATAAACTTTTGCCTTCCGAAAAATGGTCATGATACCATTTGATTTCAATGGTATCATCACTACTTGGCAGCAGAGGGTTTTCAGTACGTTTCATTGCTGCAATTATTTTTCTCTTCCGCAGGCGGGGTCCTGTTTGCATGGGCAAAATGTTCCTACACTTAACACCCGAAAGGCCGGTTGCTCGGACCAGAGGCCTCCCTTATCCGTCCCACGCCCCAAAAAATTCATCAATGCTTCCCAGTTTGGCGCTGTCAGAGGAAGATAGTACAAGGTTGGGTCGCCTCTACTGGGATCGCCCCTCCCCAGGAAAGAAGTCTTTCCGCAGGTTCACTGTCACGGGTATTGTTTTCTGTTGTGAGGGCGCCATTTCTTTTCTGGACCATGATGCGTGTGTCGGGCTGTCGTGTTGTAGAGGAGCGCAGATATCTGGACGAGGCTGTCGCGGATTGCGGCTCTCACGACAAGTCCAAGTCGGACGAGGCTGCGGTGTCTCATCGGCGCAGCATCGCCAGTTTGACCGGTGACGCCGCCGCTGGGACGACTACGGATTCGGAGGTGCCTCCAGAGCAGCAGGCTCCGATCATCGTCCTGCAGGAGGCTCCGATCGCTCTTCACAATCGTCGCCAAGACGACACGAGTCAACCAGGGTTGGTACAGAACGTTTCCAGCACCAGGTCTCTGAATCCAGGGAACCCGCGGCGCAATCGCATGCTGCGGCAGCGAAGCGACCCGGACCTGTTCCTCAGTCCGCAGAATTTGGAGGACATTGTCATCCACAACGCTCCCGCCTCTGCTCCCACCCAGCACAGGAACTGCGCAGAGTCCGAACCGCCGTGGCGAAAATAGTGAAGACGCACAGCATGTACATACAAAACTTGACCGACTTGCAATTCCAACTGAAAAGGCTTGAATAATTCATGTGTTGCATGCTTGATTATCAGACGATTCCCTTGTAAGAAGTTATCCTCAAGAACATAATACTCTGGATACAAATGGTTTGTACATGGCTTTCACATTGATGAGCTTTGCTTCTGACTTTTCTCTCAAGCATTTGACATTTCGACAGCTTCCTTCATTTTGTGCGAATATGATCTCATTCTTTCAATAAAGATGCAGATTATAACTGACTTTGTTGCCTGTCGTTTCGTGCAAAACTCTCGTCAACGGCCCAATATCTGACACACTGTGATTCCGGGTTTGGTGAGTCAGAAATTGTGAATCCGAATTGTGAATCCGAATTGTGAGTCAGGAAAACTTCTCGTTGCAGCGATCGGAGACGGAACGTCATGACGGTCAGCTTTCATGACTGTCCCTTGCAACGCATCCATGAAAGCTGTTTTCGAAATCTGTTCATTTTTGAGGCATGCTTTATCAAGGCAGGTCTGTGTGAAACACCGAAAGGTCGCTTTGGCGGAAGCTATGAAACCTCTCAAGCACAATGTATTGTCGACCAGAACAAAAGTCCAGTGAGAAAACCTTGCACATGTAATTTTCACTCACCGCTGAGAGCAAGAGCTTTCAATTTTCAGCGTATTTCTGTGTGTGTGTGTGTGTTTTTTTTTTCCTGCGAGAAGTTCTGGTGGACCCAACGAAACGAGCAACGTTTCACGCGAGGGTCTTTGGGCGTGAACTCGAACACTAAAGGGCAGCGTGTAGATCTACAGGGGACAGTACAACTCAATGTTATGTTTGTGGCGAAGTTTCCCAAGGCGAGGCTGATTGAACGCGGACTTTTTTTGAAATCAAAACGACAGGGACGGACGGTCGAAAAACAAAACTGAAGCTGTTTCTGGTTCCCGCATGCACAGACCGCAAAAAGCGAAATCAGGAAATGAGAAGCACAGCTGTGTAAAGACAAGCGACTTTGAAGCTACGCATTTCGTATTGATTGGTTTGGATGTGTTTTGTTCTGTCGCACACGCATCAATTTCTTTGGGCAGGTGTCGCGTGAGAAAAACCTGCAGTCCGCGGTGTGGACGTCGGAATTCACTCACTCGTAGATCTCGTCGAGGCGTAGATCTATGTCACGGCACACGAAGACGCGCATTGACAGGCGTCGGCGTCAAAACAGAACAAAGGCTCACCGCTAAATGTTCAAGAGAACTTCATTTTGTTTCCGATGAGACTTTGTGGGTGCACGGTACAACGCACTTGCAAATGAAAAGCACACCGTCAAATTTGTTGTTGATCTCTCCACAATGCACTGCCAACTTGAATGCCTTGTCTGCGTGCAATGTGTTCAAAACTCGCAGTATACGGAATAAATCGTGATGTTAGTTCGGCTCTCAACAGAATGACTATACACACCAAGTTGCTACGTGCAACACACAGGACAAATTTTAAAAATCCGTTCATTTCTTCCGATGAGCGATGATCTTTCTTTCCAGCTCGAGCAGCAATTTACAGTTTCATCCAGAAATTCCATAGCTGTGCAGAATACAAGGGAATCAGATTGCCCTGGCGATTTGGTCTGCAGGGACCAATAGTTGCTGCAAAATAAACGAGGTTTGTTTGATTATGAGCCCGCAAACTTTGATCTATTGCTTGTGCACAGGAGACTGCGGTGAACCTAATTAGATTGCTTCCTATGTGGTGGTGTATGGCAAATAAACAAATCGGTGGCAACACGAATGCGTTGCAAGCCAGACGCCCTTCCACAAAGGTTCCAACATTTCGAAGACGCCCCAAGTCAATCCATTGCAACAATAGATTTACGCAGACCATCGCCGTTATCTTTCTGTGGCTTGAAGCCAAAGAAAAAGAAGTGGGTCGTTTTCAGCAAACACACACGGGGTGATAACTTATCTCAATAAAATAGGTCTTCGAACCTTGACAAAAATCCTCAGGTGACAGCCATGGCCACACCACAAGTTTCTGCAGCTCCAGAGCCCCAGCTGAGACGTCCCAGGGACCTCATCTTTGTTCTGGACTCGAGCGGGTCGATTCCTGAAGAAGACCTGGACCGCGCCTTGACCTTCACCAGAAGAATCGTGGGTCTTCTGGATGTGTCGCAGACAGGAACCAGAGTCGCGATGGTCAACTTTGGGAGCAACGCGAAAGTAGAGTTCAGTCTGCACCACCACAGCACAGAGGAACAGGTTCGTGGTTCAAGGCTATCAGTTCAACGCGCCGGGTGTTCAAAAGAGAAAAGTACTGCCTGCACTTCGCGGAGATAGGGTCTGGAAGCGGAATTTCCGGCATTTCAGAGATCTCTAAAACCCGCTTCACGCACGAAAACCATCCACAGATGCTCACGTGCATCACTTGTGTCACAAACAAGACCATGGATGTAAGCAAACGCGCGGCCCAATGCATTTGTCGTGTAGTCTACTTGAAGCAATCAGTCACTCCAGTCGTGTGCTCGTACAGATGCCCGCATCTGCTTCAGACAATGCTTCAAAAGCCAAACCCACATCGCGCATGTTTCATCAGTTCTGTTGAGTGATTAGCACAACAACCTGGTTTGTGCTCAGCGCAAACACAATGCAATTGACAAAGTCCAACAATTTTTCTGGTGCAAGAAAGCACCACATTCCTTGCGGCATCAAAACTCTCAACCAAGCTGGTTCATAAGAGTTCAAAAAGTTTTTTCATATATATATTTGCTGACCAACAACTTCAAAAGTCGATCTTTGCGGATGTGTTGGATTCAAGCCTCTGCAAGAATTTGGTGTAGCATTTGAAGTTTTCTCTTTTGAAGATTCAGAAAGCCCTTCAGAAGGTTGACCCCCTGGGCGGAAGCACCAACACTTCCGCTGCCCTGGAGAAGGTTCTCAAAATGTGTGAGAAGCGGCACAACATGGACCACCCTCTTATAGTCATCCTCATCACGGATGGACACTCGGACAACCGAGCCAGGGCCACCCAGACAGCTGCAAGTTTGAAGCACAAGTGGGGTGCGCACTTCTTCGCCGTTGGAGTTGGAAACGCAGTGAACAGAGCCGAGCTGAGCGCCCTGGCGTCGTCCGATGAGAACGTGCTCTTGGTCGACAGCTACAGAGCCCTGAAACATGTCAGAGAAAAAGTGGCGACAAAACTCTGCACAGGTGCGACTCGTGTTTCTTTCGCCGTCGTTCGTTTCCAACGACACAAAAAGCCAACAACACCACACATCAGACTGCAATCCACCGCTTCAAAAGCACACCCTCTGTTCTGTGGAAGTTCTGGTTGCAAACACGTGAAAAATTGTCTTTGACTGAAAGTGCAAAATGTGAGTTTATCAGATTCGATCTGTGATTTTTCAGTGGTTCGGAGGCCAAAATTCAACGGCGAGATCACGAGTTTGGCCCCAGCGAAGAAGGTTCTTTTTCTTGGCTTCAAGTGGACTTCGTCACAAGCAGATGTGGCCCGGCAATACACGCAGCGGGCGATACGTTTGCTCCGACAAGCCGATCCAGACGCGTCCAAAATCAAAATTTGCTTCCTCACACTTGAAGCCCAAGACGATATTGATGACAGCCAGAAGGCAGAAGCTGACTCTGATAAAATCGTTCTCCTCGGCTCGAGGCCTCCCATGGGTTGTAGTCTGCCTCCGAGTACCGCCGATGCCGACGTCTTCGTGACCGCGTTTTTCCAGCACGCCCTGCACTCCAGTTTGCTCTCCGACGTCACGCACGTTTTCGGCGAGGCTCCCTTTTCTGCGAACGCCATGCACAACATCGCAGATGCCCTGCGTGACATCCACCAATCCAAACCGAAGAGAGTTGTCATCGTGACCGACGCAACAATCACCCCAGCAGTGGAGAAAGCAGAGGCCATTCTCTGTGTTGACAATGTAGCGGAGGTCAAAAAGACCTTGGGTTCCACAGTGCAGCGCGAGGTTCTCTTCTTGAATCTTCAGACAGGGACACAGCCCAAGGAAGAATTGGTGGCGGTGGATCACGGTGAACCTTCGGACGTGGTTCTCAGTCCAAGCAGTGTACTTCTTCATTCCATCACAGGTGAAATTTTCGACGCATCTTTGTCAGTTCACTGCACGGCATTTGTGATATGCATGGATAGGACGACCTGTCTTGCCAAACTGATATCCCTCATAATTTTTTTTTTCAGATGGAATCGAACTAGAAATACGTCTGTTTACCAGCGAAGCTGACGTGGACATCTGCAAAGCGAAATTGCAATTGATGATGAAAGTCATCAGAAGTATCCTGGAGACAGGATCGTCGGATGATAGCAAAAATGTGGCTGATGAATCTGATGCAGCTGCAATTGGTGGTTGTCAGGAATTTCTCGCTTCTGTTCAGGAGAAAAACAGAACCATAATCACAGCGACCACAACAGATCCTCTGACCCTCAAAATGAGCCTTTTCTGCACCAGTGAAGAGAACGTCAAAGATTTGTGGGAAAACTTCAAATGGGGGAACCCAGCGACAAAGGCTCTGCATCAGGCTCTGGAGCTGAGCGGCGTCAATTTCGAGATTTGCGAAGTTGTCCTGAAGTCAGAGTCGGCGCGGGTGTTGATCGGGTCGGCGGTGCACAGCAGCGAGCGCTACGTCCGACACGTGGCGCGCGTCATCAGCGCACGCAAGAAGGCGCAGGACGCCAAGTGGACCACGATGCACGGTCTCCAGAAAGACCGCAAAATCGCACAGGAAATTGAGGTAATTCAGAGGATAGAATAGGCTTTGAATGTTGGTTTCACTGATTGGCCCTTCACTTTTTTTGTGTGAGTCCTCTGAGGTCTGCCTCTGGGAAATTCATGATTCTGCAGAACTGCTCGCAGAACGCTTCCTTGTCACTCTGGTCGCAGTTTGTTTGCGTTGCCTGTTTCTGGACTTGGAAGAGAATCCAGCAGTGTTTCGAGAGCGTCCAGCACAGTCGAATGCGGTCTTAAGTTCAGCCCCAGGAGCCAGTTCACACACTGAGCAACAGCAGTTCGGAGACTTACAATGCCAGCAGAAAAGCGAACGCCTTTCATCCACTAAAGCGAGTCACCTTGTTAACGACGGAAAACTGAACCTTGCCTCACTTTTTGTCGTCGCAGAGTCGGCGGCTGGAGAAGCGTTGGGCGGCGGTCGAGGAGGCGGCGCGGGAGGTGATGGGCGAGCGCGGAGTCGAGGCGCTGCAGCGCGCGCGCGACCAGAGCGACGACGAGGAGGAGTTGCTGCTCGCCATCGAGCAGAGCATCGAGGCCGGGGGGCTGCTCGAGTTCCTCAAGGACATCGTCACCAAGCTCTGCCGCATCATGTGAACCGGGCGCGCGGCGGCCAATAGTCATTCGTGCACGGAGGCGACTTTCATGACTTTTCATCCAACACCGTTCAGGTCCTTTTGTTGCGGGGGGGGGGGGCGGGGTTGTGACCCAAAGGGTGCCCAGCTAGAAGCCAGAACGATGTCTCGTCAGATACCGGCAAAGGGTGCATCATTCCATAATTACATCAGGGGAACCGAGGTGGATCCTTGTTGATAATCTGTGAAACACCTAGCATAATACTACATGTTTTCCGGAACAAGTGCAAACCGGCGAAGGATCGGTATGCAACCCGGCACCAAAACACTGCATTTCGTGGACGTTGCCAATTCGAAACAAAAGCACCGGAACCCAAATTCGTCTCACACCTTTGCTCGTTATTCCAACTGACTGGAACAACAAGGTTTGTTCTGAACGCTTTCCGACCAGATTCCTGAAGAAAGTTCGTGCAAAACAGCTCCTCGTTTCTTTCGTTTCATTTTATTTCTCAACTGTGTCACCAGATACTGTCATGTGTCGCAAATTTTGCTTTGTCGGACACACCAAACAGAACAAGCGCAGGACAAATGGCAAATGTGCAGCTTTTGAACAACGATCGATCAACGGAAAACGAAAGATCAAAGACTTGTCGAGAATTTCAAATCTTTTCTTCGCAGTCGACTTCACTGTCTTTTGATAAACACGCTGCACTGACTCACGTCCAAGAAACCGGGCATGCTATGAAAACACGTTTTCGTAAGTGATAAGTGCAAACGAGCACAGACCCAACACATTTCTGCAAGATTCCGCAATCGTTCGGGTTGGAACAAATTAGCCGAATCATTTTAGAACGACTTTCCGGAGCAAATGAACAATGATCGCGCAGCATTTTTCTGTCAAACGCAAACGACAGCATCAAGCACGGAAATTCCAAACATGTTTGGCATCAGATTTTGTGCAATTATAACGTTTCGTGTTATGTACATCGCTCTTGAACAAACGGAAACCAAACAAGTTCTGACAACAACCGGCCACAGTGGCCAGAGTTCAATGAGACCGTCAAGACTGCCAAATTGTTTTGATTTCAAACAGACCGCGTGAACTCAAGTCATCGCTGAGAAGTTGTGCACGGATAAAAGTTCCAGAACGGAAAAAGTTGCCATCCGAAAATTTCCAAAACAATGTTTGTCAGGCGCTGTCTTTGTAAGGTCACTTTCCTGCCTGCTTCCTCAGTAACACGTAGATCTTCTCCTTTATCCAGTCCTTGTTGTGTGGAGTGTAGGAGGCGGTGCTTTTCTGGTACCTGAAGCCACCAAAATACACTTTGAAATTTTGTGACACGGGGTGAAGGGGAACAAAGAAGAATTTGAAAACAAAATTATTTTCACGCGAACAAGCCCCACGGTGAGGTGGACTGCCACCCTGTTCTTGTGTTTCATTGTGCTCCAGCCTCAGTACGTGTCACATTGATACTCACACGAGACAAGAAAGGTCTGCAAGTTGGTCAATGAAGTCGAACAACTGGCTGATGTCGTAGGTGATGGATGGACTGTTGGGATTCATTCTCTTCAAATATTCCTCGTAGATCTTGCAGACTCCTGTAGACAGACAGACAGTTAGAAGTCAAGCCAAATCCAAACAAAAACCCTTGTGGGCGTGGACAAGCGTCCTGGCGGATCCCGGTGAAGAAGAGAACAGGAACATCATTTCTGACCAAAGTAAGGTTTACAGGCTGAGCAAGCCAACTTCTGGAATATTTAGTTTGATTTCAGAAGGTTGGTTTCCCCCTCCCCTTCTGATCTGCAAACAAGGAAGCTACGTACGCCTTGGAAGCGCGCGAGTTCAGCGCGATTGGCACTGCACACAGCCAATGTCTCCCATAGTCAACAGTGCTCATTGGCCTGCTCGGTTGGCTTTCAAGCAGGAAGTCAACCAACAAATTTTTCCTCAGAATCTGATCCTGGAGGAAGGGGCGAACTCAACCAAAACTTTCTTGCTCAGAATTTCTGGGCGAGGGGCGAGGGAGTACAACAATTTAGATTTGCTCTGAATTTGATGTTGATTACTGCACAACAAAAATGTTTCTTGTCCAAATGGTTGATTTGTCCCCCACCCCATTCCCTAGGTTGGTGAAGCGTTCTACACATTTCACGCATGGTTGCAAAAAGCGCACGGGCGGAAGAAATGAGCAACAAAAACAAATGAGTTCCCATGAATTTAGACCGTTCTTTGGACAAAAAGTTCGTGTGCTCCTCACCCTGAAGCCAAACTTTCGACACACTCATGCTCAAACATCCATACACGAGACATCACAGTGACTGTTACCATCGCAGTGACTGCAACAAGCGCGCTCAGCCGTAAGGTGAGCTGGGAATATTTTGTCAAAAGAGAGCCACACTTGTTTTGTGTCAGTCCCGAATATTTCCAACCGGTGTGTGGGGAGGGGCGGGCCAAGAGGTAAATTTCCATTTTGACCACGTCCAGAAATAGGACATGAGACATGTGACCCAGACACGGCCCAGAAAAGTTTGACTGCAACAAGGTTCCAAGAGTTGGCGTGCACACAGAGGCCTTTCCGGTACTTCCCTGATGTCGATGTGCAGAATCGCTGGAAGGTGTTCACTCACACACACACACACACACACACACACACACACACACACACACTTCGAATACCGGTAGATCCAGAATACGCATTTTCCATCGGGGACTGGAGTGGAAGGCACACAGTGCCTCCCACCTCGGGGTCTCTCATCAGGTGCACCAAAGGTACCAGTCCACTCAAGCTCTTGCGCAGACGCGAACTGTAAAAACACAACTTTACGCACCTTCCAAGCATTCATTGACACTTTCGTAGTCCGAGTACGTCCTACCCTCGGGCTTCTTTCCCGGCTGTACCAACAAGATAGTGTGCGACTGCAAAGAAAACACGTCACACTTGTGAACACTGTCGCGTCTTGGTCCTCATGTTACGCTTTCAGTCATGCCTCCACGCCAGCAACACTCCACAAGTTCTGAACTGCTGCGGAGTGCACAAAGAGCATTCCGACCTTGATATCCGAAAAATCAAACGTGTAGTCGATATCTAGAATGCAACAAGACAGCTGAAATGAAAAGATCAATTGATACTTGTCAGTCTTGACATCCTTCAACCTGAAACTTATCACTTTCAAAAGCAATCATGAACGGCTGCAGCTTTAGCCTCTTTAGAACTTGGTTCGGATGGGTTGGCCAAAATTGTCTGAGGTTCTCTGAGAATGTAGAACCAAGGTCTGCATCTTGTCTATCCAGTTGTTGGAAACCCAACATTCCAGAATGCACGTTTTGAGATGTCGACCATCCCGCTATCCTGTTTTTCAGGTTTGTTTTTGTGGCGACAGCCCCAAATGTTTATGCCGCAGCCAAGATTGCTTGTATGGAACATTTCGATAGTTTTGCAGTCAATACGCACCATGTTTAAAAGACGATTCGGTCAAAAAACTAATTTCGATAAAACTATCGCTTCACCACGACACACCAACCTATGCTCTATCTTTTGACTGCTGACAATAAGCTCAGCCTGTACGAACTGACAAGAACGAGCCAAACTGATTCACATGGAATGAGTCATCATTGCAAGCTTTTTGTTTCCTTTGTTTGTGTTTTACATAAAACTACAGTCATAAACTTTCAAGGTGCTGCAAAATTACCTGATGCCTCATCAGAAACAAACGAAATGTCGTCTTCCAGACAGAACACAAGGAGTTCTGTCTGTCAGTTCAACACGCGATTCCATAGAAGCGCGACGCTTTCACCGCCGCGCACAGCGCCTCGCCTCGCAGTGGCCAACTTTTCACAACAACAGTTCGCGGGAGTCGGAAGCTTTTCGAATATCAAATCCTGACACCAGCATTTGTTGTCACGTGTTGTGAAGATGGATGTCAAAACAAGCGACAGTCTCGTGTTCTATGTGAATGGGAGGAAGGTAAAACAATGCTTTCTGTCCGTTGTCGTCTGTCATCACAGATTCGTGTTTGAAGCATGTACGAGTCCAGCACACTCGTAAACTGTGCACAGCCTGTCTTATGTTTTGTGGCAGATCGTTGACGACCAAGTCGATCCCTCGATGACGTTGCTGCAGTATTTGCGACAAAAGCGTATCCTTGAACAGTCATGAAAAAGGGAATTTTTGCTGCATGTTAACTGCTTCTTTGCATGGAGGCACGGATTGAGGGCGTAAAGACTTTCAGGGCAGGGTCATTTGCAAATCTTTTCTCTTTGTGCAGTTCCATTTCTGGCCAAACTTGATCTTCAGTTGAACTACGAGTGAAACAAGAGCAAATACGATCTGTTGACAGTTCCAGTAGAATCATTGCAACGGGCACATCCTCTCAAAATAATTTGCCCCCCCCCCCGAGGATGTCAGGCCCCCTCCCTTCCTGGAACATGTCTTGGGTATGTTTGAGTGCGCTGCAGACCAGAAATCCTTGAAACTCGTATTCCCGCGCCCCGCCCACATCGCAAGGTAACATATGAACTGAATGGCCTTACGACAGGCAACAGTAAGACTGACTGGAACGAAACTGGGCTGTGCTGAGGGAGGTTGCGGCGCATGCACAGTGATGGTGTCCAAATATGACAGGAAAGAAGCTAAAATAAGGTACAAAGACCTCCAGATGGCTGTCTTGTGAAAAACATGGATATTTCTTGTTTACACGTCGAAGTGAAAAATTCTGTTCATGAGGAATGACTCCTGACACAATGTTTATTCCATTTTCAGAAATTGCTCAGTGAATGCGTGCCTGGCCCCAGTGTGCGCAATGCACGGAGTCGCGGTGACTACAGTTGAAGGAATAGGAAGCGTTGCAAAGGGCCTGCATCCTGTTCAGGTGGAAAAATACGGCATCTTGACACACTTGTTGAACATTTGGGCTACACGAAAATTTATCGTTTCATTCACGCAGATAATTTTGGCTGCGCGCTCCCTTGAAAGCAAATTTACAATGTTCTTGGAGTCTTGATCATTTCTTTCTGTTTTGTGTGACCACTTTTTTGTCTCTAATCTCATGATTGGTTATCTTATCAAAACCACAGTAAAACATCTCCAAATTTTGTTTGCTTTTGTACATTCTATTGTTTTCAGTGGAGCTTTTATCGGACAGTTTTTGCCAATCCAAGTGTTGGTGGTCAGAGACAAGGGCATGTATGAGACAAAGCATCGTGACCTTGTGTGCGGTTCACGATCCACAGAGCGTTGGCATCACTGTTTTCGTTGAACTTGCTTTCTGGAAAACACACATTTGGAATCTGTTCACATTTTACAACCAGTAGTCATTTTCTGACGGCACCCTGCAGTGGATCCATTCCTTGCACTTGTGCAAGAACAGTGATTCTTCTTCCATCCTTCCGTCTCTGAGCTGCAGCAAAAGCTTGTCTGCAGAACTGCTCAATAAATTGTTTGACTTTGGTTGTCCAACCATTTTTTTTTTTTCAGGAGAGACTGGCGCGGTCGCATGGGTCGCAGTGTGGCTTCTGCACGCCAGGGATTGTCATGTCCATGTACTCGCTCCTCAGGAACAACCCACAACCTTCGCGAGCTGAGATGGAAGGTGCATTCGAAGGTAAGTGAATGGACGTGCAGCGGCTGGTGCGTCAACCGAAAGCATAAAACATGAAGCACACTGTGAACTGAGCGACAAATGTTCAGTTCGGCTGTCACAGGTCTGGTGCAGGTCAGTTGATCAACACATGTTATCTGGCTTGTCTAAAATTTCACACGCACCTAGACAAAGCTGCCCAAACTGGGGGGGGGGTACCTCAACCAAAGGTTCCTTTCACACAGGATTTCCCACTCTGTACAAAAATTGCCCCAGAATGCTGTTTTTTTTTTGAAAGAAAAACTGGTGAGGTCCAGATTGCCTTCCTTTCTGGATCCCCACTGGATAAAAGTTTTGTTCTCAGACACGATCCAGTTGGAGTGACGAACGTACGTACTTTCTTTGCATCTTTGAGACGTGCAGAGTTCTTTTTTGGTGACTCCTGGGTTTTTAGTTGTGTTGTTGACACTTGTCAACAGCTTCTTGTTTTTAGCTGGTTGTGTTGACCCAGGCTCTGCTGTACGCTCGTATCCCCGTCGTTCCACCACTGATAGCAAAGCTGTGCTCCTCCTGCTTGGGTCGCAAGGAAACAAACGCCAGCGGATGATCACGTTGTGTTTCAGGCAACTTGTGTCGATGTACTGGATACCGACCAATCTTGGACGGATTCAAGACTTTTACAAAGGTAGAAAGCTTTAACATCTGTGATCCGGCAGTGGTTAGAACAAACGCTTGCGTGGTTTCGTTTCAACATTTCTGTCATTCACGATGTAGCATTGGCTCGATCTCTTGCCATTGTACAGAAATATCAGTGCGCGCTGGGAGAAAACTGTTGTCAGCGCCAGAAGCAGGTGTCAGAGGAAACAGGGGTTTGTAGCACGCGCGGCAGAGCTATTCGTTCTTGTTGTCTCGCAAAGCTTTGGTCACTTGAAGTCAAAGTTCGGCTCCACATCAAACGAAAATCACGCTCAAAGATTAGGTGCACGACGTGAATGGCGAGTCGCACGTCGGTGTTGTAATATTTCTATTGACACCTGTTCTGTTTTTGCGACAACCTCAATCAAGAAGAGAAATATGTGTTCGTTTCAGATCAGCACCTCTCTGGTTGACACATCTCAGTTCACGCAGTATGATCCAACTCAGGAACCAATTTTTCCAAGCGAGTTGCAGGTACGCTTTAGTGTTGTTTCTCCCGAAACGAAACGAAAACGAAAAACTCGTCGAAGTAAAGGACTGATGAAAACCAAGTTGCAGGGACTTGACACAAATGAACATTAGACGAACCACTGAAACCTTTCTTGCAGCTCAACTCTTCTTTCGATGAACAATCATTGTTGTTCAAATCGAACGGAGTGACATGGTATCGCCCAGTTGAACTGACGGAACTACTGGCTGTGAAAGCGAGACACCCAGATGCGCGGCTGTTGGTGGGAAACACAGAAGTTGGTGAGAAGACTCGCACAACTTTTTTTGACCTACAGTTTCGATCAGACGCGGATGTCCCTGCTTAGGTGCAATCCCCGTCATTGAATTCGTTGATGTGCAGCGCCGGGATTCACTGTCATGGTCGGGCTTGGGTCCTTGCTGCGTGTCAAAACAAGTCTCACATTTCCACATGGACCCTGTGTATTCAATCCCTCAAAGGTTTCAGTGGAAATGAACTGCCGCAGGTGTCGAGGTGAAGTTCAAGCAGCAGCACTACCCGGTGCTGGTGGATGTGACGCGGATTCCGGAGCTCAACGAGGTCACACGCACCGACGCAGGAATCCGTTTTGGCGCGTCGTGCACACTGGCGTGCATCGAGCGCGAATTGAAGGAAGTCGTCGAGCGCGAACCTGGTGAGGAAGTTCAGCAGAACTCGTGTGGATTTACTTGTGCCTCTGGCCGGAATAAACAACGAACATGGACAACAGGAAAAGATTTGGCGTGAGATGTTTGACGGGGAGACTTTTGGTCTCTCTTCAGAACACAAGACGAGAATCTTCACGGCCATCCTTGAAATGCTTCGATGGTTTGCAGGTCATCAAATCAGGAATGTGGCGGTGAGTTGAAACAAATGTTTCTCGAGATACGTTTTCATGCATCTGACTGAGATGTCTTGTTGCGGAAGAAGCATCAAGACACGCCTTTTTCGGAACAATATTTTTCAGTCAATAGCTGGAAATATCATGACAGCAAGTCCCATTTCGGATCTAAATCCACTTTTTCTTGCTGCTGCTTGCAAATTGACAGTGACTTCTCAAGGTAAAGTTGTACCTGCAAATGTGTGTAGAAGGTGTTCTTTACAGCATGAGACGCTGTCCAAGCACGTTTCTGTGACTTTCGTTCTTTTGGATAATCAGGCAAAGAAGAAAGCACATTGACCATGGATGACAAGTTCTTCAAGGGTTACCGGAAAACTGCGCTTCAGTCTGACCAAGTGCTGCTTTCAATACTGATTCCCTTCACTCAGCAGGTACCAAATATCTGCAGGGGTTAGGTGCTCTTGGGGATCCAGGTTTGGGGTCAAGTTCTGACCCCAAAGACTCTCAACTTCAACTCGGAAATGAAGGTCAACTTGCAAGTCCGAACTTTGGGGCGGATTTTTTGTGTTGCGAGTCTGTGTGGAAGCCTGGGACTGCTTGTTTTCTGGATCCATTGGGGATCAATATTTCTTTGGAGTTTATTTCCGAATTGACTTTCTGAAATCGTGTTCTCTCCTTCAGCATGAGCCGGTCAATAGGAACTTGTAGAGATTCCTCTTCATTGTATGGTGTCATTTTAGAAGATTTGTTTTGTTTTGGTGAACGTCTTGCCAGCTTTTTGTGACTTTAGAATGAATTCTTTGCTGGATACAAACAAGCGCACAGAAGGGAGGACGACATTGCCATTGTAAACGCTGGAATGAGGGTGGTGCTAGATGACAGTAGGACGGTGAAAGACGCATGCTTTGCTTTTGGTGGAATGGCTCCGGTTACTGTGATATCTGGAAACACCATGAAGGGAATACTGGGCAGGTGAGGAGTTTGCGAGGGCAGTTGCAGACCAAATGCAAAGATAGACTGCAAATAAAAATGTACGAACAAAGAGACAGACCCCTTTTTCACCCGAAAAATCGTTTATGATTTCAAAAGGAACTTTGTTGTGCCATGGTCCCAGTGTCTGTATTGTTCTTTTGGTCTTCTCAACAAGTCTGCACTGAGTACACCAAAAGCAAATTTTACGGAAGCTGGGTCTCGGTTGTGGCCAAAAAAGAAGTGAAAACAGACACAATCTCCAGATACATCCAGGCATGTCCCACACCTCCAACTTTCATCATGGAGAAGAGATTGCCTGTGAACGCTTGTTTGGATCTCCTGAAAAACCAAACGCGCGTGTGTCCTGCACGTGGACAACCTCCCACCTTGCTTCCCCGCAGTAACTTGGGGATCCCTGAAGTCACAAGTTCCGAACCATTCCTGGCAAATTGAGCCCAACTGGCCCTCAAGTTGAGCCCCTCCTGGGGCACAAAGTAGAGGTTCCATCAGTCCACAAATTGAGAACCTCAGGGAACCAGGCGAAGGCTCCAGGGCGCGCAACACGAAACTGAATTTTTAAGCGTGTGGTCGCCCGAAGGGCCGTCGACCACACGCTTAATGTAATCACCATCAGTCTGTATGTCCGTCCGTATGTGTAAAGCGGGTCTTACCGGGGGTGGGGG
>JAAUXT010053556.1_pt1 | contig 17369 bp, 18 predicted proteins | sample 7278171 | NCBI WGS metagenome assembly JAAUXT01 (sample SAMN14350112, study PRJNA611818) | marine sediment metagenome | isolation source: surface marine sediment (1.8m) | place: French Polynesia: Moorea | collected 2018-08
CAAAGACCCCCAGGCCCCAAAACCACCACCCCCCCCGCGCCCCCCCCACCCCCGGCCCCCCGGCCCCCGGCCCCGCCCCCCGCCCCCCCCCCCCCCCCGCCGCCCCCGCCCCCCCCCCGCGCGCCCGCCCGCCCGCGGGCACGGCGGGCGCTGGGGTCTGGGGTCAGGGGGTCTGAGGCCCAGTGTCCTGAGTGCTCTGGGTCAGAGGCGTGCGGCCTGGCGCCAGGGTCCCTGGGGTCCTGGAGGGTATCAAAGGTACAGTGCTGGCATTGAACCCTCCTCACTCAGCGCGGCACTGATGCAGGTCAGATGGGAGCTTCGCTGGAATCCAGAGGCCTCACTCCTCTCTCTCTACCTGTTGGTGCAGAGATTCAGGGGTCGTGCACGTGGGATGCGTCACGGGGTGCGGCAGGTCTGCAGGGCGTGCGTCATGAGTTTTATGGGAGGTTTCACACCGGGCGCGTCATGTGTGGTGGAACTGAGGCCGGGTTCACACTGCATGAATGGGTCACGTGTTGAAGCGGGTTGGTTACGCAGGGGAAGGGCCTATTCTCATGGGGGAACATGCCGCAGATTCTACGTGTGCTGGCCCATCCGTCACACACAGGGTTTGGGGTCTGGGGTCAGGGGGCCTGAAGTCTGGGTCCTGGGGTAAAGGGTCTAGGGTCAAGGGTCCTGGGGTCAGAAGGTCTGGAGTCTTGGGTCAAAGGATCTGGGGATCTGGGGATCTGGGGTCAGGGGTCTGGGGTCTGGGGGCAAGGGGTGGTTCGAACTGGGAAAGGCCAATGCCGCAGGTTCTCTGTGTGCTGGCTCAACCGTCAGAACTTGCGTGTGACGCTCCAGTGTGAACCTGCTGATGCACCCGGTGTGAACCCTGAGTACCCGTGTGAACTTATCTCGTGACGCACCCAGTGTGAACCCCCCCCCCATACCCGTGTGTACTGACGAGGTCAAGGCCGCCCGTCCTTCCTGTCAGTTCCTCGACAGGATCCAGCTGCCTCGCTCTGGAGTGAGTACTGAGAGTACTGAGAGTACTGAGGCAAGTACCCGCAGAGAAGTACTGACTGTCTGATGGAATACTCAATAAACACGGCCCACGCCGCGCCGTGAGGAAAACAAGCGCTTTTGTTTTGATCTTCCCAGCTTCTTTCTCTGTACAGGGCACCGTCCCTGTCTGTACGTCAGTTAGAGAAATCTTTGCGTGTGCGTGTGTGTGTGTGTGTGTGTCTGCGTGTGCGTCTGTCTGTCTCTCTGTCTGCCTGTTAGGTGTCTGTTTTGTCTGAAAATCTGTCTGAAAACCTGTCTGTTAGGTGTCTGTCTTTCTGTCTGTTCGTCTGTCCGTCCTTGTGTGTGTGTGTGTGTGTGTGTGTGTATCTGTCTGTCTGTCTGTCTGTCTGTCTGTCTGTCTCTTCCTGTATGTGTCTTCTTCTGTTCTCTCTGCCTTTTCTCTCTCCATCTGTCTCCCCCATCTGTCTGTCTCTGTCTCTCCCTGATTTCTTGCTTTCTCTTTCTTAGCCCGAGTTCTGCAGTGAGTTTACTCAGTGTTTGAGTATCCAACGCGCTGAAACACTCAATTTACACGACCACAGCTCCAGGCCAAAGAGAACTTTGATTCTCTCTGTCTTCGTGCCAACGATACGTCAGCGCGAGCTTCGAGTCGAGTGGTACAAAGAGAATGGCAAGTTGCTCCCTACTCATCTATTGCTCATCATTGAGGTGTGCGAGTTTAGGATCAGGTACTCAAATGACAATCAAAACAACAGCATTAGCCCTGTCACTGCAGGGCTCAAAATGGGGACTTTCAAATACGTCCGGTCTTGTCTGCGCGGTGCCCCAATTGCCAGATCAGTGACACAGATACCTTTTGGCCACTTGCTGTTTGTTCTCAAGTCCAAATTTGATCACCTGTACCACCCATCTGGCAACTGGGGCACCGGATTGAAAATTCGTAGTTGCTGAAAGTCCTCAAGTTTTCACTTTCTACGTGCAACAATTTTCAAATTGGGACTCGGAGGGTATAAATTTGGACAGATACCCCAGGCCGAGGCTCCCGGAACTACTTCCTACACCCGCCTCTGTTTGCACACGTGACACACACACACACGCACACACACACACGCACAAAAGCTTCAATACGATGCTGTAGTGCTCGCTTGGGCTTCAAACCTGCTCTGACCGAATCCACCAGAACCCCCCCCCTCCCCACTCCTTCTCGCAGCACACGTGACACACACACACAACACACACGCACACACACGTCCGCCTCTGTAAATCTCGCAGCACACGTGGCACGGAAGCCGTTCCTTCCTTGTTTTCCACACGAGTTGCGCCCGGAAATCCTGTCAGTTGCTTGGTGAAACAGCAGCAATAAGAAACATCCGCGTGTCAGAACTGTGGCGGGTCGGGGGTTGGGGGAAGGATGGAGCTCCAGTGCTGACTGAGGTTCTGAAAAATGCGGAAGGGGGCAGGGGGTGTCTGGTGGATTCGGTCAGAGCAGGTTTGAAGCCCAAGAGAGCAATTCGTCATTGTAGTGAAGGTGTGTGTGTGTGTGTGTGTCTGTGTGTCTGTGTGTCAGTGCACAGTGGCGCAACGCACGTGGACAGGTCTCAGTGGAATTGTGATGAATCGAATGGTGACGGCGAGACAAAAGGGTCCGGGGCAGGACTGTGTGAGCCGAGCCGCCTGAGGAGTGGGTGGGAGTGGGGGAGTGGGCGGGGGTTGGGGGCTCAGGGGCATGGCTCGTCTGACCCCATTTCTGCATGTTGGGACTGAATGGTTCCTGGCTGGATTTTAGATTTTGTCAGGGGGGCCAACCCCCCAACCCCCCCTGTCACCGCTGAAGGGAAAATTTCACACCGTTTTGAAATGGAGTTGGTGCAACTGAAAAACTTGGTCTCCATGGCATTCTTCCAGGCAACACACCACACGGCATACATGTGCTTCCCAGTGCTAAACCTCCCTACTGGGCTATTTTTAGCTCTTCACCACAAAGTTTACACTGTATCAGGTGGAGGGACGCAGACTGGGCTCACCTGAGATGGATGTGCAAATTCACGGATCGAAATTGACGGATATTGAGGGAGCGATACGGATCTGCATAAATCAGCGGAATCGCCTCCCTGATATGCCGGGTCACGGCAGCGCCACTCAAACCACAGGATGGGGATATTAATGCTGGAATTATTGCTGCCGTGACGCAGTCAACGACTGGTTGACACGGAGGGTCTGAGCCAGCAGTATGGCGGGTCTGACGCAAGAAGACCACACCGGACCATCCTCGTGGGGTTCTGTGCAAACGGGTCTGGGGTCTGGAGTACACGCAAGGTCCTGAAGGGTCCTGACACCCCCCCCCCCCGTGCAAGAGAAGGGGGTGTCTGAACTGTCAAGGTCGGGTGCGGCTGGCTCTTTGGGTCCAGGGTAAAAGACCCAAACTGGACCCCTGATCCTGGACCTGATGGATACTCTGTCAAAAGTTAGATCCACCAGTCCCTGACGCGACAAGATGTCAAGGCTGGCAAGAGGCCTCACCTCCGATGCGATTCTGTTCATTGCCTGCCGCCCCCTGAACTGGTTCCGGACAGTGCATCCAGAATCGAGCCAGGTGGGGCCTGACGTCAGTCGCAACTAGAAACTGAAAGCTGGGTGTCAAAACGGATGAAACGTTTGGTGGCTGAGTGAAAACGCATTCCACCTGTACACAGCGCAACCAAATGGTGAGGGAAGAGACCAGAACCCAAGGACCAACCTGATCTGGAAGAGTCTCGGATATGCTGGACTCCTGGATCCGCTGGAAACACTTCAAAAACTACAGGTCCCCCCCAAGGGTTGTCCTGGATGGCCCAGAGTCCTTGACGTGCTGGAGTCCATGTTCTGCTGGAGTTCTGGATCCACCTGAATTCCACCCCCAAGATCCACCCCCCAGATCCTCAACCCCCCAGATCCGCACCCCACTCACCTGTGCGGCCGCCCGGCTCCAGTTCGTCTGATCCACGGGAATCCGACACGTAATCCTGCGATACCGGGTGTAATCCGGGACGGTTGTCAAGGCAACCGATTCACGTCCGTGACGACGACGAGGACGTGCTCAGCAGTGGTTGTCAGGGTTTGTCCATGGCAACGAGGGTGGAGTGTGTGCACCAAAATATCCTACAGTTGAAAGTGGCGTGAAACTTGACGTGGTGTTCGACGTGGAATGTGACGTGAAATGTGGACCCAGCCCATGGCCCGAACGGTGCGTTTATCCGATCCTCAGACAAAGACACAGCCAAGGAACTTTAAAGAACCAGCGAAGGCACAAGAATTCGTCATGCTGATTGTCCCAAACAAGAAATCGGGTGGTTCTTGCGGATCACTTGAGAAGATTCTTGATCCACCCAACTGTGTCCCAACCCTAGGGGTTCACATCCTCCCCCACCCACCACAGATCGTGGGCCTACCCCTGTCCTGTTCCAGATAGCCCCGTCAGCCCAAGGGGTCCGCTCTCTCTGTGCAGACCCTAGATCCAGCCCTACTACACGGGTCCGGCCGCCAGCTCTCCATTGTGTTCATCCCCAACCTCGCACGCCTGTCATCTTGATCACAGAACAACACACACTGTCATCTTGATCACAGAACAACACAACGCCACGTGGCTCATGAGCACAGAGCTAAGCGTATGTCAGGGTCAGACGACACACACGGCTCACGTCACAACGCACTACGCGTACACAGTCACACGACGACAGATCCACATTGAGCACAGTCCGGGGGGATATGCAGCTCACGTCTGTGCAGCCGTCTGTGTGACGCGCTGCCGGGGGAAGCGTCCCACGTGGCGTGTCAAGTTTCACGTCAAATTTGACGTCAACTGTCGCATCAAGAAACGTCGCATGAGAAAACAAAGAGTAGTACTGACATTCACGTCAAATGCCACGTCAAATTTCACGTCAAATTTCACGTCAAATTTCACGTCTTTTACGTCAAATTCCACGTTTTATCACAGTTCAATCAAGTCGTGTACCAGAAAATCTTTCAGTTTGTACATAATCCACACAGAGCCTTGGTGCACTTGTACTTCACCCCAAAATCCACGTCAAAGTCCACGTCAAATTTCACGGTAACTTCGTCACCATTCAATCAAATGCTTGGTCATCTGCCTGCAGAGGTTTCACTTGGGCCAAATCCACAAAGAACCTTGGTATCCACGTGCACTGATGGTATAACCTGGAGTCAAATTCCACGTCAATTTTCACGTCAATTTCCACGTCAAATTCCACATCTTCACGTCAATCCTCACATCAAATTTGACGTCGAATTCCTGCACATCTGCTGGAAGAAGCAGGAGGAGCTGTGTTTATCCCACGTGTGTTGTGCAGTGTCTGCAGGTTCTGAGTCACGGTGTAGACTGCAGGCTCCTTCTGCTGCAGCAGGTGCTGCTGCTGTAGCGGGAGGGAGGAGGGTCCGGGCGGGGGCGGAGGGAGGGAGCGGGGAGCGGAGAGTTCATTCACCCTGTTACCGTTCACGTGTGTTTGTGTGTGTGTGTGTGAGAGAGAGAGAGAGAGAGAGAGAGAGAGAGAGAAAGAAAGAGAGAGGGGGGAGGGAGTGAGAGGGAGTGTGTGCGTGTCAGTGTGTGTGCGTGTAGTGTGTTGTGAGTACACTCATCACGTGACCATTCACAAGTGTGTGTGCGTGTGTGTGCGTGGGGTGTGTGTACACGTGTGAGTATGTGAGAGAGGGGAGTTTATTCACACTGAATCTGTTCACATTGCAACCAAGTGTACGAGACGAGTGTCTGTGCTTGTGTCTGATGATTCCCTCTGTTCGTTCACACGCTGTGTGTGTGTGTGTGTGTGTGTGTGTGCTTGTCTAATTGCGTGTGTGTGTGCTTATGTGTGCGTGTGTGCGATGTGGTGGAAGCTGTTCACACTTTCTGCTGGAGACGCTGCAACAACAAATTTGTTTGGCCTTTCTGCCCGAGTGGACTCTTTGTGCTTGTGTTGGGGTGAGTGTGTGCGTGCGTGTGCACGAAGGCCTGTGTGTGTAATGTGTGCGCGCGTGTGTGTTGGCACGCATACTTGTGTGTAGTGTGTGTGTGTGTGTGTGTGTGTGTACAGACCTGTTGGGCGCAGCTGTCTGTGCAGCCTGCTACACACACCGGCCGCTGCCTCCTCACAATCCGCAATTCCACACACCGCCGCTGCGCCCATTCAAATACACTGTCAGCATTGCGCGCGAACAAAACGCTCGTTTTGACGTCATTTTGGCAACACACGGCCGTTACGCCCATTTCACTGTTCGCATTGCGCCACTTCGCCCATTCAAACACACTGTCTGCAGTGGGCTCACCAGAAGCGTTCATTTTGACGTAGTTTTGGTAACAACACATTCAAATACACTGTGATCGATGCGTGTGCAAGAAGTGTTCATTTTGACGTTGTTTTGGAAACACCCCCCCCCCCGTTTCACCCATTGAAATACACTTCGCGCAGTACTCGTGCGAAACGCTCATTCTGACGTTATTTTGCCAACTCCATAACAACACGTTTTCTACAGTGTGCTTTGGGCGTCCCATCACCTGTTTGTCAAAGTTGCCAACTGGGCAAAGAATGCCTGCAAAAACAAAGTTGGGCTCCGGGGTGCGATTTGACGTCAAAAAGGAGGCGACGCTTTGGACGCTGTTCTCACAGCGTATCTGTGTGTGTGGAGCTGCAGCGTTAGTTACGTTCCGCAGAGATGAGCCAGGGTGAGGGGGTCAAGGTGCAGCACCCCGCACGCGTCGGGTTCTGGAGGGGCCCGACACCTGCTCACCTCCACAGAGGGTCGAGCCTGTAGTCTCCAGGGGCGGAGCCAGGGAAGGGAGCAGGGTAAGGACAAAAGGGGCCAGGGGCAAAGGAAGGGTGGGGTCAGGGGTAGGGGCAGGGTAGGAGACTGGTGGGTGCACGGACAGGGGCAGGAGTGGGACCAGGGCAGTGTCAGGCCCTGGCCCAGGCCCACACCCACACCTACACTCACACCCACGGCCAGGTTGTCAAGTCGGGAGCACAAGGCAAAAGCCTTGGCCACTGAAAAGGCCGATTCAGCAAACGGTCCCTGGTGACAATGATAGAGAACAAGACTCGAAAATTCCCACCCCAACCTAGAGTCCATGGATCACGTCCCTGGGTCCCGAGGGTCACCACGATGTGCGGTCAGGCCCTGTTCACAGCGTGCGGCGTTCCGCCAATTTACCGAAGCGCAACGCACAACGCAGCAGGACCCAGTGTGAACTCCGCTTTGTCGGGTCAGTGACGCAACGCAACGCACGACGAGCCCAGTGTGAACCTGTCCAGTGCGTGACGCAGGCGGTGTGACCCCGCCCTGCCGTGACGCAACGCGTGACGTGCCACTTGACGCAACGCGTGCCGCATCTTGCGTGACCCCAGCCTGTCACAACGCAGCACGTCACGCAGCACATGACGCAGCACGTGACGCAGCTTGTGACGCAGCACATGACGCAGCACGTGACGCAGCACGTGACGCACCTCACGTAACCCGCCCCACACTCGCGGTGGAGAGGGACCGGGGCAGGTGGCGCCTGCAAATTGCGCTCAGCGGAAGTGGAGCTGCGAACGTGACCAGCATACAGCGAACAGGCGTCCCACACACAGTGTGGCCCCAGGGGCGAATCTCATACGCACACAAGCACACACAACACACACATTCACAGACACACACACATGCGCCCCTCTCCCTCACAGCTTCCTTTCACAGGGATCGGTGGGGGTGTCTCTACCTCACCACAGGCACACCCACACCCCCACCCCAGCTCCCACACAAAAACAGCAATGGGATCTTGGGGTGTCTGGGGTCATTGGAGGCTGGGGCCTGTGGGTGTCTGGGGTCATTGGGGGGCTGGGGCCTGTGGGTGTCTGGGGTCATTGGGGGGCTGGGGCCTGTGAGTGTCTGGGGTCATTGGGGGCTGGGGCCCTGTGGGTGCTGAGGCCTTAGGGGCTCAGGGTCCTGAAGGCAAGGCTTGGCCTCGTGGATCATGGGGTCTCGCCCCCCTGGATCCACTCCGTACCTCACATTCCTTTACCACAGCTTCGACAGGACGCAGCACACGCTGTGTGAGTCTGTGTATACCATCCGTGGCCCAGCCAGCGCGGACAATCAGGCCCGGCCCCGCGGGGAACATCAGGCGCGGCGCGTACGCCTGGCTCATAAACCCTCTTTATGTGCAGCCGCAGCAGGATGGTGTGCACCGACCACTGTACAGTCGAACCTGCACAACTCAACAAGCTTGCTGAAACCAACGCCACAACCAATAAAAGCGCCGTTTTTCTCGCATCTGTAATTCTTTTTCAAGACATGACATTTGGATTCAGTTGCTTCTTTTGAACAGCTTCCCACGGAATGTGTTGTGTATGTTTGTGTGTGTGTGTCTGTTTGTATATGTGAGCGTGTATGTGTGTGTACGTGTGTGAGCCTGTGTGTGTGAGCATATGTGTGTGAGCATGTGTGTGTGTGAGCATGTGTGTGAGCGTGTGTGTGTGTCAGCATGTGTGTGTGTGTGAGCATGTGTGTGTGAGCATGTGTGTGTGTGTGTGAGCATGTGTGTGTGTGTGTGAGCATGTGTGTGTGTGTGTGTGAGCATGTGTGTGTGAGCATGTGTGTGTGAGCATGTGTGTGTGTGAGCATGTGTGTGTGAGCCTGTGTGTGTGTGAGCATGTGTGTGTGAGCGTGTGTGTGCGTGAGCGTGTGTGTGTGAGCGTGTGTGAGCCTGTGTGTGTGTGTGTGTGTGCGCGCGCCCTGGATGGAGCCTGCGTGGAACAGGTGACGTCCAGAAACAAAAACGAACCATCAATGAAAACGAACGCAGCTCATGTTGAACATGATCTTCACATTTATTTACAAAAGCCTTGATCTCTGATACAATTACTGCTGTGCGCGTTCGATGTGCGCTCCCGCACATCGCGGTGTGTTGGGTGCGCAAATCGAACACACCAGGGAGAGTGCGCAAAGCGCCCCGCACACAACGCACGAGCACGTCACTGAACAGAAAACGCACGACTGTCTTGCGTCCACCCTCACGTGTGGCACATTTTGAACCAGCATAACCTGCCTGGTACAGACAATAGGGAGTTTCAGCATAACGCTCGTTCGTCAGAGCCCAGCCCCGCCGCGCCAACGTCAAAATTGATATGGGCATGAAAATTAAGCAAACTGTGTGGGTGACGCGACGCGTGGAAGTTCCAAACGTCACGCTTAAACTCCCTCATGTCAATTCAACATGCGCGTGCGCACGTGAGGCGTGCACGTGGCGCGTTGCCCAACCTCCCTACTCCCTCCCACCTCCGTCACTTTTGGTCCACAGTACAAATTTCAGTGCAAAATGGTAACGAACCGGACATGCTGAACAGAATCAAAACATTCGACCCGCCCATTGCGAGTATCATCATTGAACAAAAACTCGAGGCCAGGGTCACACTGCATGCGCCACGCGTTGCGTCTCAGATCGAGGTTTGTAGCGCTGCGTCATCACTTTGAGCTGAAGAGGACGCGACGTGTGACGCATCCAGGGTGAAGCTGACCTAACTGAACTCACAAAACATGTGTCAACCCGGAAACACGTGGTTTGGGCGCCTGTGGCACAAACCGGAAACACGTGGTTTGGGCGTCTGTCACATAAACCGGAAACACGTGGTTTGGGCATGTCACGTGAACCGGAAACACGTGTCTGTCACGTGCACTCGGGTTCTCATGGGGCACAAATGTTTTCTGGAAGCTGCACAAGCTGTTGGCACAACGCAAGACACATTCGCAACACGAATCAAGGCTCCAGGGGCTGATCCAGGGGTGGGGCAGGGGGCGACACCTGTCGACCCCCCTGGTTTCAGCACGGACTACACGAGAGATGCGCATTGTGGCAGGAGCATAACATTATTTTCGGGGGTGTGGATCCTGGATCCTCAAACCTGGATTAGCCCCTCCCACGGATTCGCCCGTCCCCTGGATCCGCCCCTCACACACTCAACGGCCGCAACGTACGCATGACCAAGGGAATCACTGTTGACTTTGACACCCCTTCATACTTCCCCCCTCCGCCCACCCCGAACCCACAAAGTTGTTTTCCTCAATACCTTCACTCCGCAAACACACGCACTGTTTCTCTTTCGCTTCACACAAACTGATGACAAATCGCACCATCAGTCGGTGTCTTGCCACAGGCCATATTGGTTTCACATGAACACAGAACGCATTTTATCGCCCACGTTTTGGCAAAAATATTGGATGAAGGAAGCTTCGCCCGTACGTGGTGTCTGCAGTCGTGGATCCATAATCTGGTCAAGGCGTGCGAAACCACATTTTCGGGGGCAACGCACTGAGATGAAAACGGCACGGAAGGTCGGGGGGGGGGCACGGGACAGCGGGGGGTGCTACATGAGACAAGAACAACGGCTGAGGTGCGAAAATGGTTTGGAACGGTCACACATGTTGCCGGCTGCATGTTCACACAACCTGCCTGAAGTGCACACACACACACACACTGACACAAACAGACACGCACTCTCACACACACACGCACTCACACACAACACACACACACACACGCACACACACACACGGATCTGAACTGCACCCATTTTTCACATACTCTAGTTTTGACACGCACCACGAACTTTGAGGGGTGATTCTGCGATGCACTGCGACGACACGACACTTTGGATAAATGACCTGGAATCGGAACGTCGAGCGACGTGCGACGGCGACGCTGGGTCCACAGTCGGGGCGGATCCAGACGTGCCAGCCCTCTGATGGCAGATCTGTGATCTCCCTCTGGTTCTCACTCGGGGAGGGGGTGTGGCCGGGAAGGACGTGATTCAACCACGCCTCAAAGGGTGGAGTCAAAATTATTTGCTTTGCCACAAGCGCATCCGTAACCTGGTTTTTCTCTGTAGTGGCTTCTCAAATCCGTGATTGCAAAGACCGAGTGAAAAATTTCCGTTTTGAAGCGGGAGGGGGGGCAGGGCACTGTCGAATCCACCCCTGGTTTGAGGCAAGTGTCCTTGAATCCGCCCGTAGATCCATGTCCTTCCGGGTCGGGCAGCACGCACCATCACGTGATTGCAGTGATGACTCCATCTGGTGGTTGTTTCACACCAGCTGCGTCACACGTGGTGTCCATGACATGTGACCAGAGGCGTGTGTGTGGTGAGCCCGGCCTGTCTCAGCGTCCCCGTCTTTTATATCCGCCACGCTCAAGATGGCGCCAGTGTAGGACACACTGATTATGCAGTAGGGGGCGCCAGTAGCGTTCCCACCCGTCACACACCAGGGGGCGTCAGTAGCGTCCCCACCCGTCACACAGCAGGGTGCACCAGCAAAGGCCATACCCATAATACAGTAGGGAGCGCCAATGGACGTCACACATGTGCAGTAGGCGGCGCCAGCAGCGTCCGCACCCGTCACACACCAAGTGGCGCCAGCTACACCAGTAACGACGGCATCGGCTTCTTGCCGGGCCACGCCTCCTTGGCGTACTTCTTCTTCTTGGGTTCGAGCGGGTTCGGGGTGGCCTCGATCTCGGTGAGCGTCGCGTGGAAGCCCGGGGGCGCGGGGTGCGGGGCGGGCCCCGGCGGCAGGAGCAGCCCCCCGCCGCCGCCGGGCGCCCCGGGCCCCGGGAGCGAGGAGGGAGCGGCCGGGAGACCGCCGCGCTGAGGGACCAGCCGGGGCTCCGCCTGAAAGAGAGAGAGAGAGAGGAAAATACTGAACTCGCACACTTTTGGTGCAAAGAATTTGAAATTGCACACAACGCACACACATGGTTTCGCTCACTCAATAAATGTGCGCTCTGACACTCTCTCTCTCCTGTCCTCCTTCATCTTTCAGTTGCACGCACGCAAACACATGCACACACACACCAGCAACTGCACGCAACGCAGACACACTCCTCCAGCAACGTACGCACAATCTCAGTCCAACTCGTTTGTGTTCTCTCCCTGTCTGTCTGTCTGTCTGTCTTTCTGTCTATCTCTCCCTCTTTCTCTCGCCCGGACTCCCTATGAATCCACTCTTTCTCACGCACAGATCTGAAAACACCACACACACACACACACACACACACACAACGCCCTCCCCCAACCCACCCCCCTCCTCACCTCCACATCCGGCGCCAGGTTGGGCATCTTGAGCCCGAGCTTGGCCGCGACGCTGAAGGCGCCCCCGGCGGGCAGCCCCCCGAGCCCCGCCCCGGGATGCAGCCCCGCCTCCCCGGGGGCGCCGCCCTCGTCCCCGTACAGCCCCGCCCCCGCCGCCGCTGCCCGGTAGTGGAAGTCCTGCAGCCGCTTGGCGAAGGAGCCGGTCAGCATGCCGCCGCCCATCCCCTCCAGACGCGCCCTCTGTGGGGGAAAATAAACGTCACACATCAGTACGCTTCAGCAGACAACATGACACCCTTCAACAGGGAGTGTTTGATTTGAATGCTGGGTGTTCAAAATTTACAAGTGAACAGCATTGGAATTACAAAACGTGTGTGTGTGTGGTGTGTGTGTGAGGTATGCGTGCGCTCACCTCAGACGGACTGACACGTGGTGTGTGTGAAGTATGCGTGCGCTCACATTGGACGGGATGTGTGTGCGTGTGTGTGAGATATGCGTGCGCTCACCTTGGACGGGCTGACCGTGGTGTGTGTGTGTGTGTGTGTGTGTGAGGTATGCGTGCGCTCACCTTGGACGGGATGACCGTGGTCTGCTCGAGGTTACGGAAGGTGTGTGTGTGTGTGCGTGTGTGTGTGTCTGTGAGGTATGCGTGCGCTCACCTTGGACGGGATAACCGTGGTCTGCACGAGGTTACGGAAGCGCCCGATGGACGGGTCGATGTCCTCTGTTCGGGGGGAGACACGAAGCAACACGTCAAACACAGAAAACACGTCACATTCAACACGTCATTCTTTTGGGTCCATTTATGGTATGATGCCACACATGATGACAGCTTCGCACAAATTAAGTTTCCCTCCCCCTCCCACCCAGCACTTTTACATCACGGTTGCTAGGCACTGCCCAGGTGGTTGCTAAGGACCAGCTCGCGTTGTTACGCGTTCAAGTTTGCTGATCTCTCCCTGCTGCTACTACCCAGCACCTTCACATCACGGTTACTAGGCACGTGTGCACGGTTGCTATGGAACATGTTCGCGTTGCTACGCACCCGGGTTGATGATCTCCTCCTCCTCGTTGAACTGGACGTGCGTCGACTTCCGCTTCCGCTTGATGGCGACGGGTTCGTTGAGCTCTGACAGCGACGTGATGCGCCGGTTGTGCGCCGTGTTGAACTCAGTCAGGTTCTGAACAAGAGCGTTGCCATGGTAACGGGGTTGTTGGGGAACAGTTTTCAGGAGCACTCCATCCCAACAGAGGTGGAGTGGGGGTCGGGGCGGACACCGTCTTGAAGAACTCTGACGATGTTGGGGTGTGTGACAGATCGCTGCCAATGCGGTGTACTGACAACGTGGTGTTCCTGATGACAGTGAAACGACGCTACATGGAGAGGCTGTGAAGTTGCCACACCCAGTCAGCTGCTGAAGGGAAGTGTTTCCGTCCCGCCAAGATTCCCCTCCGTCACTCACGTCCCTCCCTCTGTCTGTCTCTGGTAGCCCCGGCAGCCCTCCCTCCTCTCCGCCTCCAACACTCACATCCAGCTCTGTCTCTGTCTCCGGCAGCCCCAGTAGCCCTCTCTTCTCCACCCCTCCCTCCTTTCTTCCTCTCCCACCCGCCCTCCCTACCTCCTCCCCCTCTCCCTGCCTGCCCCACAAATCCTCTCTCCCTCTTTTCTTCCTCTCCCACTCCAACCCCTTTCTCACTCACATCCAGCTCTGTCTCTGTCTCCGGCAGCCCCAGCAGCCCTCCCTCGATCTCCTCGCGGTCCTCGCCGCCGGCGGCGCCACTGGTCGCCTGCGTCTGAGGACGCTCCCTGATGACGTAGCGTCGCGTCGACGCCCCGAAGTGGATCTCCGAGTCGAGCGGCACCTGCTGCGGCTTCTTGTGCTCGAGACGCAGGGTTCCGATCATCGTGCCGTGCGCTGTGGTCAACAAGAATGAGCGTCAGTGGGGTGTCGCGCGACCAGGGTCAAATACAAGAATGCGCATCAGTGATGTGTCGCGCAACCAGGGTGAAATTTTTTGACACGCGTCAGTGTTGCCTCGCGCCACCAGAGTGAAATACAACAAAGCGCGCCAGTGGGGTGTTGTGCGACCAAAGACAATGTAAGAACGCTGCGTTCGTGTCACTCACTGGAGGGTCGACCAGATAGATGTTTGTGCAAGATCACACACACACACACACACACACACACACACACAGAGCCACGCATACACTCACTCACAGACGCGTGTCGTGCGCTGCGGCGAACAAGAAAGCACGTCAGCGTGGTGTCGCGCGACCAGGGTCAAATTCTTGGACGGGTGTTGTGAGTGGAGAGGGTGGTCTTTTGGAACCGGGCAAACAAGAAGACGATCAAGTTACTGGGTCAAATTCTTGGACAAGTGTTGTGGAGAAAAACTGGGAGGTTAGGAAGGAAGGAAGGACATTTGTCATCATGCGTTCAAACACACAACAACACGCGCCAGGCTTGTGTCCTCAAACAGATCAACAAGAACGCGCAGTGGTGTTGACTCGCGCGAACTGGCTGCGAAACAGGGCAGAAGGGGTGGGTACAAAGCCATGTCTGTTGTGTCGCTCGAACGGAACAACAAGAACGCGCTTTGGTGTGGAGTCACGCGAACTGGTTGGGAAACAGGGCAGAGGGTGGGCACAAAGCCATGTCTGTTGAGGCGAACGGGTCAAAATCTTTGACGTGGTCACAAGAACATAAGTCGCACACACACTGCTCACTTGAACCCAGATCCATAATGTAGGGTGCCATATGAGGACGGCGTGAACGGCCGAACAGCCCGACACACACACACACACACACACAATCACAGATGCACACACACACACACACACACACACACACACACTACTCACTGGAGCCCAGGTCCACAATGAAAGGTCGACTCAGATGTTTGTGCCATATGAGGACGGCGTGAACCCGGGAGCACGACGAGTGGTCGATGCACACGTCGCACATCTGTTTGTTGCGCCCGAAGAAGTAGCATTTCTTCTCGTCCAGCATCAGCTTCTGCAAAACGAGCAAGAACGAGTTAGAATCAGTAGCGCGCACACACACACACATACACACGTGGCCGCACACACACACACACACACACACACACACAACATCAGCTTCTGCACAACGAGGTGAAGGCAGGCAGAATCTGGGGCGGACACACAAAGAAAATATTTCAACATTCCCCGCCCCTACCTCAGAAATGCGACTCTTTCTCACAGATATCATCGCTTCTTGCCCACAAGAAGGGGGGGGGGACCCTGTGACCATTAGAAACCTCGTATTTTTGAAAAGGGGTGGGGCGAGTGGCGCGCACTCTGATGCTCGACTTGTGCGACTCTGTCATAACGACTGTCCCTCTGGTGGCAGCCGCCGATACCCCCAGTGTCGCCCCCTGCCTGACAGATAATGTAGCACGTCTTGTGACGGACACACTGCGTCTCCAGTGTGTCCAGTCTCTGTTCAAGTGCAAATTCGAGTTCTTGTTGGGTGGGGCAGCAATGGCAAAGTTTTGACGTCTGTCCTGTGCGAGAAGGTGCAAAAATTTCATGTTCAAATTTTCAGCCCCCCCCCCTTCTCCAACTCGTGAAGACTCCCTCCTTCCAACAGCGGAACCTCTTCTTTTGCGTTGTCAGAGCAGGTTTTCTTGTAAAGTTGGGCTCGGAGCCTCCTTCATCAAATCCTCGATCAGGTCATTGGGGCATGTCAGTCCGTCCCCCCCCCCCCCGGATGATTTTACCAAATCACCGTTTCAGCAGACTCAACTCCGGTTTGGCATTTCTTGGTACGACTGCTCCCCTTTATTCAACACCCAATCACATCACAGAAAAGACTCCAATTCTGTCAATATCCTCACGCTCATCTCGACTTTCCTTATGCACAATTTTCAACCAATTTCTAAGCCACACACAAGACTGACAGGTCAACGGAAACGTCGAACCACACAGAACTAGAAATCTACGTTGATTCTGCAAACATGTCAGTGCTTACCTGGATCATCTTCCCTTCCTTCAACACGTCCAGGTGAAGTCCTGGAGGAGGCTTCCCCGCCCTGAAACAACATCAATATTACACCACTCTGCGATACGTAAACTACCAGACTTCATGCCAGGTGTCGACCAACCGGCGTCAAACAGGAGTCAACACACGTTGCACAGTGAAGCTTTTGTTGGCACCAGAAAATTTTGCGACTTTTCAAGACTAGATTGCAAATCATTGGAGCCTCGCACGCCCCTGTCAGAAGTTTGTCGATTGCATGTAGTTGTATTCTTTCCGCAAACGGATTGTTTGTAACACTTTGAGTCGTAGAATAATAGAAACTGCAATTTAATTACCAGTTGGGAACCTCAAAATTATTGATGGTGAGCGCCATTGCTAAATGTCACTTCCGGTTAGAAAACAGAACGAAAATATTTCATTTTTATCAAAGAGAGACAAGTAGTGGCAACAAAATATGAAATACATTGTCATAATATCGTCAAAAATATAATTTACTTTGATCACCTGAACAGGTAAAGGTATCTTCTGATGTAACTAAAAGTGGAATCATATTTTCCGTCGGGCACCTGCAGCGCTTCCCTGGCAACGAGCCGACTCACAGGCATGGAGCGCTATATCATTACACCGCTGCTGATACGGCATTGCAGAAACAGCAACAACTCCAACAATGCAAACAGGCAAAATGCTACAGCAGTCATAATATGTTAAAAGGTTTGACTGGATGGTTGTATCTTATCTCAAACATTCGTTTCAACCTAATACACTGGAAAAAGTAGTCCTCGGAGGTAGCGAAAGATCGAAGCTGTCACGGGGCCAGTGTGACAGGAATCGTCAGCAGATTCACAATCTATTTTGAGTGAAATTCAAGCTTCGGCAGAGAAAAGTTTGATTGAAACATGTGACCAGTGAGTATCTTAACGTTGTGGAATGTATAGATCTAGTCTAGATCTGCACCTGGATGCAAATTCTAGACCTGCCCTTTTTCTTCTGTTGGCCTGCTCTGAATGTTCACGGACGTTTCCTTCTGGGGGGTGTTTTTCCAACGAGAGAGTGCTGGTAACTTCCCGATATCCCTGTTAAAGTCTCTCAAAGTCACCAGTGTTTCCTACCAGTGTTTTTCCATTTAGACCCGCCCCTAACCAGGTCTAACTTTTGCTGGTAAGTCAGGTACTTACCAGTGTTTTTACCAGTGACAAATAAAAATCACTGATATTTTGGAAAAACACTGATAATTTTTCAGATATCACTG
>JAAUXT010042216.1_pt1 | contig 17361 bp, 21 predicted proteins | sample 7278171 | NCBI WGS metagenome assembly JAAUXT01 (sample SAMN14350112, study PRJNA611818) | marine sediment metagenome | isolation source: surface marine sediment (1.8m) | place: French Polynesia: Moorea | collected 2018-08
CCCCCCCCCCACCCCCCCCCCCACCCTACCAGACCCCACCCCCCCACCCCACCCCCTGCGCTTCCGCGACCATCAGGGTTCCCGCCTCGGAACTTCTTGTGATTTATTTGTCATTTACAAGGATGTCCTTTCAGGATGCATTAAGTGCAAGGAACTGAGTGGTCCAGGCAAGAGACAAGATTATGCTTGTACTTCATGCGATTTTTGCGCGCGTCTGCAGCGGCATAGATTTCGTATGAGTTGTCCGCCGCTGACCTTTTGCAAAGAAAACCACGGAAACCTGTTCCCGTCTGCAAGAAACTGCAACGGAGCCACATGGAGTTCTCGAGAAGTAAAGGATAAAAGATTTTTTATGCAGGGAAAAAGTTGGCAACAAAACAACACCAAACGATCCTGGTGCAAACAAATGTTTCTTGTGTTTTTGGGGCCGACAGTACAGCTCCAGACAATTTTTGGAGAGTAGGGTTGAAACATTTGTACACAAGAAACAAAGACCACACAACACCAGACCATTTGATCTGATGAAGTCGGAAAAATGTCAAGACACTTCGGGTCTGTGTACCTTTGTTGTTCCAGACTCTTTTTGGCATGTAATTTTTCAAAACGTTCTTCGTGCACTTGGGGACCACAGAGTAGGGAAACCAAAGGCGATATCCGTAACTTAGCCAATATTTTTCAAACTTCTTTCTTGGCGTTACTCAAATGGATTTGGACACTTACACCACGAAATGTCTCAAAAGCACTTGTTGCCCTGACTTTGCACCGTCCATTCGCTGTCTCTGATACGTGCACTTGTTTGGTTCGAATTCGTTGAGAAGCGTTCCAGTGAAGAAACACTGTGTTCGATCGAGAGGCTTCCTTGTCTCTGAACAACTAGATCCGCCAGAGACTCCCCGGAATTTCAACACTGAATGGCTGAAGTTGTACAATCTCGTCTCTCTTGTTCCGAATTTGGGAGTTAAAATACGCCCTGGAAAGACAAGGTGACAGTAAATAAGGCTTACGTTCAGTAGTTTGCTGATTGCTCTGGAAAAGGCTTGTCTCCTCTTTCATCCCTCCAGGTGCAGCTCTCCTCTCCAGAAGTTTAACCCAGAACGGATCGAAAAGATAACCAACACACGCCTTCTTATTTGCAAAATGCATCAGAAAAAAACGTGAGTCTACCGGTGGCTATTTAATTTCTCGTTCTTCAATAAATGCCAACACTAACCATTCGACGTCGTTTGAGATCAAATTATGTGTTCGCGCAGGAGGCTCCTGTCGATGAACAAAATGCGTGGTTTTCATTCAAAGACAACCACTTGTGTCTTGCATTACGTTTCCCGATCAAGGATTTGCATGCGGTGCACGAGATGCCTGGAGGTATTTCTGTCTTGGGTTATGTGCAGATTCAGACACTAAACTAACGAGGGTTGTAAGAGAGGTCGTCCACCGAAATGTTTCCCTTCAAGAATCTGCTGTCAGAAATCTTCCCAATGTGCACGAATTTTCTGTTGTGACAGGTTGAAGAGGATGAGGAAGCCGGAACGTGAGGGACTCAGACATGCGTGCACACCGAGACTCCTGGTGCAAGAGAACGACAACGCCAGAACCTTTTCTGATAATGGGATTTGGGACCAGATCTGTCAGTTTTTATGTCTGAGAGCTGCCGTTGAACTTGAGCAATTGAGAGCTCCTCACGTGCGTGTCATGCACCTGGGAGAAATAAAATCTGTACGAAATCTGATTCACACACGTCCACAAATCGTGCGATAGAGATTCTTGAGAGGATGTGCCCCTGAAAGTTTGGTGTTTGAAAGCACATCAGGAACAGCTGAGTTTCACCGAAACTCTTCGTGTTTGTGAAAAACCTCACATATCCAAGGCTGAGGTCAGGGGTAGAACACAGGAGCCAATGTGGAGTTTTGACCTCACGCGACAGAAAAACTATCGTTCAGGCGTGCTTCCGTCATCTGCGTCGATGGCTTTCGTTCCTTGCTTGAAGCACGCACATAAACATCAATGTAACCTGATTTTGTCTTTCGCAAGCATGCAGATAAAAGTTGAGCCATCCGCTTCAAGTCTGGAGAGCTGATTGGAATCATCCTCACCAAAGAGACAACGTTCTCATCGTCTGACGAAGAGAAACAAGAAGCAGTTGCGTATCATAAGGTAACTGTAAGTGCAATGTCCAAGGGAGCGCGCGCCCCAGGGTCTGATAGGACAGGACGGAACCTGGGACATCCTGGCCGAGATGGCACACACGAAAGAAAAAGCGTCTCAACCATACACCCAGTGCTCTTGCCCTGAAGGGACATCGCAGAATCAACCTGTTTCAATTTCCGACAGATTTCCTTGTTACATATCTGTTTTAGACAGGCAGAAAAATCATTCCAATTTGAAGAGCTTGGACGAGTACGGTCTGCTTTCTCTTCCTTTGGACTGGATGTGCTGCAGAACCGTGTGCAGTTTGTACTGTTCCCACTCAACGTTGTGATGCATCTTGTCGATGATCTCTTCCTCAGTTGGATAGGCCTTGTACTGTTTTCGCAGTACAATGGAAACAAACAAAGGTTATGTTGTTCATATGAAGTGAAAGGCAATCACACCGTCCCAGGATTCTCAAAGACAGAGGCAGCATAAAAAAGACAAATCCAAGAAGGAAAGAGTGTTGTTTTGTCTCGAAGAGCGCTTGTTTTTCAATCGAAGAGAAATTTGAAAAGCAGCAGAACTTACCCTGCACTGAATAAGGCCCATAGTAGTTTCGTCTGAGAAACTGAGGAAGATTTTCTTGCTGACTCGCAAAACCTCACAACCATCGCTCACCTGCACAAGAGTCGGGAAAATGAAACGAGTTGGATCGAGAAAATCCACTGTACTGCAAGTACGAAAATCTGTGGCTGTTTTTCAGTCTTCTCACCAGATTGACAGAAGATCCCACACACTGTCCAATGCAGGAACGAAAACCCTGAAACAAAAGTATGTGCCAAGATTGAGTACAACCATTTTCAGAGGCTGATGCTGATGTCGTGTTCCACCCGTTCAAGTCAACACATCTGCAGTCTGAAGTACTGAGCTATGCACTTACAAACCCTTGTCCAGGTCTCAAAATCTCAAGTTCCACAAAAGGTGGAACTGAAACGTAAGAAGTCACCCGACTTCGTTGCAACACTGGTGGGGAGCTCTTGGCTCTGCAGCTCGGAAATCTCTGCTTTGACATGTCATTCACGGCCAAACTTGTGCCAGTTGTCCCAGCTGTGTTCTGTTTCCACTGGTCTGTGGTTTGTTGCAGTGAACAATTGAGTGCAACAGTTGGTGTCGGAGTTCTCGAAGATGTCTGTCTGGGGCCTTTCATTCTGCGAAGAAATGTTGATGCTCGGACCCAAGTTGGAGGTGGATCCATCGAATCGTGCGGGTAGGAACATTGCACAGCTGACAGGTCCAGACTTGAGCTGTATTTTCTCGCCAAAGAACAAGGGGCATAGACTGAAAATAGAATACTTCCAGGGATGATTTGAAAAGAGAACATTGTTTTGAATCGTTCGGTCGATGCATGAGTGTGAGTGAGACATGGAGCCACCAAAGAAGCCCACCGTAGTGACTGTTCTCGCCAAAGTCCCTCAGGTCCCTGCGGCGGATAAAGTTCGATTCGAGTCTCGTGCGGCACTGGGCCCTTCTCCGCTGAACCCGCGGGTCGACCCGAGCCATTCTCAGCTGCTTCACCACCTTGGCCTCTCCCTCAAACAAAGTTATCGCTCATTCAAATATTTTGACTCAAGGTGTTGGGTTTTAAACAGACAGGGTGGAGGGGTACAAGCAAGGAGGTTGCAGGCTCGAGGTCAGGGTGTGTGGGAAGGGGCAAAGGGTGAGACATACTGAACCCCCATAGCAAATACCAGAATAGCCTGAGCACTCACCTCTGTTACAACATAGAGCCAGTCCATGTTGGGAGTTTCTGTGGCTATCAGAGATCCTTTCCTGCACAAACGAAAAATTTGAGGAGAGTAAATTTTGCACTTGCTGGAAAATATCTCAACTGCGCACAAAGGTTTGCCGCTGGTTTTACTTGTACGACATGACGGTCCACGCCGCGGGATTTGCTTCCAGCTCATGCAGAGGAAAGTGGCTCCAAACGATATCCTGCCTGCAAAGACAGACCACATTCTTGTTCCAAAAGGGAAAGCAAACCACCAAGGAGTAACAAACGTTGCGTTGTCAGTTCAGCAGTAATTTGGGAACATCTTGCATCTGGCCAACGCTGCTTTTGTAACGATCAGCAGATTGGTCACCCGAATGTGACCTGCACAAGGGTTCCCGCGCTCCACGCTCCACGGAACCCGTTGCTTCACGGATGTCGTGGAATAATAAGGCCTCTTGCTGTGTCAGTGCACGTCACATACTGAAGCAAAAGGCGGGGCACGTCGTCTTCGTCAAGTTCTTCTGGCGTACTCACTTGCAAATTTCGAGTTTCTTCGGATCCCAGCACCCCTCCGACAGATTCATTATCGTCCTGTAATCCTGAAAAAAATAACCATCGGATCGTGTGCTGTGTGTTGCGGGGAATCAATGGGGTACTGGCCTCCTTTGACCCCCGAAGCAATACGGCACACACACAAACACACACACACACACTCACAACAACAACAACAACAACAACAACAACAACAACAACAACAAAAACAACAACAACAAAAAACAAAAACAACATCATCTCTTCTTTCACTCGCAATTTTGAAACTTAGAATCAGCTCCCACCTCAACCCCAGGATCGTGTTACCACTTCCGTGACCCACAAACCAGAATGGGTCAGCCTTGATTGTTTGTGAAAGCCTCTTGCGGTGAAAGTTCGTGGAGAACACAAACGCGAACGAACCTGCCTGTGAACAGTGACGACGTCGGCGGCTGATTTCGTCACAACAGTTGAGTGTCTGTGACCTTCACTGGTCAGCTCTTCTTCCTGCAACATGCAGCGCTTGTACACATGTGGACTCCTCCGTGCTCAAGAATACAGCAACTTGAACTTCGTGCAAGTTAAACAGAAAACTCACTCCAAACTTCCGTCCCGCTTTGATTTCAACAAGCTTTCCTCCCCCTGAGCTCAGCACCACTGAAACAATTGAAGGCTGCACTTTAGAGCCTTGTCTCACATGATCATTTGAACGCCTTTCTGGTTTGAAGGCAGAGCCACGAGAGCGGATTCTTACCGGTTCCGGACAACAGGAAGTGCAGGGCATCAGCCGTGGTTCCCGTCTTGGTCAGAACTCGGTTTTTCTCATAGCTGTCAGAGAGAAAATTTTGATACTTCAAATGCGTGGTTCCTGAATTTGGGAATGTTTTGTACGAATCGGGTCGCGACCAGCAACTTCTGACCTTGTTTTGATTTGTTTTCTGGCAAGAACCCACCTGTCATACCACATGCATTCAACAAACTTTCTTTGTTTGTCAACTGGGTACAACCCGAATTCTGGACAGATTTTCTTCAAGTAATGTACGAGCTGTAAAGGAAGAACCAGGCGGCTTGTTATCTCAGAGACGAATGCAAGGCTTGAATCTTTTGGGCCTTTCCCTTTCTTCTGTACTCGTACGTTGTGTGTTGATGTCGTGTGTTGTCGTGGTGAAGATGAGATCTACATATGTTTGAGAACAAAACAAAAGAACTTTGATGTGTGTGTACTTACGCATTGATGAATGTTAACTCTCATACTTATCACTTACAGTGGAAATTTGATGAGCACTTCTCTTGCCAGATTCCGTGCCCAGAGCCGCGCGCACGCTCTCAGTCAGTAAATACTGCAAAATAGTGAAACACTTGTTGTTAGACCTCAGGTGTTCTCGCTGACGACAGACGACTGTTACTCGTCCGAACCTTGGAGAAAATTCACAACACGAAAGGTAAGGGCCACATAGGTTGGTCGTTTCTTTGATTTTGCTGTCTGCGAGAGACTGCCATTGTGGGGCACACCTCCGTTCTGTACTCTCTTCTGAAGTCACTGGCGTCAAAGGTGATTTCGTCAATGGTTTGGTCGTCGTCGTTGGTGACGCGGGCTGTGTACGGTCTCGCGCCGCGCTTCCTCGTTGCCGCCGCCCCATCGTCCTCCAGTAGCGAGTCGGCAAAAGCGAACCAATCCTCCCGCTGGATCGACTCGAACACCAAGCTGTGAAATAAACACAAGGGAACATTTTCTTCGGACTTATTCGCACGATGAGTACAACTGTTCACTTAGAGATCTTGAGAAGCCCCATCTTTCAAACACATCACCGCACATCGATGTTTGGAGAGCAGGTTCATTGTTTGGTTCCATCAAATTTGTGTTTCGTTCGCTGGAACTGAACGTCTGACAAAACAAATGCTCACTCTTTGCACACATGGCACACTTGCACCAGTGACTTGATTGCCCTCGCAGCTCTTCTGAACTTCAGGTAAGGCGACACTTGTCCGGAGTCCATCTCTGTGCTGCTTTGCCCTTTCCTTCTGGTTCGCTCGAGTCTATATCCAGGCAATTGTGGTGTGTGTTTTGCTATTCTTCAGAGGATGCATCAAAGTACGTATTTCGACTGTTTCTTTGCCTTCTGAATTCAGCGAGGAGCAGACACTACGCTCTGCATGAACTTGGTCTGGTTGGCTGATTTCATAATTGAGCACGAAACGTCACCATTGTTGTCAGTTTCGTCTCTGGTTTCATTTCAACAAGTCGACAATGAAACATGATACCAGCCACTTTGGCAAGGAATTAATGAACGAACGCAGTTATCGATTTCGTTTTCCAATCCGATTACCACAGATCTTAGCTGAGTTTCACAAATCCAAACACCAGGCTGCGACCTTTACACCAGTCCAGCCAAAAAGTGACATCCTTGACTGTTGCAACCGAACATTTTGCTTTCCTTCCTCTGGTGCGCGATGCACAAGTTCTGTGCAATTCAAACTTGCTTTGTTCAAAGTCCTGCTCAGATCGAACAGACCCTGTTGACGATTGTCCGATTGAACCAATCTCAGCTGATTCGAAGAAGCAAACAAACTCACAAAACTGCATATTCGAGGAAAACGGGTCGTAGTGCATGAGGGGCTATACAAGTTGTAATTGGCACCAAATTTATGGTGCATCAAAATAGCGAGACAGAAACATTTTATGTCTGTGTTAAAATTGATTACGTGATGGAAATGCGTTGTTCAACACAACGTTGGACACAACATACTTTGGTTTCCAGAATGCGTGTTTGAAGATAAGCTCTGGCTGTTCTACGAGTAGATCTATCAGAGTGGGATTGGACTTGTGGTCCGACGGGGATCCATCCCTTTGGGGATCCTGACTTTACTTTCGAGGTCGCACGAAAAAGTGCCATTGCCTGCCAAATCAAAACGAACCAGAAAAAGTTGGCAGGCCCTCTTACCCTGGATTTGATCAGTCCCTGTAAGTTTGGTTGTGCACATAGGTAGACCAATTTGAGCGAAGGCCAAAAATGACAGAAAGTCAAAACCAGGAGCTGGCTCCATTGCAACACAGCTCCCTTAACAGCACGGCTCCTATGCACGAGATGGCTCCAGCTCCCAAGGGTTTTGACACAATTCTGCGAGCATGTCATGAGAAACTGTTTTGTTCCTATGGAGTTTTGTCCCAAATTCTTAGGAGCTACAGGATGGGAGCTTTTGTGGCTCCAAGTTTGGTTTTGTTGCTCGAATCTTTTTTTCCTTTGGCTTAATTTCTTGATACTTGAAGCAGTGGCACAAAAATTTTGTTGTTGATCAGTTCTTGTCTTGAGGAGACCTCTGATGGCACTGTAATCAGAGTGGCGGAGATGTGCTTGAGGCGAGTTGCATACTTTGTGTGGTGAAGTCAGAACATTTTCAGAAAATTGTGTCTGTGGGTTGAAACATAAATGTCTGTTCTATGTACAACAGTGTCTTTTGGACCACTCCATCCTTACAAAATTACATTGTCCGCGCCTATTTTCCCCACAGTTCTTTCTCTGTCTGCCAAAATTTTGAAAACTACAGATGAGTCAACTTGGTGTAATTTTCACGTGTGAGGCCAGTTTGTACCTTCATGTCCAAAATGGTTTTGGATCTCCTTTCTGTCAAATGACAATACCTGTTCCAAGCTTCGCATCGTTTCTCAGACCCTGACCTGGACTGTTCATTTGCAGCCACTGATCTCTTTGAGGCCACCAACCCGTTCACAGCCAGACTTATTCACATGCAACCACCAACCTGTAGCTGTCAACAAACTCAAGGCTCCATCTGGGTTGGTGGCCATGAATGGAGCAGCAGCTGTGAACAGATTAGTGGCCAACTTCGGTCTGACCAGGACTCCTTCCCTGAACTGGATTCAAATGTGCAAACTGGACTCTTTGTGGTTCACTTGAGTCTGGTTCACTTTTGCTCAGTTGATGGCAAGTTTGAGAATCTCATGTCCATCAAAGATTGTTATGACACACCAGCAAAACATCTCAATAACTTTTCACCACTGACATTTCATTTCAATGGCCCTCTGTGACATGTCACCCCAAGACTGAACACATACGTTTAGTGCAGCAATGGTTGCACACTTGGGCCACAGGATGACTTGACACAAATCATATTGTACATTGAGCCGAAGGTTCTGAATGGGCGAACCAAAGTCGGTGCACAGCTCGTACACCACGTTCGCTCCGTTTTCGTTTGAATGCCAATAGTGGGCAACTCACCCGGCTCGGCTGATTTGAGATCTCGGCTTATTCGAAGAAAAGGTGGCCTGTCAAAACAATTCGAATTTCAGAGCTGGGGTGAACTTTCTAGGCCTTGTTCACGTTAACGCGTGCGTAGATCTACACAAAAGCGCACTCCCTGTGTGGGGAAATAAAACAGTTGTGAAAGACTCGACTTCACATTCTTCGATGCCAATCAATATCAGGAAAATGCTCAAGCAGTGTCAAGAGAGCAGAGGTGACTTCTCGTGAAATTTGCTTTGGCTCTAGTTTCAGACCACATCACAGGTGACCGAATGGAAACTATTTCTCACAGAAGAAAACGGATGCAGCATCGTTTGTCCAAAAGAAGCAACCAGAAACCTGGAAAGGCAAGTCCAGAACTCAAGATCTATTCCTTCACGCTTGTTGGAAATAAGACACGGTGTTTGTTCTTGTTGGGTGTGTAAAAACTGTCTTTCATTTATTCCTTCTGCTTGCGTGTTTGTGAAATTTATTTCTCACCATTCAAGAGGAAAAGCCAGACTTAATTTAGAAAACAAGCTGCTCGGGCTGACTGGATTGCGTGCGAAAGAATCGTAGGCTATTCACTGCAATCTTTTCAATTAAATCTTCTGTTTCGTGAGTGATTGGAAGCGTTCAGTTGCCAGGACTGACTTGGCGTTGTTGGATAATCCATAAACTGAGGCCGTTTCTGTTGTGTGAAGCACCTTGAAAACCGTTTCGCTTCCGCACTGCTTTCTGACACTTTTCAAAGGCAGCTTCAGTTTTCACCCACAGTGCAACTCCTCACCATTCCTATGAGAAGGTCTGAATCACGAACGAAATTCCTGAGTTTGCTTATTCAACTGGGTTGTTCAAAATGTCTTTCTTCTCTGTGATTGATAAGATAGAAAAAATGAAGGAAAGGATGCCACCACCGAGACAAAACAACAATAACAATCAGCAAAACACAGGAAAGCGCAAGAACTTCAACCAAGGTCCCTGGAAGAAGGTGACGGAAGAGTCCAGTCTCCGCGGGATGGACACTGTGAAAAGTTCAAAGACTGAGAAAGGTTCAGTCGCTGCAAAACGTCTGTTTTCCGAACCGAACCGATCGAACAAAAAGACGGTGGTGCGGTCCACGAAAGTGAAAATGAGTGCCACCTGGGCTCTCAGAGACAGAGGGAATGCAATCCGCGGAAACAACAAGAACAGGACCAGGACAAAGGCTGAACCGAGGGAGCTCCCTCCTCTGGCTGGGAAACACGGACATGCACAAGCTGGTGCAAGTGGAATATTTTCCAAACATCGGGTGCTTCCCAACATTGGGAGGAGTGCAGATGATGGAAACTCGTCGGTGAGTGAGGATGAAGACGGGAGCATTGAGCGGTACGTGCGGCGGACGGGCAGCATGTTGTCCCGCAGCAGCCGCATGTCGGGATTCGGCTTCCAGTCCCGAGGCCGCCTGAGTCTGGAGAACGTGGCCATTCTCGCGCGCTTCTCCACGACGCTCATCAGCAATCACCGCAAGCGCCAGGCGCGCCGTCGCAGCACCGAGGCGTGGGGCAAACTGTCACAGGGGGCCAAACAGCCCGAGCTCTGGTCGCGCCTTCAGTCGAAGAAGATGAGGACCATGGTCCGCAACAACAATACACTGGAAAAGTGGATGAGCGTCACGAAGGGTATCAAGGTGAGAAGGATGCGTGTGGTCACGTTGTCAACATGCTGTGGCGTGTTTGGCAACACCTGGATTGAGCCACCAGTAACTTTGAAGACCTTTCACTCAGATTTTAATCGTACTGATCGAAGATAATTTGAGGTTCGCAGTGCTTCGAGATGCAATGCACCCTTCACAGATTGGCAGGCCTCAGTACCTGTCATGAAATAAGAGACAAATTATCACCACCGGCTTTTAGTTGTCTAAGATCACAGCCACTGTCTTTTCTTGGTGACAAGGCAGTGTCCTGGGGGCGAAGAAGCTGACTCACATGCAGGGTGTGCGTGATCGTTTTCGTCAATCTGTTTGGGCTGGCGTATTGTCAGGCAAAGGAACGCTTCCGGCACGCTGCGAGGATGGTGCAGCTGCTGCTCTGCGCCGTCAAGTCGACGAGGCAGGAGGCGGACAAAAAAGAGGTCCGCTTCGTGTCGTTCGCGCAGTACCACGAGGACCTGTCCAACGCCCGACACGAACTCGGGTACGGCGACGGGCTCTACTTCAACCCAAATCAGTTCAAGGCGCGCAGAGAGGTACATTTTATGCACACACGAAGGAATTTGTTTCCAAATTGTTCGTGCGAATCAAGTTGTTTTCAATGGAGAGAAACAGAAGTCGTGTTGTCGCTAGGTTCCGCTGAGTGCGGAGGCGAAGGCGGTGTTGACGCTGGCGGCGGAGGAGCGCAGCGCCGACCAGCTGCACGTCGCGCTGGTCGCGCTGCAGCAGGCCGTCGAGGCGTTCTCCGACTACCCCGTCAGCATGCAGCGCTCGCTGGTCAAGCGAGGCTTCTATGAACAGTGAGTGCGCACCACACAAAACCACTCGAGTCCAAACTTCGACGGGTTTGTTCGTACACACGTCACTCTGAAATAGATTTCAGATGTTTTTCCTGGAGGCAAAACAGGTGTTGTGACTCGATAAGATTGTTGCAAAACATGCCGGTATTTTTTGTGAGATTCCAACAAGAAGATGTGTGTGCAACTTTCCATTTTCAGATTCGAGTCCAAGAGAGTCATCATTCGACAGGGGCACACAGCTGACAACTTTTATTTCATCATCTCAGGAACAGGTTCAAGGTTCTTGTTATGATCATCTGAACAACGAAAGAATTATTCTATTTGCGAGGAAGCAGAAAAATTCCGTTGATGCAAGTCGAAGCACGTGCAAGAAACACGGGAGCCATACGAGTATTCTTGCAAATATCGCGTTGTTCTTGTGGGAATTTTTCCGAAGACTCACTGGGTTGGCGTGGAAGATTTTTCAGAGTATATATGAAAAAGAAAAATATGAATGACCCACTGCTTTGGATACAATTGCAATCCAGATTTGCTTGCACGGGTGTGGCATCGATGACCTTCTAGAATCTACTTTTGCAAGACGAAGTGTGTTTTCTGAGGGTTGGGATCACACGGGACCCTCTGGGTGTGGGTGTCGACCCGAAGCTTTGGTATGGGGGGACCAACAACTCGAAGTTCCTGACTCCTTGCCTGGTGTTAATTCTGGTAACTTTGCTCGCATTGTTTCAATGCCAATTTTCACACACACAAAGTTTCGAACGCAAAATGCAACAGGAAAATCAAGACAACTTCCACAATAAGTCCTTTTCGTTTGGTTCTGCTATCAAAATGATCAGACATGAAAGTTGAGAGCCGTGTTTTGCACCTTCAGCTTTGGTAACGGTCTTGGAGAACGACGAATCAACCGGAGAATCACACAGCAATGAAGTTGCTGTGTTGGGAAAAGGAAACTCTTTCGGGGTGAGTGTACAAGTTCTTGCAATGCGCTCACTTAAATCTGGTTGTTTTCCAACAATTGAAGCAGAGGCCCTCTTGTTTAAGATGCATGACTGTGTGCACGCCAGTTTCGTGAACAGCTATTTTTGACACAAGAGACAAGCGAAATGAGAGTGGCATCGATCAGGACCTGCATGGTTTTCTGGGTGCTTCTTGTCCTCAGGAGCTGGCGCTGATGCACGGCGGCACGCGCTCCGCCACCGTCACCTGCAAGAATACGGTGGAGCTGCTCGCCGTCGAGCGCGACGACTTCGTCGACATCTTCATGCACGTCGAGAAGGACGTGGAACCCGAGCACATCCGCTTCTTGCGCTGCATCGACGTGCTGCGCGGCTGGCCGCTCGACGTCATCCCCTGGCACAATCCGAAACTCTGCCTCTTCACCTACTTCAGGTGGTGACCAGTAGAAAGCGTGTCAACCGTGCACGAAAAGCTTAAAATCGCTTCAGTCTATGTGAATCAGAATTTCTCAGAAAAATGTTGCGCAGGCAATATTTTAACCGTGAGAAGGACCAGGTTTGTCCAGGCCGCTTGTTTGAGGAATTGAAGTAATGACAGAGGAGAGATGACAGTCAAGCCAAAGAAACGACCCAAGAATGTTCACCTCAGCGTCTCGTTCTAGTTTCGAGATTCTTATACGAGGGTAATACTAAAAGTCTTTTCCATCATGTTCAGCACCTTGCTGAGATCAGGCTTTGTGCTTGTCCACCAAAGCTTGTTCTGTGTAGTCAAGAGCGGTTCGAGCGCTGAACATGACGGCAAAGACTTTCAGTATTACCCTCGTACCTTGAAAAGTGCTCGGTCGTCCAGAGACAAATATGTCAGAACGCTCCGAGACGAAAAAATTGCTAGTTTACTGCTTTTTCAGGAGGGGAGTTGTCATGTGCAAGAACAGTGTGGAGACTGAATGGGTGTACATCATCAAGTCAGGGTCGTGCAGGGTCCTCAAGTCTTTGTTCGAAACGAAACCCGATGTCCAAGGAGTCCATTACCAAGAATACTCACCAGACGTCAAGGCAATCAAGGGTATCCAGTCTATTTTTCTTGGAAACTGTGTGCAATGTGGCTTGCTCTACATGGCTCACTGTACTCGTAAAATCATTGTCTCACGTTTTCCTTGCAGTCTCCTCGGTTTCAACCCTGAGAAGGAAAACTCTGGACACAAACACATCACTGATCAATCAGAAGTCAAAATTTAAGTCAGCCCCAGACATCAGTATTGACAGAACCGACACCATACCTTCAATGGATTCTGGAGTACAGGGAACCAGTCTGCGCCGTAAAAGTGGGTGGTCTTCTGTCTCTCTCTGTCTCTCTCTATTCTCACATAAACTTGACAAGGGCCACTCTTTCCATTTGAAGTAATCAAACAACAGCGGTATGTATGTATGTATGTATGTATGTATGTATGTATGTATGTATGTATGTATGTATGTATGTGTGTGTGTGTGTGTGTGTGTGTTTGGGTGTGTCCAACGAATCTTATACAGCTGTATGCCGGAGGCAGAGGTCAGTTTGGTTTTGATCCTTGGACAAAAATGGGGGAAGTATGTACTTTTGTATCGGGTCTGGTGGAAGAATCGATGAATCCTCTGGACTCCCTGGATATACAACACAGTTTTATCCTCTTGTCAGGCTTGAGGAGACACGCCGAAAGCCATCAACAGCTGCTAAATTATTTTTTCATGGAACAGACCAGATCAGAACCCTCAGTGAGTCTTTTGTCCTTGTCTTGGCGTTTGCCCAAAATTGTCTCCTGAAGCCATGCAAATTAAAATTTCTTCTTTTCTGATTTCAGACGGAAACAGCACTACCGCAAACAAGAAAAAGCGTGGACATCCACAGAGACAACGTTCCTTTCCATGTGTTTGTTCAAATTCAGAGGCTGGGGCCGAAAGAAACCTTTGTAAGTGAAACGCTTTGAGGCAGATCCGACCAGCGTTCTGATGAACATGCAGCTGTGCCTCCATACAAGGTCATTTCAGATGAACGGAGGTTCCGCTGCAGATGTATGTCTCTTTCTGTGCAGGGTTTGGACGCCCTGCTCTTCGGCAGCGGACCGGGCAGGTCGGGCGGGGTGAGTCTTGTTTCTGAAGGCGCTGAGGCCGTCCTCATCTCCCGGAAGTTCTTCTTGCAGCACCTTTCCGACAATCTGACCAAAAAGTTGAAATTGACGGTGAGACCTCTGTTCAATTCTCTCAATCTCAATGGGTGGAGTCGCAGATCTTACAAAGTTTCACATATTTCTGGCAAATTTGTCTTGCCTTTACACTTTTGTTCCTTTGGAGTCTCCTTCTTTCACTTTTGACCAGGCACGGGTCCCATGACAGTTCTTTTCGAGTCATGGCTGTTGCGACCCCGAGATGAAAAGAAACCTTTCCTGAGTAACCCTTGTGAAATGCTGTGAACTATACATATGCAAGGGCAAATGACATCTCACTTGCATGAGAGAAATTGTGAAGGAATTGGCCTTTTGATTCTGTTAGCCACAGTTTGGGGATACCATGCATGCACCGACTTGAGACCAGGGACCAATGGCGAAAGACCTTGTTTCAAAGGGACTGAACCTCTGACAGAAATTAGTCATTTTACGGTTGTCTGGTCTCAGACCCACGGCCCGCCAGATCCATACCCTGCTGTCTTCCACCAACATCACTCCGGAAAAGAGTTAACTATTCTTTCTTCATTGCAGATCCAACCGTACCCTTCGGACGAAAGCTTGCAAAAGAAACTTCAAAACAAAACCAACTGGGAAGCTTTCAAGACAATGATTGTCAACGACCAAGTCTCGTACAATAAATATGTAGCCACCACCCTTGCGTGAAATGAAAAAAGTGTGCTTTGAGCTTTTTCGCACAGCACATGAAAACAAACTTCTGGCGAGTGGACAGCCCTTCAGTTTGAAGGACCATCCTCGCCGATGCGCAGGAGACCACGCACGCATGGATGTTCATTCACTCCCTTGTGCATGTGCACCATCAGGTGTACTGTCCCTGCTGTCCCCGTTGCAGTGAGACAGTGCAGAATGGGAACCGGTGGGGGTGGCGTTGACTAATTGACAGCAAAAACACGTAAAAGATGGGGGCAGCTCTCAGCCCCCAAATCCACAGTGACAAAAAGGGGGTGGGGTATCACACCTGCTTGCAGACCTGCAGTTCTGATCTTCCTGTACAGTCAGTTGACGCACTTTGTTGGGCACTTGTTTCTTTAAATTTCACACACTGTTTCAACAGGCTGCTGTGTGACTGTCTTTCCATCTGACCCACACAAACCAAAATTTTCAGCCATTCAAATTGTTCAAGAATGGAGTTTCATCAAACCAAAAGCAAGACACCAGCTCAAATCCAGCAACATCAGTGAGAGAGGATAAAGGCCAACAAAGTCTCAGCTTGTTTCCATGGGTCTGCTGTGCAAATCAGTATTTTTTTTGTCAAAGGGGGCCAGAGCTTCAACATTCAACACGTCACAAAGTAAAAGTTGTCTCTGCCGGGAGAGGTGCACAATAGATTTTACGGATCTCTCTTTTCTGCAGTACAGCACATGTTTACGTGCACATGCAAACAAAACTGAGAAATCGGACACACCAAACACATGTACACATGTCCCTGATGAACAGAATGGCAGTAACTTACACCAGAATCTGCTTGGAGCAGTGTCCATGCTGCAGAATCCATCAGAATACGGGAAAGCTCCAAGAGGTTGAAAGGAAAAATATCTTTGCTCTGCTAGGTAAGGACAGTGATGCTGACTTGCGCAGAGGAGCGAAAATTTTCCTTTTCAGCATCACAGATGTGCATCTTTGGACGTCGACAGCGCTTACTGGTGAACTGATTGGCTGCTGGAGCAATCCCATCTTCCCTGTCCAGTTCAGAGTTCAGCATCCCTTCCCGTGCAAAAACTAGCAGTACATGTGTCCACCCTCTGATGCTGACCCTCGGGAAATGTCATGCAGTTTCCGACTCCGTGGCCTTTTTGGCTGTCCCTCAGGGTATCTGTTTTGGCTCCCAAATTCGCTTTCCCACGCGTGTCTAGCTTGCCGCTTTTGATTTGTATTTATTTTCAAGCCCCAGTTTGCCACGAAGAGCGAAGAAGGAATCAGATTTTGACAGCCAGAACGGCTTCTGCCTTCAGCAGTTCCGTGCGTGAGTGGCGTGTATGGGGCCCTGCTCCAAGGTAGGAATCTCAGCCCTTAGTTTTGTCCCCCTGACCTCAATCCCTGTACCACCAGAGCGAGTCAGTCATGCCGTGCCCCATCCAAAATTGACTGGATTGGCCCAATTGATCACCACACTTACATGCTCCCTCAAACGAAGGGTCGTCGTGAACATCATTCCAAGTGGTATCTCTGGAGCACATGCAGAGGGTGCCACAGGAACCCAGACGGGTCTCCTCATTTCTATTTGCTTTGCAGAGTGAAATCAGGCTGAGTAATTATGCACATGGGTGAATGTTACACAAAAGCCGACTTGTCTCTCCTTTTGTGGAAAATACATGAACTTCCCTGGTGCCAAGTCCACTTTCTTACCCGTGAAATAATTGAGAGCACAGGCGCGCTCGCGCCATATGAAATAGAAAAGTGAAATTAATGGCTCAAATTTTGTGACACACACAAAGGTGATCTGGGATGCGCTCCCTCCGCCATGGAAAGCCTACAGCGCAAGTAAGGTAGTTGAGGGTTGTCGTCATTTGAGCAAAAATGTCATTTGGCGCCGTCTGCAAAGTTTTGACACGTTTCGAAGTTGCCCATTTTCGCGCCAACTTCTCGGAGGATTCCTCTCCGATGACGTCATAATGGCTTGGTAAGGGTGTTCCCCAAAGCAACATTTCAAACAAAGTAAGTTTTGAAAGTCACATTTAGCAGATTTTAAGATTAATTTCAAACATAATCTCTGCGATTTTCACCCACATACCTTCATAACGTCACGTTGCACCGATGTGGAATGTTTAGAAAAGGCAAACGAGCAATTCGTAAAAAATCGAATCAGTTGACTGGTTTGTTTGTAGTGATATCACAAACACACTGGTTGGTATCTCGGGTGAGACTGCCCCGGTGGTGCGAATCTCTTGCTTTATTGAATGTACAGTGGTGCCACCTGGGAAGCGGTGGCAGTGGTTCTAAATTCACAGCTGGTGTGTCACACCACACTCCTCCCCCACCAGGGGGCGCTGGCCTCTACAGACAATTTTAAATATTCTGAATATTTTTAC
>JAAUXT010021952.1_pt1 | contig 17360 bp, 16 predicted proteins | sample 7278171 | NCBI WGS metagenome assembly JAAUXT01 (sample SAMN14350112, study PRJNA611818) | marine sediment metagenome | isolation source: surface marine sediment (1.8m) | place: French Polynesia: Moorea | collected 2018-08
AGTAGTGATGTTGTAGTATAGTTTATTGTAGAGTATGAGTTGGAGCTCAGTGGTTTAGGCTACCTCTCTGTATGGTGTCACAAGCTATTGTGTGTTGGCAGTCTGGGTCCTGTGCCAGTAGATGATAGTGGCTCCATCTAGGGTAATGCTATGATTGGCTGTGGCTATGCTGTGGCTGTGGCAGTACTTAGGGGGTGGTCATGGTGAATATATATAACAACAGAAACTTGCAGTCTGTCACGTGTCAGGTGGGACAAGTGAGGGAGAATCGCATTCTCCAGGTTTAGTCTTCTCAGTCTGCAAAGCCCAAAAAACGTGACTGTCGTTGTCTGCGTAAATATGCAGAAACTTTAATCATCCGCCAAAGTGTAGCTTTGGCTACAAGCGTAATTCTATCCAAGGCTGACATCCGTAGTCACCGACGGGGATGGGATCACAGGGAAGGGGTTTGGCCAGCGGGTTGGCTGGCAGTGGGGGAGGGTTGGGTGGCAGGGGACTTGGCCACTTGGTGGGGGCTCAGGAACCCTTTGGCTTGACTCCCCAATGTAGTCAACTCGCCAACCCCCCTTGCTGGCCAACCCAACCCCACTGGACAGCCCCCTCCCCACTTGGCAAACTTGTAAACACCGTTTTGGGTGGTAACACGGGCGGGTGGGGACAATTGTGTTCAGTGCATATTGACATGTCGAAAAGAAAAACCTGCAGCCAACCGCTCAACGCGTGGTCAAAGCACCTACGCACAGCTCTGGGTGCTACTTTTCAACTTCGTTGCGGCGAGCTGCTGCATGCTGCTCGAAGCTGTCTGCACCCGTGCAGCAGTCGCTGCCTGAAACTCTTTGCACTTGGTCGCTGGCTGTGAGCCGGGCATTGTTGATGAGCGGCCTCATCCTGGACATCTATTGTGATCGCAGATCACACAGTGACGAGTACGCACACAGAAAAATCAGGAATAACGAGAACGAAAAGGCCAGGCTGAAACTCTGCACGTCTGACTGTGCAAGAATATAGTTGTTCCTTGGTGAGTGCTTGTGCACAGGGAGTCCTGTCTTGGTTCTGTTTTGTCTTGTGACAAGCGACGCACCAAGATTTTCGTGGAGGATGTCGAGTTGTGAGGGAGACACGGAGGAAAGACCTGCTTCCCCAGACAGCAGGTCTGGTGCTGATGATGCCAGGTTAGTTCACGCACACGTACACGCACGCACGTACGCACGCACATACACACATACACAGCGCGACTTTTAGAAAAGTTGGACCAAACCGCCGGTTGTGGAAACCTTTCAGACTGTCAGGTGCGAAAAGGAACACAGAATGTTCAGCTTGAAACAACGCGACGAACATAAAGCCTATTCCAAAAGCCTAGAAACACGAAAATATTGTTGGTCATGCTGCGGCATTTGCAGGGACTGAGTGACGTTGTTGCTGACGATGGCGTTCGTTTTGCATTTATCCAAAAAAATCTATTTCCGGAGAATGATCCATGGACTTTGACAAGGTCCCTCAGTCGCTTTGCATTTTGCCTCGTTGGCACAATATTGCTTGACAGTTGTACGAGTGTACGAGCTCGTTCATGGAACAGAAACGTTTCCGACACCATACATGTCGTACACACACTTGAAGGAATTTATCGACGCTTTCTGAGAAGTGTTTGTCGCAAAACCACATTGAAATGGTTCTGTTCTTGTGTACATCTGTACCTGGTATCTCATCAGCATCTAAATTGCTGCGGTTCAATCGTGGTGAGGAGATGGTACGAGGTCCATCTCATAAGTATCCGTTAAATGGTTTGAAAGTTGCATTCTGCTGCCCAAAAACAAGTTGTATGAAAAAGACTACCTTTATTTTGCCCTTTTCTATTCCAGAGATTCTTTTAAAAAGATATAATTAGAAACTTCTTTGCAAAGTTAGGAAAATGGTTGGGTTTCTTTTGAAAATATTTGGAAGATTGGCTAAGAACTAAAGTGAAGGGGAAGAGTCTGCTTTTAGTGTCAAGCCATACTTTGTTCAAAAGAACCTTGTTTTGGGGTACATTTTGAAATTTATACTTGTAAAATAGTCAGAGCTTGATAAAAGGCTCAATTTGTTAATAATTTTTTGGCAATTTGTGTTGTGAAAAAACAAAGTTTTACAACTGCATGTTAAAGAAGGAAAGTAGCTCTGCCATAACAATTGTTTTTAGGAATTTTGAAGATGATTTTCAGTTCATTTGATCCCCATAACGGATACTTTTGAAATGGACCTCGTATACGCGCTGAAATCACCATCATGGTGCAGGCACGGGTGACACAAAGCAATAACTTTTCAGACAAGTTTGCGATCTGCTCGGGCAGTCGCGGGCGTATTCCAATCACCATTGTGCTGTCTGTGGGTTTGTTGCACACAGCTGGATTTTTTTAAGCCGTCTTGCTGTTGCACACGAACTGAACTGTATTACACTGAAAGGCTGAGGCAACTTTGCCGACTTCCAAAATAAACCCACACATCAACAGAAAATTCTCAAACTCTGATCAAAAGAGTTTTTTTTTTCTTATCCAAACCTTGACAAAAAAAAAGACCAAGTGCTCACCTTGCAAAAATTGCAAAAAAAACTCAGAACAAGTTGCAGGTAAAATATGCAACGATCTTCTGATCGGGGCTGCGTTCAGCTGTGTCTCCTTTGCCACAAAAACAAGGTCGGGGAGGGGGGCTCCCAATGTGCGTGGTGCAGTGCATGCTCGAGATATGTGTGCTTTTCCCCTTCCTCTCAGGGTCTGTTTGTGTTTGTGCAAGATTCTTTCTCCATCTTAAATTTTCAGCCAAAATGACAATCTGTTCAGTTCTTTTGGGTGGCGACTTTCCGTTCAATATTTTCAGAGATAATCCAAAAAGAAAAGCATTTTGCAAAGAGACCAGTTGCTAATTGGCTCTGTGGCTTGCGTTGCGGAAACGCGTTCTTGTTTGAGGTTCCGGACATTCCAGGCATTGCTAACTTTTGGTCGTGTGCTGTCTCACTCACAGTCCAATGGCTGAAATGCCTTTTCTGTGGTCAATCATGTCAGCCGGCCACCGTGTGTCTGAATGGAAAAATCACATTCCAGCTGCCACGTGTATTTTCTTTGATGATGGCACCATCACGACCAGGTAGGAGTCCCGCATTTTCAGAGGCAAAATGGCACTGGCAAGAGTTGATATCTCCATCTCTTTCAACTGTTCATTGAGAAAAATGCCAAAGAAATGAGCTCGTGAGGGAAATTTCAATGAACCTTGCAGAACAACAGCTGCTGATCTTGCAGCCATTCACACTTTACGACTCTTGGTGAGTAAAAACTAATGTCTTGACCTTTTCCATTGCAAATCTCAAAGAAAGCTGGAAGATCTGAGACAGGAATACTCGTTTGCACTTCAGTTGTTCAGGTTTTGGTGTTCAGTGACAGCTGAGAACTGAATGCTAACAAGGTGAACAAGGTGTTCCGTCCACACAATGCAGATATTATTTTGCACAGTGTGCGTGGTCCCACTGAAGCGCTGCATGCGCAATTGTCATGACCGCACGAATGTTGAATAGGAACCGGTGAGCTGTGTTCTTTTGGCAGGTGTTTGTAACTTCAGCAAAATCTTGTTATCTGGTGGTTTGTTGAAACAAGTTGGTTCGTCCAGATCATTCTGCCCATGTTGGTCGAGCACACGAGGCTTCAGGTCTGGTTTGACCTCACTCTCGGTGGAGTCCTCACTCTCGGTGGAGTACGTGCAGCTCGTCTGCACGAGCTGGCACATGCGCATCGTGTTGTCTCGCCTTTTGGTACACGACAACCAGAATTCACACGACGACAACAATCAAGTTGTCCGCAGCACGCCTGAAGAGTATCACTTTTCTTGTCTAAAATAGACGGTTTCGTGATGTGCCATCCCCTCTCTACTTGACAGCTTGGCGAAGGACATCTCGGTTCCGCGAAGGTGCAGCTACTGTCAGAAGATGATGTTCTTCAAGACATACCGCTGCAAACACTGCAGGTGAGTGCCGGTAGGGGTTGTTCTTGGGAGAGGAAGAGGAAACTTCACGGGTGATTTTTCAGCAAATTTTTCATTGTGCCCTTGTGTGCCTTGGCGAAATTCCTCTTCAACGTGCGGCTTCCTCAGCGACCAGAGCAAAGCTTTCTGCAGTCACCGTTGCAAAAAAAGACAGTTTTGTTTTGGTGTCCAAAACATTTTCTGACAAAACAAAATCAGTCTGATTTCCCATTCATTTCTGTTTCTTTTCTGAAAAAGAATACGGTTTACAAATTTGGCTTTGGGGACCTCAAGCTCTTTTTCTTCACAAATACTCACAACTGAACTGACAAAACTGTCAGTGGACCCCAACCTCAGGGATAACTGACCGCGAGACCAACATTTTTTGGAGAAAAGGGGGAAATTGTTTGACCGAGAAAAATTTGGAGTGTCACGCGCGTCTTTTTTTTCCTGATCTCCGATCTCTTGTTGGGACGGATTGCAGGTCCCTTTACTCGTACTCCTGAAATTCTGAATACCGCAAAATTGCACCCGAAGCCAAAGTATCGAAAGGACATTTGTGGACATATCGGAAGAAAACACACAAAGTTGCAGATAAAACAGAAAGAAAAGGACGTATTCTGTTTCACTCGGTTCGTGTTTGCACAGCCAGACACGAACAAAGGCTATCTACGTCACTCGAACGTCACGAACCAGTCAGATGATGAATTTGTCAAGGACATCGCCAAGAACAGTTGCGTTTTTCAGATGACAAAAATTGTACATACTATTTTGAATATCTTGTGTGGTATGTAACATGCACAACACCCCAGAGTTTGGTCAAGATCCGGATCTGACGTGGTTTTACACGGACGTCAAATGTACGAGTACAGGCCGAACGCGAACCGTATTCCTAAAGTGAAGTTAAAATTGTTCTTCCAGGCAAGACATTTTGCACAGACCACAAAAAGGTGGTTGCTTCAGAGCACCCCGTTGCGCACGTTCTGTAGCGTGGCGACCCGCCATGGACATGAATGCTGATATGTGCATGCAAGGCCGCAAGGCCCTCAGTTTTTGCACAGCTGCGCAAATGCAATCGTCGGTTTGTCGACACTGTAACTAAATTTAACATGAGCGCAGACAGTACAGCAACACCATACTCAACGCAGACCATACACATCGACAGATAAACCGTCTTGTTAAATGCATAAAAACTGCCTGGTGAAACAGTGTAGCGAGCGACTATGGCAGAAGGGTTGAAGGGCTGATAATCATGCGAATACGTGGTTCTGGTGCCGCCACAGAAGTTTGCCACACAAGTTTGCTGTAAATTTATGCCACGGCACCTGGAAACACACGTACCCCTTTCCTTTTATTTGTCAGTTGAGTTGTACTTTTGCCAGGTGACATATTGTTCAGCCCCGTCACTTTCCCACCCAGACTTGGTGATCGCACGCATCCTTTTGTTTTTCTGATGAAGAAAGAACAGCAAGAAATGGCGCAATGAGAACTCAGCCAAAGAGCCATTTGAGGTTTTCAGGTGCCAAGGGTGTTTGCCAAGGGTGTTCCTCACTTGCCTTGGGGGTGCCGAAACGCCATCGCCACCACGTTTCCAGCATCAAGCGATTATTTGTTTGTTGCAGGTACCGCTGTCACAAGAAATGTGCGGGGCACACGCAACGGAAGTCCCACTGCTGCCACAAAAATTACTCAGGTTGGTTTCCCTTGAAAAAGTCATTCGCATGTGCACAAGCTGCGTAGAAACTACTTGAACGTTATCTTTTCGAGAGAGAATGCACTCTTGGCGCAGTGTTATCACTTTTGGAACAATCCAAGTCGTTTTTGCTTATTTGTCGTGACATTTGCAGGAGAGGAACACTGGACCAAGGTTCTTCAAGCCAACGAAGTGAACTCGAATGTGATCGTGATTCCCTGCCACACCTCGAGCAAACACACGTCTCACCTGCACCACCAGCACGCGGACAGCAGACCCTGCAGCAGGAGTAAGAGGGCGTCTTCCGCAAGGAGGCCGAGCACCAACAGCGTCAAGTCCACGCTGGGCGCAGACTCCCTCACCTCGACCCCGAGAGAATCCAACTTTTTCTCGAACTTGTACGCTCGGTTTTGCCAGTGGATATCGAGTACGAGGGACGAAGGGAGCATCAGTTTGAGTCGGACACCGTCCTCGGGAAGAAGGACGCCGCGATCCGCGTGCAGATCCAGGTCCAGCAGTATGTCCAGCAGCAGGAGCCAGGCGGACCTCCTGCAACAACTTCTTGCCCAAATGCCTGCAGATTATCACGACAGCAACTTCATTCACTCTTTGTCATCTGAAGACAGTGATTTCAGCTCTTTGCACCACAGAGCGAGTTACTCTTCCACGTGCTCCTCACTGACCATCACGAGCAACTCCACAGCGACCAGTGACTGTCAGACTGCGTGGGGCGACAGCCTTCCCTTGCCAGGGTACTTCGGCTCAGAAGGGCTGTATCCCAACGTGCTGCACCCCAACTCACTTGATCCTTCCAACTGTTCAGCGAACAACGCGAACCTTCTCTCGGTCTGGGACCGGCGCCACACCAACTTGACATTCACGACCAGCTGTCCCTTGAAGACGAAGCATCCGTCCGTTTCTTTTCAACCAGAGTCCACGCGGGACAGCAGGACCAGTCTGTGTGCCACCTGGCCACCAAGTGGCAGGAAATGCTACGGTAAGAATAATACTGTACACAAGTTTTCCAAATGACTGCGCGGTGAGGCGTAAAGTGGACAAGATCTCCATGGCTGCAACCCCCGGGAAGAGACAAGAGAATACTTGAATTGAGAACAAACAATTTTGCGCGGCCACATTGCAACGTCGGGAAGGCAGCCGATCCGAGGAGGCATTGGGCCCTGGGATTGACCCCCTGTTGAGAGACAATAAATGTGGAATTTCGTTCCGAGGTTGCTCGCAAATGCAGAAAACATAACTCACGGAAGAAAACCTGCACAAAGACAGGAATTTTGTTCCGCGCCCAACTTGCAGAGGCAACTGAAGACTGTTTTGTATCACGATGTCAGTGCGCTTGTTGGTTGTGTGATTTCCTGTCATTTTGCAGATTGATTCTGTTCGTATTTTTGCACCAATACAGCACTCGAAAAAGTTGAAAATGAATGTATCCAACGTCGAGTGCATCCAGAACACAGCAGGCAAATCCTCACCTGCAGGCAATCTGCACTTCCACAATGGGAAGGTGCAGTGCAAAAAAGCGCCCCCAGAAAGTCAAGACGCAAGTGCAAGCATGCATGCTCCAGAGCTGCACGGTGTCAAAAACAAGCCGACAGACATACATCCTGTTCACGAAACGATCGATCTGTTGGTTTCAAGAGCGTGCAGAAGCGAAGGAAGCTGTGACTTTCTTTTGTTATTTGCTCTTATGTTTTGTTTTTTATTCGCAAAATTGTTTCGGGCAGTTTCCAGTGACACGACAAGGAGAAACCTCGTTTGCGGTTTCCTTTCTCCACAAAAACACTTGGTCTCATTTCACATGCGTGCAGCTGCATGGGTGCAAATGGCCACATACGTATACGAAGCAGCACAATCAACATTTTCATGTTTTCATTTTGTGCAACAAAAAGAGACAGCAGATGCATGAAGTCTTGAACGGTTGTTTATTCAGCTTGCTGTACGTCGTCGGTATTGTCTGCTGGAAAAAGCAATTCATGGGAGAAGTGAACATTTTGCACGCAGCTCTGTGGCGAGGCACACAGCAGTTTTGTTGACACGAGCCAGGCTGGTTGCCTCGATGCAAAGGTGCACCTCGTCTTCCAGGCACGGCGGTCCGTTGCCTGATGCAGCAATGCACCGCTTTCCTTGCGCCCCAGTGCAAATCTGTTGTTGCACTGTCTTGTTCAACCACAGTATCCATGAAAGGAACACTCAAACAACAACTCAGATTCTGACATTTCCACACGAACTGCAGTCACAATGTCTTGTTCCTTCGATCTCATGACAATAATTGCCTCCAAGACAAATGGAGAAGTTCATTCAAAAGACACATTTTTGTGTGGACTTTTTTGTACGAACAGGTAATTGACCTCTGAGGAGAAACAAACACGTCTTTTCAAGGCGACAAACAAATGTGGCACATGCTTTTTGAGGCACATGTTATTCAGGGGTGAATGTACCATGTGGGACTCTTGAATGGTTTGTGTTCGGCACGTTTTTATTTGGTGTTTTTCTCAATTCGCAGGTGCGTTTTCACAAAGTGTGTTTTTTACTGGGCCAATTCTCTGGCATTTATTGGAGGATATCTTCTGTTAATTCATGGTGTGGTTCTGTTTTTGGTGTTTTCAGACGAAGACGCAGCTGTGCAGAATATTGATGAAACTGTGTTCGACGACACGGGTAGAGATTGCCAAATAAGGTGAGAACCAACACCGCAGTACCTGTGAGCTGTGGGTGCCAGTCTGCATGGGAAGGGGTAGAAAGCCCTCTCCGCTGCTTTGGATCCACTGGTGCACAAAAAGAAACTTCTTTGTGATGGGTTGTTTTGCCAAACAAGAAACCGCGCGTCTGTTTTGCGGAGTTTGGTTCGTGTTTGCGCGTTGTTCACGTTGACAAGCTGGGCAGAAACATTCACGGAACCACGGAACTGTGTTGTTTGCAGTCAGTCCATTTCGAAACAATTATTGCAAGTGTGTCAAATGCACCACATGGGAAACAGAATGTCTGACCTTTTTGCAAGCCCCGACTGCCTGAAGCATGGGCGCGTGCTTTCCTGTTTTCACTCCAGTCCAACTGAAATCTGCAGACAGACCACCAGGGGATAGGGGCGTCGTATCACTTTTGAAAGGTGCAAAACTTCCCAGAAAACTTCAGAGTGCACGTCATGTCGCACGCAATTTTAAGTTTTCTTTGTTTTTATTCTCTGTTTTGTGCTCCACAATTCTCCACCAATACGAAGATGGCCGGCTGTGCATGTCTGCACCAAGAGGTGTTCTGTTTGTGAAAAGCTTTTTTTTTTTGGAAAAACATTGTCCCACCCACGACGAACAACCCCGCCTCGCTACAGTTTGGCAGCAACAAGAGGTACAGTTTGGAAGGCATTTCTATTTGTGCATTCTGTCTGAGCTTACCTGTCAATTTGGTTGTTGGTTGCAGGACCAAGGAGACTGAACTGAAGGAGTCGCTGGGCGAATTCAGCATTTCATACGCTGACCTCAGTTTTGGAGAATGTTTAAGAAGAGGAAGACGTGGAGAAATTTACAGGTTTGTCACAAGCTGATGTCGTGCCACGAAAGTTCAAAATGTGTATATTCGCGTGTGCCTGGGGCGCTGTGTTCTCCTCTCAGTGTGTTGTCACGATTCCCACGTTTCTTTATGCAGAGGCAAATGGCACGGCGATGTGATGATCCACACGTACAGCGAGGTCGCCGAGGCGCAGCTCGCCGAGTTCTGGCGCGAGGTGGTGCAGCTGAGCATGGTGCGCCACGAGAACGTCGCGCTCTTCATGGGCGCGTGCGTTGTACCGCCGCACCTCGCCGTCGTCACAAGGTAAGCAGAGACTTGGGTCTCCAGGGGATTCGACATCGATGGAAGGGCGGGGCCTGACCATGTGACATTTTCGTGCAACATCTGTGCTGAAAATCTACTTTGTTTCATTTCAGTGTCAGAAAGGGTCTCTCGATGTACGAACAGGTGCACATCAAGCGTGCCAAAATGTCGCTGCACTCGCGCGTGTCGGTTGTGCGACAGATCGCGCAGGCAATGGGCTACCTGCACGCCAAGGGCGTCGTCCTCAAAAAGCTCAACTCCAAGAACGTATACTTGGAACCCAAAGTGAAGCTGTGTCTCATGGACTACAGCATGACGGAGAGCAAGTTTGACCGGTGAGCATTTCAAATTTTTGACACTTCAAAGAAGGGAATCTGCTGGATCAATGAAACATGTTCGGCTGTGACGCACGTGAAATCGCTTTGCGTACATACAACGCACATACGTAAATAACGTCGATTTAACTTCTGGACAAACTCCCACTGACATAAATCATGATGTCAGGTGGATTGTCTGTTGAGACAAAGAGGAATTCCACACAACGCCTTATCAGCTGCGAGCTTTGCACTGAAGACGTCAGAGAATGTTGAGATTATCTTGGATCTAATCAGAAAGCGCTCACCTCACACGCAATTGAGGTGGGGGTCTCACATGTGGGTCCGAGGACAAGACACAGATAGAACCCGCATTGCATCTCTGACGCTCAGCATTTCACGTGTTGAGATATGACTGAACATTTTTGGCTGTCTTCACTTCTCCGAGTTGCCAAGGCACTCCAACCCAGCATGATAGCCTTGAGTACGCCTTCGAAGGGGAAGAGAAATCCTTGTGATTCGGAGAATATGTCTTGCCCTTTTCACGTTGGTGGCGGGCCCCTGCGATTGGTTTGTGTTCCACAGTGACAAACTTGCATTTTGTGCTGCAGGGCTGGGTATGGCGGAGTGGCGCGCGGACACCTGACGTACGTTGCCCCGGAGATGCTGCGGACGCTGCGCGTTCTGAGCCCGCGCCTCGTGCCCACCTGCGCCTACTCCTGCTCCACGGACGTCTACGCTTTTGGGTACGTACGGCAGTGGCGGTGGTGGCGCAAAAGCTTTTCCTCCACTGGTTTGGCTGTGTCACGAAAAAATAAGCAGCAGACAATACCTGCGAGTACCTGCAGGTCTGCGAACCAGTGCACTTGGGCCAAAATACTGCAATGCAAGGCGAAATACTGTGTCAAACCGCTTGTAGCGTTGAAGCTGGGTGTTTTATTGCTGGTGGTCTATTTGCTCTCACCCGTACGCGTAAACAACAATGGTAATCACGAGTTATCACCTCCCACCCTGTGACTGGTTCACTCATGACACGTTTATTTGTCTCAACAAAGCTGTTTGTTGTGTCAGCCTCAGGTCAGAGAAGTGACAACGGGAATATCCAGTCTGCGCAATTTCTGTCCGTGGTTGCACTCTTCAGCGTGGTCTTGGGCTGATTTGAGGTGTTGTTGTGTGTTGCAGGACGGTGCTGTACGAGTTGATGCGGGGCAGTTTCCCACTGGTGCACGTAGCGGCCGAGGCGCTCATCTGGCAGGTGTGCAACGGACGCCGCCAGGACCTCACCAACCTCCGCTGCAGCGCCAACCTCAAGGTGCGCACTTTGCCGTCCATATTGTCATCATTTGGGTGAAGTTTGGTGAAGACTGATGACACTGTCAGTAGAATTTTATTAATTAATTAAAGTTCGGAAAAAGGCTGGCAATCATCGGAAGAGACTGCAGACAGATGCTTTGCCAAGCAATGACAAGTTTCGGACGCAGAAGTATTTGATCTGATCAGTAGATGTGCCTTTGTGGCGAGGACCACAGCCGCACTCGTCTTGTCATGAGGCAGACTTTTGGTTGACAATTTTTTGTCAAAGTTTGTTTGTTGCGAACACAAGTTTCCTGATCATTTGTATAGAATCTCATCGAGCAGTGTTGGGCTCAGAATCCAGACCAGAGAATCACGTTCACAGAAATCAACAAATACCTTCAACAGAATGTGAGTTAATTATTCAAGTATGCAAATATTTTGCTCAGGTATGGATGTGTCACAGAAAGCTTATCATTGGTCTGTTTGAATTTGTTAGAAGCTTCGTAAACAGCAACAGCTGCAACATTGCTGGCGCAAAATGTGGGACTCAACTTTTTGCTTTGACACGACCGGCTTGTTTGTTGATCTCGCGGCGGGTCATGCAATGGTGTAGATCCGCTTTCCCACCCCCACCCCAGAGAAGTTTCAGACCTCCATGTTCGGGACCAAAACCTAATTTCTGTGTGCTTGTCGAGGGATTTGGCTTTGACAATAGTTTGGACATTATTGTGAATGCGCTTGAGCGATGTTTTTCTCAGAAATCTCCACATCACAAAAACAAAAACAAAAAAACAACTGAACCACGCGGCAAGGCTACATCGCCGGTTGTGTTTTGCACGCATGCAGTGAGGGGAAATTGTCAGCAATGACTCCCTGTTCATTTCTGGCTTTTGAGGAAAGCTGCTTGTCGATAAAAATTTGTCTCTGAATGTTTCATTGTTCAAGGTGGTGTGAAAGATTGTCCACTTGGTATGTACTCGTATTTCAGCAAAGCTGAAGATGTGGTTCTTTTCTGTGTTTGCAGGGTGCTCTTCACAAACGCCACAGTTCATCTGAACCCGAGAGACTTGACCGGTCCGGACTTACCAGCAAACACATCTTTACGTGAGAGCGCGCCCAGGGCCACGCTGTCTGAATTTGTTTCAATTCAGTCTGCACCGCGCCAAGACAACTTGCTGGGAGATGCTTGCCAAACAAGACAGTAAAACTAACTCCATTGAAATGTGACAAGCAGTGCTAACTGCATCCTATCCACTGAGTATATATCGAACGGAATTTTGGTGTGCGTCTAGTCCTCGATTGAACTTGGGTGACGATTGTGTTCGTGGTCACATAAGTTTGACAGTGTTCAAGTTTTCATGCACGAAAGGGAAGTGAGCGCCGGTGTTTGCCACTGTTCTGCGCAGACCTGCCCCAAAGTGAGAACTGGATTGAGTTACGGAGTTGGACGACCACTTTCTGTTTTTGTTGGTCAACCCGTATGTCAACACTGAAAGAAGGATTCTGAGAAGCTCTGACGACTGTTTGGTGGTCGACAGTTCATTCCGTTTGCAGAGATTGAGATTTTGCCGGAAGCGTCCAAAGTTCGCCCGCACCTCTCCAGGAGACAGGACCGTTTCTGGTCTTCTGTGTACATAGTTGCGGACCTGTGTTCGATGAAGCAATGTCAATGACCAGTCACTTTTGTATTTAATGAATGGATTCGTGTGATACTTGTTGAACGCGATGACGCAAGACAAGAAGAGAATCTCGTGAATATGAAGTGATGTTTATCCTGCAGTTCTTTCTTTTGAAGGGTGTACAAATACAGATAGATAAATGACAAGGTGACAATTGCTGACAAATGAAAACGTTCTGACGCAAGTGACAATGAAGTGTTAAAAGTTGAAATGTTCTTTGTGAAGAAAAGTGAATACCAAAACAACAGTCGGTGATTAATTTTTGGTTCCTTGCGACTCTTTGGTTTCTGATCAACAATTTGCCAAACTTTCGTCCTCACCTGTGACCTGGACGCGTGACAACCGAGACTCACAAATTGTTTTTTTATATATGTATATTTTTGGCCCTTTTGTTGCTTTTCAATCAAAAATTTTACAGTTTGTCAAACTCGAGAAGATGTCTTTAATCGGAATCTCCCGGAATTTGACATGTCCTGACAGCCGCATCCCCGAAGGCTTCCCTCTTTTTCGTCCTGAAACGATCGCTTCACGATGTTCACGCGATGATGGTCTCTCTGTACCTACTGCGACTCTGTTCCAAATGACTGAGTTCTGTTTGGGAATCGACGGCTTCGTGAAGTGCGTACAGCTGGGTCGACAACTCCCGCAAACTACTCAGGTCTACTCTGAAGGCTCCATGCAGTGGAGAGTCATAGTCCGCCAACAGGTAGCAGAACAAACTGATGGAAAACACTGTCACCAGACAGTACGTCAACTGCAGTTTAAAGGATTCCGCATCGATGAACAGAATTCCGAAGAAAGCAATGTAGCCGTGCAATTCCAGAAACAGCCACCTGCAACGGATAATTGAAATGCTCACACAATGGGACAGACAAATTGAACAAAAGAAATATTTGAAAATAGAAAATTCATATCCGACTTCAACTGTGAATTTCGATAGAAAACAATTTTTAGATTATTTCATCAAATGGGGGAAGTCTATTTTTGGATGGAAAAAAGAATGCGTGCGAGCCTCATCTGTTCGTGCCAATTCGTGCGGCAACAGATCCAGCAAGCACATGCACGCTGACGCAGTGCACATGGGGGTAGCTGCTTTGACCACGCCGACAAAGAACCCTATTTCAGTCTTTCTTGGTGCAAACAAAAGACACAACAAAAACAATTCTCAGCCGGATGCAGGGGGTATGGGGTCTGGGCCCTCCCAAATCCGAAAAAAAGATCCGACTGCGTTATTTTTGCAAGTAAAAATGTTCAAGCATGGAGTAAGGCGGCCCCCAAGGCTTGGCGCCTCCTGCCCTCAATCCGAATCCCCTTCAGTGTGGAGACATGGAAAGAAAAGGGAACAAATCACAACACCCTCGAAAACGTCGGCAGGAAAAACGTTCCTCCCGCTACCCAGATCCGTTGGAGGAAACACTCACTGGAAGAGGTGGATGGACTTGTGCAGGTTTGCTTCGTCGAGCTGTCTGTCGATCAGGAGGATCTTCTGGGTGACGAATTCATTCTGGACCTTTGCTGACGCGTCTTCCACATTCTGGGATTGTAGCAAATGGTATACCTTCCAAATGTCTGAAAAAAAGAACGAGTGCAAAATTAATTTTAAGCCTGCAGCACAATTTCGTTTTTTTTTTTCCAAATGCTTGACGTCAAACACTACAATTTTAAGAACTTCAGATCCCAGTGGGATTTATTTGACGGAATTTGTCCTTCATGTTTGGTGGTCACCGCGAGTCCCAGGGGGGCTTCATTTTCGACTCTGTGACGACTTTTTGAAACAAAAATGGAAATTCCATGGCTCCGTGGACAAATTTAGAGATTGGAATCAAGAAGTCTGCACCAAGCAAGCGAGCGGTGGTTGACACTCTACAAGAATTTTTTTCTGAAAGGGCCATTGCCAACAAAAAGTCGCACAAAACGGGGAACGAATTCTGCAGGACCATTTCTGAGAAAAGGTCGTTTTGAGTGGCTGAGGGCGGAGTGAGCTGTTTCTTGACTTGCCAAAAACCAACCTTCTCGAAAACAGTCAAAAACGGCCACAAATGATTCCTCATTCATTCATTCTTTCTGACCATTTGTGAAAGGGTTGGTCCCTCCACCACCAAGTTAAAACGATGGCACACAAACAGTCATTGCAACAAGCGCGCGCTCAGACGCAAGCCGAGCCGATCGCTTCGAAATGGACAAGAATTCTTGTACAAGTGCGAAAACAACAAAGCCCCAGAATACAAGCGCCGTGGCGATGTGTCTTTTGCAGTCGGGGTTTCAAGGATCGCCAGAGATTTTTTTGTTTGTGAAATTTGTGTCTGTACAAGTCACTTCCTCGTCAACGCTACATGAACACCACGGCACGGATGAGTCAGGGAACGTATGCCGATGTTTCGTGAAGAACTTCACGCAGCCAAGCACGAACAAGACCATTCGAAAGTTTCCTGACATGTCTTGAACGTCCTGGTACGAGAGTTGACCTTGGTTTTTGCTTTTGAATTTTTTTTCAAGATATAAATCTTTCCAGTTCATCGTCAAGCGAGATTCTCCCTGGGATGGGGTTGTCTCCCTTTGTCTGCGCCTTTTCATGTGTTCGCTGACGTTGCGTGACCGTCACACCCAAACAGACCCAGCCCCAGGGCAAGGAATAACCAGGGGATTCCCCTTGCACAACCCTGGTGGGTGTTTCAGCATCTATACCTTGTGCACGAGATGTGTATTGTATCTCACAAAAGGCAAGGCCCGTTTTCATGCACAAATGCGCCAGAAATGCTTTGGATTGAGTGGACACATCTTGTGCTCATGCATTGTGTATGGTCTCATCATGTGGTCTCCATCACCACGCAGAACTGAGTTTCTCGTGCAGGATTTGATTGAACTCGGATTTGGAAGGGAGAGGTGATCGTTTGCGGGAGCACACACGTGTCAGACTGCACCCGATTGCGGAAACTTTGGTCAACTGTCGTGCATAACACGTGCTAACAAATGACACGCAAGCATCGAAAACGATTTTTTTTGAGAAAGAAAAGCGTCAAGTGGATCCACTCACCGTATCCAAGCGGCCTGTCCACCTTTTCTTTCAAAAGTTTGGTCCTCATCCAGTAAATCAAACTGTTCTTCAGGCCGCGAAGAACCTTCAGCTTTTGCGTCTTTGAGTACGAGGATTCGCACACAAGAAACGCGATTTGCTTGATGGCGGAAACGTGTTCGTTCACGACGCTGGTGACATGTCTCAGATTCTCCATGGTGTCCTGCAGGGCGAATCCGAATGCGATGGCGTAGACGAGTCCGGCGGGCACGAGGAACGCCGAGATGGCCTCGTTGATTGTGGGCGGCCCGTCGAAATCGTCCGAAGACCAGAAGAAACTCGTCATGGGATCAAACACGAACAACGAGACGGGGCAGAACGCCAGGGACAGCAGGGAAGGCACGCACAACCTCATGAGAGAAACAGGATTGTTCTGGAAACACTTCATGCTGTGGAGCACGCGCACGTCGCAGGCGCCGAAAAAGTGCTCGTTGTGAGGCGTTTCTCTTTTTGGTGCCAGTCCGAGGACGCCGTCCATTGGGGCGTCGCCGCTCTCAGCGCAAGACTTGCGGTGCGCCCGTCGCTGACCACATTGTTTCCACCAATGGGGCTGTGTACAGCAGCTGTATATCATGTGTGCTGAAAGAAAAACCAGAGTCGTGATCGCAACATGTTGTGGACGTGACTGTTCACCACCATTCCACTTGCAAGACATGTTGGTTCCATAAATTACAAATATCTTTTCAGCTCCATTTTTGGTGAAAAACACGAAGGATACTTACATATCATCATGACAACGATCATACAGACCGGGGGCAGTATGAACTCGACGAGGCGATTTGAAGGTCCCATCATGACCCTCGCACGAGGTACTGACGACAGGCATTGACACACTGCTGCCGTGTCATTCATTTTGTCAGATTTTGAGACAAAATTCCGGTTAACTTTGAAACTGTTCAGCTTCACCTTTGGAAAACGTGGATATTCTGAAACACTCCCGTGCCTTTGTGGTTGTGAAAATAATCTTGGTCACCCAAAACTTTGGTCGCGCTTCATAAACAGAGTGTGACTCCGGAAACACACCATGTGATGTGCACCCTCAGCGGTTCTTCCTTCACTGTCAGAACACCGCCCCATTTCCTTTTGAGGCGTATCTTTTGTGGTCAAGGACAAATCGCGACATCTGTAAGGATCGAATTCCGGGTTGTGACGTCTTTGCCTTCACTCGTGACTGACTTTCATTTGATACGATCCCACAACTGATCCATTTGTGGGCGCTGCCCTCTTATTTCATCATTTGAGGTGTTTCGAAAATCACGACCACAAAAGGAGTGGATGATGCAAGTTCTTTTTTCCGTACGAAATGTAAAGAATCACAAGGACACCGTCTCGCTTGGTGACATGCAAAATAAATTGGACTTTCCAGCGTCCATTTAGTGTTGCTTTTCCAAACAAGAGAAGCAGTGCTAAGGCAACTGCGGGTGCGATGTCCCCCTTTGATCTTCAGGATTTAGCCATTTGCATCTGGTTGCTAGGGAGTTTTGCATCTGGTTGCTAGG
>JAAUXT010039981.1_pt1 | contig 17360 bp, 18 predicted proteins | sample 7278171 | NCBI WGS metagenome assembly JAAUXT01 (sample SAMN14350112, study PRJNA611818) | marine sediment metagenome | isolation source: surface marine sediment (1.8m) | place: French Polynesia: Moorea | collected 2018-08
CCTGCCCCCGCCCCTGCCCCTTCCCCTGCCCCTGCCCCTGCTCCCACTGACCTGCTCATTGTAGGGAAACGTGTCGATCCACTTGTCGAACGTCTGTTTGGCGATGGCGTCGATGCCCTGCCGCTCGACGGTGTCTGACGGCACGAAGTCGATGAGCGCTCCGATGCGGTCCCCGTTTGGCGCGCGCTTCCCCTTCATCTGTGAACGAGGCACAAAAAGAGAGTAATTTCAATGCAGAATTCAGCTCATCATTCAAGATGTGGAAAGGGGCAAAAGAGAACCAGAAAACATGTGATCTGGACGTTGAATTTTCATTGCAGAAGGAAGAATTTCGAATTGTGGGGAGAGGTGTACATTTGCAAAGTGCGTACAACAAGACAAAGCCTGACGCAAAATTGAAGTTTTCTGCTCATTTCAGAAAACAAGAGGAAAAACAGAGGGTTAACAAGAGAGTTGAAGAGAAAGCGCTGAAAGATTACCCCTTCTTTCAAAGAATTGCAGAAACTGAAGTCACAATTAATATTTATTGAAGCGCTGGCTTGTCTTCGGGCCAAAAGCGTTTGCTTTAGCGCGCAGCAAGCAACACCAGAGTTGTCCATAGGCCTGCTTCACACTGGAAAAGCCACGTGCAGCATCCCGGAACAAGTCATTGCGCCCATTGATTTGTTCAGGGTCGCAACGCATGACACCTTCAGCGTGATAGGTCTCTGGTTGATGTGAGAAAGTTCTGCATCTCAAGCGCTCTGGTTGCAAAGCGCCGTACACAAGAAGCTGCCATTGCCCAGGCGCGTTGCCTTGATCCCAGTGGGCACGTGCGTCTTCAAAAAGGAACCTGACCACTGTTCGGAACTTTTGCGACAAGGTTCGACAACACCTTTGACACGTAACGACAAAAGGCGCGGCGCTTGACCACTATTTTTTGCGACCTTGTTTCACATTGGATGCGTTGTGCGTCCCTTTTTGCGTTTGTGTGAGCTCTTTATGCTACCATGTACAGGCACATGCGACGCATCCAGTGTGAAAGAAGGTTGGATGAAAATTTAGTTTTCCATAACAAGCGCCATTACTTTCCTTCCACGAAGGAGGAGACGCGTCAATCTGCAAAATGCCATGCAAAATGATTCTTGGCGTCTGAGAGACCCAAATTTCAGAGATTGGTGATTCAAAAGAGAAGAGCTCAAGAAGAAGAGAACACAAATTTTTGTGCTCCAAAGAAGTGATTTGGTGAGGATAGATACAATTTTGAAGAATTTTGAAAGGAACACGGATTAGTTGTGAGAGAAATATAGTGGTGCGATGACACAGGAGCCATTCCATGCAGGGACGCAACGCTTGTAGAACCTGGTGTGTGTTCTCACCCACTGCCCCTGACCCCACCCACCTGTACACTCCCGCACCCACCCTGGACGCCCAGCCCGTCCCCACCCTTGCCCCGAGCCCGCCCGCCCGCCCCCCCCCCGCCTCACCTCCCAGTGCCCCTGGTGCACGAAGATCTCTTCACACGTGGTGAACTCTCCCGCCAACTCCTGCATGTAGTCCGTCCAGTCCTCCTCCTGCAACAATGACAAGAAGCGTGCGTTGACCAAAGAAAGATAATGACAATGTGTGTGTGTGTGTGTGTGTGTGTGTGTGTGTTCGATTTGTGCGTCGGACGCACCGCAGACAAGCAGTGGGCGCGAACTGTGGGAGAAGTGATGGAGCGTTCGGCGCGTACGAGTAAAGTCCCTCAATCACCGCATTCGAATCGAGCGCCCGACACAACGATACATCCCCAACCATTGCTCATTCACCTCCTGCCCTGTTTTCAACCTCTGCAGCCAGGTCACCCGGTTCATGGCCAGTTCCGTTGAATCCAGGGTGCAGATCCATCACTTCAACTGATTCAGGAGGGAATACCGCATTGCTATCACCTTGAGTTGCCCCCTTCCAAGGTGTGCTGTTTCCCATCGTTTTTTGCAAAAGGTTCCCGTCAAACTGCTCCCCTCAGCATGCAACCCTACACTCCAAAGGTTCAAAAGATGTGACGAACAAGAAAACAACTGTTCCCCAACGGCTTGCCTGTTTTAGTTCCCCAAAGTTTGCCCCCCCCCTCTCCAAGGTTGTCCCAGTCTGGATTCCCGCAGGTCAAACCCCTCCCCACAAACTGAGCCACCCTTCAGCTTCACTCCGGATCCACTTGAGCCTCAGAAGTTGACGACGGAACTCAGGGCCGACTCTTCCCGATCAAAGCGTCGGCGGCCCCTCTGCGTCTGATCCGCTAATCCTGACCTGATTAACGTACAAACAACGTGATGATCTCCACCAGATTATCGCCTCGTTACCACGCGCTGTGTCTGCTCTCTCAGGGATCCAGGATCGGGTCAGGGGGCGGACGTCCGTCTCGATCGACGTCTACCCCGCCCCCTGGAGGCTCAAAACTAGGGGGGATTTGTTTGAAGGGCCAGAGGGGTGCCAACCTCAACTTGACAAGAAAGGCAAAAGCAAAAAAAATTGCACTTTCTGGTCGGGGGGGGCATTTCATTCTGAAAGATTGTCTCTCTTATGGATCCAGAGCCAGGGACCGAGATTTGACCTGGGAGAGGCACCCCAAGTTTGATTGGCAAAAAATGTCGAAAGTGACTGCTGGTGTACCCCAGCTCGGTCATTTCAAATTGGTTTCCTGGTTCATTTTTGCTGACATCAACCAAGATTGGGAATTAACTGAGCACATTTCTGACGAAGGTGCATTTTTTGTCCATATTGTTGGAATTGTTCGGGAAAATTAGCCGCGTACGAACAAGCCGAGCGAATGTGCGTCGATTGTGCAAATTTCGAAAGGAGGGAAGGCGGAGAGTGCCTGTCGACGATCTTCTGCACCCGCTTGAGGCCCGCTTGGAAAATCTCTTCGGGTTTCCAATCTCTCCCCCACAAAGGTGGAGACATGCCAAATTCGACACGCACGCGCACGTTTTGCTGAACTTCGCTGGTATCAAAACACTGCGTCGTTTTTCCAATTCCAGGTCTGTTGAATTTCGGTGTAGCATATCAAAAGGATCCAGGTCGGAATATCCAGTGTGAGACAGAAACCAGAGGCGGATTCAGCATCAGGCTCGGAGGGGAGCGAACGCAGTTTCAGCGGGTGAACCTCCAAGGATCAAATTGGGCTTTGAGGGCAGGTCCCAAATTCACACTTTGGCAAGAAAACCAAAGACCAACAGAGAGAGTGGGTGAGTGGGTCTACTTGGGGGGGGAGGGTGCTGGGCCACGCCCTCTCTACCAGACGCACGGGGGTGTTGGTTCTGACCATTCAAAAACAATTTATTCCCCGCCCCAAATTTTACGTCAAACAGGTGAAAATTTTGTCTTCTTCAGCATTTGTGTTCAATTTTTCTCACGTGGGGTGGAGTTTGGGTCCTTCACTCCAGTTTTCGCCTCCCACCCTGATTTCAATCTTGGAGAGCCTTGGATCTGCTGGAACCCTGGATCCGTCCCAGACGAGGCGCATGAGCGCACACATGCGCGGAACAATTAAAACATCCCAGGAAACACGACCCCCGCCGAGTTGATTTCGGGTCAAAGGCAACACACCCGGGTGGCTTCAGCACTGATCGTGTTCAACACCCCCACATTATGTAAATTGAAATATGCGCTTGATTAGATTGGGCATTTCACTCTGTGTGGCACGGGTTGACAGTTCATTTGATGAGGCGGGGGTTCACACTGGATACGTCATGCCTTGTGTTCCTGTGCAAGCTGCGATGCAGCGTCCGTTGCCGAGAACAGGGAAGCAACGCATGACGCAGACACGCATCCAGTGGCATGAGAAAAATTCCCCATCCCTCAGGGCCAGTCCCATTACATTCATGTTCAGTGGTTCAGAAGTCTAAATATACTCGTGTTCTCGCTCGGGGCACAGGGGTCTGGCAGATAACAAACAGCGGGGAATGGAGGAAAAAAGTCCAGATTGGTGGAGACTGGAGCGAGCGAGGGTCAGAGCCTCAACACTTAGCTCTGTCAACGGCGTTTTGCTCTCACAGATAACAGACGCTTTGTGTGGAAGAGGAGCCCAGACGGGAGGGGGGCTGCATCCGTGGCTGGAGATGTGCAGTGGGTGCGGGTACCACTGTGTTTTGCATGAGGCTGTGGAGTGGTGGGAACAGTGTGTGTAGGGGCAGATCCAGGACCTGGTCGGGAGGGCCAAGGCTGACCCCCAAGGTTGAGGGGGCTGTATTCAACGTTGAACAATTTTGGCAAAAGAATTTCACATTTGCGGCGCAAAATTGGGAGTTCAGTTGATGTTTTCAGGGGGTTGGGGCGGCAATGGCTCGCCGCTCCCCAAGGACGCTGACGACACAGGCTCTGAAGCCGGAGGGGGGGGGGGTTCTGTTGCGAGTCTGAGGGCCCTCAATCTTTCCCTGATCTGTGATCCCTATCTGTCTGCTGCGATGTTGACATGCCATGTGATGCCTTTTTCTTTTCCTGTTTGGACAAATCAAATCTCACCTCCACAGGCACCAAATTGGAATGCTGCGTACTGAGACGTCTCATCTACCTGTCGAACATGAGGTCAGATCTGCTTTGGGTTCATGACGAACGACACGCATCGTGTCTGTCCCTCGCTACTTTCAAGAGACTTATGGTGTGCGATAGCCCCTCCCTCCTCCAATTTGTACCGTATTCAAAATATCAAGTACCTGTATCACACTTGCAGACGGTACTCACTGTGTGCGAAAAACTCGTCTCCAGCAAATCCAGGCCACATGCCCCAACTTTTGGGGAGTGGGCGCAAACTTCAACCTTGAAAAATTAACTGTGTAGCGACAAATTGAGGAGGCTCTTTCTGTTTGCTTTGAGTGGGAGAACCTGGGCCCTGGAACCGCATCTGTAATGTAACTGTGTGGCGCTAAAGTATGTTGCAATTCTGTTGAGCTCGGGGGGCTCAGGCCCCCAGATCAGCACCTGTGTACTGAGTACGTTGAATACTCATGGTCTGTGGTACTCACGATGTCGGGGTTGATTTTGCGGAAGGTCTGCATGGTGAGGAACTGCGCCTCCGGAGGGAAGTTCTGACCGGCGTCGACGCCTCCGAGGAGGAGCGCCGTCAGCGCCGCCACCGCCAACACAATCTGTGAGAGAAAATAGTGAAGGAGGTTGAGGGTTGTTCACAGAGCACGTGTCAAGTGCGTCGATGCAAGGTCACACGCTCCAGCGCCGTTCGGCGGCATCGAGTGGGGCCGCCATTGCTGCCGCAACCGCCACCACCACCACGCTCTGTGTGAGAAAAACAATAGGAAAGGTAGGCGAATTGGGCTTTGTGTGTCAGTCTGGTGTCGAAGGCAAGGAACGCCACCAACATCGCCGCTGTCAGTGACGCCAACACGTTGTGTGCGCGCTGTGTCGTTCGACGCCACCGTTGGCACCATTGAAAGTATTTTTTTGTCAGCTGGTGCATCAGCACAACCCTGCACACGAATGTGCAAGTCAGAAACATCTACCATGAAAGGAAACATGGGTTTTGGGCTTGAAATGTACTGGACAAAAGGAAGCAAAATTTTGAGTGCAGTCAGTGCTGCGTGTGTTCACACCCAGCGACACACCTCTCATTGTGTGAAAAATGCAATTCAGCAATCATCATCATCACTTTCTCAATGACCACGAAAAAATCCTTTTCACCACCAGCACCGCCACCGCCCCAGGACCCGGACCTGTCAGTCACCACTGAAGATTTTCCAGGCTTCCGACTTCAAAACTAAAAGCTATCGCGCCGAGTGCAGAATCTGACACGTAATCACCCTGGCTGTCAGGTTTTTGTGAAAGACTCCCCCTCGAGAAGTTTGCCAGACTCCGGGATCTGTAATTCTGTCGTGAGGTTGCATATTCCTGCACTGAGGCCTGTTTCTCACTGAATGAAGCACTGGATGAAGCGTGCGGTGCTCTCCTGCACAGGTTCTTTGGGAAGCGTGTCACCTTTCTAATGCATGGACGCGTGTCGTGGTGTGTCACCCAATTGGGTGCGGGGTCCGTTGTGACCCACACACAAGTGTGGCAGCTTGAAAAGTAATTCTGTTGTTCCCAGTGAACTGGACAGGGGGGGGGGGCAACGCCCATTGACTTGCACAGGGTCACTGACTGTCTTGTGCAGAAGTACAGCACCCAACGTGACACACTGACGAAAGCAGCGCAGGGATGAAGCATCCAAAGGCGAACAGTAGGGACGCAACGCACGCATGACGCTTTCTATGTGAAGCAGCCCCACGCTGTAAATACGTTGTCAAGTACTCGTGAGTACTGCTGTGAGGAGGGCGCAGGGAGGGGCACCTAGGGATGTCAGACATCTGTGCCACCTGGAAACTTCAGATGATTCGTGGAACACCATCCAAGCGTTCGCAGGTGAAACTCAATTTTTACGCAAGGTCGACACAGAAACATCTGTGACAAATTCGGGCTGCGCAAGCACGAGTACAAGCACTTGTGTGCGTCTTCCCTCTGAGTACATTTGCCCAGTGCAAGTGTTGTGCGTACCGACTCGCAGACGCACGCACATACACACACACTTGTAACACACACACACACACAACACACACACACAAACACACACAAACACACACAAACAAACAGACATACACACTTGAATTCTTGCAGAACCAGACCGTTTTCCTTTCCAGTTCGACGCCTCTCAAGCACACAGGCTAGACCCAGACGCAGACCCATCCCATGCACAAGCACACACACACACACACACACACACACACACTGCAAGAACACACAAACACTGTTCTTGCGCTCTTCTCTTCCCCTTCCGTTCTGCAAAACAAGTCTCAGCTCCATGGGCAATAAAAACCACCATGACTAAATTGTGTGCAATGAGATGCATCTGTGTTTGACAACCGAGGCAACTTTGTGGCTTTGCGGTCTCGCTCTTCGGGTGTTTACTGGTGACCCTTGAAGTGATAAGGAAGCCTCAAATGACGCAAGTGTGTGTAAATTACACACGTGCATGTGGATCCTCCAGTGGATCCAGAATTGGGGGACCAGGAACGCAGTGGGGACTGGACCCTTGCGAGTCAGAAAGAGAGTTTTTCCACAACACTTCAGAATTTTCACATGCGAGACACAGATTTGGGGCCTGATGACTGAATTTTCTTTTGGGGGGAAGAGGGAAGCTGTTGGCCCCTGGATCCACCAAGGAAGAGGGTCCTACGCTGTCAAGGTGTAGACACAAGCAAAGTTCAAACATACCAAATCGAGCTCACCTCTGTGACCTCAAGTTGGCCTGAAATACAACATGGCAAGAGAACAGACCCACCCTGTGCAGTGCACTTTCACACACGTGTGTGTCTGAGGGTCTGTTGGTCCGCAAGACGCCGACACGCCTCATTTGACCCAGTGAGAGTGATTTACGTGGTGCTCGTCTCGCCTGGAGACCCTGCGGCGAGTGGGGTGGCTGGGACCACAGGGCCATTCGATACTCGTTGGTGCAATACTCACAGTATGTTTACACGTGCTCACACACTCACGCAGCGGGTGGCCACTGACCCCCAGACTGCATGTTACGTGTACATGTACACAGCTGGAACTTGAGGCCCAAGGGCACGCGTTGCGTCTCTGCAATCTCGTGTGTCAACAAACCTGTGGACTCTGGGTAGAATGTTCACATGTTAGCGAAGTACTCATTGACTTGTGCAGGAACAGGTATCGTGGTATGAAACGCCATTGGAATACATGTGTGCAGTGTGAACGCAGCCCAATCTCGTAGACTAATCACTGTGTGTCAATCACCAAACGAAGCCCTATTCTTTGCAATTTAACGAGATCTCTTCTTTTTGCAAAGCTCGTGTATCTATCTCTGTTGCTCACATCTGGTAGACACACGCCGAACACCTGTTGGGGGAAGCGGCTCTTACGTGGGAGCCGCAGACAGAAGCGGTCAGTCTCACCTCAGTTCTTTCACGCATCTGCAGCATGCAGGAGAAGTGTCCGCTGCTTGAACATGAGTTGTGCTTCCATCCACAGAAAATTTTGGTCACGGCCAATTTCTTCCTGTCAGTACCTTTCCCGCAGCATGTTTTGCGGAAGCAGGTGCCCACACGTGTGAAAAACGCTGAAGGATACCACTGAACAAGGGAGCACACACTGGGAGCCCCAAGTGTTTGCCCCCCCCCTCCCCCGGCACGGGTGACGCGGCACCAATTCGACCCAACCACCCCTGGATCCGCCCCTGCGAATGGAACTTGTTGGGAATCGTGTCTGTTGCAATTCGCAAAGATATGCGTCGCACGTGCGAGTTGCATGTGAGATGATTCAGACTGTTTTGCGTGGTTTATTCGAGGCATAACTGCCCCATTATCAGGGCAGCCAAAACATGACACTGTTTCACACTGTTTCATTGGAACTTTGTTATCCACAACTTCTGGATTCAGCAAAAAGCGTCAATTGAAACCAGGATTTTGCGGCAGGGTTACTCCGTGGCGACGCATCTGAACCTACGAGTATTCCCCGGGAAAATATACCCACAAGCCATTCGGAATTGAAATAAAATTGAGCCAGGGCCCCGGACGCCCCCCCCGCCAACCCGCCTCGGTCCCCCTCATTGTCAGAGGCCAAAGTCCAAATCCGGGATTGGCTCCTGCCATGGGATCTGCAGGAAGTGCTTGAGTCAGCGAAAGTTTTGTTTATGTGAATCTCGTTGAGAATATCATTGATGTTGGCGCAAAACTGAGTCACAAAATCGATTCTGGCAACAGAAAATGAAGACAAATCTTGAGGACTTGTCAACGCCAACTCAAAGAGAAAGGAGAACAAAAAGTTCTCGTGTCACAATATTTGCGAAGTCTGGAAAAAAGTGCAGATCTCAATCAGTCTGGAAGGGTTGACATCGAGGGTGAGAGAATTTACAAGAAAGCAAGGGGAGAAAAACATGCGGAAATCAACAATGGAGACCTATTGACCGAACTCTGCCACCCTGGATCCGTAAAAAGTCGGGGTGTTTTGCTATCATCGCGTCACCTGCAGAGAGACCGGTGGAGAGGAAACGACTGACACTCTGGGCGAGAGGGGGAAGGGTGCACACTGGATGCGTTGCACATGTGCATTGAAACCCCGAACTCGTCAATGGGCGATTTGGTGCAGCATCTTTGGGAGAAAATTGTGTGTTTGGTGGTCAGGACCTTGAGATTATCAAAACATTTTGGACCTGACATCAAAAAATTTGAGAGGGCATCAAATTTCAAGAGGACTGTGGGGGCCGGCGATCCTCTTGAGACCTTCCCCTGATGTTTTTTCCCCAAAAGATGCTGCAGTGACGCCTTCCGAAAAATCTGTCGACCTTGTTACGCCAGTGAGAGTTGTCTTGGTTGCTTTCTCAATGGACTCCTCACCTTTCGGGTCAGACGTGTGGACACTGCATCCGCCGTCAAAGCAAACTTCTGCAGAGCCAAGGAACACACCATCCACAGCGCAAGGGCACGAGTCCAAAGATGCATTTTCTTGACATCGAGTTGATGGAGAAAGAAGCTCAGGAGCCAAACAAGTCTCAAACAAACAATACGTTTTTTGCCAAGTACGAGAGAATGGGCTTCGAAGGTTGGTGGTCCAGAGCGTGAATTTTCTTGACACAAATCGTTGTTCAAAATTCGTGATTGCAGAAATTGTGCGCTTTTGATGTTTCAAGTTCAGTCCAGCTGCACTCGATCCAGGGGAGGGGGGTCCTGGGAATGATCCTCCTCCCGCGCACAACAATTGCCCAACAGAAGGGCGTCTCCTATTGTGAGAAAGAAAACGTGAACAAAGCTTCAAAAAGATGAAAACACATCAGAGTGAGGTTGAACGTCTGCCCTTCTGATCAAATTCTGGATCAGCCCCTGCCCCCCCCCCCGTGACCTTCTAATTTTACCACACAGCGTCGATTTGTAGCGATGACAGAAGCATTTACCGCCACGTCTTTATTTCAAAGGTTAAAACAACACGGTGGAACCAACCAAACCCCAGGGGTCCCAGCGCTACACCGAACCACCGCAGCCCACGCCTTGACACCCCTGATTTCTGCTTTGATATGGGAAAACAAAAACTTTTTCACCGAGAGCGCGGTGGGCGAGACTTTTTGTGCGGCTTTGCGTTGCTTCATCAGGTTCCAGATCAAAATTTCTCACGACTTGACGCGACGAGCCATTCTGCACTGACGGTGGTGTCTGTCACGCTCCTTTGTGTGAAGTTGAACAAGTCTCAGATCAGCACACAGTCAGGTTCACAGTGCGCACAAAAGAGAACACATGGATCCGCCACAGAACTCGCCCTTGATCCCCTGTTTGGAAGTCCTCGGTTCAACTTTGCTTTTCTAGTCGCAGATCAAACACGGTTGACGCGCGCGGGGGATCCGATCTGAGGCTGATCGCTTCACACGCGGGACTCGAGTCAACACGTGGTGGGCCGGGTTCACGTCGAGGGCGTCCTGCTGGCGACGCAAGCGACGCAGCGTCCAAGGAAAAGACGACGCGTCGGGCCAGGTCGTGCGAGGTGTCTTGCGACGCAATAATCCTTGCGTTTGTAAAGGCTTCGGTACGGGTTCACACCGTGTGCGTTGTGCGTGCGCTGCTTCTCTGGCGACGTAACGTTCATTGTGTTTGGTTCACATCGTATGCGTCAGACGCAGCGTCCCTTGCGACGCACCTGTCGTGTGCTTGAGTTGGTACGCGACGCACAACACATCCAATCGTGAAACAAGCACGAGACCCAGTTGGGTACGCCGTGCACGCGTGCGTGTGTGCGTGCGTGCGTGTGCGTTTGAGTCCCTTGCAAGGTTATTGCCTTGACGTTGCTGGGTACGAACCAGATGCGTGGCGTTGCACGTCCACTGACGTAGAGCAAGACACAGCGCCCGTTGACCTGCGAAGGCACGCAGGGCTCACACCAGAAGCGGTCTACGTCGCATTTCGTGTGTGACGCGGCGCCCCTTGCTTGAGGAGGGGACAGGGATCGCACACCCGGTAGAGTGTGAGAAGCGCTATTCCCACCACACCAGACAAAAAAAAATCATGACAGTTGAGTTTACGACAAGTGTAAAAGAAGCTTCAGGTGGGTTCACCCTGGCTTCCAAGTGTGTTTTGTCGCTTGTGACGCGGACCCCATTGTCTTGCACAGGGGACGCGTCCGGTGTTGGGTTGCAGTGCCGAGGATTGGATCGCACCGCAACAACGTTGAGAACCTTTCAGGTCTGTGTCACATTACAAACGCTTCAAGGTCGTTTGCTGCATTCCTGAAGAAGTCAAAGAGCGCTGCGTCAGAGTGATTGACCTGCACAGAGACGCAGTGCCCGTGACTTCCACAGTGTTTTGAACCCACTTACTTCAACAGGGGTGCAACACTTGTTTTTGTCCAGGACCACAACACCCATTGATTTGATGAGGGATGCATCACCCATTGACTTGTACAGGGATGCAGCACCCACTGACTTGTACAGGGATGCAGCACCCACTGACTTGTACAGGGTTCCAGTACCCACTGACTTGTATAGGGATGCATGCAGCACCCATTGATTTGTGCAAGGATGTGGAACCCATTGACTTATACAGGGTCACAGTACCCATTCACTTGTTCAGGGATGCAGCACACATTGACATGCACAAAGTCAAGCACCTGTTGCCATGCACAGTGGCCCATCTCCCAGGACATTGCCAGGTGAAATCCCAACATCTCTTGCACAGAGCTCAGAACGCCTCCAGTGGGCAACGAGCCTCTACTCAACTCCCCACAAACAACACAGGACAATTGCACGGTCTTCAACAACTCCTTCGCTTCGACACACTATTGTCCAGGTGAAGAGTGCTCGACCGGCTTCGGTCCAATTTATCAGGAGTTGGGCGGTTGAAGGGACAAAGTTGACGTGTAAATTAGTGAGGTCCATCTGAGGACAGCGATTCGAGTGGCGCCCACTGAATGAGTTGCATCAAATGCGCGGTGCCGGTTGTCTGCGTTCTCAGGCCTGGTTCACGCAGGATGCGTCATGTGCTGTGTTTCTGTGGAAGTCAGTGGGCGCCAGGTTGTCGCTTGCAATGCAATACTACAGTGGTATTGTACTTTACTGTACTGTACTGTACTGTACACTACCACCCGTTCAATTTGCACCTGTTTTGGTACAGCACACTTGTTCTGCGCGTGCAGGGATGCAGGGCCCATTGACTTGTGTAAGGGCCCAGGGCCCACTCACATCAACAGGGATGCAGAGCCCGTTGACGTGTGCAAGGACGCTGCGCCCACTGGCTTGCGGAGGGTGCAACACCCAGGGACAAGAGCAGCCACTCCGAGTCAAAAGCACGAAGTGTGATTTATGTCTGGTGTTGGAGCAACGTGACTGAACATTGTCACATTCACACCAAGTTTGCAGGGAAAAGGTGGTGAAAGTAGAAGGTTTTTGGAGAAACGTCTGAACAAAACAAGGAACTGCTTACCCAACCACACCCAGACTTCAGGAACCAAGAAGAAGAGTGACAAGCTTTTCCACTTCTTATTTGTGTGCAGAGTTATTGCTCTGAAACAGCAGGATGACAAACAGATGCACGGGCCGCATCTTGACCACATTCTGACACCGCAGACGCCAATCACCACTGTCAACTTCCATTTTTCCTTGGATCGGCCATTGTCAACGAGACCGTCTTCAGGGGCGGATGATGGGGGGGGGGCGCACCCCAACCCCAGACCCCCACAAAATTTATTCTTGTCCCACAGGTTCAACACTCCTTTTTGTTTCTTGTTTATGTTTAGGCCTTGGTAACTCCGCCTGACGCCCCCCCCACCTCCACCCAAGAGAAAACATTTCCAAAAAAGGAGCCGCTTGGGGTTGGATCCTGGTTGGGACAGAGGTCGCCCCCCCCCCCGAATCAGGATCCGCCAGGGGGGGCGATCAGTCTCACCGCAGGTTTCAACACCAGACGTGTCGACACCGCCACTCAAACCCAGTGATCCCCCAGACACCGCGACAAAAACGTGTCACAACCGTCGCGATTCATTCTCCAACCAAACTATTGTGTCAAACTGTTTTTCAGGTTCTCGCAAAAAGTCGCGAAGTAGTACTGAGAAGTATCCAATTCGATATACTCCGACGAGTACTTAATCTAACGGAAAAAAGTACGCGAATCTTATCGGGTGCAAAAGTCAATGGGATAAAACTCAATTGTTCGTCGCGAAGAGAATAAATTTCTCGTCTATCACCGGCCAGACAGGAACATGCTCTCGAGATGCTGAAAAATGAATCATTGCGGTTGGAGAAAAGTGTTTTTGACTCGCTCGTCGTGAGTGAGCGAGAGGTTCAACCGAAGATAATTCCTCTTTGGTTGAACCTGTGTGGAGAAGACACAACAACCGGACAGCTTTGTTTTATCCCGTGAATGGCAGATTCACCCTTTGTAGTTGACGAAGATTGAGCCATACGGCTTCGTGGCTTGAGTCTGAAGATGAATCATTCGAGGTGACTTCTACACCTTCACGCAAAATTTCAAACAGCCAACAATTTGTGTTTCAACATTGCAGACAGCCGCTTTGAAACTTGCTACCAGGACGACCGAGACCAAAGTGAGCACAAAATCTTGCGCGTGTGTTCACTTGTTCACTTTGTCCAAACGACAGTGTAACAATAAATTTCAGAGTTTTTGAACTGCGTAGAACATGTCTGCAGAAGTCCAGTTTCTTCAACTTCACAAGGAAAGTTTCTGTCTCTTGTTGGCACAGAGTTTTATCTATCTTCGTGCTTGTTGGTGTTTTTCCACCTCAAAACCAAATTAAAATTTGAGAAAAGTTTTAAAAACTGGAGCAATTGATGAACCTACCAGCCTCATGGTGCGTTTTCTCCGATAATCCGGTGTCCGGAGCCTATAATCCTAATCCCGGGTCAGATAGAGCAGCGCCGCACGCAGTTCGCCGTCAGTAGCCGCCCGTACTCGGAAGAGTTGAGGTGCTCGTTTCCTGGGTCTCGCACTCACTCGTACCGCCGCTTCAGGGGGATGGATCTACAACGCGCCGTGCTCGGGTCCTTCAGATTGAGATTCCTCCGCGAGAGAGAGAGAGAGAGCGCCCGGCCCGAGAGAGAAGAGAGCAGTGAGACCAACTCGCTGATTTATGCCACCGATAAACCACCTCGCGTACACGCTGAAAAATGTGTGTGGTAAAAATGATGTTTTTAGCGCTGTTTTGGACGGGTGTTTGATTTGACTGTGTGCCGCACAGCGGTCTATTCGGACTGGTGCGTCGAGTCCAAGTTTGATGGCGGGGACACACAAGTTGGCCTCAAAAATTGCTTCATTTTCACCAAATTTTGAAACCAATCACCAAATATGGAAAACCAAAAATTCGAACCTGTTTTCACGGTGGATTAAATTTTTTTTTTTTTGGCCTTTAATCGGAACCATTGGGTTGAAGCGTGTGTCTAATGAAGGTCAGCAGTAGCTGTAGTTTTTGCAGTGCGCGTGTATACTTTCTGTCTATTCTTGAGGTGGGAGGGAAAAAAGTGGTAATCAAACGTGGAGTGGGGCCTCTGGTCTGAACTAAGTACACTGAGCATCGCGTCTACTGAGTGAGATTCTACAGAAAAAGTCTCCACCACCGCCGCACAGGCCGTAGAATAGACAAGGGCGGGGTTCACGCTGGGTGAGTTGTGCGTTGCGTTTTTGTTCGAAAGCAGATTGATCAATGGTTGCGCCATTCGGTGCGCCATTGTGTGTACGTTGCGCTGGGATTTTTTTTTTTTTGGGGGGGGGGGCGGTTCAACATGGGTGAACACTGAACGCAACAGATGTGCGACGTATGCAATGCAAAACGAGTCTCATTGACTTACACAGAAACAAGACGCACGCAGTGTGAAGCATGCTGGACACGGTACGTGTTGGGAAGGGGCACCCGTGGGCACAGAACAATACGTCAGACTCGAGTACTCACGCAGATCTGGAGTGATTAGGAGCTTGATACGCACCCCATCGCACCTGATACGACCCTTTTATTTGTTTGGGGCTGCGTTCAAACGGTGTTTCATTCACGTGTGTGTGTGTGTGTGAATGTACGTGTGTGCGTGTTGGTCTGTGTGTGCGTGTGCTTGTGTGTGCGTGTGCGCGCGTGTGCGCGCGTGTGCGTGCGTGTGTGCGTGTTTCTCCGATTTCAGGTTGCAACAGACCAAGGGGACACATGTCTCTTGTTGTCATTCAAGTGCACTCTAACAGCTACAACTCTCCGTCCCTCCTCCGCCTCCATGCGCAGACCCTGAGGCCACAACGCCGCCCTCATTACGATCCTCAGAACAAGGCACGCATTGTCTACCCGCAGCTCGTTACAGAGCGGTGGGCGCCACTGGGGGGGACCTTGTCACCTCCTGAGTGTCCTCACCACTAATTCCCAGTACTCACTCGTTATGTGAGATAAGGCACACACAGTGGTGAGGGCGGTTTCACGCTGGCTGCGTGCGTTTAGCGCCCCGCCCCTGCATAAGTCACGGGTTAATGAAACGGAATGTGCCATGCCATGTGTTTTCTCCCTGCAGAATTCATTTGATGCGCGCTGCATCAAGGGACCACACGACGCAAAGCGCGTTGGCGAGGTAACCCGAGTGCGTTGCTTTGGGCGCTGTTTCACAACTGCACGCCCAAAGTGTTGTGTCCTTGTTCAAACAGGAACGCAACGCCTGCAGGACGCCTGGGACGCAACGCCTGCAGGCTCAGCGCATCCCACGACGCAAGACGCGACGTGAAACGGACCGTTACGTGGACGGAGCGAGGGTCCCGACCTGGACGGGATTTAGATTTATGCAGAAGCGCAGGTGATAAAGATACGGAGCAGAGTCTCTCCTCTCGCCTGCAGAAAACAACAGCGACACTCGGGGAGGAGGATCCAGGGCTCCGTGGAAGGCTGGGGACGCCCCGTCGACAAATTCTCCGTTGATGAACATGGATCCACAGTTTGTTTGAGGGAGTTCAGCCCACATGGGCCCCAGGCCCATTTTGGGACATATTTCAGAAATGGGTTGGTTACATCACGCAGGGAATTCCAAAGCTAACTTTGAAAAATGTCTTCATTGTCGTTCAGTAGAAACACGTCTGACATGCTACACATTGCAGTGGTGGCTCAAAAGCACAAAAAGAACATTTCACAACTTGCAGCTCCTCCTGGACCAGTTAGATTCTGTCCCCCGGATCCGCCCTTGGCACTTCTACATCGCGGGCATAATCAAGTCAACCCGACCCTCCATCCACTCTCAGGGAGAGAAAACACAAACTCATGAGCCACACCACCTGTTCAATAACCACTCAATCGGAGCAGCTTTCTTTCCTGCAACCGATGACAAGTTATCATGTGAAGTGCAGCACAAAACGCACCCAGATTATTTTCTGTGTTTGCCAAATTTTGTTTTGAACAATTTGTCCTGTGTTGCGAATAGGTTCTGAAGCCCGTTTCATGGGTCGTGCACTGAGCTGCTGTGTAAGTCATTGAGATGACGAGGCGTATTCCACTCGTTCTCATGCACGGCGTCACGCACTGGGGCGGGGGGCCAACTCTGACCCCGAAAATATGAATTGCCCCTCTCCTAATTTGCAGCACAAGAACAAAATGTTTGATCTGAACATGTGCAGAATCCCCCCCCCCCCTGAAAGGCCGGGTTCGTCCGGCGTGTCCAGTGTGGATGGGCCTTGACGACAAAATCCTGTGTGTTTTGCCTTGATTGTTCTTGATTGTTCAGCACAGTTGAGCTGAACTAATGCCAAAGCAATGCAAGGAGATGAACGAGATTGGTGTCGCAGACACGATCGAACTTGGGGCCAAAACAATTGACACGAAGCTCATCAAAACAAAGCCTTGTTTCAACAGAGGAGGGGCTCCAATGGCCTGTTTCACACTGGATGCGTTGCGTTGCGTCGCCAGAACTCGAACGTCTTCTTCACACTGGATCTGGACACACATATGTTGCGCCCCTGTGCAAAGCGTACACGGTGCTGCGTCGTTGGACCTGGTCCCTTCCATACACACGCACACACACGCACACGCCACACACACGCACAAACACACACACACGCACACACAATTGAGCGAGCACCTGTAAACGGAGTGAAATTGCACCCTTTTTAGGTGATTTGAGGTGGGTTGCACGATTTTAGCCAAATCGGTGCGGGCCAAATCGAAGCACCTATTGGCAGGGTCTTCCAAAAGTATGTCTGCAGCAGTTTCATAGTCAAGATGAGGATTGATTTGGGAACTTTTGGACTCTTTTGGTTCATTTTGGGTTGGGGATAATGTGCAAGGAAGGAATTTATCAAATTTGAATGTTTAGGTTTCCAAGGTCAAAAAGGTCAAATCTGGAAGTGTAGGAAAAATAGGGTGTCGATGTAGAAATGTGTCTATATCTCAGAAGG
>JAAUXT010006354.1_pt1 | contig 17359 bp, 21 predicted proteins | sample 7278171 | NCBI WGS metagenome assembly JAAUXT01 (sample SAMN14350112, study PRJNA611818) | marine sediment metagenome | isolation source: surface marine sediment (1.8m) | place: French Polynesia: Moorea | collected 2018-08
CTTCTTTTACCAAATATTTGTGCCTTCTGAGATATAGAGACATTTCTACATTCACACCCCATTTTTTCTGCTCTTCCAAATTTGACCTTTTTGACCTCAGAAACCCAAAAATTCAAATTTGACAAATTCCTTCCTTGCACAATATCCCCAACCCAAATTGAACTAAAAGAGCCCAAAAGATCAAAAATTGATCCTCATTTTGACCATGAAACTGCTGTACACACACTTTTGGAAGATGCTGCCTGTAGGTGGTTTGATTTGGCTCACACCGATTTGGCTCATTTGAGCCCAAATCGAGCAACCCACCTCAAATCACCTGAAAAATTGCAATGTGAGAGCAAAGTTCATCAGGTCTGTCACATAGGAAATTCACACGCTCACAATTTACACTGGAACTGGGATTTCACACACAGACATTTTCTGGATGACTCCAATTCCCTTGCCACATTTGTGAAAACCCGGCCACGTGAGGGCTGAGAAACACTACATTTTCTGTTAAAATCTAACAGTTGAAGTACGAGGAGATTTTGTCCACCCGACTGCAGTTGAACTCAAGGGTTTGGTTGTTAGGAGTTAGTATCGTCCCAATGACAACCAGACAACCTGGAAGACAGAGTTATTTGTTGTGTCCGTACCAAAATACGTTTGTCAAAAATATTTCTTGTGGGTTTGACTTCAACTTTCTGAGGGCGCCCAGGTTTTAGATCCAACAGACCTCTTTTGCATGGGTATTGTTTTATTTTTGGGTGTGAATTTTCTCATTAGTATTTTATGAATACAACCATATCTTGCGTGAACTTCAGTAAATCTTGTTCTGCAGGCTATGAGGACCCTTCCATGGCAACCATGTGGTGATAGTCCAATATCTGATCTTGGTAACAACAACATCAAGCTGACCTTGTTGTGGTTGGCAACACAAACTTGTCAGAACTTTTCATGGAACCACTGCTCCTTCCACAGAACTTTGCCTTTTATGCATTCATGCACATGTCTGGCATGGGACTGTACACGCTGGAAGATGTTATGAAACTTGAAGGGACTTTCTCTCCAAGGTTGCAGCAGCACAACACACTTTTTTCCCATTTGGCCAAATGTCATGTCACAGGAAACTCTGACTGAACCACTGCCTCACAGGTCTGTTTGTCAGCTTTTCTCCATCTTTGAAGAAGACAGGAATGGGTGTGTTGTTCACTGTGGTGAAAGTATTGTTCTCCATAAATTTACTCACAGAATGCAGGATGCGAGTCCAAATCCCACACAGTATTGTCTTGCAAGTGCTTTTTTTCTGGCCTTTCACACATGTGACCCTGTGGAAAATGATAGGATTGCAGAGTTCTAAATGATGATCTTCAACTCTGTCCATCCGGAACCCAGAGTTTACAAACAAAAATCTGTCACCACTGGAGGCTTGAGAGAATAGTTCTTAATTCAGCTCTGCCCTGGAGAAGACGTGATGGTGGAGCGTCAGACAGGTGTGCAGAACTTTGGAGAGAAGCCAGAGGATTCTGACTCCCCAGGACCAAAAGGCCACATCACAGGGGAGCTTGGTGTTTGTACCCTGATGAGAAGAGCTTGGTCCAAGCACCTTGCCCTTTCTTCCACTCGTGTATGCACCTCCGTGAAAGCATGTCAGAACATTCACCGGGCAAAGTGCACGGGAAATGCGATCATCAAGAATTTTTCCCATTCGCAACAGAAAAAATCCTTCACTTCCTTGGAATGCACGTTGTTGCACCATGTCTAGAAGCTGTGTGACAATTTGCACGTTTCTCACATCGTGCAGAGCAACAGGATGCAAAAGCGCACCAGATGAAAGAGACACAAAGAGGGTGCAACCTGAATGTCCTGGCGCGACCGTGCCTTTCGTGGGTCCTGGGTTGAGGTCGGGGGCTCCGACTTCGATCTCATTCTCCAATCCTCGAAGGTTGAAAAGCAAATTGGAGGTCATTTTTTGAGAGTTCGAGGGGACTTCCTGGGTACAATCCGCCAGAGGATGAAACCGCAGCGAGGAAAGCAATTCAATTTGTCTGGAGATACGAAAATATAAGCCGTGTGTTGAGCTATCCCTTCAGATCGATCCCTAAAAACCATCAAAAAATCGTTAGAACTGTGGTAAAGATTTGGAAGTTGGAGTGAAAGGTCCTACGGTTGAATCCGCTTCAGTATCTTGGCGCCGTTGCATCCTTCTGACCAAGACCTTCAGACCATGTGATTTGTCCTCCAATTTTGGATTTGCTGTCACTGCTGTAGATGATGAAGAATTATCCTCTTTCTTCCATTACCCCGATCGTCCGTTCCAAGTGCTTTGCCAACAAAGCATGTTTGGGATGTGCGGCAACCATGCTGGTGGCAGACGAAATCAAAATGACAAAAGAGCAGTTCAGGGACGTGTAAGAACTTTTGGACTCAACGGTGCAAAAACACAATGCCAGAAATGAGGCGGTTTTTTTCAGAAGTCAAGGGACCCTCAGTCCCGTCACTGCCCAGCGCCAGGCGTGGCGTCCGTGAACGCTGTTGATTCGCAGCAGCCCAGAAACCAGCTTTTTGCGTTCGGATATCACTCGTGGTCAAAAATTGTCAACGTGCGTGGAACAATTCTTTGACGGCAATGACCAAGGCTCAGAAACATGGCTCAAAAACTACACTGGACTGGTCAACATTTTTTCAGGACACGTCTTTGCACGGCGTCAGGCATCTTACGGAGAACGACAATGAAGTTGGAACCAGGGTTAAACCACAAAAGTAAGCTTGTGTGGAATCTCAGTCCGTTCAAACTCAAGGGTCAATCATAAAGGAGGCATTGCAATGGTCTTTCAGTTTGTTTTTTGGTCGAGTTTGGAGCTCCTTTGTTGGGTTAAAGCGAACCTCACGGTCAAATTTCACATCAGGGAGGTTCCGCATCAAGCAGCGTCGACGTGGACGTGAGCGTACAAATTCCCACGGCTACGCTGTCCTGTGACATGAAAATTATGTTTTTCACATCAGAGTGAAACATACTGTGGGTTGGAAAACAATTTTTTTTTTCAAATTCAGTTGTTGTCATGTTTTTTGTTACAATTCTTGTCCAAATACTTTTTGTGTGAAGTGGCATTGTGGAATCTGTTTTCAACACCAAACATAGACTTTGACATGAAGTCTCACTCTCACGTCCACGTTCACGTCCAGGCTGCTTGTTGCGGAAAGTCCCTATTCTTTGGCGATCAACAATGCGCAACAAAATGAAGAAAGTACCGGTATGTTTCCAGAGTTCTGTGGACATGTTTGATTGGCTTGGCTGTCATAGTTTTCATCTTGTTGACTGTCATCGTCACCTCCAAACTTATGTGGCCACAGATTGCCACAAAAGTTGGACTCACATTTGAGACCAGCGCACCGTTTCCAGCAGTTACTATTTGCAGCACAAACCAATTCAAGGTGTGCATTAAAACAACGACAAAAAGAAATCAAAACAACTGACACACACTCGTACCTGTGTGTCCATTCAATTCAAATTACTTTAGTTCTCTTTTGTCAGAAGAATTTTGCCGAGAATTCCACTGAACTCCGATATTTGTTGGCGGAATGGTACCCACATTTCCGCAATTACTTTTTCCCCAATGTGACTGAATGGGAAGAGACAAAATGCTCAGTCAACCTGACCAGTTTGGAAATTCGTGACTTGTTCCTCAGAGCAGCCCCGAGTGTGGAGGTAAACAATCTCTGATAAAATGTTTCAAGCCTTCACCATTGAAATACGACAACCAAAAGAGTTTTTTTTTGCAAATGATATGCAGGTTCTGTTTCTCACAAAATTTCATCGTGGTTTTTTTCAGGATTTGATCGTATCAATGTGGAATGCCAACGCTTCCCAGAATGTGATTTTGAGGCGGTATCTCGATCCAGTATTCACACAAATGGGTGTTTGTTACACTTTCCACCTGTCGGATTGGCAAGTTTACACTCCAGGACTGAAAAACGGGCTGACAATGTTTCTGGACCCAAAGCTAGAGGAATACTACTTTTCTGAGAACACACCAGGTAGTCTCGGTGTTCGGGTGAGTGTGGCTTTTGTGTATACGCAGGAACAAATTTTGAAACAAATTGGGATGCTTCCGAGAATGCAAAGACACTTTACATTTGAACACATTTCAACAAATCTTCCACGATACTTAAGAAAGTTTGTCAAAGTAGATCTATTGTTTGAAACAAAGTTCGGGTCATTCTTGTTAGTTCTTGGTGCACGACATCGCGTCACCGCCGGCCATCCTGAAAAGCGGACGGGCGGCGACGCCGGGCAGCGAAACGCTGGTACCGTTCAGGAAAGAACACGTGAGACAGCTTCTTCTTTGAGGTTCTGCCAAGATCAACGTTCCCGCAAAAGTCTGTACGCTCAGAAAAAAAACAACCACCAGGTGCTCCTCCCAAAAAGGACTTCGCACAACAATTATTTTCAGCACGATATCACAGAAAACTGGCGAACAAAGTGCGTGGCCAACGATGCGGAGACCGGCTACAAAGGGCACGGGTACACCTATGGGTATTGCGTGGACGCTTGCCTGGCTGCTTTCACAGGCAAACATTGCTTGTGCGAACCCTACTACAGCCACTGTAAGTTGTTCCTTTTTTATGGTCGCGCAGCCGGCCATCTGGGTGCCGCTGACGGCTTAAAAAACCAGTAGCACTCATGTGTGCATCTGTCCACACTTTGGAATATAACCTCCACCCACCCACCGGCCAGACCCCCCACCCCACCCACCTGGCCAGACCCCACCCCACCCACCCAGCCAGAGACCACACCACCCACCCAGCCACACCCCACCCCCACCTACCCAGCCAGACCCCTCCCCACCCACCCACTCGGCCAGACCAGCAGACCAGAAACGGCGCAACCATCAGGGTTCCCGCCCGGCAGGGTTCCCGCCCGGAACTTCTTGCTTGGTTCTGTCGCGCAACTTTGCCTGCATGTTACATATCTCGTGCGACAATGCCCAAATGACATGGATTCTCTCACCCTTGTTTGTTTGAACAGTTGAGCAGCACCCAATCTGTCTCACCACAGAAGAGATCATTTGTGTCTCGAAGTACTCAGGTAGGGACCAATTTTGGTGACACTTTCATGTTCACCCTTGGGACACCCTCAACATATTTTCTGTTGTTCACGCCAGGTTCAAAAGTACCCTTGGCAGTTCAATTTGAGCACTGTGGATGGTTTCCTTCAGAAAAGTCACTGTAGTCTTGTGACCCTGATTGCTGTCCCTGCAGTGACCATGGTCGTCTGTGTTGGAGAAGGACAAGGACCGGTCCTGAAGACCAGACTCCTGGTGCTAAAATTTCCAAACTTCCCCCTTTGCGCGTGGCGTTCTTCTTGTGTTTTCTTCTGCACACAGAAGTGTTCTGGACTTCGGGGGAACTGGCAAACTGCAACTGTCACTCTGAATGCATTTGGAATGCGTACAACATCGATGTGTCCGAATCGCAATTTCCAGCGGACTATTACCCATATTTACTTCAAAGTCTCGACAGATCATGGATCAGCAGCACATCAGGTGCCTCCCAGGCTGCAGTGAACTTGACAAAGTAAATCAAGATGTGCCTCGATTCAGAAGGGCAACAAGACAAACCACTACTTTCACAAGTGCATGGAGCCAAACCGTGTACACTTTCTTGCAGGGACGTGATCAAAATCGCATTCTACTTCGACACTTTGGACTTCATTGAGTTCGTGGACGTGCCCACCTATTCTCTCTCTGACATATGGGGTTCGTCGTTCTTTTCACTCGTTCAAGAGACTCAAGGGGCATGTTGTGTGTCTGTCAGTATTTGTTCGATTTCACTGGTCTGACGGTGCACGCACGGTTTTGACCAGTTTTCATCAAGTGCTGTTCTGTCCTCCGTTTCGGGATCAGGTGATATGGGCGGTGTTCTTGGCCTCACCTTCGGAGCCAGCATCCTCACCATCGTGGAGCTCTTGGAATTTTCCGTCATCATGCTTCTGAGTTGTTGTGCACTGAAGAACAAGAGAAAAGTGGAAGCTTTTGCCGAAAAATCTGAAAAATCGGAAGCGTGCAGCTCAAAAAGCGTTTGAAGAAAGCAAAGAACAATCCACTGTCTTGTACAGAATATAAGGTGCCGCATCAATGATTCATGCATGTGCGCGTACACCCATTGGAGGACAAAAAGCCTGTGGAAGAAAAAAAATGCACAGTTTTGTTCCCCATTTGTTGTCCTTGGGAAATTAGATTCATTTGCTTTGGGTTCAGATGTTGATTCTTGCCCATCGGAACCACGGAGAGAAATCTGCACAGTGAACATGTAATTTTGTTTTGCATCTTGGAAAGTCCCGCTTTGTCCGTTCGGGTTGTGAAGGCACCTCATGCAACCATGCACGCGGCACAAAGCGACAACGTTCTGGAGTGCAATTAGTCACTTCGCAAATACATTTGGTCTCCTGCCTGCAACCACAAATCAAGATAGTGTGCCTTGACATGACTTTCCTTTTGATGCACCAGAAGTTTTTGTGTGTTTTCTCCCAGATTGGTTGTTGTGCATGCAGCACAAAAATGTCTGCATATGTTGAATTCCCAGTGTTGAACAATCAAGACAAAGAATACCAGCTGGATTTGCAGAAATTCGCCAGGTATACAACTCTTCACGGCGCAAAGCATGTGTCCTCGACACAAGAAGCTTTTGCCGGATTCAGAGGAAAGCGCAAAAGGTAAGTTTCGATCAGTTCTCGGGAACCGACGAAACAAGGCGCAAACCTTGAAGAGAAGGGCTCGACGTGCCTTAAATGGAGTTCTTGCAACCAATCCCTGCCAAAAACGGTCGGTTTCGCCGCAGGTTTCCCACCTTGTGATCCACAATTCCAGTGATAACTCCATGACATTTCTTGTCTCGTCAAAACAGCATGCGCGCAAGCATTGCATGGTCTTCCACCTGCAAGGAAAAAGTGACACAGCCTGTTCACCATGCCTGGACACACACACACACACACACACACACACACACACACACACACACACACACAAACACATTCTAGTTCACCAAAATGTTTGTGTTCGAATGTAGATATTTCTGGTGTGTCGTTATCCTGATGAACGTGGCTCTGTTGATTGTGTTGATTCACACAATTGTTACCAAGCTCTTGTGGCCTGATGTGACAACCAAGATACAGATGTCGTGGGGGACAAACGCAGCCTACTTCCCAGCGGTGACCATTTGCAATTCCAATCAATTCAAGGTAATTCAGCATGAATGGAACGTATTTTGATGTGATTTTGAGTTCAACATTTGTTTTTGAGCCCCATGTCTCAGTGATGAACTTCTTGGCTTGCAGAAATCTTTTGCCAATGAATCAGTTGAGGTGAGGAGGATCCTGGGAGAATGGTACCCACACTACGTCCCCTATTTCTTTGCTTCTGAGGAAGAGTGGGAGAAAGCTGTTGAAACCATCAATTTGAAAGACTTGGACATTTTGGGTATTTTCAGAAAAGCCGCTCACGGTATTCAGGTGAGACATGGTTACAGCAGAGATTTCTTCCAGCACAAGAGCGGTTTGTGTGACACTGGGACATGTGCACAAACAGATCACAATTTGTTTTCAAATCTCAGTTGTCCGTGCAAATAGATTTGCCGCGTGATTCTCTGTTTTTCCAACGCAGGAGAGCCTTGTGTTCCCGTGGCAAGACTGGAGCACAGGGCCAGACATTCTCCAGCACTGCCGTCCAGTGTTCACAGAAATGGGGCTCTGCTTCACCTTTCACGACCCGGAATGGCAGGTGTTTGCAACCGGATCCCCCAGCGGACTCACTCTGTACATCAACCCTTTGCCTGAGGAATACTACTTTGGGGCTGAAGGAAACCACGGCAGCCTGGGAATAAAGGTCTGCACGTCTTTCCTTGCCAAGGCGCATTCAAGACGTTGACCACATGCCTGTCAACTTTGCACGAAACGACGTTGAAAATGAAAGTCCCATCTGAAAACAGTTTTGAAAACCCGAGCAAATTAAGTAAGAGTACGCACAAAAATGTGACTCAACTTCTGGAAATGCAAGAGCCTGGCCCACTCTGCTCCTGAAAAATTTGACTCCTGAATGTTACGTCACATTTTGAACAAAATGTGAAAGCAAGGGAAGAAACCAAAGTTGGGGTTTGTCACCGCCCCTCCCTTCTCCTCAAGTCTGAATGGTGATTAAGGCCCAACTCTCCTGTGTCAATTTTTGCTAAAGAGTACTGAGCTTCCGTGTGCACCTTTTCCTTGAATTTGCAGGTGTATATTCACGACATTTGGTACCTTCCCCAGCCAAAAAAGTTTGGTAAAGGAATTTCACCTGGTACTGAAGTGGCCATGTCACTTCGGACAAACAAGGTAAAAATCTCCACAGTTCACGCAGGCATTTCAGACAGGAATACACACCTGATAGCCCAGGTTGCAAACCCCATGGCAAGCTGTTGGTTCATTTTCACTGACTCATCTGGGTCTCCTGATGAAAAATATCACCGGGCCAATCAAACAGTGAATGTCCTGTGTTCATAGTTGTCTCTTTGTTGGGGAGTGGCTCTGCTTTATGCACACAAGAAAACCTGCTTCTTGATGCGTGGTTCTCTGTGGATGCGTGGGTGAGTCAGATGAACTCTTCCCGGTGGTTGTGCAAGAATCTGATCATGGCATTCGTGAAATCGAGGAAAAACAAGCTTCTAATTTCAATCCATGCATGAAAGATTGCGAGGACAAAGCATGAGTGTTCAGATCAGAAGTCCTTGCCTTCAGCCCTGCAGGAAGCAGCCTCCCCGATGCACGCACGTGAAGAATTTTGGCGCGTATGAAAACAAGACTGTACTGGATCGTGTCAAGATTTCCCGTCAGACCAGGTCCATTGGGTTTGCAGAGCTCTTGTCTTGCTGTTGCAGTATGATATCTCTCGAAACTGGCAAGAGGCTTGTGTTCCCGACGAAGCCAGCCACGGACAGAGAAAGTACACATGGAGATACTGCATTGAAAAGTGCCGCTCTGACTTGATCGTGAAGGAATGCCAATGCCAGCCGTATTTTGACAACTTTTGTGAGTTTTCACTCTCCTAATAACGACCGTGCAATTCAATTCTTTCTGCCACAGACACCTGAAACAATCTGATTTTACTCGCTCGTCTGTTTTTCAGCCCCTGGGACTTCGATATGTGTCACAAGACACGAAGTTGAATGTTGGAATGCAATCACAGGTGATGTATATGGGTCTGTCTCACGAGAACATGCAAACTGGTTTTGTTGTCATAGCAACCAGAAAACTCATCAGTGTCCTTTCTTTCCACAACAACAGACTGCAGCGGCGCTGCTCCTATTTACTATGATAGATTCATTTTCCTCTCTCATTGCATACCCTCTTAGCATCTAATTATGTGTGTCACTGATAGTTGTACAGTTGGGTAGTTTTTTATATTTTATGACCTTTTTGCACTCATCAAAGTCACCCAGAAGCACAATGAGGTTACATTATACTATTGTCACCTCACAACAACACATACATTTTTAATGGATCACCTCTCATAATGAACACACCAACACCATCTCTGTCATGTACAACGAGGGTTGGACAACGACACAACCGAAAACAAGTTTGCAATTTTCGTGAGACAGCCCCATATGTCCTGCCCGCTCCTCCGGCCGGACTGTCTCGTCAGACACCTCAGTAAATCGAAAACTCAGCCAGCCCACCTCAATAGACCCTTCTTAAACGTCGTGAATTCTCTTTTCAATTTTCAATTTTGATACCGGTATCTCTGGCAGCGTGAGAGATCCACATCATGCAACAAACCCCTGTGGGCGTGGCCTGGGTCCTGGACGTCTGTGGGGTCTGCCCATACTGCAGCCTCAAACAGTTACAGGAAACAGAATGGTTACACCACACGGACCACAAAAAACTCTTGCGGAACTCCAAACGCTGCGAACCTCCAGAGGTGGTCAGACTCCAGTTGTTTTGTTGGGGACCGTGCACAAGCTTGCCTTGCAATGTGCAGAAAGAATCATCAACACCGTCTCCAAGAAGATCCTCAGATCCAAAGTACCGCTTGTTGTAAAATTGGGCCCCTGATGCAGACAGCTTTTATCATACCCCAAATTGTGCGTGCCTTTTTGTCCCAAAGCAAGTGTATCCTGTGTCGCAACGAAAGAAAAAGCTGCACGGAGTGACAAGCACAACGCAGCTCCCACAACACAGCTCCCAACATAGCTCCCAGCCACAACAAGGCACATGCCCATAACACAGTTCCCACACTCCCCTGCCATGAAGACTGAGCTCCTTGTATGCTGCTGTGTAAATCTCCTAACTTTTCAACTTTGCTCCCAACTAACAACATAAAAGTTCTCGAGACCTTCAAACAGGTCTTGAAAATAAGGGTCCTTGGATCAATCATGCGGGCTCTTCGAGGGAAAACTTTGCAAAGAGTTATTTTTAGGTCCTCTTTCTGAAGCAAAAGAAAAAAATTTGCGAGGACGGTGGTTCTCACGTCTTTTTAGGTGATTTGAGGTGGGTCGCACGATTTGGGCTCAAATGAGCCAAATTGGTGCGAGCCAAATCAAAGCACCTGTAGGCAGCATCTTCCAAAAGTATGTCTACAGCAGTTTCATGGTCAAGATGAGGATAGATTTGGGATCTTTTGGGCTCTTTTGGTTCATTGTAGGTTGGGGATAATGCACGAGGAAGGAATTTGTCAAATTTGAATTTTTGGGTTTCTGAGGTTGAAAAGGTCAAATTTGGAAGTGTGGAAAAAATGGGGTGTGAATGTAGAAATGTCTCTATATCTCAGAAGGTACAAATATTTAGTGAAAGAAGTAAATTGATGAAATGTAGTGTATTGTATGGGGGTTTGAGAGGTAGCATTTAATTTTTGATTTTGAACATTTTTATGTGGTTTTTAGGTGGGGCTAAAGTTTGGGTTAAAAAGTCAATTTTTATAGAAAATTTAAAAATGGATACTGGGCAATTCTTTTGGTTGATATGTGCATATTCTTGTGAAACAATGTGTAAAAGTTCCATTTGGTCAAATTTGTTGCACTTGGGTATATGCTGAATGAGTTGCTAATTTGTAAATATTAAGTAAAAAAGTAAGAATTTTACCAAAAAGTGACCTGAATCAAAGTGAGCCAAATCAGAGCAAGCCAAATCAGAGTAAGACAAATCAGAGCAACTGAAATTTCCTCATATCACCGCGAGTTCCATGGAGCTATTTTTTTGCTGAAGGCGCTGCAGAACCATTCGTTTGATTTCAGAAGTTTGTATTTCCCTGTGTGTGTGTGTGTGTGTGTGTGTGTGTGTGTGTGTGTGTGTGTGTGTGTTGGGGGGGGTTGAGCCCCTGGGCAAATCTGCGATGCACCCAGGAGAGTTGCTGAAAGGAATCACTGTTCTCGCGCACGGTGTGCAGACGCAGACACAGCGCAGATGGTCTACGCAATGTACAGGGTGCGTGGATTTCCCTTCACCTGATGGCGTCCACGGTGCAGCCTCGGTACTGCAGGCTCAGATCGCTCCTGTACAGAATACGATCAACCTGAAACAGTCAACGACGAAAACATTTACCATGGAGAGCACGTCAACACGCACAAATGAATTTCACTTTTTGCGTCCAAGAATCAAATGCGCTATTTTTGCAATGTCAGAATCGCCTGCCTTCCTAAAGAGTCTGGCCACGCCCAAGTTTGCGGTGCCCCACCAGCGCATCCACGACCGGGCCATTGGAGGTTTTCACGTTGGTGACGTGCGGTCGTTTGTTTGACGTCGGCGTCAAAATTTAACATTGAACACAGTGGTGTAAGTTTTGACGTCAGCCCCAAAACGACCGGGCGCCATCCAGTGTGAAAACCCCGGGAGGGCGTGACCTCGGTCTCAGGCAATGCCTGACTCACGGGGGCTCCAAAACAGAGGGTGAATACTTCCGGGGGTGACGGGGGCTCAATTTGACAGTTCAGAGTGAGGAAATGTTGCACTTGCAGAAGAAAATCAGTTTCCATGGTTTGGGGGGAGCAGGACTCCCTGACCCCCTCGTCTCTCACCGCAGCGCAGAAGTCGGTGGCGACCTCCATGAATTCTCCGGAGAAGCGGTCTGCGAGCGCTGGGGTGTAGTCGACGCCGAACGACGACGCCTGCCCCGGCAGGACGAGCACCGTCTGCTGCACGGACGGGATGCTCGGCGGGGACGCGCTGTGCGACGCTCCGGAGCCTGGAGAACAACGCTGTCAGAGGTGGGGCTGGGATCGGGGGTTTTCACACAGGCTGGGCGGCGTCAAAATTTTTGACGCGCGCACCAAAATTTTGAGGCACGGGTGTCAAATTTAACATGACGCCCAAATGGAGAGCATAACAAAATGGTCCAGTCCGTTCCAGGCCTTGCGTCAAAATTTTGATACCACGTCATGTGTGTGAAAATCCCAATTGGGTCTGAGATTGGTCTCGGGGAGGGGTCAACCCCAAGTGGAGGGCCCATTCCAACGAACAAAACAAAACATCAACGAGTGAGACTGAATTTTTGGGGTGGGTGGGTGGGCGGGCATTTTGTTGCGGGGTTTGGGGAACCAGGCCCCGAGGACCCTGCAGCGTTCCTGCAGGTACACATTGGCACCCCACTCAACAGGTCTTTCGAACTGGAAGCTGAGTTGCAACCCAGATCCAGAAGAGTTCTTACCTTTGGTGATGTAGAGAGGGACGAAGATGGCGGCCATGAGGCAGATCCCGAGGAGGAAGCCGACGAGCAGGAGGAGGCAGAGCGGGCCGCGGGACGAGCCCGACCCGTACCCTGACTCCACCTGTGTGCAGTGCGTGTGTGAGAGAGGCAGAGAGAGAGGGGGGGGGAGGGGAGAGAGAGAGAGAGTGCGAGAGAGAGAGAAAGAGAGAAAGAGAGAGAGAGAAAGAGAGAGAGAGAGAGAGAGACAGCGAGAGAGACAGAGAGTGAGAGAGAGAGGGGGAGAGAGAGAGAGCGAGTGAGAGAGGGAGAGAGAGAGAGAGAGAGAGAGAGAGAGAGAGAGAGACATGACGGCCCTGACCCGAATCCATGCTCTACCTGTCTGTCTGTCTGTCTGTCTGTCTGCCTGCCTGCCTGTCTGTCTGTCTGTCTGTCTGTCTGTCTGTCTGTCTGTGTGGCTGCCTCCCTTCCCCTCTCACTCTCCTTCTCTCGCTGTGTCCCTTTCCCCTCTGTGTCTGTTTCTTTCTTTCTTTTCCAATCTCGTAACTGCAGTTTTCAGGCTTCATGATCCTCAGAGAATCTGCGTCAACCTCGCTGCCTCTTCAACAGGAACACCATGTTCTGGGAACAGTGCTCACTCACCTTTTGTTTCAATGCAAGTATTTATCAAAAGACTCACTCACCTGTCTGTCTTTCCCCTCGGCCAACAGTCGAAGCCAGGGTAAGTGCTTCCACAACCTGCGTACAGAATCCCAATGGATCTTGAGTTTGGTTCAGCGAACAAGTAACTTTGGTTCAGACATTTCGCACGAGAGCTTACACTGTCAGTCCACCCTTTCCTCTTGTTCACAACGCTTCCATTGAAGCAGAATTGATCCCGAGCAGGTGCGTTGAACGCTTGCGTCGTGCAAACAACGTTTCACAAGTTTCGACAACGTTGCACGCATACCTGACCAACACACATGAATACCCTGTTTTCACCTCACAAAACCACAAAACTAAGTGGTCGTATCGTCGAGAGACTGACCTGTTCGAGAAGGTGTCCGCTGTTTTGGTTCCGTCCGGAAAATAGTCCATCGGGGGCACCATCGATGGACTGGTCGTCATGGTGTCGGGTCTGGATGCACCCTGACGACCGCACGAACAAAGTTGAAGTTAAAAACGGCCTGCGCAGATCCTGAAAAGGGCTTCAGGGGGTTTAGTGGGCCTGAACTAACCTCCCCCCCGCCAACAGCAGGAGCCGTCAAGGCTGCGAAGAAGTCAATCGTGTAGCCCACGATTCCAAGGCAACGCTGCTGCCTCACTTGATGCTCGAGTGCCATGAAAATGTGAAAGATTGACAAAATTCTTGCAAAGTCTTCCCTTATTGGGCTGCCCACGTAGCCGATGGGACAACACATTGAGAAGCACTGACTGACCTGAAGGGAGAACACCTTGACAGGGCGACTCTGCTTCAGCTGTCCCGGTGTAGAGTGGGTCTCTTCCCTGCAGCGGTGAAGAAGCAGCGGAGTTGGCGGGCTGCGATCTCCTGTTCTTCACTCCCACTGTCACCACCGCAGCCGCTGCCGAGCACTGAGGACGCGTTCCCACACCCTCGGCGCCTTATGTACCCTGGGCGGGGCCCGACCAACACTCGTGCACCACGCAAAAGAGACAGACCGGGACCTGGCAAGGTCCCCACAACCTCATGTTCGATTTCACACGCACGTGCAACACACGCACACGTACACGCATATCTCTCAACCACACACGCCCACATGGCACACACACACTCTCTCTCTCTCTCTCTCTCTCTCTCTCTCTCTCTCTCTCTCCCTCTCTCTCTCACACACACACACACACACACACTCTCTCTCTCTCTCTCTCTCTCTCTCTCTCGTTTTCACTCATACACATAGCACACATACACACAGCACACACACACCAAGGCTCAGGCCACCAAAAGTTCAACACTGAAGCTGGAAGTTGGAGCGTGGTTTAGTTGTTTGGACGAGTGTGCCAAGACCACAAGTTCCTTGGGACTGAGAGCCAAACTGGCAGGCGAGTAACGCTACCAATTCCGGAAATGAACCCCCTCCCTCTGTCTCGCCTGACCATGGTGTGACCCCAGTCAGAAGGGACTCGCCCCTCCCCCCCCCCCCGCATTCTTGATTCTGGATCCATCGAGTCTGGGTCCACCGAGGTCACAATTGGAGGTCACCGTTCCTCTGGCTGTTTACACGTTGAAACTGCGACTGAATTTTCTTTTCAAAGCGAGTGAGAGCGGGGACGTTTCAAGGGAAGACACCGCGTGTTTGCGCAAATTACGATTTGGTCCCCGCCCCGGTCTAAACTAATGGGGGAAGTGCAAATTTGCGTTCCCCAGGTAAGAACACTTGTGCAAACACAGTTTTAAGCTTCGCTATTGATGGGAAATCTCAGTTCAATTTGGTCGCCAAACAATAGCCCGTTGGGTTTGAAACATGATACGCGCAGAGTCTTCGCACCGGGCATTGAAGAAAATGTTGAGAATTTGCACGAATGCCACGATGCCACACCAGCGAAAAACACTTTTTTTTCGGGGAGTGTTCAGTTTTCAAGGCCACAGAGGAACAAGAACACTCGACAGTCTTGACACACACACCACCGTCTGCAGCAAGGCATTGTGGGTCACTTCCCAGGAGGGGTTGTCAGCGCTGTGAGAAAATAGATTCTTCGGCTGAGGAAAACATATTTTCTCCTGTGAAAAATACTTCAAAGCTGATCTGCAGCACAAGAACAGTTTGGAGACACTGCAGCATGCAGTCTGAAGCTTGGAAGATGATCCCGGTCTTGTGTTGGTTACAGTGTTTGAGCACAGGTTCTGCGCTGTGCTCTGCATCGTGCAGCAGTCAGCGCGCTCAGGGGCGAGAAATGAAACGAATGACGCCGGTCGTCCGGCTGAAAACCTTTGAAATTGTGCTTGGTCAAATTCAACGAAACTTCTGGTAGTTTTGGAAAATGAACAAATTTTATTTTCTCAAACTGAACTTGCAACATCAACCAAGCCACCAAATCCGAACGAAATTCGCTCAACAAAAAACGACGACCATCAAAAAACGTTTCTTTAGGCTTGAAAATATTCACAGGAGAAAATTTTTCCGTCGACTTAAGAATCTGTTTACTTTGGCACAGGCCACAAGAACCGGAAAATGAGTCATCATCATCATCCCACACTTCGTCGCAGGGAAACATCTTTCCACCGTTGGGAGAATTTCACCCTTGTAGAGACGAGAGGCTCAACACCCTGAAGCCACGGGGGGGGGGGGGTCACGTGGTTTGTCCACGAATTTCCTGCTGCACCTTAAGTGTTCCGCGACACTGTGAGTGTTGCACACGAACAGAAAATTAGTGGACGAACCAGGTGCACAGGGTGTTGGACCAAATTAGTCACTCGCATTGAGATTCGGGGGGGGTTACATCTGGGGGCTGGGGAGTTACAGCCTGACGCTGGGCGAGTCGTACATGTAGGGGTACATGTGGGGTACATGTGGGGTACACCTGGGGGGTGAGTTAGAGCCTGACGCTGGGCGAGTCGTACATGTAGGGGTACATGTGGGGCGGGGGCGGGGGCGGCGGCGGCGGGTGCGTCATGGCCTGCGTCTCGAAGGCGCTGTCCGGACTCGTGATCTCGTCGTATCCACGCAGCCGCTCCTGCAGAATCAAACACGGGCATTTCAGGGACAGGTCCGTGCAGTTACCTCCAGTCATGTCGGGGGACAAATGTCATTTTCGGCGAGTATCGTTCACATGTTGACACGCATGTGCAATGTTTGTGGATGATCTCAGGACATTGCTGGTTGCACGCACACTTCACACACACGCACAGTTGAACTTGTGCGACATGAGGCTCATCGGGACAAAAATAACTCTTGATTGTCCGCTTGGGCATAATGGCCACGTTCAGCACAGATAGAAGCGTGATCATGTGTCACATGACAACATTTCAAAGTTAAAGGCACAAGGCCTGATCATCCCTCCACACAATCCTTGAAGATACGGATCCAGGGGCCCTGCCTGACGTCCCGGACTTGCCAAGGAATTTCCCCTTTTGTTTTGACAACAGTCACGTGCGTATCATTCTTCAGTTTTGCCAACTGGCGAAAGAACCAAGGTTGAAAGTGGCCCCTGCCAGTAGGGTGCCCGTTGGATCCGGTCACCAGATCCCGTACCCTCCCTCCCCAGGACCGTGGCGTCGCGCGCCGCTCACCTCGATGTGGGGCGCGGCGTACGGGTGCAGCGGCGGCGGCGCGTAGCGGGGGTGCGGGGGCACGCCCTTCCTGCCCCCGCCGCCCCCGCGGCGCCTGCGCGTCCACAGGGGCGTGATGCTGCTGAGGCGACGGCGCATGCGATGCCACGGGGAGTCGTCTGAGTCTGAAACACGACAAGGCACTCTGCTCACACTGCGCGCCGCTAAGAACACGAGCCGGTACATATAGGTGGGAATTCAATCAAACCAGCAGCAGAAAAACGCACAAACCGCACCTTTCTTGCCAGTGCATCACCACACACACAGCACGAAAATGCTTGCACACAGGCACACGAGGGCGCATCACACACACACACACACACACACACACACACACACACACACAACATAATCAAATTTACCTCCACAGCTCTTCGCCACCCCGTCTCCCTCATATCTACGACAGTTTAAACCAGCCCCGACGCACCACCCCGCGCCCCCC
>JAAUXT010022996.1_pt1 | contig 17356 bp, 24 predicted proteins | sample 7278171 | NCBI WGS metagenome assembly JAAUXT01 (sample SAMN14350112, study PRJNA611818) | marine sediment metagenome | isolation source: surface marine sediment (1.8m) | place: French Polynesia: Moorea | collected 2018-08
ATGCCGATGCCCTAAGCCGGATTGGCTGGGCAGGGCCTGGTGTACAGGAAGAGCTCGTGGTCATCCCTCCTGAAGGGGTTTGTGGCATGCTGGATCCTTCCATTCAAGAGGTACCAGTTTTGGAAACTGTGACTGCCTCTGCAGCGATGGTCGCTGACTTGACACAGGAAGAAGACAGGCAGCAGGCCTGGTTGGATGACAAGGATTGGGTCGCGATACAATGTCAGGATGATGTTCTGAGTCTGGTGATGGCTCTCCTGGAACGAGGACAGCTGCTGTTGCACAAGGTGCGACAGGGGCCATCTCGTGAATTTCGGAAACTGATGCGCCAGCATTCCCGTTTGGTGATCCACCATGGAGTTTTGTACAGACATGTGGTTCATCAGAATCGGGAATTATTGCAATTGGTGGTCCCTTTAAGTCAGCAGCCGGTGGTGCTGCGAGCCGCGCACGATGCGATGGGACACCCCGGAGTGCAGCGCATGATATCATTGCTCCACATGCGTGTGTTCTTCCCAGACATGCAGCTGCGTGCGCAGCACTATGTTCGTGTGTGTGAGGCTTGTAAGTTGTTTTCCGCTAAGGCAGAAGCTGCTGATGTGGAGCGTTACGCAGCTTCTGCACCATTCGAGCTGTTACACATGGATTTCCTTAAGTTAGATCCGTGTAAAGGAGGGATCGAGAATGTCCTGGTGGTGGAGGACCATTTCACACGTTTTGCCTGGGCCATTCCTACTAGGAATCAGACAGCGGCCGTGACTGCCGAGGCGCTGTGGTGCAATGTGTTTTCGCTTTTTGGATGGCCCGAACGCATTTTGTCTGATCAGGGTGGCAATTTTCTCAGTCAGCTGATGACTGAATTTTGTCAGTTAGCTGGCACCGAAAAGCTCTGAACATCTATCTACCATCCTCAATGCAATGGTGCGGCAGAGCAATTCAACCGTACGCTGTTGAAGCTGTTGGGCACGATGCCTGAGAACCGCAAGCGTGATTGGAAGAATTACATTCATGCCATGACTCATGCGCACAACTCGTTGCGCTGTACCGCAACTGGGTTCTCCCCATTCTATTTAATGTTTGGACAAGAACCGCAGGTGCTGTTGGATGTGTTTCTACTGTCTCTGGCATGTCCCATTGAAGTGCATCGTTCTTACATGTGGCGTTTCTGGGAACGCATGAGCTGGGTGTTTGAACAAGCATGCCAGCATCAGAATCACGAGATTGAGTGCATGAAACCCTACATGTCTCAACGAGCTACTGCTTCTAGATTGGTGGTTGGGGACCATGTTTTGGTTTGTATCCTGAAGTTCAATGGTAGACACAAGGTGGCAAATCATTGGGAATCAGAACCTTATGTTGTAACATCGCAATTAGAAGGGTTGCCTGTTTTTTATGATTGTTTGGCAGCAGATCGCACTGCACCGCATCGCACATTGCACAGAAACCATCTTTTGAAATTGACAACTAATTAATTTAATTTACCAAATGAAAAGAAAATTGAAATCAAAACAGGTCAGCGTGTTGAGGAGCATTCCGCAGAGAAGCTGGATGCAATGTCTGTGGTGGTACCAGTGGTGCCCGCCGCAACTCAGTCCGAGGATGAGGAAGCCTCAACGATGCCCTGGCACTCTTTGCCTGTAAAACAGAATGGTGACGAAAGTGATGACTTGATGGAGCATGACATGTTGGAATTGGGTTTACATCTTTCAGGAGACAGCCAAGAAGAAGACTGCAAAAGCTGTGAAGAGGGTGCAGAAACTGACCTCGTCAGAAGAGAGCAGGGCACCGTCACCAGACCCAGTGGCATCAGCAAGTGGCGCAGCGATGAGCAAGGTGGCGCCGGAATAGCCAGTAATGGAGGAGTAGCCATTGAGGCCAAGGTCACCACTTCTGTTCCACGACGAGGGGTTGGAAGAGGCTCCTGCGGAGATGCTGGACCTGGAGACCGAGCAGGAGGCGGCCGCAGCTCGACAGAAGAGCCAGCCAACCCCAGAGGTGCGGTGAGAGGAGGTGTCAGCACAACAGGAGAAGGACACTCTGGATCATCTGCATGAGATCCAGCAGTTGGCAAACCTCGCCCAGGCAACGGCACAGCAGAACAGCCAGACTTTCATGGTGACACCGGAGGAGAATGTCTCAGTGGACTGGAGGCCGTATGAGGAGGTGCTGGCAGAGGACATGGAGTCCATTTGCAAAGCGATGGGCATCATAGCCAAGACTCAGGAAGAAGTTTGCTTCCATTTTCCAGACTATGTATCCAGTTGGGTCCTGGAAGGGGGGTATGCAGCAGTCGTGACACAGCAGTGGGGCATGGGCAAGTCTCGAGTCAACGATCTGCCTCCCCTGGCGTTGACTGTTGTGTTTTGGTATGTGCAGCTTCTGGATGCAGTGGGGGCTGTATTTAGAATGGTCAAATGGACTTATGCGGTGGACCCCAAGACAAAGAAGAAGGAGATGGTGTGCATCACCTACACAGCAGTGCATGATTTGACCTTTGTGCATGAGGTGGAGCAGAGGCAGTGACTGATCCCGGTGCGCCTACTGGTGTTGGGCACAGACGAGGTGTGCCAACAAAGTAACAGACTGGACATTGACTTTACGCAGATCATCCTGATTGACACTACGCTGATCGAGGAGGGGCTCTGTTTTTACAACCCCAGGGTCCCAGGAGACGATATTCTGTACGAGCACTGCTCGGGCACCTGGGACAACTGGTTCAGGGTGGGGCTGGAGTGCTTGATGGAGGACTTTCCTGTGCTGCTGAACACCATCAGCGCATACAACAACCTCTACCTGCTGCGACTGAACCAGGCAAAGGACCTGGGGGTGACGCGCTGCATGCCAGATGTGACCACTGAGGCAGTGCAGTGGAAATGCATCAAACTGACACAAGGCTTCTCGAAGGATGCCAAGGCGCGGGGGCTGGCAGTCCCGCCGCGCGTCACTGTGACTGTTGGGGAGGCATCAGCGTACAGGGCCTGTCAAGCGGTGCATATTGAGGCAAGGAGGAAGTGAGCTGCGAGCCAGAGGCGAGAGAAGAGGGGTGATGTGGCCAAGACAGTTTCTTTCCAAGTGGACGAGCCAGCTGAGGAGGAGGGCCAGCAGCTGGGTGCATGCGTGCTGCGCCAGTCGCCGCGCAAGCACAGGGGAGTGGCCCAGACACCCCCAGCGGCATTGTCACCTCCATCATCACCAGCTACGCCATCCACACCCACCATGCCAGCAACACCAGTGCAGCCATCATCCACATTGCATTGCAAGAGTGCTCCCAGGCAACGTGGTGTGGGGCTGTACCGCAGCACCAAAGATAAACAATCCCAGGCTCGGGCAGCGGCGCTGAAGGCAATGAAAGCACTGTGACATGGAATTGGACGAGGGGCGTCAGCGGATCCGAATGCTATTCGCAAGCCAGTGCACCACTGGAGACCTGGCATGCGTGCCCTGAGTGAAATCCAACAATATCAAAAGTTGATGGCATTGTTAAGCAGAAAGTTGCCGTTCAGACATTTAGTGCGTGAGATCATCCAGGATATCAGCACCGAACTGTGGGTTACACCGGATGCTCTGGAGTCATTGCAGGAGGTGGCGGAAGTCTACCTGGTTTGTGTGTTTGAGGACAGCAACTTGTGTGCGATCCACGCCAAGCACGTGACCATCATGCCGAAGGATTTTGCTGTTGCGCAGCGGCTACGGTCAATGTTGACCTGAGATTTGCGTTTTCCTGGTCATCGTTTTGTATCATATTTTGGTGTTTTTGCTATTTGTTGTGTTGTGAGTTTGCGTCTGTAGCATTGGAAGTGTGACTTGGTTTTCTCGTATTGTGTGTGTCATGGAGACTCTTGAATGTGCTTACAAAGTAATGCCGTGAAGTATGCATTTTGAGTGTTGGCTGTATTACAATCAAATGTTTTGCATGTTTTCATTAGTCTCATGGCTACATAGTGTTTTAGGAAAAGAACATATTCATCGTTTATTAACAGGGAATGCATCTTGCTCCTGTTTGAATGTCTTTGTCTATTTATCTGGAAAATTTCTGTGATTCTTGTGTTTCAAGAATAATAAATAATTGAACTCACAGTTGAAGATCACATTTGTATGCTGCAATTTCATAGCATCGGAATCGTTTCAAAGTAAGGGGGTGGAATCGCATTTAGCGAACTGTGACTTTTTCTATGCGACCTGCGACTCTGTGACTTTATCGTTTTTTCTCTTGTATGTGGACATTCATGTTTCAAAATGAAGCCGGCATATTATTTTTTGCTACCGAACAGTGTGTGGAATGGTTGCGAGTGGTTTCATGTCATGTGGTTGTATGTTTGTATTTGGGACTCTTTTGTGTTTGTAGGGTAACCTTTATGTGCAACTTTACATTACGCTTTCTACTTTTGCAAACTTTCATGTTTTATGTGACGTTTCCCACTGTTTGTGTGTTAAGGGGTCATTTTGAATAAATTTGAACCGAAGTTTACGTTCTCATTCTCAGTTTGCTTGAGGACAAGCTGTGATTTAAGGGGGGAGAGTTGTAACAGGTTGAAGTTGTATGTGTGACATTTGGATCATGTGTGGATTTGTGCGAGCATTTGTTTTTTTTATGGACACTTCTCGTTTCGTTGATGTTAGCACGGGGTTATTACTCATCCAGGGTCGGAGCACTCAGACGCTCTACACGGTGCACCAGGGTCCTGTTCTGTGATTGGTTGCTGTGTTGTCATGTGAATACTCGTCTATTTAAGGGACCGTTTTCATTATGTGCATCGGTCTCATCTTGTGATGTTAGTGTGTTGTGTGTTGCATGAATAAACTGGGAAAATGTCTATCGAAGTCAGATTGTTCTTCTGCGGCGGAGTTGGCCATGTGCGAATCCAAGCAGATCGTGATAAAGGATCAAGTTCTCAACACTACATCGTTACATCAAACGGGCCCTTCAGCGGGAATGAGCTGTTCAACCTGAACGGCCCATTTGGAAAGTTCCTTGCCTTTGACTGTTTCCAACAGTTGTGCGCCTCCCGATGGCTCTATAGGACCCATTGAGAGAGGACCCTCCCTGGAGGTCCCTCTCACAATGGTCCTATGCCCATCTGGTGTCTCCGAGGTGTGGCTGTGCTCAGCTCTTTTCTGAAAGGCCTTTCCAAAAGGGTCTGTTTCCCTTGCAACATTGTTGTGACTCCTGCCGCAGCTTAACCTCTTTGCACTGGGCTGTCTGCGAGACAGTTTCCCGAGCACTAGGCAACCCAGGATGCTGAAACAGTTGCTTCAACGTGACAATACGTTAATGTCATTTGGAACATATCCTTTACATCAGGGAAATTAGGTAAATTCCCCACACTTCTCTGAGCAATCACATAGCCTTGAAAATTGGCCCAATGTGCTCGTGCCAGAGACGTATCCAGTCCAGAAAATGCATCCCTAGGCAACAACGTCACCGTATGAAAGCCTCTCTGTTGTGGTTGACCCTGTATTTGCCCCTGGTTGGCCATTTGTGTTAAGGCCTGCACCAACTGGGCAATATCCTGTTGCAATCTACCTTGTGGATTCGCCATTGGGGGATTTGGACCTTGTGGCGGATTTAGCCTTGGTCCTGCCACCAGCGGTACTGGTGCTCCTGCTTGCCTGGCTGCACCCTGTGCCAGTCCTTGCACTGCTGCTGCTGGGGCTGGTACCTGTCCCACTCCCACTCCTGGTCCTGGCGCAGGTGGTTGTGCCACCTGCCTTCTTGCACGTTGTCGCAAATTGGGAGGTCCCGGGCCTGCCGGCGGGTTTGCAGCGCGCCTTCATGGTGGTCTTACCTCTAGGCATACTTCCCCTGCTGCTGGATTTTCAGCAATATGCAACCGAAATGATCATTCCGGACTTTCTGTATTGGTGCCCTGGATTCATATTCCAGGTATCTGTCTGAATTGTTCAGACCAAGTGTCACTTTGTGCATGCAGTTCATCACGTAAATCTGTGATCAAACCCTGCACTTCTCCTGTATGTCTTTGGAAGGAAGCACCATATGCAAAGTCTCCTGCAATGTCTTGATTGCTTGTTGCTTTCAGCAATTCATCTAGTGGCTCCTCCAAATACATCTCTGTTTCTTGATTGTCATCAATCACATCTTTTTCAGTCCACTCCTCATATACGGGTGGTGCATGATCAAGGCACCACTGTACAGCCACATGTCTTTGTTTCGGAGTCAACTCATGAAAATACTGTTTGAACATGATTACTCCACATGCAATGCGTGGGTCTTGTAAACATGCAAACACATAAGGTTTTACACATTTGTGGTTGTGAGAAGCGTGTGCAATTTCAACCGATTGTACCATGAGCATAAAATGTGGGAGGCGTTCCTGCACAGGTCGAAAATACCGTGCATAATGTATTGCATGCACTACCTCTTGAATATTGAACCAATTTGCCAATACTGGTATTCAGGCATAAAGTGCTGCATCTAAATTTCTTGCTGTTGCAATCACTTCATATATGAATGGTGCATTTACCAAATCTGTAACAGACATACCTTGTGCTATTGCTAGTGCACTGAAGAGGTTGTTTCTGGTGGATTCCTCCTGTTCAACACTTTGTATCCACTCAGTATGGTCTTCCTCCTCTGGCAGAGGTGGTGGTAGTGATTTAATAGTCTCAAAAGCTTGTTTAACTGTCACAACCGGATCCAAAATGTGCATATCTCCTGAATGCTCCAAATCACTTTCCGTTGACTCACGGATCACAGATTCCTGAGGCAGTTGTTGAGCGTTTGGTATATCCTCACCATTGTCATCAAAGTTGGGAGTATTTTCTGCCATGTGAAATGTTCCAGTATGTTGTGTCTGTAACAAAGGGATCGGCTGAAAATCCCATGTCTGATCCACTGTTTGAGACATATATGTCACCTGATGAACTGCAGGTTGTTGCCCTGCCTCAACAATGTTTTCAAATGTTTCAGCTACACTATCTCCTCATAGAGTACTCGAAAGTGTGGCACCTCCATGGTGCTGTTGAAATTGAGAGCGCGTTTGGTGACTACTTGTGGTTCATAACTCTTCCTCGACCTCGACCGCATCTGCGGGGACATCCTCGGCCACGGATGAATCCTTGAGGAGGATTCCGATTTGACGCTCCACCACGGTATGGTGTACCAGCTATGTTTGTGTGCACTCCCAGCCACGATGTGTCCATTGCAGTGACGGCGTCTTGAGCTGCACTGACCAATGCTGCCCACTCTGGATTCTGCTCACCTAGCTTGCGCAGTTCCTGTCTCAAAAGCGCAGCCTGGTTAGGCCATCGTCGCTGAGGTCTGTTTCCATGATAGTGCTCCTCCACGTTTGCCATGATGAAGTCATATGGACGAGGTTGATGTGTATCTTCATATCCAGCTAGTATGTGGTGAGGTTGGTCTTGATCAAAGGAATTTGTTGCAGGTCTTGGACGGGCCCTTATGCTGGCTCATCCTCTCCCACTCACTTCCAACTCCTGATTCTCCTGCCACGTTTCCTCTTCGGGGGATTCATCTTTATTTTCGTCATTGTTGCTGCCTTGTCTCACTTGCTCTTGTCGATGGTGCTGATTGTGAGCCCGGCATTGACGCAAATTTTCCAATGTGATTTGTTGTGCCTCGCTCAATCCTTCCTGATCATACACCACCGGAATACCTCTGCCTGACGTCAACGCATAGGAAGGTGGCTCAGTCGTGCTTGATTCCATGTATGTCAGTTGCCCTGGCGTGGAATCCCACTCATCTGGCAGCTGCTGCATACCGCTCTCATCCACCCTTCCATCTTTATTTGGATTGTGTGGTGGCACGGCAAGAATTTTTGGTCTCATGACCTCACTCTGTTTGAGTGCATCTACAAACTTTTTGCTCTCCTCCTCTGGCTTGACTTGTTCCTGTATGTGGACTAAATTTGTTACAAGTTCAGGCAAACTAACCTGGTGTGCTTGTTTATCCACTTTTATTTCAGTCCTTTGGATCCATCTCCAAACTTTTTCACAGAGAACAACAGACACAAAACACAGCACGATATGAATAGTGTCTGCCCACACCGTTGGTGGAACCTCTATGTTCTGTCCCTTTAAGTGTGAAACTGGCAAGCAAAATATATCAGAATCTATCTGCTTGTCTAGCAGGATCACGCAAGTCCGGCTGTCACATGTCTGTGACAGTTGTCTGAGTTGATGCAGCGGTCCGATAACCAATGCAGACTTTTTGTGCCAAGCTGTTAAGTCATCCAGAGGAGATCACACTCTGTGCCTTGAGTACTCACTCGGACCCACAGCCACTTCCTTACAACCAGGCAATTTTACTCCTACCTCACTCATGATGCATATTTATGTAGCCGAGTCATTTATAATCATAGTCTGTTTCTGTCAGTTACATTCTTCTTAGAATTGTATTTACGGACCTGATAATGCAACTTCCAAGTACAAGTTGATCTTGCGATTTATCACACTCAACTATGTTGGGATATGTATCAATGTTGGCAGAACAGACTCTCACTCATTCACGCTTTACTCGGTCTACACTTGTACCAACACCACCATCCTTGCAATATGCAAAACTCATCATTTGTCAAGATCATGAATTTCTTGCATGTTGCACATGTCTGACTACCAACACAAGTACACAACTACTCAAATTGGAACAGACTCAGAAAAAACTCACTGAAGCACTGGATGATGCGATGTGACGATGACACACAGTTGATTTGTGCCTCACTGACAGCTGCAATGGTAACAAGAAACCAGTGAACTGACACATGACACAGTCGAAGTGTTACCATCGCTTGGACAGGGGTCCAGATTTTTGTACAGGCGCTTGTTTCACTGTGTGCCACAGTTGAATTGTCATGATAGCATGGGGGGGGTCCAGATTTTTTGTTTTTCTCTGCCCACACCTGTCAACTACGAACTTCACCTGAACATGAAAATGGAAAGCAAATGTTTTCAATAGAAATACACAACAAGCCCTGCTCTTGCTGTGCCAGGTGCCTCATGATAGCTTGTCTTTTGTCAATGCTGGCAACATCCACACCATACAAGGCATCTACATCTGTTATGTTTTCCACAGCCCTGCCATCATTGTCATCATTGTCTTCCTCCTCCAAAATGTCTCTGTGTTTGATGGCAAAGTTGTGCAATGCACAACATGTTGCAATGATCCTCTTGGCTTTTGCTGGTGTGCACACATCAAGAAAGTGCAGACAATGGAATCTGCTCTTCAGGTGTCCAATCCCACGCTCAATGCTACTATGACATGAGGCATGCGCCCTGTTGAATCTCAGTTCAGATGGAGTCAGAGAACCATCATCTCTGAAAGGCTTCAACAAATAGCTTTTCGTTGGGTACACTCCATCACCAAGTAGGTGATACTCCAGTTTTGCTACAAGTCTGTCAACATGCCCACCACTGTACACCCACAAGTCTGATGTTTTGAAGACATGGGCATTGTGAGCCTTTCCAGGATGTCCAACATCAAATGAGGAAATGCTTAAATCCTACAAAACAGTCAGCTGGAAGCAGAACATGGAACAACAACAGTCTTCTCACTCACAAGATGAGGGGGGGTCTGTAAATTTGACAATTTCTCAAAGTTGACATGAACACACCTGAAGGAACACTGTATAAATTTTTTTTCTCACACTGAAGTAGTCCTCTGGGAAGAATTCCCCTGGGGGTCGACTCATTGTTATGTGTGTCCTGTCAATACTGCCAATTACCCCAGGGAAACCACATTTTGCTTGGAAGAAATCCATACTCTCTTTCTGTCGGTAAGCATCTGGCCAAGATATGACCTTTTGCAGAGCATCATGGACAACGATGTCAAGCAACTCATCCACACAACAGTGATAACATGAATGAGTCAGGCCAAATCAGTCACTCAACAACCCATACTTCCCTTGATGCACAACAAAATGAAGCAGCATCAGAACCTGATCTTGCAAATGAACAGCACTCACAAAGTCAACTCATCTGCATTTCTGCACACAAAACTAAACTACACTCTCTCATCAAAAAGGTTCACTTCACTATCATGCTGATGGAAGAAAGGACCAAGCTCCTCCACAAGTTTCTGAGCAGTTGAGGCTGTCATCCGGAAGAATTCGACCCACTGCGCAGAATTATGGTTGACCAGGTTGTCAACAAAACTCCCTTGCTTTGGGATATCTTCCTGAGTCCTGCCAACCACACATCAATGTCAACCCTCGTGGTTTTACAAACACCTAGATCCAACTCAAAGCTCGAGTTTTTGCATCAGCACCCATTTCAGTACTTACATTGTTGACAGCAGCACACCAACTACTCCTCGTTTTTCCAGAACACTTTCTTTTTCAGTTTCTGTGTCAAATAGTGCCTCATTCAACATTAAAACAACTGCCAAACACGATTTTTGAGAATTTGACAACAAAGCTGCATTCCCTTGAACTGCCATTTCTGTGTCACGTGACAGTTTGTTTACAGTCAGCACTGCAGTGCTATTCTATTTGCATCAACACAGAGCGGCACCAAGGTGCACCAACTCGGTGAAGAACTTGGCGCAGAAACAGACAAATAGAATAGGCCCCTGGTCAGCCACCTGATTCCGGCAGGATGCTGACCTGGGGTACTGGAACACACAACTGGGATTGATGACAAAATGCATCAGAATGATGGATTCAATTGGCTTGTCATCGGACCCCCATGCTGGTTAATCTGTGCAAAAGTCAGGCTGAGTGTACAGCCTATTCTCTGGTGTGTACCCGCCACAGGACAAGAAGTCAGCAAAAAGCTAGATCAATCTCTTATGACTGTTGTGTTCTTTTTATCCCACACCCATTTGGGGTTGCACACCATGCACTTCAGGCACAAGTGCCTGGTGTTCTGTCCCTTGTCATGTCCATGTAGATAAGTCCGTTATCTAAGATATCCGCAGGTACACAGGTTGTACCTTTCTGGTTAGTCCACGGATGCCACACAGGTTGTGACAGAGTCCCAGTACAGTGTGCAGGTGCAATAACCCTGAAGACCAGATTATGCCTTCAGCTCTTGACAATCCTTCTCTGTGCTGTGAGTACTCAATCAGATGGTCTGCAGCTTCCCTACATCTGGGCTTTCATGCTTTGTGCATATTTACACTTGTATTCTTCTTTGGCAGGATGCTTACCCCTTCTGGTTGCATGTACTTTATGTCTGCACCATTCAGTATTGCCCTTTTGTTGGCCTTGCCTTACAGAGGGCATATGGCCTCACACTGGTCAAGGTACTCAGGATGACAAATTGCATCCATGAAAGGGTGCAGTGGATTAAACTGTTTCAGTCTCTTGACTAATCTTTGTACAAAACTGACTTGTGGATCAGCATACACGCAGCAATCCGGACCAAGTTTGCAATGAGTGAAACAGGTGAAGCCACTCGCAAAATTGACTCACCCAATTAACAATTAACAATTAACAACATGATAGCTTGTGGTTTCCAGTGGAAATTCCTGAAGCTGGTTTGCAGGTGATTGATCTGCAACCATGGAGATGTGACAGACTGATTGGCGTCTGTTGAAACTTACACTGACACCCAGTACCATTTTATCCTGTGATACATTTGATGGGTTTTACATGAAATCCTGGTGGTGATGGTGACCTTCGTAGAACCATGAGAAGTATATAGCAATGTTATGTTGACTTGTTCGACTGCGGTTTCCTGATAATCAGCTAATTGCAACATTTGCTCGTGCTTGGTGTGCCACATGGGTCATTCAGACTGTCTGTACAGTGAGGAGCTGAGACTTATTCAGCTGACAATTCCTGCTGCCTCCTTCCTGATTATTATTGCACAACTCTTGATTTGTATAAAGTTGGCACAGGTTTGTACCTTCTCCCAAATGAAGTAAATTACATTTGATTTTTTGTTCTAAAGACTTTTGCACACATTTACAGCAAATTGTGATGTTTTCACATGTTGTTTGGTCCTTTTCAGCAGGTTAAAATTTGCCTTGGGAATTTTTCTTTTGTCATTCTAGAGCTGACAGAAGAACATCACCTGTCTTTCCCAGTGTTCTCATTGTAGACAGATTACTCTTATTTCTTCTGACAAATTGGTTTTCTGGTGCCACCAATTTTTCATGAATTCTTGAAGGAAACAAAATGACACAAACATTGCAGTACAAAATTGTGATGAAACAAAAATATTTCATATTTTTCATGTTGTTTTTGGCCAGTGTCATTCTTTATCTGAGTTCTTTTCCTGATCCAGGGATTGAAAATCAACAAAGGCACTCATCTAAACTTCTTTCTTTGGCAGTAAACAATAGTTTACTTGTATCCACCACTGACCTGTATTACTTGCCTCTTGCATTGAATCTGTTCTATGGGTCATTCAGGCGTCTGGGAATTACAAATTATGTGATTGGATGTACTCATTCAGAAGCATGCACCACAATGCACAGGCGAAATATCAAGTTGTGATTTTTATTGCTGGAAGTCAAATATGCCAATATTTCAAAGTTCTGTTTCATGTCAGTTTCTATGAAATAGCTCTGATTGCATTTTCAGTTGCATGTACATTCCAAACAATGACTCTGAAGGAAATCATTACACAAAATTTAGACATGTGGGATATAACAGAAAAACATTGCTGAAATCACAAATTGTTCTTGAAGCACTGAATCTGGGACTTTCTGTTTTTCACATTGATGCTGACACAGTACTTCTGAAAAACCCACAGGCTTACCTACATCACTACCAAAACTATGATATTGCAACCATTTTGGAGTTCAATGGAACAGATTATGTTCACAACACAGGTGTATTCCTAGCAAATCCCACCAGTGGTGCTTTAAGTATTCTCACAGATTTGCAGAACATACAAAAAAGAACATTAAAAAGTAATCAAGTTATTTTTAATGAACTTGTATCCACCAGGCAAGGACTAAAACTTGGAAATCTGAAAGCAAAACAATTCCATGATGGATACACATTTTTTATCCAGCACAAGTTGTGCTGTTCCTTTGCATTTGACAGTTGCTGCCCTCGGAATACCTCTGTATTATTGCACAACAACATGGCATTTTTGCTGTCTGCAAAGATTTACAGGTTTAAAGAGCACCTGATGTGGACTTTGGATCAAAATGGGTATTGACTTTCTTGATGAGAAACTATTTGTATCAGCTGAACCCATTCACAAACAACAAGTCTCAAATCAACAAGAAAGCATTGCACACATTTGTATATCAAGTATTTACCTGAAAGGAAAAATCTCTTTGCAGGTATTACTCATCAACAACACAAAAATACCTGAAACTACATTTTTGTGAAAACAATTCAAGAAGAGATCTTCAATTGAGAACACTGGTTGTTGGATTTCAAATAGCTTCTTGGTTGAACAGGACTCTGATATTTCCCAAATTTTTCTCACAAAACAGGCATCAGAACTTTCTTGGTTTGTTTGGTAACTGTATTTTCCAGTTTGAAGAACACAACAATTTGGACTACAGAGAAAATATGTTTTTACACAATCCATTGGTGCCAAAAACACTTGTTTCATTTAAATCAAATCAGGTTATTCTTGACACAAAATACCTAAAAAGTCAGACAGTTGAAAACTATTTTTTACATCAGGAAAGGAACCATGTTATTCATGTTGGATTGTTTCACAATGTGTCTGCAAAACTGGATGATCATTTCCAAACATTCCTGGAAACCATGCAGGCACAACATTGCAAGCCCGGGAAAAATTTCTGAGAATGATTCTGAAAGAGTTAATTGCACCTTGGAAACATCATTATTTTGCTTTCCCAAACATTGCAAAGGACATTTGTGATGGTGTGAGCATACATGACAGACAAATCTTCAACCTTTGCTCTGGATGGATCTGACTTGATGAAATTACAAATGTTAAACACCAAGGCATTCATAGTGCTCATTTCTAGCCTGCTGCATGTGCACAGAAGCCTTGCACAAACAAGTTCTTGCTTTTGTCATCTTCTTTCACTGAATATGAAATCAATGAAAATACCTTTCCACAAATCATGCTGAGGAAAGGTGGTTTTATCATCACCATGATCAGGTGGTAGGGTGCATCTTGCAGAAATCAGGGTGTCATCTTTGATTAATAAGTGAATTGGTCAAGGACTCATCTGATAAATGAAATGAAGCAACCAACATCAGTCTCTGATATTTCTCGATATAGTTACACCCTTTGTCTGTACAGCATGGCACAGCTAATGGTCACCTACCATGAGTTAGTGCATGACAAAAGTGGAACTGGGAAGGAGCGATAGATAACAGGATGCTTTCTGTTGGTTGTGATGTTCACACAAATCCTGATCCATATTGTAATATTGAAAGTATGCAAACTTAGCCCTTCAGCCAGAATTTTGTATTGCCTGGGTTTGTAAGTACACAGTAAACTGTGCACAATGAGACATAGAGTTACAACCACTGAGCCTGAAGAGCTTAATGCTGAACAAGACTTCTTTTTGATGGGCTATGGGTGACCAGTTTTGCTTCCGACCAATTACACAGAACAGCCGGAAAAGGAACAGCAGTTGTGGGATCCTTCCTGAGTTGAGCAGTCTGTATATGGGTCTGTCTCATGAGAACATGCAGACTGGTTTTGTTGTCATAGCAACCAGAAAACTCATTGGTGTCCTTTCTTTCCACAATGACAGACTGCAGTGGTGCCACCCCCATTTACCACGACAGATTCATTTCCCTCTCTTGTTGCATACATCTCAGCATCCTATTATGTGTGTTGCTGATAGTTGTATGGTTGGGTGGGTTTTATGTTTCATGACCTTTCTCCACTCATCAAAGTCACCCAGAAGCACAATGAGGTATGTATGGATACATCATACTGTTTTCACCTCACAATGACATATACATTTTCAATGGACCACCTCTCATAATGAACACACTGACACCATCTCTATCATTTACAATGAGGGTTCAACAACGACACAACGGAAAACAAGTTTGCAATTTTCGTGAGACAGCCCCATATGCCTCAGGACCTGGGCCATCCCACCAGTGAACTGGCCCAAGGCTGAGAGTTTGGATCAAGACCTCTTAGCAAACTGGCTGCGCTTGGAAAAGTGGAGGAGGGTGCACAAACAGTTCCAGGATGCCACTGTGAAGCATCACTCAACAAAATCTAGTTGCCAATTCCACCCATAGATTGGAGGAATTCTTCCGAAGCAAGTACTGGAGAAGATTCCTTCCTTCAGGCATGTGGGGGCACAGCTCCCACAAGATACCTGAGTGGCTGAAAGGCTGGCACTGCCATCTGATCGAAATGACCCTGGTGACCAACAGATGCTGTGCTTTTCACATTGGTCAGAATAGATGAGGCTGCCTGATGCCCGTAACAACCTCTCCTCTGCACAAAGTAAAGCCAAATCAGACAAGAGGGAGAAAAACCGCAATGCTCTTGCAACACTGTTGCCATTCCCACAGCATTTTAACCTCTCTGCACTGGGTCATCTGCAAATGGTTCCCCATTCACTAGACAGCCCGTGATCTTGTAACGGTCGCTTCAAGTGACATCTTTTGCCCCCCTGAAGTGCTAGTGTTGCCCCGGATGTGAGCAAATTTTGGCCACAGATGTAATGAACAACAAACTCAACAAACTCCCTGGGCAACCATTTTATTACCATCCCACAGACCCCCAGGTCCGGGTACAGGTCCCATGTGTCCGCCGATACTTTAGTACAGCGTGATATTCACCATGGTGTCCCCTTTTCCACCCCATCCGCCGATCCCCAAGGGGACAGTGCAACAACGTGGAACCCTGAAACCTTCTGCTATACAAGTAAAAAAATGTTGCTAGCAACGAACGAATACAAACAAAAATACAGTATCACTTCTCCAAATGGGTAAAATTGGTGACAGATTGGACTGAGTCTGGAGGATGAACCAAACATACTACAATGCCGAAAACAAACATCTACAAACTTCTGGCAGGTGACTGGCTCATTCTGGGCACGTTGATAGTTCACTACTGTTAGAAATGTCTGACTATAGAAAGTCAATCTGAATGGTGGTGTTTCCTGTTCCACATTTGTCATCCCTTGAGATGGACGGGGCTCTTCAAAGGCAACTCTTGTCCATCATCAGGGCCTGCTCCTCTTCTGCGTCAAGTTCCTCATCATCTGGAGCCACTGGAGTGTTCCCACCACTGATGACCATGGGTTCAGCTCCAATCTCCAACGATTGCTGCAGAATGGTCTCCTCCATCTCAGTGGTGGTGACCCTGACCTGCTCGCAGACCAACCATTGCTGAAGAATCTCAGCAACACTGGGACGGTCGGCTTGGGGTTTGACATGGGACTGGATGGTTCCAACAGGACCATGCTCTAGACAGTCCAGCTTCTCAGGGGACTCCACCGGCAATATCTCTGAGTCCTCAGGGATGGCTAATGGCGCAGAACCGGCGGCGTTGGCATTTTCAAGCAGCGTCTTGATCGGGGATGCAGAGTCAGATACTGATGAAGTTGGGCTGCTAGCCTCGGTTGCGAGCGGTCCACTGGCACCTTCTTCTTGGATCCAATAACTGTCTGGTCTTGAGGGTTCAACTTTTACACCCTGCCTATCTGGTTCTTCCAGTAGAGTTGAAACAGCATCAGCGATTTCGGATGGGGGCATTGCCAACTGGACAGAGCACTTAGGATGGGCCATCTGAGCTCCCTCATCTGCCAGGGGCGCTGCTGGGCTTAGCAGGGGCGTTGGGATAATGGCTCTCTCTGCCAGAGGCATGGCAGTGCCTGAGGGATCCACTAGGGGCTCCACTTTGATGGTCTTCTCCGGTAGAGGTGCTTGGTTTGAGCCAGGAACTGCTAGAGGCACTGCCAGCCAAAGGGGTGTTCCCTGTCCCAGGATGGTGTACTGGGGAGATGGCCATCTGGGGACGGGCCATTGGTTGTTGATCAGCCCATCTGCCCCAGAGGGGTCTGGGGCTGCCTGTTCCTGTCCAGCGACAGCTGCCAGTCTCCTGGGGTCACATGTTCCAGCATTTCTGGATGCCTCTTTGTCACCTTTGGTGGATGGGGGCATGGCCGAACAGCTTGAGAGTGGTGACAGGGAATCTGAGCCAGTCAGGGAAGGTCCTGGAGTGGGCCTCTGTGACCCTTCCATAGTGATCCCCTTCTCCATGGTCATCGGGCGAGGTTTCTGAAGGTCTGCCATGGGGATGGTGAGAACTGCTCTCTTGGTCATCTCGTGCAGCTCCTCGTGGCCAATAGCTGTGGAAGCAACTTGCCTGGCATCGCAAAACATTTCCCAATCCAGGAAGGTCTGGATCCATTTCATCACAATCCACTGTTCCTCATCTCTTAGTCCTAGCTCATACTTGAGGTGTTCCTTGACTCCTCTGGCAATGTAGTTGATGGTTCTGGTGTCTTCAGCATACA
>JAAUXT010045324.1_pt1 | contig 17356 bp, 22 predicted proteins | sample 7278171 | NCBI WGS metagenome assembly JAAUXT01 (sample SAMN14350112, study PRJNA611818) | marine sediment metagenome | isolation source: surface marine sediment (1.8m) | place: French Polynesia: Moorea | collected 2018-08
CAACCACCCCCCCTCCCCTCTCGGACTTCCGTTTCCACGACCATCAGGGTTCCCGCCTCGGAACTTGTTGTTGTGTTTTTTCCTTTGCATGTGTATGGGCTTTTGCGCAAAAACAGAAAGCAATTTGAAGCAATCTTACAGAAGAAAATTTTCTCAAATTTTGTGTTCTTGTTCGCTTTGTACGAGTACTTCACTCTCACACGTTCATGCGTGAACAAATCCTCTGTGGATGAATTTTCGTGAGAAACATTGGTCAGCAAACTTTGGTGGGTCCAGGAACAAGGGGCCTGTGTGGCGTGATGGTGAGCCACCTGAATAAACAGGATCAAATGTTTTCTTTGGGTTGCAATGTAAGAACCAACCTTCCTGGGCAAACGCACATGGATGTCGAAAAGTGAGTGAATAATTCGTTTCGTCTGTTTCAGGCAACCTGTTCAGTCGATGCACGCAGATCTACCACAACGGGATCAGAGCGTACTCCGAGCGGATCTTCAACGTCATGGACACTGTCGCTCTCTCCTCTTACATTGTGGCCATCACCTGCAAACTAACCGTCCACATTTTGGTAAATCTGACATTTTGTCAAAAATCATCAGTTCGGAATTCTCTCCGCCTCACGCTTCTCATCATTCAGGTGTTTGGTGTTTCAGAAACCATTTGCCCTGAAGTATTTCTCTCAGGCAACCGGCTGGAAATTGCTGTTCGAAGGAGACTCTGACGCTTTGAAGCATTTCACAATTCTTATTTCGGGTCCGATCACTTGAATCGCATGTGCACTTTGTGGAAAAAACAATTCAATGTGTGTGCGTGTAATCACTGTAATGGTTGTCTTGTTCTTTCAGACAGATATTATTGGGTGTCTTCGGACCCAGAGTACGTTGGAGAAGGATTCTTTTCCCTAGCGAACGTCTTGACGTTCATAAAGGGAACGTATCTGTTGTCGCTTGACCCTCATCTAGGGCCGCTGCAGCAGTCACTCGGGCTCATGGCAATGGTACGAGCACCATGTGCACCCTGCCTATGTGAGCAATGATCAGCATGGCGTTTTGTCTCGAGATTTCAAGAAACTCACGCTGCTCGTCCGCCACAAGAGTGACTGACGAGAACGATTGTTGTGTTCGATCGGGCAGCTCTCTTCCAGTGTTGAAACACAACCGTTACTCGTGTGTTGTCTTTCCCTGCAGGACATCCTGCGCCTCATGTGCGTGTTCACGCTCTTCATCGTCGGCTTCCTGACGGCGCTGCACAATCTGTTCTGGTACTTCTCACCCGATGTGATTCGGGCGTCGCAGATCCCGACACCGGGCGAGTTCGACGCGGCGCTGAACAGTCCAGCCGTCCAGAACTTCGGCAGGTGAGCGAAACTCACCAGCTTCTCACAGGCAGCTGAATTTTTAAAGGGCGAACGAACGCAGAAAAAAAAAAACATCGTTGACAATTCTCTGTGAAACCGCCCGAGGAAGTACTCTTGACTGTGGCTCCAAACCAGCAGAGCCCCGTGGCTTCATTCTTCTGTCCCACTCACAGCTTCCTGCTGTCGGTGCGCACCATGTTCTGGGCGCTGTTCGGCGCCGTCGACACGAACACGACGGCGCTGGACGGGTACCGCGCGCGCTTCACCGAAACGGTCGGCGTCGCGCTGTTCGGCGTCTACAACTGGATCCTCGTCATCGTGCTCCTCAACATGCTCATCGCCGTCATGTCGCAGTCGCTCGACACAATCACCGTGAGTGAGGCTCGTGCGACGTCACAGTATAACCGAACACGAACACGGGGCCGGCAATTGTTTCTCTCGGAATCACTGGATGAACTGCTATTGAAAAGCCCAAATCATTCGATTCACAACATTGTTCCACAGATTTTGGGGTGCCCTGACTTTTGGAAGGAACATCGGACATCGCAACCGATGCATGCTCCGACAGAGAGTTTTGCAGAACACATTGCGTCTTTCCTGGTGTCACTACGAGTACATCATTGTCGAAACAGGATGTCTGATCGGTCAATGAGGCCGAACACACAGATCAGACAATGCAATCAATGCTTTCATGCATAAGATCTACAAAAACTTGTTGTCCTGTGGCCATACAGCCTCAGTGTTTCCTTTGACGGGCCACCTTGAGTCTGGGCGGAGGACCGGACGGATCTGTTGAAGCTCCTTGCAATCATAACATGTTTGAGCAGAAAGACGAAAGATGAATTCTAGTCATAATGGTGGCGAAAACTTGGTTGTGTCGTTCCAGGAAGATAAGGACATGGAGTGGAAGTACGGCCTGACGCTGCTCTACATGGACTACATCCAGAGCCACTCAGTGCTGCCGCCACCCTTCAACCTCGTACCCAACCCGCACTGGTTTCGCGCCCACTGGCCTTGTGAGCGTCGCCCGAGCGAGGTACGACACACACACACACACACACACACACACACACACACACACACACACACACAAAACTTCATGCAGTGCAACTGGACATAGGTTTTTGATGGATCAAGGAAGTTTGTCTCCTTTTCTCCCTGCCAGAGTAATGAAGTGAACGAAGACAGAATCCCCGGGAATGACCGAGAATATGAGGTGAGAGGACAAATATCGGTATGTCGGCTGAGGACAAAACACACTCACACTGGATATGTTTCAATTGAGCGAGGTTCCATGTTGTTTTGCAGTCCGTTGTCAAGAAAATCATAGACAGATACATTCACTCTCAAATGAAAGAAAAAAGTTCAGGTGAGTTTTCAGGTGATCAACTGCATGAGGTTCAGCTTTTCTGTGCATGTCATGGACTTTATTCAAATCCTAATTTTTTTTACAGTTTCCTTGGATGAAATCAAGCAGGATTTGTCTAGTTTTCGATATGATGTTCTCAACAACTCAAAAACATCTCAGAAGCAACTTTGCAAAGAAATATCAGACTTGCGAAACAGACAGACAAACCTGGAGGAAATGTTGAGACAGGTTTTGTCTGCGCTGCAGTCTGACGACAAACGGGTCACACGACAAGACAATACAGCTTTGTGATCTTTCTCAATTGCGATTTTGCGACAGGTATTTCGATTGGGTTTGGGTGGATTGGTCAGGGTCTGTCTCGTGCACAACCCACTCTGCCTGTGGCTTGTTGGTTCGTGGATGACCAGCCATTCGACTGCTTCATCTGTGGCAATCGTCAAGACGCGGCTTCACAGGCAAAAAAGTGCCAAAAGAGCCTCCACACGGGTTTCCCCTTCCGTCCCCCCCCCCAAAAATGATTTTGTCAAAAACACCTGCCGTGAGTATACGCTCGTGCAGGGGCGGAGCGATCCGCGAAGGCTGGCCGACTTCCATGGTGCCTGGACGACTTTTTCATGACTTTTTGCTGCTGTTCAAAATCACTCTGGAATTCACCGGGAAAGGACTCGACTGAGGAAGAAGTTTCACAGCTTAGCCTCGCTGTCCAGTACTCTTGAAAAGGTTGGAAAAGAATATGATGTCAATGATTTCAACAACTGTGAGCAGACTGCCGCCAAGGCAGAGGCCAATACTTCCTCCCATATCACCTGCAAGGCAGAAGAACATCGAGTCAACACAGGGAACATATCACAAGCGATACGCAGTCCGTCCATTCAGACCTTTCATCTTGAAATTTAAAAGGCTGTCTTGCATGCAACAACTTACAAAATAAACTGATGAGGTTGTCAGACTTGATTTGCTCAACTTCCAGAGAACTGAGTTCTTCGTAGTAGACTGACAGCACTGCATAGTTTGTTCTGCGGTGAAATTAAATTCGCTCAAAATTGGATGACTGAGGACAACAAGAATGCCCGAACGAGATGTAACCGACTACAAACACAACTGTAGCTGAGTTCATTTGTGCACTTGAAATACAAGACAGCAAAGCATGAGAACACCTGTAGAAATCTTTGGCCAGATCCTCTGTTCTCCTGATATAATCCTGAGTTTTCTTCTCAGAATGAAGGTCCGTTACGAGATCAGGGTACCTGAAACGTGTTGAAACTCAAGTGTTTTGGAGTTGACTTGGGATTTCGTCTGGAGTCCAATTTGAAACATACAGAGAAAACAAAACGGTTGCACACTCGTGCCCGATGGCACAACAGCTCCGAAGCAACATTTTCTCGAGAAAGACCCGTCTGACTTGCGAAACAGACCCGTTGTGCCGGAACCCTGGTCCCGGAACTGAGAGGCGTCGAACGTAAGACCAATTGAGGGTGGAAAGCCTTACGTCTCTCTGTGTCCTGGACTACACGCTTGCGTACAAGGCCTTTTCAACTCGAGGACCACGTGGACGTCCATGAAAACAGGGGGAAGCCGTGGACAAAAGTTCATGTCTGATTCCGAAACAACAAATCGGAAATTCTCAATGCGTCGAATGTTTGGGAACACTATCGCAATTTTTTCTGTCTGTCTGTCTGTCTGTCTGTCTGTCTGTCTGTCTGTCTGTCTGTCTGTCTGTCTGTCTGTCTCTCTCTCTCTCTCTCTCTCTCTCTCTCTCAGTCGGGGAAACAAGACTTTGCGAGTTGCAACAAGTCACGCCTCCCTGGGCCCTGCGCGAATTTGTTGGAGCGTCCTGCATGCTGTAGAATGAGCTCTGGGGACCTGAATGAGCAGGGGACACATGAGCTCGTACCTTTTGTGTGGTTCTCTTTCGCTCCAAACAGAAGTCGAGTCATTTGCTCCAATAGGAGCCCACAAAGATACTTACGTGTCTTCCCGAAGTTTTCTGATTTCCTCTCCCACGTAATAAGACATGTCCCGCGCTCTGGAGACCATTACAATTGTCGTCTGGAGGTCGATGATGTCCACAAACATGGTTTGGTTCAGAGTTTCCAAGTGAGGCAATACGAGAGTGTTCACTGTGGACGACAGTACTTCCAGCAGCCCCATCATTTGCCCACAGAGTCTGAAGAGACGTTGAGAACAACACTGCAATAAAGTCGCCTTCTCTCCCACGGCACATAAAATAATTTTCTGAACTCAAATAATCCCTGTCGGACTCAGGATGTTGTGCAACCACCTCGGTTGGTTTTCTTGCGTGGCAAGAAGAACAAATCTGCGAATTCCACGAGGGAAAAACTGCAGGAAGATTTGCATTGATTAAAACGCTCACCGTTCGAAATGGCCAAGATTTCTCAGCAGATCGTAAGTGAAGCGGCTGATGAAATCGTCAACGTAATGGTCTTTGTACCCTTCGAAGAAGTCAAACAAGAACGAATTGTACATCGTGTTGTTCAATTCCTCAGTGATGGTCACAATGTCAGAGAGAAACTCTGCCGTGGTGTTGAGTGCAGCTCGGAGTGCGTCGTTGTTCTCTGACGCAATGTTGTCGATGACCCCCAGAAAGAATTCTCGGAGTTGAGCAAAACGTGCAGGAAGCTCGCCATCCTCAGGCATATGAAAGGAGGGATCCATCAGTGACACCAGAAGATACACCTGAAATTACACAAATTCTGTTGAGTTGAAACCTATGAACAGCGTATCGCAAGGCACAAGCCCTCCAACAAAGACAAACACCTTCGGAAGCTTGATGTCTTTTCATTGAGCGTGTTGTTGGTTTCATTGTTGTGTGATGTGACTTACAATCTCGAACTTTTGTCCCAGGGTCCAAATAGCTCCATTGTAACCGCCGCCAATCCGATACAGAGCTGCCCAGTCCTGCAAAAAATGTTTTGATCGGTACGAATAGGTTGGAAGGAGGAAAACCAAACCAACACGGTCATTCAACGTGGTTCAAACTCCGCCACGTTTGACAGCACGTGCACATGAAAACATTGCTCGTACGCACCTGCACGTGCAAAGCGGATTCAAAATATACTGGAACTTCAGTGAAGAAGGTGAAGTAGTTGACAGCGTACGGAGACAAGGGATTGGAGGTGGTGACGAATGGGTAAGAGTCTCGCACACACTTCGGACTACACGGACACCGATTGCTGAAGTCAGGCAACGTGCTGAAGGTGTCTGGAGAACAGAACAAAGCGATTTGAATTTGCCGTTCTTCAAACACGTGGAGCGAAAAAAGAAAACCAATTGTGATACCTTGATGGTACAAACTGCAGTTCACTCTCTTCAACAACGAACAACGTGCAACCTCGTAACCAGGAATATCTGGAGGATGACAACGTCTTCAGTTTATTTCTTGTAAAACAAACCACTCGAAGCAATTTGAGTGCGATTCTCTTTGGCGGTGGCATTGCACCTCCCCTACCTGGCATGTTAAACTCAGTGCAGTTGCATTGTTCTATGACATATTTCGTTGTGCACTTCAACACACAGGTCCGGAAATCTTCGTCCGGATCGCAGTTTCCGATTGGCGGGGGAAGCTTTGTGAACTGAGTTGAAAGGACGCACGTTTTGTGAATGAATGCAACAAGTTTACCTGGGCTGCTCTCATTTGGGAGGAAAAGGATGCCTGTGCGCTTAAAAATTTTGAAAATCACCTTTACAGCGAGAATTATTCAAGGCTGAAGGTCCTCACGAGGCTTTACCTTTGTGTGTTTTATCGCCACATCCGTTTTGCTACCAGCAGGAACCAAGAAACCAGCATTTGACATCAATCCTGTAGACTCGTTCTGCCCATGAATGAGAACCCTAAAACCTGTCGACAAAAGGCAATCGCAATTCCGGAGACATTGTCCGTCTTCTGCTGGCAGAATCTTTCTGTCCGGCTGTGGCACAGAAAAGATACCTTTCTACAGGTTCCTATGCTGACTAAATTTGATGTGAAACTTTGGTGTCATTTGAGATGGGATACATGAATGATGAATGAGCATACCTGCGCCAAAATTGCCTTCTACAGGCCCGTAGAACATGTACTCGTACGTTTGTGCATCCAACCTTAACTCCAGTCCACCTTTCGGACCTGAAAAGACACATCCTCCCAAAGGTGAACATGTATTCGTTCAAATGAAAGTTAAAGGGACACAGTATAACGATGCTTTGGTCTTTTTTTGTTCCAGCAATATTTCTTATCAGACATCGTTGTTCCCTAAAGCAGCAGTATTCAACGTGACAATCTGGACATTTGGCCAAGAAACCAGGTGACGTATTTGTCAAAGACTCACCAGCCGACTGCGTTGTCAAAGCGTGTGCTGGATCAGCGTTGAAAGTGTAGCAAAGACCTGAAGTAAACACGGGATTCTTCTTTAGGACTGCCAAGTGAAACAATTGATGGAAACTTCCTGAGCATATGGCAGAAGGCAAGAGCTATGCCATGAAAATGGACGTACCAATGTCGGTAAACGTGCGAGTAAAATTCTTGACACCACAGGGTTTTCCTTGCCAGGTGCATTTGAGCAACATTTGATCGATTTGATGTCCAGTATAACCGTAAAACTCCGTCATGTTGGCGTCGTCCTTCATGAAAGTCTCCCCGTAGTTCTCCACCAACGCGCTCAGAGCCTGCGGGTCGCGACTCGAGGCGCTCACGTACTCGTAGAGAAAGCGGTAGAAATCCACTCCTCCCACCGTCTGAAATTGAGATTGAAATTTCGTCTGCAACACATGGTTCAATTTTGTAAAATTCAAGTCATTGTCAGATTGAGCACCTTAACATGTAACTTGACTTTTGGGAAAATTGTAGACGTCTTCTCCCACGGGGATGAGGTCAGGTCAGACCCTTGGGCAGGACAAGGTTTTGTACATCTTGGCATCACAAATTAGCATTTCTACAGTCTGTAATTTTCTTTCCTTCAGTACAATAGTTTGACGTATTTACCGGTGTCTCACAACGAGTCACTGGCCAACAACAGTCTACAAAACATATGGCCAAGAGATGAAGTAAAACATCCTGTCAAGTTGGCTGTTCTTCCGATTGTTATTTTTTCTGTGAGCTCAAAAAATGTTGCCTTGTTGCAAAACCCAATCACACACTGACCAAACAATTTTTGGATTTGTGAGTCAAGACCAATGTCGCATGTTTTGGTGAGCCAAAATAATCTGTGCTGTGACAACACAGCACGCCCACTCATATGGTGACAAAGAGTGGTCATCTCATTTGTGCTTGCCGAGCAAGCATCCATGGTGGTTGTTCTATTTTCTCTGTTGTGGGTGGATCAAAGTTTTCAAGTGTAGTAACACCCTCCCAAACCAAAATTTCACCCCTCCCCACTTCCCACCTCGGAAAATATCAAACACCCCCACTGGCTACGTCTCTAGCCCTTCCCTACCCCATGGCAACCAAGCCCCCTCCCAGTAGCCAGGATTTCGTCCCGTACTGACCAAGTCCCCCTCCCAAATGAGCCCCTGAACAGCCGAATTCCTCTCCCCCACCCCTATCCGGGTCACAATATGGCAATATCTGACAAAACATTTGCGTCCCTGTTGCAACACCCTACGAGTAGATTTTCATTGGCTGACTCCAGCAGAAAACGGTTGCATGAAGATGTGATCCTTACAACGAACGGAGCAATGAAAGAAGCGTTGACCAGATCCTCGTAGTGATCCTTTCGGATGAAATTGTACGCGCTGCTGACCCTGAATTGAAAAGTGGGTGAAGTCGTCAGTTTTGCAATGTAAAAAATGATTGCAAGTGGATACCAAGGCCAGTGGACTGTACAACAGCGACTGCAAGTTGATCGCTTTACCTCACCTGATGACATTATTACTGCATATGGTCACAGCAGGGAAAGTCTTGCTGATTTGGTAGAATACCTCCATGTTGACGGCTCGCGGGACGGAAAGAAAATCACGAATCCTTATCACTATTTGAAAAACCATGTACGCCAAGAAACAGACAAGGGCCAGCGTCCACACCAACCTGCCGACGACAAAATTTGAACAGTAAAAACTACGTCTTTGTGGACGTCACCTGTGAAAGTTTTCTTCGCGGACGAAGAAAGGGAACTGACCGTCTGATGATGCTGGACTCGTTACCAAGAGCGTACTTCACTCCAACAATGTTCAGGTTGTTCGCAGCGACAGATCGTAAACTGTCCTGCGTGTCTACAAATTGCACACAAGATATGGATGCTGAAAGGGAAATTATGGTCACAACGATGTGAGGAAAGTTTGCTCACCTGGGTCCACATTTGCGCCGTAGGGGTCGTAGTCCACAGCTGGTCCATCGACGGGCTTCACTTTTACCGTAGACCCTGGCATTTTGGGGTCAAAATGTGGTCTTTCCTTCACTGGACACAAGATATTTTTGCATCAGAGATTGAACGTCGATGAGATGCACGCACGACGCCCAGCCTCCTGAACACCGTGGTTCATTGATCAGGAGCAGGTCGAAGCTGCAGTTTACGCAGTACGTATATGATGGGTGGTAACAGGGACTATCCGGGGAGTGTTGGAAATTTTGCTTTTAGTCTTAAATAAGCTTGATGGTTTACAAATGGAATCGTCAATGGAAAATATATTTTCCAATGTTCGTGAAACTATGAACACTTTCCCTGTTCCCAGTGTTTGTCAATTTCGACCTGCTGGAAATAATTATTTTCATACCCAATGATACAAGCTGATTGTCACGGATTGACGAGCAAATTTGCTTTGCACAACACACAGGAAAACTGCACTGTCCTGAAATATGACAACAAAGGTGTTTGCCCTGCTTTGTGAATGAGAGAATACTGATCGCTTGTCGGATTCAACATTGTTTCCTTCTTTTGTGAGAAATGAACGAGCTTCTATCTGATTCCAAAAGCTGCAATATCACAAAAGAGAACATATGTAAAAGTGGTAGGGTGAAGTTGCCCCTCCTTTGGGGTGAAAATTCATCAGGGCGTTTGGTCTTGACCAAGAACCTCTGCCTGTCACCCGAATTCGCTCTGGTACACTGCAAAAAGGAACGTACAGTTGAAACAGCACCGCTGCATTTCTATTTGCAAATTTCCCTGGATAAGATGTTGTGTCGCTGATGAGGAAACAGAGCAATGTTGAGAAAAAAAGCACTGAAGCAAGGATTGAACTTCTGCAGACTTCTCTCGGAGCCCAACTGCATTTTGAGATCCATAGCTGCAACAAACCGCTGTCATGACGCTTTGGCCTGACGGAGATTCCCGAGGCAAACCAAATGATAAATGTATCGTTTTGCTTTCTCTTTGAATGAGCGGAAAACACGTGTCCCTGACAACAAGATAAATATGATAACCCACCCATGAAGGGGCAACGTTTTGCACTTGATTCAAACTTTGGCTGATGTTAGCTGATGTCACAGCAAATAAGTGTACAGATCAATCACAAACCAGTTTACCAAATTGAGTGACTCAGTGTATTGTTGCACACCTGAATGAACAAAGTGCTGACAAACAGTCCATGAACCTGAGAGCGCAGAGTGAGAGTCAGTTTGTGCAAAAGAGACACACCTCAAGATCACGTGTCGCAAAAAATGTTCAAAACCTTTGTTCTTTTTCATTCCTGAGACTTCCTTATTTCACATTTGCCTCACCTTGGATTGTCATCACACAAGGGCTTTCATCAGCTCATTCCTTTCGGGAGGTTGTGTGATGTTCTTTGCTTGCGAATGACTTATATTCGTACACGCAGCAGGTTGTTGGCGGCAAGCTGTGGTCAGCAGACAACTGCATTTCACAGAAAGAACATATGGGGAATCACCTCTGGTGACTGTAGACAAGATCACATCGGTTGGGGATGTTGCCGACTGACCCACAATACTCCGGATTGATTTGACTGCTGTGACCCCCTTCCACTTTTTCAAACAACTCCAGGGATCCCCTCGTGGTTGTTGATTGCAGCTTTGGTGCTGTCTCGTGGTCTTCTTCCTCAACCTAAACTAAAATGAAGCCTTTTGCCGCCCACCTTTCGAGTCATGATCACTGACTGGATAGGGCATTTTGCTGCGACATCCTCTGGGATGTGCAAAGCTGCAGAGGGGAAAAAGGACAAGCGGGTTCACTTTTGCTGCAATTTTGTGTCCATGGAAGCTCCGCAGCCGTTGTTCCATTGTGATTGAAACATAGCTCAGGCCGTTTTGGCATTTTTATCTCCAGACAGGAACAAACACAAAAAGTCCAATTGAGACTTGTGCACAGACACATGTGGTTTTGTTCCCAACAATTTTCCTTGACAAACGCGATGTTTGCTGATTGTCGACCGAAAGTCTGCTGCCTGAAGCCCCAAAAGATACAAAGAATCTCTTTGATAGCATGCACAGCTTCGGGCTCAAGTCACAGAAGAAACTGCACCTTGAACATATTTTGACTGGGACAACACCTACAGTTTTTCGCTCACAAACTTGCACAGGGAACTCGAAAAAGTGGAGGATAACCTCCCCTCGCCCACATCAAAAACACGATGCTTTCTCTCAGAGAGGCTCCTCACATGTACATGTAGAGGGTTTCCATTTCTCATGAGGCTGACTGCATGGCCCTTGCAAATGTGAAGAAAGAGAATTATTTGAACTTAAATGCATGGCTCTGTCGGTTTATACAGCCTGCAAGTGACATCTTTCAATGACTCAGTGACAAAAGCGCAACTATTGAAATGAATCATGAACTAAACCTGTCAAACGGTACTCAAAAGTGTGACAGGGTAACAGGAGTACTTTCAGATGGGTAGGTAATGGCATGATTAATTATGCACGAAGAGTTGATATTCTAAATTTTCGCTGTGCCCCAAACAGTTTTTTTTTCTTGTGATGTCCTCTGTTTACTGCTAAACCTGCACCTGGGTACGTAGACCCTTCCAGCTGGCATGTGCACAAGAAGCACCCTCAGCTTTTGGTGTGTTTTGGGACATAAAGGTGCGTCTTTTCACGCGCACATGCACGGGTGGGTACGTATAAATTCGCTTGCGAGGTCTTCATCCTCAAAGAAGACAACTCAGCAGTTCCTTTGTCCTGTTTGTATTTCATTTCGGGGGATCCTAGCAAGAGTCAAATCACAGATTTGTTCAGTCTCAAAGAAGTACATGTGCATGAAACACAGAACCGCGCGGTCCACATGAGATACAATGTCCAACATGCTGCCAAGTGGACTCGACGTCACCCGGAAAGGCAATTTCGTTGCGGCAAATGCTGATAAATGCCCCTTTCTGGTCAAATGACAGCATGTAGGACGTTCCACTTTTGCAGTTTGAGAGACATTAGAACAAGTTTGCAATGTTTGCTTTCCTTTATCCTCTTTTGTGCCTGTGTTCATGTGATTCAGGACAACTTGAGAAGGGAGACGGCGGCGGACTTTTCATTGTTTTTTTCCTTGGATCAACAGGCAATGACAGCTGTGAGAATGTGACAACCAAGTGCTGAAAACTGCAGACACAATCCACATGCGACTTTGTTGAACGACTTTCTTGCACCATGGAACTTCGGCTCACATTGGTTCTTCTGTGCGCAACTTGTGCATCTGTAGACAGGTGAGTTTACATTTTACACGATCGGGATTCAGACGGAGGCGTTCTTCTGGAGTTCCATTCCATGATTCAAAGAGATTGAACACATCAATTCGTCTGGCTTCCATCGTGCACCACGAACGAAGGGTTTTCGCCGGACCCCCATCTTCAAAAAAACAACAAAAAACAAACCCTGATCTTTTTTGCGCAGCATGCAACGAGCTAGGATCGGGCGGTGGGGCTTCCTGAGCGATTTTCCTTGATTGGACACGTCCCGAGAAGCCCAATGCTTTTCTCAAAAAAAAAAAAAAAAAAACAACCTCTCGTTGCTTTAAATCCCGAAACATCATGACCATGCACTCTCTCCCACTTTCATGACACGGAGTCCAAAGAAATCCCCACCGAAGTGATTGATTTTTGCACAGTTGTTCGCCACAGCCCCCAACTCGTCAAATGAAATTGTACACGATTGTGGATTCCGGTTGGTTCTTTCCGTTGATTCTTGCAGGTGTTGTGCCGCATTTTTATGAATCGTCTCACACTTGGTCCATATGTTTCTTCCATTTGAAGTGTCAAAGACACCTCCCAGGTCATTTCCAGCATTGCCAAACATTCGGACCACAGGATTCGTCCAAACGATCAAGGTGCGTAGAACCTGCACGAGGAGCTTTTCTTCAAGGAAAGGAAGCATTCAAAAGCAAAATTCCCACGAAATCTCCTCAAGTTGTTGTTCTCTCCGCTTCACAGGTGGAGGTGAAGGTACGAGGGAATGATTCAACGATGCTTTTTTTCACTGACTGGCCACCCAAATTTTTTCTGCGTGGCATGCAGAACACTATTGACAAGAGCTCAGTTCTGTTATAAAACCTGTTGGGAGCTCTGCATGTTTGAGACATTTCTTGACTTCTTCAGTCTCTTAATTTTGCCGTTAAAACATGGAAGAAATCGACCTGCATGCATCAGCGTGAAGTGCACTTCATTTTGACGACACCTCTGCGCGTTTGTTTTGCTCAAACAAGTACACATTCTTCCGCTTTTTTCTTTGTGGAGGAATTCAAAAATTGTTTCGGATTTCTGGACTTGTTGGCTGCACATTCTCGTCGAGTAATTTTAATCTCCCGCAACCCGCAGCTGTTCGCGCTTTGGCCCCAAATCCATCAACGCCAAAACGACGCGACACACCCCTTCTTGACCGGAAACAATGCTTTTTTGAGAATGATTGTACCAACGTTGGCGCAATGCGACCGACAGCAATTTGCATGGGCCGTTCTGTTGCAGGGGAGCCCTTGGCGGTGTCCGTCAGCATCTACGTAATCAACTTCCACGCCCTTGCCGAAACGGAAATGGTACGTTCCTCATCCAAATAGATTCTTCTTTGTTCTTTCAGTGTGCTTGTTTCTCAGTGGTCGTTGAAGAAACTTGAAAAGAAACATGTCAAGCTCAGAATGATGAAGTTTACCCAGCTGCAATGCAAACAAATTTTTGTTCAGCCCACAATTTGCTATCGGGTTGCAGAAATTCAAGGCCGAACAACGGATCAGACAGCTAACGGCGCCCCCGCTCCCATCCTTGCTCCGCCACTTTTGCCTTTCATTAACCCGCTATTTTTGCGTGCGCAAAATGTCTTCAACGATATGTCTGCAAGTTGGAATCAGGCACCCCTGACCACAGCATGCCCGGTACGCCCTTGCATTGCCTTTTCCAACCCGAGCGTGCACGTGATTCGCAGAAGTTCGGGATGGACATGTTCCTGCGGAAGCGGTGGAAGGACCCGCGCCTCGTGTACGAGGACGGACCGCCCAGCATCCACCTGTCGCCGGAGGTGGCGCAGAAGTACCTCTGGATTCCTGACCTCTTCTTCCCCAATGCTCGAGAGTCCACCATCTCCAAAACTCTGAAGCCAGACTATGGAGTGCGGGTGGATCAGGAGGGGAACGTACTCATGAGCATGAGGTCAATTTCGCAGCCATGCAGCACAAATTTTAGACTTGGATGGTTCGTGCAATCTGTTCATCGCGGACTTCACTCCTGCCAATCTTTGACTGTTTTGTTTTCTTCAGAACGTCAGTGATTTTCCACTGCGGCATGGACCTGCGCTATTTCCCCATGGACACGCAGAACTGCTCCCTGGAAATTGAAAGTTGTGAGTGAAATGATCCTGCAACAGTCTTCACATGTTTTGGGTTCCAGTTCTGGACTCTCACTTTGGGTGGACTCTCGAGTATTTCCAAACATTTTGCATAGAATCCGGAAAGAAAACACAAATCCAACGGTTTCCGGCTTCCATGCAATCTCGTTATTTTACGAAACTTGACAATGGTGCCAGATCGCACGTATGAAAGATTCTCCAATTGTGCTGGTTGCGTGCCTCTTTCAAGTTTTCTTGCACGATCTTCCTGGTTTCTCTTTTGAATCTCTTGTTCAGATTTGCACACGACGGCTGACATTGAGTTGGTTTGGCACGGGGAGAAAGCCGTGTCGGTGGCGCAGACTAAAAGCCCACCCGCTTTCAAGCTGGAGAGCACCTCTTTCTTCAAGAAAACCAACACATTTGCCAAAGGTGAGTGACTTTTCGAACAGTCTTGATGAAACCGAAAACACAAAATTTTTGTCTTCAACCAAAATTGCACTGATTTCCCCAAAGTCATCAAAATCTTCGCCACGTGTGAACATTAGGGAAGTTCGAGCAGTTGGTGCTGTCGTTTCGCATCCGACGCCTCTCGGCGCACTACGTGGCGCTGACGTACGCGCCGTCGCTGTTGCTGACGGCGCTCGGCGCGCTGCTCTTCTGGCTGCCGCTGACGGCGCTGGCGGAGCGCGCCTGCTTCAGCGCCTTCCTTCTGCTCGCCATGACCGTCGTGCTCGCCGCCAGTCAGTACGGCACGCCGCAGGTGAGGTTGATCGGTCACTGCGAGAGACATTGCGGCCGGAAACTTTTGGTTCTTGGCACCCAAACAGGGTTTGACAAAATCAAATTTGTTATTTTTGAGCCACCTTCTTCTATTTACCAATTTTTGCTCTATTTTTTCTTTGACTTGTAATTATTTGGCTGGTGCTTGACTTGCTTGAAGCTTACCCTGTTTGTAACTTTCATTGCATAGAGCTTTGGAAGAGGAAAAATATGCCATCTCGGCAAAACGCCCACCAATCGGTCACTTAAATTTTCCGCCTAGAATCACCTCAAAATTGCATGATCATTTTGTGAAGCATGACCAAACTGCAAGAGAAAATGTGTCATCATGCCAAGTTCTTGTGACCAATTTTGCTCTCACATGCAGAACAACAGTGCCATCATTTTTTCGTGGACTGCTTCAAAGATCCTCTCCTTCCCCGCTCAATTGAAGTAACGCACTCAAAGCGTCGGGTCAGCGCGGCTTGTTGCTTTGAATGACGCTTAAAATCCAGGACCCGCTAATGACACAAGTCCGGATTTCTGAAGGTTGGTTACCTGAAGGCAATCGACGTGTGGGTCGCGTCGTGCTTCGTGTTTCTGGCGGTCGCCGTCGCGGAGGTGCTTGTTCTCTTTGTGCTCGGCAAACGCGCCAGGGACGGTGCAGCGCAGGATCAGTTCGAGCTCATGGTGAGTATACGCACAAAGTACGGCAAGAGGAGCGAGCGGATTGTGTTGTTTCGATCCAGAGGTGGTCAGGAACTCTTTTGTGTTGACAGTTAACTGGCAGAGAGTCAAAAGTGACGCAAACTCAGAATTTGAGGCAAATTCTCATTTTTTTTCCGTGATGGCAATTTGAAGGAGGTTGTGCCTCACACCCACAAGTCCTGGATTGTGATTTTCCCGCACCTTTGCCTCAGCAGTTGTACGAGGAAGCTTGTTACCGTTTGGGATTCGAATGTTTGCGTGGCGTGAATCAATCACATGGTTCTGGAGTTGCAAATTTGGAAAACTAGCGAATCACAATTTGCAGAATGATGATGGTTCCAAGGCCGTGGGGAGACCCAGAGAAGTGTCCGCAGTGGTGCCTGGAGACAGACTCAGAAAGGCGGATTTAGCCTTGAGATTCTTGTATCCTGCTTCGCTTGTATTGTTCAACATTGTGTACTGGGCCTGCGTTTCGTAATCACTGGCACACGCAGTTATAAATCTGTGAGAGTTTTTCCTCTTGTCAATTTGCAAAAGTAAAACAAAACAATGTCATCTTTTCTAACCTCGCAGTGCTTGCATGTGGAATCCTTTTGCCGTTGTGCAACAAAAAGTAACTTAGTTTTGCGCGGACCACAAGCTTTTGCGTTCCTGCAGGGACATTTTTTGGTCACTTGTAAATTTGTATACATTCACTGCAATGCTGTTCTGCAGAGGCGTCTTTTATCAAGTGAAATCTCGTTGTTTTTCTGTTCTGGATTTCGCACTGCACGGGCTCAGTCAACTTGAAAAGATAGGACATTTCTTCGTCTGTTGCTGAGAATTATACTCGGTATACGAGCTGTCAGACGAGTCGTGAATGCAGTAGGCGGAGTTCATCGCTCAACATCCCCAAAGTAAAGCGACAAGAATTGCGTGCGCGATGCATGCCACAAGGATTTTTTCCTTCTTGTGGATGTTTGTTGTGATCCACAATGTCAATGGGTAGGTGTCAGTTGTATACTTTCTCACAGAATAAACCGCATCGTGTAATCTTTGTCGGTGAGACTTTTTGGCGTGAAAAAGAAGGCGTTTGCCGAGACAACACAGAACCGCGCAGACTGCTGTTGTCAGGGTCAATGAGCATGAAGCACAGAACGAACCAGACTTTCACACAGACTGACATCAAGAACAAGGCCTTTGCATGGGGAGCGGGTTCGTTTCCAAACTTTAATTTTCTGGAATCAGCCACAAATTCTGAGCAATTCTTTTTCTGAAAACTTGCCCCAAGTTTCCGTCGGGGGGGGGGGAGGGGAGCCCCCTGAAACTTAGGGTCTGTTTCCAGAAAAATGTTTTTGCTCAGAATGTCATGCTGATTGTGCGAAGTCCCTTTAGGGCGAAGCACCATGTGGTAATGCAGTATATGGCAGCTGGACTGAAATATCCCCTGCCCCCTCCCCCTAACCCCCTTTCCCCCTGCCAGACCCCCCCACCAGAGGCAGACCCC
>JAAUXT010140697.1_pt1 | contig 17353 bp, 22 predicted proteins | sample 7278171 | NCBI WGS metagenome assembly JAAUXT01 (sample SAMN14350112, study PRJNA611818) | marine sediment metagenome | isolation source: surface marine sediment (1.8m) | place: French Polynesia: Moorea | collected 2018-08
CCAAGATGGCTGCCCCCATGAGGGGGACTGGTCCCTGAACTTGGCATATGCATGCCATGACCTTTCTGCACTACCACTAAGTGCTTGCCCTAAAGGGACTTCGCACAATAACCCAAATACACTTACAAGTATCGCAAACGGGTTGCAGAGTCCTGACAGCCATGTTTGGCGAACTGGATCCAGCCAGCCCTGACAACGTGTCACCTTGAAGTGCTTCTTGTCATGAAAGGTTGACTGGCACTTTCGACCGTCAAGAAAGTGGGAACCCCAAAACGGTCGATGAAAAACCGGGGGAACCTTGGCTCGACCCCCCCCCCCCTTGGCCAACACACTGCCCAGCAAAAGCAGTTGCGTTTTCAAATGCAGATGTGTTCAACATCAGATCTGAGCAGAACCAGCTGGACTGGTTCCTTGGTCTTTGAGGTGACTCGGGCGAACCTAGACTGAGGACGACAAACCACCAACACACCGGAGCTCTTGGGAATGAGTCGTTCGCTTCTCACTGCAACTCGTCCCCAAACGGAGTTCCACGTTCCAGTGCTGTTTTGACGCACAAATAACCGTGACAAGAGCAGGGCTCATCATTCAAACCCACGAATCAAAGCAAGGCCACTAAAGACCAACCTCCAACTACATTTTTGTGGTGAGCTACAGTATGCATCAGAAGGTGTTCTGCCCAAGAAACCTGTCTCAAAACCACTGATGATTGATGTTTGTTTTCCCCCTCATCAAACAGCCCCACTGGGAGCACACAAACACACGTCTGCTCGGTATCTGACGTGTAATGACAAAGGCGATCGCCGTCGCTGTGACAGTCAGAAATTCACTGATCGATGTCTTGTCCGTGCATTTATTGATCTTGGGCTGTTTTCCCCCTGTACAAAGGTGCACTGGTTTTTGTCACTGCTGTAGCAGAGGTGGAATCCACTCAAGGTTGCAACCTTCTTGCCATAATTCGATTGGACTGTGATTTTCTTGCGTCAAAAGAAACCCAAACGAACCAGCGCACGACTGTTAGAGGCTGACGCAAAGACATTCCGACAAAGCCAACGATGATCCCAGCACGATCTGGGCTCCCAATCAAATGATGATGACCCTGTTGTGAAACATCCAACGAAACAAAGACTCGATAAGCATAGAGCAAACAGGTATTTCTTTGAAGGGTAGTGCTCACAGAAACAATCTGCTGCACCATCGGATCCCACGACGCCAAAGTTCGCTTTGTGGCACGTGATATTCTTGTAACATTTTGAGGTTTGGTATCATGTTCCTCTCGTTGTTGGATCTGGTCGCCATGGTGAAAAAGTGGTGAAAATGTTCGATGTGGAAAATGATTCGCAGAATCCATTTCCGTCATGTCAGGACCTCCCAACTGCTTCTGACAGTGTCTGAGACAACTGCGGTGGTCCGCACTGGTGGTAACAACAGCCCAGGGAGAACAACACTCAAAGCGCTGTCCACGATCCACTGCAAGCAAAAGTGACGATAAGAAACGACCCTACCTTTGTCCAGACGAATGTGACATGGAACTGTGGGTTCTTCGGTAGCGGGAGGGTGGCAGAAGTTGATCCATCTCCATAGTCATCAGGACCGAATCCGCAAGTTCAAGGCCACGCCATCTCAGATCTGGCTTTATCCACACACCAAGTCTGTTTTGCAAATGTTTGACAGACGGCACCAAAACGGGGAAATTTATGCCATGTAACAGCACTTGTCAATGCAACGTTGTTGATGTCGAATCCAGCATGATTTCAACCGTCCAGCTTCAGTGCTTGAGAGGTGCTCTGTCTCTCCATTTGTGGCCAATGCAGTCCCTGAATGATGCTTGATTTCTCCTCGTGCCAGTTCGTTAACGCCCCTTCTCCTTCGATCTTGTGCCCATCAATTCCAAGTACATTCTCAATTATTGAAGTAAATATGATGGTTTAGTCGCTGTGTATTGTACGGATTTTAGGCGCCTGTGCCCGATCTTGTGCTCTTAAAGCACCGTCGCAGCAGGGTTGCAGCTGCAGCCTGTTCGCCTCCCTCCCTTTCAGACCAGCATGGAGCAAGTTCCAGTGCGTAGACATAAAGGGAGACTGTTTCTCCAAATGAATAATATCATCACATGCCTTCAGATGCGATTTGCTTTTCAGACTATCTTTTCCCCTCTGCTCATGTGCAGCAGCTTTTGCTGTTGCCTCCACCTGCTGAAGACTGTGACACAAAACAGATGCTCGTGAATGTCTTTTTTACTGCAAATCAAATCTCCACCCACCAGTAATAACGTACGAGAGTGCGTCAGCTGCGCGAAAAAACGAACCTGCGAACGCGTCTGTAAACGAGTCAAGAGGTGTCCACATCATTCCCACCTCCACCCGATATCCCACTCCTGCAGCGCCGAATTTGATCACAGCACCAGATTATTACAACGTCGTCGACTGGAGATGGGTTCAATCAATAGTCTCTGTACTGATTCCGTGTTGAGAGCCAAGGCCCGACGAATCCGTCCCTTCACAAGCGCCACCACTGCGACCAGAAGCGAATCCTTGAGTCCAGTGGTCGGTACGTGAGAATCTGCCGGCCAAATGCACGGAAACGCGACAGGAAAAGAAACGTACGCAACCGAAACACAATCACCGTTTGCATCCACGAATGCGGAAGCCATAAGGTTCTGTTCGGGACGGCCTGCAGTTCGCTGGCTCTGCTGAGTCCATTAACCAAACTGGGCCTTCACCCAAGGTATAGTGCATCCGAGATGAGACCATGAATGGGTTAATGTTCCTTCAGTACGCCACACAAAGACATCCATATGCAGGCTCCGCGCCTGTGTTCTGTCACATCGATCAGGCAGACACCAACCTCCGTGTTTTTTGTGTCTGCAGGTGCGAGTTGGAATCAAACTCCAGAGTTTCACTTTAACTCCCGCTGGGGCGTACTGACTCACACGATCTCGAAGGAGATCTTTGCGTCGGATCGAAACTCAATGATCGTCGGCTCCAGCAGCAGCAGCTCAGCCTTGTTGCGTGCCGACGCTTTTTTGTCTGAAGCTTTTGAACGTCGTTTGAAGCGAACTTGATTGAATCCGGATGGACGTGAGGACGGTGCTCTCGCGACGCCTCACTGAATCACGCGATCACGAGAACACAAAGCACCGTCATCCCTCCCTCTTTGCCCATCTCTGCCTTTTTGTGATTAATTGCTGGCACAGAAGCCACAGCTGCTCCTCCTCTTTCTTGTTCCTTGAGCTGACTGAGAGTCTGATTGGGAAAGTCAATTTGAGTGCTGCAGGCAGACACCTGTGTGAGGGTGACAGACACTTGTCCTGAGGCGCCTCTCGGCATTGAGTAGTTCACCTGAAAAAGGCGTTTCCGCGGCTGTTCAAGTGGATCGACCGCGCCGTCAGTTTCATTGAAGACGCAGACGCACCGTCGTCTCAACCGTCGTAATTTCCTCACAAAATCAAGAAATGAACCAAACTTCAGACACAAAGTTCTCCAGAGACAACACAGTACAATCGCTGAAAGTTTTTGACGGAGAAAGGATTATTATTCATGGGATCCGTGTACGCGTGATGTTGGAGTCTGAGACAGGGGCGGGAGGCAAAACCACGACGTCACTGATCTAGCTCCATGGAACCACGTCACACCTGTTTCTCACCAGAGTCAAGAGCTGAACCTCAATGATAGATTCCAACGACAATTTTGAGTGGCAGGACGTGGACAAAGAAAACATGATCAAACCTTTCTGGTCCCAAACAAAGTCCATTGCTTGTTTCAACAGAACAGTTGTGTGTGCGTGCGCGCGCGTGTGTGTGTGTCTGCCTGTCTGTCTACGTCTGTGAGTGTGTTGGTCTGCATATGGAGGCCAGCGGTACTTGTGTCTCTCCCTTTGCAGCCGACAGACCTGCAAGCATTTATCACCCAGACAAGCTTTCGCGGCGGCTGGCAGGGCGAATCCAGAAAATGAACCACCATGACTGCGGGTCTTGCAGAGAGATAGAGCTTCGCGCAGTTCTGGCGACCAGTTGATCCTGAATGATGGCACCTTTCTCCTCCCACGTGCTCCGACACCATTCACTCGAAGCTCAGTGTGTGAATCTTCCTCGCACACCAACGACTCACGGCGGATTTCCAGGCTGCTGCACCACTGGAGGAAACCATAAGCTCCAGACGAGGTGCGATTCAATTCACCGAGAAAATGAACAACCAATATCAAAGCTACGGTACCGTACTGTCTCGTGTTGAAGACGCACCTCAACATTTGGCCTTTTCTTCAGACATCAAGGCCTCATAAAACAATGAAAACAAGTATTCATGTTCAAGAAGCACCCCTTCTTTTCAGTCCGATTTGGCGCGAAAAAGTGCGTCCAACACAAACGGTATGTGGAATAAAGTTTCACTTTCTCTTGGTTACGTTCGTACTTGAGCAGGCACAAAATGTACGGGGAGTGAGCAATGGAACGCAAACTGCTTCCATGGGAGCCCAGTCGAGCAAATGATTGCGTCGATGGAACGCAGAAATACGGGCCGATGTCAGCTGCGACTACCCTGTCGACACAACAGGCCAACACACACTTTGCCATCAAACCAAAACGTGTCTTCCAACATCCATTTGGGCATGGAAAGCAAAGTCAGCAAGAGAAAGGTCTCGGAAACAACCAGATCCTCAGGCAGAGAATTGCCACCCTGTATCAAGGCTTGGGCCACTCCGGGGGGAAAAGCTGGCGTTGATGGTGGAGTGAATAACGGACGGCCCTTCAGACGAGAGCCCCGGGGATCACGCTCAACTGTCATTCCCCGAGAATAAACAAAACAACACTGGGTGAAGCTGCTCGGCGGGGAGCGAAACGAGATTGTGGTTCTTGCAGAGTGAGAATGGGAACCAGGCACCTTGTGTCCCACCATGTTAGCTCGTGCGCTGTTTCATACGACAACGCTTCATGCCTCCTGCGCCGCCGCGCAACACTCCGCCCTCCCTTCTGCTGTGGAGACAAATCGAAAATCGCGGATTCGATACTGAAGCGAAAGCGAAGCTGCCTCTGAACGCGCCTGTCCCCGCTCATTCTCCCAAAGCCTCTGAGGACACATCAAGACACATTATCCACGAGCAAAAACAGATGTTGAAACCACCAAATGCAGGTCCCCCCTCTTCTGTTGGACCGACCAATGCGACAAGTGAGATACGACGTACGATTCCTGCAGCAACAAACGTCAAAGGAGACACACAAATTACGCTGAAGTTTCCAGTCGGAAAGCAACGAAAAATCTTGCAGTCACTCCGGCTCAAATTCCCGGATCTGTCGTGTTGTCTTGTCCGGACGAGGAAAATGTCAACAGTAGACAACAGTTTCCTGACAACAGAAGTGAAGGTGGGGTGCGATCTCACGTAATTGTCTTCCGAAACGCTCCATCGATTTTGCCAGGACGGTCTGGCACTTCGGGAACATCGAAAATCGATCGATGGCGGCGCCGGGCTGCTATCGCTCGCTCGGCTACTTGTGGCCTCCTGATTATTGATGCATTGGAAAAGGGACCAATGGGGAGGCGGAACGGTGAGCCTCCTCGCCCCGCCAGCCGAATCGATGCTCAGCATTGGGTCTCGGAGCTTCAGCACGACAGCCTCTCTGAGCATTTCACTCGGAAATATTCGTCGTGCTGGTGAGTACATTTTCATTAAAATTTCATTTCCCAACGCCTGTCTTCAATTCAAAATTGCTCAATCTTGAGACCTTGAGGTCGTGGTCACCTACAGCAGGAGATGGGCCTTGGGGAAACTGCGTTTCAACTGATTTGTGAGTAAAAGCACCAACACACTGCAGTGCTCTCGCAAAGGCTTTTATCCCCACTCAGGTCTCGCAGACCTCGCGATGCAGGACGCGGCGCAGTCGGACGCGGCGTCCGGTGGGAACGGCGCATGCGCGGGGACGCTGGCGTTGGGCGGCGGCGGCGGTGGCGCCGACAACGTACTGGACGGAAACGTGGCAACGGTGCCGACGCTCGACTCTCTCCTCTACGTTGCGTGCACCGGGCGCAGCAAGTGCTGGCGACACTTCGCGTTCAGGTACTCGACGTGAACAGCGAGATGAAGCACGACGTTCAGGAAAAGGCCAGCCGCGTCACGTCACGTCGCGTTGCGTCGGTGAAGTGAAACAGCGCGAAGTTGGCACGGCGGGGCAATTTCAAACGTCGTGCTCACACTTCCCAGTGTTGAACCGCATTTCGCAACGAAACTGACCCCCACGGCCGCTCGCACGCACAAACACACAAACGTGCAAAGCAAAGCAGCATTGTTGGGTTGCAGAATCGCAAAGCAAAACGGAATTGATCATTATGTACAGCAGCTTGTCTTCCCTTTTGAGCTTCTTTGGATCAAAGTCAGATTCTCCATCTTCCAACTCAAAAATAGTTGGAGATACAGGTTCTGTGAAGTTTGACAGAAGGATCAGTTCGGCACCGCTGTGATTTTGACACACGGGTTGCTGACAGCGCACCAATCTGCAGGTGGAACTCAGTTCCTCTTCAGCAGATTTGTGTCTCTGTTTTCAGGACGATCAAAGGCTACGTGGACAAGAGCAGAGCCATCTGTAGGTGGTGCATGTCGGAGATCAAGAACGTCGGAAACACGACCAACCTGCAGAACCACCTGCGCAGACACCACGTCAAAGATGTCGACCTCGACGCGGAGAACTTGGGTAAAGGAAAACGCGCGTTATGAACTCACTTGTGATGGGTGCCACTTTCGGAACGATTGGTAAGAACATGGCAAACGCCAACCACCATAAACACGACAAATGCGCAAGGTCTCGCTTGTCTTGTGATGTTTTAGTTCACCCACAGTCTGCAGAATCGTCGCGTTTTTGTCCCGGCGGCGGAAGTGGCGAAGGTGAATCGCTCTGCCGAAAGGGGCACAGATTGCTGGTTGATATTATCAAGATGAGCTGGTTCAATGAAATGGTCAGATCCCGAGACCAGAGGACACGGGTGTGTGGTCATTTTAGGTCCCACCTTCAACTGCCAAACACTCAACAAGGACCTGAGAAGTGTTTTCAGGGGATGCGTCGTATCCGGCCATTTCAGATGGGATTTGTAATCCAGACCCAAGTGTCTGTGAATTTTACTACGTTGGTCCCGACCCAAAATGGCTCGACACGCGTACCTTCAAAACCCCGTGTCTCGTCCTTTCTCGTACCGAGTTCAGGTGTCGGACTGATGTATCCATTTTTGCAGTGACCACGTGTGTGACGCACAAATCAACTGCCCCCACCGCCGCCAAGACACCACCCCTGAGTCAGATGTCCTTCTACCCCGGACCCGCCTACAACCCCGACACCTCACGGACGGACCAGGTCACCCAGGCCATCTTGGATTATTTCATAAGCGACATGAGGCCCCTCAGCACCATACAGAACGAGTCCTTCCTCGGTCTCTTCATGGCCGTCGACCCCATGTACGGTCTCTTCAGTCTTCCCTCCGTGACCCAGCTCGAGAAGCTCCTCCAGGACAGGTACCAGGCCCAGAAGATGATGGTGGCCCAGTCTCTGGAGTCCACGGACTTCGTCGCTGTAGCAGCGGAACAGTTCAGAACGATGGACAGTCGACGTGTGGTCCTCACGGCCAGTTTCATCACTCCAGAATGGGAGCGTTTTGCTAAAACTCTCGAGTCTTTTGAGATCAGCAATAACATCAACGATTACAACTCGATTACGAAGATTATGAAGGAGTGGAACCTGGACACCAAAAAGATCGCCGTTGTCAACGACAACAACACATCACAGACTCACCACAACAACACCGTCGAAGGGGTCCACACTTACGTCTGCTTCGAAAAAGTTCTCAATGAAATCGTGCACGAGGCGCTGTCTTTTCCTGAAGTATCTGCGCTGATCAGCAAAGTGAAGCAGTGCATGACTCTGTGTCGTAATGACCTCCACGTCAAGTCTGCCATGGACGTCTTGGAGCAAACACAACACGCGGACTTGAGCAACAGAGACAAGTGGACGAGCACGCTGAAGATGCTTCAACACTACAGCCAACACAGGTATAACACAACGTTTTCGCCCATCGTAAAACGTGCAACATACAAAGAAGCGTTGACGAAGGCACACTCAATAGGGAGGTTAACACAGCCTCAAGTTTCAGACGTGCAGTGCCCCAGTTGACAGATCAGTGACATAGCCAACCAAATTTCAGGCTGTTCGACAGCGGTTGTTCTCTTGCCATTTGGTAATCTCTGTGTCGCCAATGCGGCAATTGGGCAATTGGGGGACGTTGGTGCAGATCTGACGGACCTGCTGAACCTCCCTTCCCAGCGACCCTGGCGATGGTGTGGAGACATGGTGTAATGGGTACAAGCCGCGTTGCATGCAAGCAACAGTATTGCAAAACAATGTAACAAAACCTGGGACACGTACACAAGCTGGATACGGCTGCACTGCACGAGTAAGGGACACCACAATGGTAAACGGTTCTCTCCATCTTCACAGAGGCGTTCTGCAGGAGGCGGTGCACATAGCAGGCGGAGACGAGGACCTCCACGATCTGTCCGACGTCGAAGTGACGCAACTCGATGAAATCATTGAGACCCTGCAGCCCATGTCCACAGTCGCAGGTCAGTGCATTTCTCGGTCAACAGAATGTGCTTGGCGTTTTTGAAGGTGAGAAGGGGGAAAGGTGTCCTACCTTGATTACCAGTTTGGCAGAAAAGAACCCACATCATCTGGAACTACGTACCTGCAAGTAAATTCAAATATTTTGAAACAAGATAAGAAACATTCGCGCTGCCCGCATTGCTCAAACAATCAAGGAAAATTATCAACGACAGATTTCCAGGAAAAACAACACAGCCTGACAACAAAAACAGATAACACTGTTGAACAAAAAACTCCCGTAAAACGCTAATTGTTTTCGAAGTTTCTGTCAATGCATTGCTGTTTGAGGCACAATTGGATACAATTTCTGGCTTTATTTGGCGGCCCCAGTGCTGCAGGATATTTGAAATCACACCCACATCCTCATTTTCGTGGTTACTGCAGTCTCGGTCTCAAATGACACAAGAACACAACCCCCGCCCCACCGTCCACCTGGACAAAATAGGAAAAGGGGCCAGTGTTATGGTTCTTTTTTGTTACTTCCGGTTGCGATGTCTTCGCTTCCGGCAGATTCCTTCCCCGCTTCGTGCCAAATAATTGAGACCATTCGATTAAGATCTACGCGTGCGGCTAGCCGCCGGCGAAGTCGATTCACGCCGTGACTTCGCCCCCTGGTTTGGCAACGTCAGCCATTTCAGCTCACTCGGTCAGCCGCACGCGTGAATCGAACACGGCCATTTCTCTCATTTCCGGTTCCTGTGTCAGACGCGCTGTGTGAGGACGTGCTGCCCTCTGTCGCCCTGATCCTCCCGCTCTACAACCATCTGCTGCAAACGTACAGCGCGGAGTCAGGGGTGTGGCGCGACCAGGAGGGTCCTGCAGGCGTCAAGAAGGACATCGCGCTCAAGCTCAACTCACGCATCACCGCGTTCAAGTTTAACACCGTCAAGAACCTCAATCTGGCAACCGTCGTCGATCCCAGATTCAAAGGTGAGGCGTTTGTGGTTCTGGAACGTTATCACTTTGGAAGCAACCTGTTTCTTTTGTGTTGTTTCCATGGTTTTGCCACAACAACATTTGCCAGGTAATAACTTTCAACACGAATCCCAACAATGGACCTGACACGTACAATCCTCTGCAAATCAAGCGTGATAGACTTGCACTGCCTTGATATTCGCTTTTCCGCACAATGTTTGTCGCTTGTCACATTCAGGTCTGCAGTTCCTGCCCACCAAAGAGATGCGGGAAGAGGCATACGCATGCGTGTCGGAGGCGGCCGTTCAACTGGTCGACGGCGCAGAGGAATCCACCACAGATGGCGCTGCTGTCTTCTCGGCGGATTCAGCGAACGCCATCTTCCCTCCGGTGAGAAGCAAATTTTTGTAAAGTTGACAGGAACTGCACCTGCCGTATTCACTCGTGCATAAGCCGCACCCAAGACGCACCTTGCCATTTTCATCAATTTCTCTGGTGGTCCCCACTGAAAAGACAGGCATGCAAGTCCGCCGGGTAAACGTGGGCGTTGGTGAAGAACGTAGATGTTCAACGTTTGCGTTCACGCTCTCTGCACAACATGCCAGTGGTAAATTTCAAAGCACGACACATGAACAATTCAGCAAAACTATCCCAGACAAAAACACATGAAATTCAACACTCTGATGGATCTCATCTTCACAGACCCAGGAGACCAATCTCTTCGACAAACCCTCGGCGGCCAAAAAGATCAAGACGGAGAAGCCCGAGTCTGGGTCACCGTCTGACTCCCCGAGCAGCAGCGGCGGCGGCGCCGGCGGTGGCGGTGACGCCAACACATCCCGGAACAAGGCCATGTCGGCGCTGTTCGCCACCGTCCTCACCAAGGACACGTTCAAAAGTCCCCTGGAGAAGGCCAAGAACGAGATGCACAGGTCTGTGAGAGCCGTGTTCAGGTTCCTGTACTGTAAAATTGTCAGGGGCGTCCACAACATTCAAACCCAGGAAACTTGTCACCAGTTCCAAAAATTCGGGAAAGTTCACTGAGCCAGAGGCTTCAATATCTGCACGCTGAAGCCAAGCTGGTTTCATTGCTTTGTGAAATCGAAGATTCTATGGTTGTGCTCAATCCTTTGGAAGACACTGTGATTCTCTGACACCTTCAATGAGGTGCATTGCCCAGAAAAATGTGCTGAGTCCAAATGACCTTGCCTTGACTTGTGACGCAGACGGAAGGTCTCCTCCCATGCACCAACACGAATTGTGTGCTCAAGGTTTTGTTTTCCCAATTGCAGATACAGAGCTGAAGAGCAACTGGCCCTGGACGGCGACCCACTGCAATGGTGGGCGTCGCACGAAGCGAGCTACCCTCTGCTGTCTCGTCTCGCGCGACAGAACCTGGGTATACCCGCCACCAAAGCCCCACCGAAACAACTCTTCTCCAACACAGGCCCATCCTGCTCAGTCATCAGCAACGTGGAGTCGCACCTGATGAACAAAATGATATTTCTGAACAAGAACTGCTGAATCACAGGCTTGGAGAACGTGACATTGAATATCGGGCTTCACAGGAAGCATCGCTGCACAGGAAATGCTGTGTCAGCTGCAGAAACTGCACCTGAATGTGACAGCGAATCGTCTCAAACAAGACTTGAACACCAAATGGAGATGGCAGCTTCGTCTTGCCTGGGAAATTTTTAACCTTTTCCTGTAGATGGCCAGAGCTGCGCGGAACAATTCTCATCAACAGGTGAAGCTGTCCTGTTGCTTTTCTGAAAGCGAAACCCTGCAGCATTCCTGCTTCTAATGGGCCATTTATATTCATAAAGACTGCCAACAAAGTTTCGATGGTTATCGCCATTACATCAAGCTCGTAATGTAAACACAACAAAGGCCTTTCGCTCAGTCGATTCTTCATGAGTCTTGGGTGTACGTTGCTGAGAATCAGCACAAACCCATCATCTCCGCTTCGTTTTGTCTCCATTTTCTGTTTGAACACCAAAACAAAAGGCAGATTTTATACCTGCGCAGGCAGCCTGGTGGAGAACGCGTAAAGTTCGTAAATCACAGCGGATGATAACTTTGCTCAGCTGCACGGATACCACCACACACGGGGCGTTCTCTCTCGGGAAAATTCATCTCCCAGGTTTCGTGACACTTTATGAAAAGACGCGTGATTTACAATTGTCTTTAACAAGTTGCAACGGGGCGCAAAACTACTCCACACATCCTTAGAGTTCAGGGGTGGGTCGTCATCAATGTGCCGCATTCACCCGTGTGAAGACGCACTGGGTGCATCTGAACATGGGTGCTCGTTTGAGTTTGCCATTGTTTCAATGCAACTAAGGACCACAAGAAAGGCAAAAGAAGGCGAGGGTCTCGTTCTTGAGTGAATTCGGAAGGTTTAAACAACAAGAACGGTTGCCGATGGTGATACACGCCGTGCCAAGCGGCACAGACACACAGAATCCAAGACCGCTGCCATTTGAAAGGCAAAGTTCTGATCAATATTTTGTCACAACCATGGAGAGAGGGGCGAAAGAGGCCAGGCCAACCTGCACCAGAGGGTTCACATCCACACTCGGGACAGACTCTTTTTGTGACTGAATGGCAGATGTTACACATCGTGCGACCGAATAAATTCACGAGAATTTGACTCACAGCTTTCGTCAGCTGAACGTATCACGCACAAATTCGTTCTGTAACTGAAAGACTAGAAGAGAGACTGAGAGAACACCAAAGGCGCAGCAGCTCAGACAAATGATCGGAACTGGTTTGTCAAATTAGACACCAACACAACAGTCGCCAAAACAATATTGCCCTGTATGGGAAATGAATTGAGCTAATGTGCTGCACTCGCTGTTGAAGTGAATCGTGATCAACATCAACAACATCACAGATCATGGAGCACGCGACAGCCGGTGGAGTCCAAAAATATTTTTGATGATTTCTGAAAATAGTTGACAAACAGGACTCGACCTCTGATCCCAAAGTTTTGGCACCAAGACGGAAGGGGGCTCACAGACATGGATCAGTGTCATTAGAGAGAGAGAGAGAGAGAGAGTGCGTGTCATGAGAGAGAGAGTGTCATGAGAGAGAGAGTGTCATGAGAGAGAGTGTCATGAGAGAGAGAGTGTCATGAGAGAGAGTGTCATGAGAGAGAGAGTGTGTCATGAGAGAGTGTGTGTCATGAGAGAGAGTGTCATGAGAGAGAGAGACTGTGTGTGTCATGAGAGAGAGAGTCATGAGAGAGAGTGTGTGTGTCATGAGAGAGAGAGAGAGAGAGAGAGAAAAGTTCGTCCAACATGAATTTGTTCTCTCTGTCCAGGTCCCACAATCCACAGGAAAGCACTCACCCGCAACACATCCCACAACCGAAACTTGTGACAATCATTACCTTTTGCAAAAGTCAAAAGTGTCAGGTGCGACAAGTTCAATTTCTCTTGTCCTTTCAGGACTACATGTCATCATCAGAGACCTGTCATGACCGTTTGAAATGAATCGCGCAGAGGCCATCTTTCTGAGATTGTCGTCTCGCATGCATGCGAGTGCACGCTTCACATTACTTCATCAAACAAGTGCCGCACAGAAGGATCTTTTATCTTCAACCAACAATGCACGGGCAAGACTGCAACTGCAACATGCCATCGACATTTTAATGGAAAATTCAAGTTACGAAGTAACAAGTAATGTGTCCAAAGCAGTTCACAAAATCCAAATGGCAAATTTGCTACACAGGAGGCGAGGACAATTTCTTCGCAAAACGAACAGAAAAATCTTGGGGTGACACTTGCCAAGTAATTTGTATGTGTCACTTGGACCTGCAGAAAACGTGTTGTCAATGCAGCTTCACAGAAAACAAACACCTGAACAATCAGGCTCCAGCCGTATTTCCCTGTGGAGCAATAAAGTCTGAAAGGTCGCACTCCCCACACACAAATGTGGGTTTGTACGAGCTTTTCCTTCAGGAGAAACGAAAGACCCGAGACACTCCAACCCAGCAGACTCACTGCTGATCAAAGCGAAAATATTCCTCCCCTTGAGCTGAGTTGTTCTCTATGTTCTTTGTTCGAGCAATTTCATTCACGCTGTCCAAGAAGGAATTGGGCTCCCCAAAGGGTCTTTCTTTTTTGGAAATATTGCAGAAAGTGAGCAGCCAGCACTTCATCAGAATGGTTTCATTGTTGTCCACAATAAGTTTGACCCAGACAGCAAAATCAATGTCACGTGACCAGGAACCACGCGCTCCATAAAGAGTCCAGACAGGAATTTTTCTTTCATAATCATGATTGACGATTGACCGCAGACGTCACCTTCGGGCGTGCTTGGATTTCTCAAAGCAGACACAAAAGTACCATATCGCTTTCTAGCAAATGGCAAGAAATCGACCCGGTGAAGTCTCGGTTGGACGCTGCTGCCCCAAAACGTCGGTTACACAGGCTGATACACAAATTGAACACAACAATACCACCACAGTATTCTTACAGACGCACCAAAGGCTCGCAAAACTGCACAAATTTACCTATCGATCGGGGCCCCATTGTTGTTTGGTCGTTCCATTGGAAATATAAGCATCAGATGTGATTGGAAGATCGTACAGCGCACTGAATCGCAGCAGAACCCCATCGATCTTCCCTTTATTGTTGCTCTCCAATCTCCCACAAATATTTTCACCTGTTTGAGCGAAGCAACCCGGGCAATTTTTCACGTCGACAGTTGTGGAGTCCAGGGATCAGGGAATTCGATTGTCTTTGCTGGACCCCGAGTCCATCTGCCCTGCAGCCTGACGTGAACACGCCGCGCGGGCCACTCGTTAAAGCCAAGAATCAGGAGCCAGATGGAACCTTCGATCTTGATTCCGTGCGAGGAAAGAAAGTGTCATGGCCTTTCTCCTGCAAGTTTACGTAATGCAGTCGCAAGGCTGCAAAAAGCGTTCTTGAGTGATAACCGAAGGACGAGAGGAGAATCTCGCTACTTGGGAGTGAGTGTGTATTTGGAAAACTTTGGTTGTTTTGAGCTTGCAGGTTTTGCATGACAATGGATGTTTCCACGCAAATAGACAAGAAATGTGCATCGAGAAAAAAGAAAATCTTCCGCGGAGAGAATCAAGAACATTTGAAACATCCCTTTTGCAGTTGGCAAAGAGAGGATTTCTGTGATGTGCCTTTTTCCACACATCAATTTACATGATACCCTTTTCACACACGGCAAATTTCATTTTCGCTTCTGTTAGATCACTGAGTGCATTCCATTTCAGAAGCAAACACACCCTCATCTGGAAACACTGCACGTTTACACACAACACAACTTTGAAGAGTTTCTGAAACTTATCACAATCAGCAAAGCTCGTGTGCAAGTACCTCGTACCGTATACTGAACGACACTTTGAGCTTTGCTCGTCTTTGTGTACAACCTTGCCATCAACAGCTTGTGCATACTATTTGGGAGATTCCTCTCCACTTCACACACACACACACACGTGTACACGCACGCACTCCAATGGATTCCTTGATGTTTCAAGGGAACGAACACTCTCCGAAAGCACTTTGGCATCTGTGAAAGTTTCCAGTTTCTGCCAAGTGACAACGAACACTAACTTTCTCAAGGTGCTGGTGTGCCTGGAGAGACTGTTGATTTGTCTCTCCCAAATCTTGGTCAGTTTTTGGCATCAATCATTCGGTGGGGTCCTTCACAGCCGGAGGAGTGCAGGCAACTTTGGTCGCGTTCGATTTGCTGAAACTGAGCGCAACAGCGAAACCAAATGTCATGGTTTGGCTTCAGATTCATGGAAATTGAATACCATTTCACCAATCTACCCATCAAATCCAAGCCAAAAATGAAACCAACTCAGAAGGCAGTTTGGGTGAAACCAAACCAGGATTCGGATTCGCGCTCAGATTCGGCAAATCGAACGCTGCCTCAAGCACAATCTTCCCGTGACAGGCCCCCAAGGAACAGCAGGGGATGAAGCCCCCGGTGGGTGGACGGCAAGTGTGATACGAAGTGACGCACCTGCAGCTTAGAAAGCGGAGCGGTGAGTCAAAACCGCCACGGGAAGGACAAGAACACGCAGTGGGACGGAAAGCGGCCAAGGCCCAGGGTGAAACAGGACACACCCAAAGAACTTAAGTCTTGTCAATGGCTTCACCCAGTTGACCGCTATCCAGGGGAGACCACCACTGTTAGATAAAAGCTGCGGGAAGTGCAACCTTACAACTGCGGCTGACGAAGCCCTCGCTCTGCTATTTCGTGGCCAGTGGGTCGCCACACGGTCTGCTTTCAACTGCTTCATGCCATAGACTCTACGAGTACACCCTCTGTGTAAACACAAGCTCAACGGATCCAGGATTGTGCCCGGGGAACGACCTCGATCTTGGCTGCCAACCGAGCTTCAGAGACTCAAAACTAGGGGCTGTCTTTTCTTTTTTTGTGGGGGGAGAGGCAACTTCAAGTTCAAAAAGCACGTGAAAAGTACAGCAATTGGTTCTGTGGCACAAAATCAAGTGTGTGTGTGTGTGTGTGTGTGTGTGTGTGTGTGTGTGTGTGTATGTGTGAGTGTGTGTGTGTGTTGGGGCGAGGGGGCCCGGGCCACTGAGACTCCTGGATCCGCCAGGGACCCGAGTGCGATGGTCCTGAGCATTCCAATTTCCGTTGCACTCTGAAACACTCAGAAAAGGAAACTTGCTGAGTCTTGGGTTTACCAAGCTCGCCAGTGCTTTCTTTTTTAACATTTGAGGCCAGACTGGGTCGTGTATCGTGTCTCTGGTCGTCGTGATGCGGGACTCCGAACACAGGTGAGCTGAGTGAGAAGCTGCATGGATAAACCACTCTTCAACACTGAGCATCTCAACGACAAATTGCCGTCAGCAAAACACAGACTTTCCCTCTTTGTTGCTGCTCACCAAATATGGAAAACATGTTTTTGTTTTTGTTTTTTTTTTGCAGATTCGTGCACGAAAAGTCCTCAGCAGGGAGATTAAGCACGCTGTTTTCGTCGTTTGTTCCGTCAGTGACGCTATTTTTGCACATTGCTTGTCTGTCAACGGATGGATAATTACTCATGAGCGAACAATGGTTTGGGTTACACGATGTCTTGTCTGACACTTGGTCAGACCAAGTCGAGGGGCGGTGGTCCCGAGACGGCGAAAACATTTTTCAACCATGTCCATTGAGGAAAAACTTGAGAGCCAAATTTTTCTTCTGTTGGGACGTGCGTCGGCCCCTCTGACTGGCGTGTTTTCCGATTCAACAGGTGATTCTCAACTGAACATCGAGTTCAACCGGAACCACGTCATGTGGACGCGCAGCGCTTCTTCAACACACAGCCATCAATTTATGTTTCATAGATCTGCATGTTGTCATGAATAGTTGAAAAGCGAAACACAGCTCCTTGTAGTTCGTTTGAAGAAACGTCGTCAGGGGCAACCATTGTTCTCGTTGGGAGATTCTGGTCAGCCAGTCTACTGTTCACTGTTCGCACAAAGAGAACTACAGCATTGATCAAGACGTTACTCTTCAAACAGTTGGTTGAAACTTTTGCCTCAAAGCACCCGAAGAGAAGTGGAATGTCAGTCGTCTTGCCACCAACACCTTCTCTTGAAACAAAGAGACAATGGCGCAGTGCTTACTTGACAACAGTTTGTCTGATGAACATTTCTTTTCATTTTGGAAGGAACAAGAATGCTACGCACAAATATAGCTCCATGGAGCTCGCGGTGATTTGAGGAAATTTCAGTTGCTCTGATTTGGCTTGCTCTGATTTGGCTTGCTCTGATTTGGCTTGCTCTGATTTGGCTCACTCTGATTTGGCTC
>JAAUXT010010000.1_pt1 | contig 17350 bp, 19 predicted proteins | sample 7278171 | NCBI WGS metagenome assembly JAAUXT01 (sample SAMN14350112, study PRJNA611818) | marine sediment metagenome | isolation source: surface marine sediment (1.8m) | place: French Polynesia: Moorea | collected 2018-08
ACAACATACTCTAAAATGGTCAACTTTCATCAAGAAATGAGGTCAGGATGGCCCAAAACGTGTTTTTCACAAAATCCAAGATGGCGGCCAGACCATGTGACCTACATATGCCATTTTTGAACTCGTCTGGTGGTTTCACCCAAGGACCATACCCATAAAGTTTGGTAAGCTTTCAAAAGTTATAGGGCGAACATACAAAAAAAAAAAAAACAAACAAACAAAAAACAAAAAAAAAAAAACAAATAAAAAAACCAACAGAGGTGAAAACAATATAGTCCGATTTTCAGAGAAATCAGCCTATAACAATCTCTGTGAACTTTTTGACCTCATGAACCCCAAAATTTTAACTTCATAAATTCCTTCATCAAGCAGTATTTCAAACCCAAATTGAACCAAAATAGCCTGAAAGATCCTTGTTGATCCTCATCTTGACTGTGAAACAGCTGTACACATACTTTTGGAAGACCCTTCCAACAGGTGATTTGATTTGACTGGCACCAATTTGGCTGTTTTTTCCAAAAGCTCTGAAATTGTGCAACCCACATCAAATCACCTAAAATACATTGTGATGCAGCCACATGGGCAATAGTGGATCACAACATTGCTATTGTCATCATGACAAGCTCTTTACATCGACACAACCAGAAAAGACATGACACAGGTTTCCTGAGACCCATATCCGAAACATAGGGGGCATATGTATCACCAGAACAGTACACCACTTGCTCACAATGCTTTCTTTCTCTGTGCGGAGCACTCACATATATTTGATGATGTATGTTGAATCTGTCCTGTTCCAGTTGAAACTTGGGTCACAGATGGTGGCATCACTGAACTCTGATCAAAACCACTGTCTGATGTTGCCCTTGTGGTGTTCAAGTGTCTTGTGGTGGAGCTGGACATTGTTGTTGCGGTTCCTCCACAGGGTTCACACTTGGTTTGGTTGGTGGTGTGAGATTGCCCCACGGTTTCAGTGCAAAGAACATCAACCAATGGAGATGGTGGTTCTGCAAATATGAACACACATGACAGTGACACAGAAGTATGTCAGGCAGGGAAACTGGTTACAATGTTGCAAAGATTGGGTGGAAAATGTTGGAAGGAAAGCAGTGTTGTAATCAAAGTGTTCACTCTTTTTTTCCAGATTCTCACCTGTGCATTTGGGTTTTTCCGACCATGTTCCACCTTCCCGACACACAATGGAACCTATCCTACCATCAAAGCAGGTGTACTTGACCTGGGCTCCTGAGTTGTAGGGTCCAGAATATGGTGTTCTTGATGAAAATGGGACACCTCCAGGTTCTGGGCACACACCTGGAAGAAGGAGAGCAATGGGTCATCATGTTTGCCCTTTGACTCATCCATAGAAAACTATTACATGCAGTTGAACTGTGCATAAAACTGTGACCAACTTGGTTTGATAACAAAACTCTCAGTGGAAAAAATTAGTTTATGTGTGACTCTATATGACACATTCTGCAGTATCCACATACAAGGAGGTTCGCTTTTTATTTGGCCTATCCACTGCACTTAGAAATGATTGGAGATTTATGGTATTTTGGAAACATGTTCTTCAGTTGCCCAACAGTACAATGCAAACACTCACCCATGAAAATGTTTATTTGAAGTACAAATACACAAATTTTTGGACATGCAAAATTCATGCCAGAAGGGTCAACCACTAAGAACTGAGAACAGTGAAACTCATAGTTTCTTCTTCAGACTCCTCTGTGTCCTCATCTGCTCTTTGGCCAGAAACAACAACAAAACAAGGAAAACACCCACCATATTGGAATATTCCTAGGAAATGGACACCCCACTGACTGCTGTCACTCATGAACAATAGTGGACAACACAAGCCAGACAACCTTTTGGGGTCAAAAGATTGAGGTCAGGAACATGCCACAAGATGAGACATTGTCTGACAGGGAGGACAATTGAGTATTGAATATTGTATGATAATCCAGCATTTCTGAAAAATCCCATTCCTGAGATAGAGCAGTGGATCAGTCAAATAAAAAGCAAATTTGACACATGTTTTGCCCTTGTCAGTACCTTTATTTCCACAAGGGAATCTGATCCAGGATATACGTGATGAGCATGTCATGTCATGTCCTGGGTATGGATATCTCTGGTGCTCTTCTTGCACATGAATTATTGTAGGTGCAAATGTGTCGTGCCAAAATTCAAACCTCAGCCAGCACATGGAGCTGCAGTTCCAATATGGAGGGTTCTCATTGTTGTGTGAAGCAGGTGGCGCCAGAAAGCTGATCCTCAACTTCAAAGGGTTTCTGGGAAGGTTGATGAAGAGGTTTGGATGTACTGATGTCAGTCTGTTGTTCAAAAGAGAAAGTGACTTGATTGATATGAGGGGATCAAAGGCTCCTTGCTCAATACTGGTTATCTGGCAGTGAACTAAGTTGAGGGCCTGCAGTTTGGGGAGCCCAAGAAACATTCCTTGCTTCAGAACAGAAATCTTTCCTCCATTCGTTTTCAGAATAATAAGTGATCTCAATCCAACAAATGATTTTGGCTCAATAGATTCAATTGGGTTTTTACCCAAGCACAGTGTCCTGCATTTGGACAACCCACTGAATGTTCCAACCTGAATGTGTTTGATTTTGTTTTGTGTGAGTCTCAAGAAAGTGCAATTTGACAGGCAATTGAATGATCCTGGAGACAGAGAAACCAGAGTGTTGTTGTGTAAATCCAGAAGCTGACAGCCTGGAAAATTGCGAAAGATGTTGGCAGGAAGAGAAAAAAGATGGTTCCCCTGCAAGTGAATCTTCAACGCTTGGGAAGGAATGTCACAAGGTACTTTGGTCAAATTCCAGTGAGTTCTCCGGAATGTAATATCTTTGCACTCATTTCTGCATCTTGAGTCAGTGCATTGGGAATTTAAACAAATGACTGATGATATAAGAACCACTGAAAGACACAGCCTCATTATACAGGTGTTACACACTGGAATGAATTTCTGTTGGTCAGCTCCAGAAGATTGAATGTTCCAAATCCTGCATCTGGTTTTGCAGAGAAAGGCCTGCTCCCAAAAATTATTTCAATTTGTTCGAAACAAACCAGTCTGACGTCACAGTGCAATGAAAATTGTATGTATATCTTTCCTATTCATGAAGTAGGCTTCAAGAAAGAAAGCAAGAAGCAGCACCTTCTGAGCATGATGAGGTCACACAGTCTATTTGGGCTGACAATGAGTCTTGGGTAACATTGCAAATGTGATTTCTTTTTGCTTCATTGTTTCTTGCAAATTTTGTTGTGTGAATTTTCAAAAGAACTATTCTTGGTTGATGCACAGAGATGTCTCTTTGTGATGCTTTTTCAGCTTTGTGCATTGCTCTGTGGCTTTAACAAAATGAAACATCAGAATTTCTGTTCTCTGTTGTGAACTGCCAAGTTTCAGCAAAATCTGGCTTTTGTACCAACACCTTACTAAAGTTGTGTTGGACTATTTTTGGCTACCATAATGAATTTTACATTGCAAGAAGCCTCTTTTGCTATGCTCAATCTGAGGGTTTTCTCTTCTTCATCAAAATAGTACTGGCTTGGTGAACTGTGGTACAATGTAAGAATCAAAAGTACGATTGATGGTTCACTGAGGGATCACATTCCACAAACATACATCAAGTAAGAATGCATTGTTAATGTCCTCAGGCAAGGTGTGAGGGAAGCTGAAGCTCTCTGCAATAATTTGACATCTCCATGTTGACATCCTCCCTCCAAGTATTGTAACTTGGGCGTGTCCAAGTCACGTGCAATATGTGAGACATGTGCGAAGAAATATCTGCCACCTTTTCCCCAAAAGCCCATGTTGGTTTCAAAGTCGTGAGTTCACAGGAATGAATGCCGCCACAAAAAGCACATCAAGAATGGGAAGATTTGGGCGAAAGAAAATGCAATACAGGCTCAAATTGTCTATCATTACTGTTTCAGCCATATTCAGAAAATCCATAGATCTCGGCCAAATGGTTGAAAACTATTTCGCGCTATGTTCATATTCATCGGAAAATTGCCACCCGTGATGGGCAGCAATAATACAATATGGAACCGAATTATCATTACCATTATCTGGAATGATTTTCTGCAAATGGGCCCATGAACTGGAAACTTAGATATTGGCAGTTTTCAACAGCACCAACCAAATCGCAATTGTGAGAAGGAGATCCAAAATGTGGGCCAACTGTGTGGAATTATTTCTGCTGTTGGTGAGAGACCCTTTGCCTCAATATGTGTGTGTGTGTGTGTGTGTGTGTGTGTGCGTGTGTGTGCGTGTGTGTGTGCGTGTGTGTGTACGTGTCTGCCTGTCTGTGTGCATGTGTGTGCCATTCATTTACAGGTGACATGGGACACTTCATCAAAACCTATTTTGTTCCTGCATGAGCTGCACGGAAATGATTGTCCACTGGAAAACAAAGCCATTTTGCTAGTACAGTTGTGTGGCTGTACAGAACCAATTTCTGACAAAAAGGAGCTTGCTTGTCAAACAAAACTGATCTCAATGATGTTTAGCCTGAGAGTATAAGTTTGGATTTTACTGAGAAAGTCTGATGTGTTTCAGGTTCTGGCAACTGGTGTTTTGGGAGAGTACGACCCTGAGACCAAGGTGTATGCTGCACCCAGACAAAACCTGACTGAGCTTCCTGATAACATCCCAGTGGAGACAGAGGAGCTCCGTCTTTACTCCAACAGCCTCACCACTTTTCCAGGGGAAGAGCTGTCCAGGCTGAGGCACCTCCAGAACCTCAACCTGTTTGACAATGATATTGGGCAGTTATCTGCTGATTCTCTGGGAGAACTGGACAGTGTGACAATCTTGAATCTAGGGAAGAATGGAATAACCACCATCCCAGGTGGCACTTTCATCAACTATGGTCAACTGACCTGGCTAGTTCTGGCCACTAACTCACTAACTGACATTTCTGAAACAGCCTTTGAGGAACTCAGGGCCCTAGAGCTACTGGATCTGAGATACAACAAGCTGACCACTCTCCCAGAAGGAGTGTTCTCCGCACTGGTTTCATTGAAGGATCTTTATCTCTACAATAATGAATTGGTTGAACTTCCTGATGAAATTTTCCACGGCCTGACAAACCTTGAGTGGCTTGATCTTAATGATAACCAGCTCACCACCTTGCCCACTGTTCTTTTGGATCAGAACCCAAACTTAAATTTCATTGATTTTAATGGCAACAGGTTGACCAGCATTCCTCCCAATCTTCTTGGTGCACTGCGAAACATGAACAACAATATAAAATTGATTGACTTTCATGGAAACAGGCTTGCTGGCATTCCTCCCAACTTTTGTCAAGGGCTGGGAAATATAGAAAGGCTTGCTTTTTATGACAACAATCTGTCCACTATCCCTGACCTGTTTGGCCCAGAAGGAGCCCACCCCTCTCATGTCCTCCTGTACTTTGCCTGGAAGAACCCCTTGGTCTGGGACAGGAGGCTTTGTTGGATCCAAGAGGGGGCTGAAGAGGGGTGGCTGAGCAACACCAGTGATGCAGTGGAGAGGGTTGAGAACCTGGACTGTAAATGAGAACAAACTCACCAACAGTGACACTTGTTGTACAGAAACAGGGGTCAAGTGTTTTCGCTATGAACTTTGTTGGTGTCACTGGTTGTAACAACATCTGATCTTGTGTTGTTTCTTATGTGTGGATATTCTGGCATATAAAACCAGCTCTTTGTGGCAAAAGTTGCTTGGACCATTTCCATGTGGAACCGAGGTGATTGAGATGTACTGTGTTGATGTCTCGAAATATGTACATTCAACATCCCTGAGTGTCAGGTTTACAAACCTCTTTCACACCTCACAGACTCAGCCAACCATCAGCCCAGGTACATGAGCTGGGCTGGTCTTTCGCACTCATTTTGCATTCTCGGTCAAATCATATCAAGAATAACAATCATAACTATGATGTCGCTTTTTGTCTGCGTAACTGGGGGGCTTCGAACATTGTGTGAGTATTGACGGTCTTGTGAGGCAACCAAACATCAGGGGGTCTGTGTTTGGTTGGATCTTGACCCAACTATTTTTGGTCAAGGCAGTCAATACTCACACAATCTCAGGATCAGAAATTACTTCAAATCTCTGAATTTTCTTCTCTCACGCCAAAAAAGAACCAACCATCTGCTTTTGGAAGTTCTTGTCACCTGGAAATGCAAATTTTCACAATCTCATCTTGCACAACACTTTTCTCAAGTGCACAAAACATAAATTCCTTCCAGATTGACTTCAATTCTTTTTCCAAAACAAGACAAGACAGTTGCAGTACAGATGACAAAAAACCCCAACATAGTTATGATAGGAACAATGCAGCTTCCACTTGGGTGAGGTCAAACCAGAGCCTTGGGGCAAGGTGGTAAGACCAAACCACTCCGCATTCAGCGTCGTGGCGACTCCCTGCCCCTCAGGTCTGGCTTGACCTCACCCTTGTGGAAGTACATTGTTCCTAAAATAGAAAACATAAATTTCTGTCAAATTACACCACTGTGTTTACTTCCTGCGTGATACAGCCGTCAATTAGGTGACAGATAATCAAACAAGATCTAATCAAGAGACTTCAGAATTTCAAAAAGCTCTTTTCTGCCTCTTGTAGGAAGTAGGTCCACATTAAAGTGTGTCATTTGTACAAAAACAGCACAAAACAACATGGCAGAATCAAATGAGAAACCTCGATCCCCAAGTGTGTAGATTTCGCCCCACTGAGCATGAAAGTTTTATTGCGGGTCTTGCATGGGTCTGTGAACTGTGGCTGTCTATGTTCACCCGCATTTGTTTGTGATGGTGTGACTTCCCTCCTGCTTTCCTCCATGTGTGAATCACTGCAATTTATTCCTGGGCAGAAGGAGAAGAAGATTCCCCACAGGTCAAGCCACCCTTCCTCTTGTGCCTCCAGCATCCAACACATGAACTCGTCACAGTCCAGCTCCACCTGAGTGAGACTGATTGTTAACTCAGAGGGGTGTCCATTGGAGTCTGGATACAGTTCTGGGTCAAACAGTTCACACTGGAAGCTGGTGAGGCTGGCACTGCTATCCAGGTTCAAGAAATTCAGACTTGGGAGATTATACAGGTCTCCAGGTCTCAATGCTGTCAGTTTGTTCTCAGCTAGGCTTAGGCGTTCCAGGTTCTCTAGTCCTTGCCACATGTCTCCCATGATCTCAGTCAAATCATTATTGGATAGGACCAGTGACACCAGGTTGGGTAAGGACCTGAATCCTCCAACTTCAATTCTTTGGATGCTACATTGACTCAAACTAAGGCGTGTAAGAGATGTGAGTCCCTCCCACTGCTCTGCTCTTATCTCAGGAATTTTGTTTAGAGTCAGAGACAGGCTACTCAACTCATCCAAATCCTGCCACAGGTCAGATGTTATCTCTGGGAAGGAGTTCCTTTCTAGCACTAGTTCTCTCAAAGTTTTTAGCTCAGTAAAGGTGTTCTCAGGAAAATCTGTCAACTGGTTGTTGTCCAGGAACAAAATTTCTATTGAATCTAGCCCAGTCCACATTTCAGGCACAACAGACTTCAGCCTGTTTCCTCCTAAATACAGTTCAGTGCAATTCGAAAGGTCAGCAAAACTCCCAGGCATCAGACTACCTATTGCATAGGCAAGAAACAAAATTTTGAGATTTCGCAAGTTGTCCAGATCTCCAGGCCTCAATGACTGAATTTTGGTGAACCCAAGGTTGAGTTCTTGCAAAGAATCTAGTCCTTCCCACATATCCCCTCTGATCTCAACAAATGGGTTGGAACCCAGCAACAAAGTTTTCAGGTTTGTCAGGGACACAAATGCACCAGGAGCAATGGTCTGGATCTTGTTACTGTCCAGTTTGAGAGTTTCCAAGGAAACCAGCCCTTGGAACATGTGAGTGTGAAGTTCCACCAAAGCATTTGAAGTCAGAATGAGCTGTTTGCAGTGAATGAGATCGACAAAGTCATTGTTTCTGATTTCAGTGATTGCATTCCAGTAGAGGTTGACACTGGAAGCTTCAGGTGGTATGTCAGTGGGTACCTGGATCAGGCTACATCCATTCCTTTTATATTCCCTTCTGGTGTAGCTTTGTTTGCAGAGATCCTGGCACAGTGCCACCAGCAGTGAGCACAGGACTGCAAACAGAGATCAAATGAATGTTTAATGTCTTCAAAATACTAGAAATTGTGCAAAAATCAAAATACACCAGAGGTAGGTTTGTGTATTTACATACTCAGTGTGAGTATTGATGCCAGTCTCATCCTGATAGATCTACTTCTTGGGTGCTGAAGTATTTTTTTTTTGTTCGTGAAACCAAAACGACATGGAACCGTATCGGATTCTGAGTGAGCGACCAACTGTGGTGAGGTCATCAGGGCAACAACACCAATCTAAATTACCCCAAACTAGTTGCATTAAAGGGGTGGATCTACCAAAGCAGAAATCCAGGGGACACTCAGAAGAAGATTGAATTCCTATCTGGATGATAATGCTTTTGGTGTTCTTTGGTGGAGAGCGCCTGGTGAAAACTCGTGATTCGGGCAAAAGGAACAGGCCATGGCTGAAACTCGCAACTTCAAAAATTTTACCTGCCAAATAGAACAAGGACAATAGGAAGATGTATCTGGGATTGAAAAGGACAGAAGATTCTGGGTGTCTGTGGATGCCCCACCTCCGTCTCATATCGTCGGGCAGCTGTTTGAACAGTTGGATGTTGCTGAGGAAATAATATTCAAACAGAGCCAGTGCCATCCACACAGCCAACCGAATTAGCATTGACAATTATCTCCTGACAGATCATTTATTCAGGCAATTTTCCGGCCAATTTTGCACTTGGAATTTCATGGCAATTTGAACAATATTCTGAGTGATGACCTCTGTTGTTGGGATATTTTATATGGGGCTTGGAACAGCTGAGGCAAAACCTCAACGGATTCCAGTGTGGAACGTGTGTGGGATCAAATTGTGTGAGGGGGTTCATTTTGGAGGGCCGCATTTTTGTCTTCTGCCTTGCGGTATCTCTGGCGTTCCGTAGTGCTGATCTGGACGAAGTGCGGGTCGAGGTCAAACTCCTGTTACGCAGTGGCAGAACGTTATCCTGGGAAGGAGCGGGGAGGCTTCGTTTTTGGCATGTCTTGGCAGATATTCCCCTCTTCTGCCCTGAAAATCCATCAGGAAGTTTGGGTGGGTGGGTGGGTGGACCACAATGATCAGGTCTTGTTTTGAAAAACTGCCACAACCATGTTCAGCCCATTGTGTTTGTTCGTCCCACTCAAAACCCACATCCTTTCTTTTTCTGAGCACTGGGTTGTGCTGTCTGCATAATTTTGTCCGAGTGTGGGCAAACAAATCTGGATGGTATGTATCAGCTCCAAAAGTGCCTTGACACAGCCCTGTGGTCTCTGGTGTCAACATTCTCACCATGCTTTTGCCTTACACTGCGCCTGGTGATGCACAAAATGGACAGTAGTGTTCAAATCCTTGACTCACGCACACTGTCCCTCACACACACACGCACACATACACACATACACACACACACACACACACACACACACACACACACAAACACACACACACACAAAGACGCGTACAAAATGTCCATTCTCTTTCCATTGATATCAAGCGTAAATCTTCACACATGCACGTTTCCAACATCACAGAGAAGGAACGGGACTTTCAGCAGATCACATTCACTTTCCATGCTGCCTCACCCTTTAGATCACAGTGGGTGTGGTCATGCTGTCTGTTGTTGGTCAATGGTCCGGCTCTGTGCCACCAGTTAATCTTTCATGGCAGTGCAGGAAGTGACAGAAAGGCACTCGCTCGTGCCCGCTTCTTGGTACATTTCTGTGGATCTGGCATGGGAATTTGAGTTCGCACCCAAAATGAAGGTTCAAACTGACAACCGCAACAAACATTTGCCAGAAAGAGGTTTGTTCTAACTGTCTTATTCTTTCTGTATATCTGTTTCTCTGTCTCTGTCCCTTGATCTCTGTTTTTCTCATTGTCTCATCTGATTCCCTCTCACATTCTCCCGTTCTGTCACTCTTCTCTGTGTGCTTTATTGGTTTATTGGCTCAAGTCGCTGATATTTGCTTGTTATTGTGCCTTGAATGTTCACACTGGGAGAAATATGACAGTTTCAGAAAGCGATGTCCAGACATTTTTCTTCGAAACATTAGAGTCTAACAACAGTTCAGTATCATCACACAGAGATCCTGGTTCATTTTCACAAAACTGTGTCGCATCCTTTCTTCGTGTTGTTATCAACCATACCAGGCATAAAATGAGTTGTCATCAACCCCAGTACAAACACTTCATGAAACCAAGTCCTGGTTGGGGCCAAAGAAGTGTCCACCATGTATTGAGTTGCAACAGCATTCACAGCAAGTCTGGAATCACGGTGCTGGGAAAAAGACAAAGGGACAACAAAGTTTCCCCCACATCTCACAGTTTCTGCATGTACAACTATCAACCTGATAAAATATGATGTAGTTACTATTTGTTTTGATTGTGTGTGTTTCACTTGTAACATTGAAGTTCCCCATCCCCCAAACAAGGGTCCCAACCCTCAATTAGAGCTACAATTGTCAGTGCACCAGCAATGTCCCACCCAAGATGTTTGTTTGTGTCTGTCCCAGAAAACAGCAAAACCCTGCTCCATCCAGTCCAGGTTTTGTGTTCCCAAGATGCCCTCTGCCCCATCAGTTGTGACACAGGGGTTCAGCCACATGGCAACAGTGGTGGCCCTGGTGCAGTTGGAAGGGCTGCTGCGGCAAGGCATTCCCCGAGGCCAGTTACTTCAGCCCATTCACTTGAGTTGCCAACAAACTGTAGGGCATTTCCCACCAGAAAAACAAAAGTGTTCAGAGAAATTGCTTCTTGTGTGTCAGAACAAATAAAACCTTGTGTCCTTGAATATCAACTCATATTGAATTCATCAATTGCTGATTCTTGGTACTCATATTGCTTTGGCCACCTCAGCCCACTTTGCCCACCACTTGCTGGGGATTGTTGTGCAGCTCTATATCTGTCAGGTCCTCAAAATCTTCACCAAAGATGGGAAAGGGGACAGACAAGGGCCATGGTGAAGTTTTGTTGTTTGGCACAGTAGGTCCAGCAGTGGTGGAGACAAAGTCAATTTCTGTGTGGTGATTTAGGTCGCAGGCTAAAGTTGTCTGATTGAAAATAGTTTCAAATGTTGATTGAAGCCCAAATGTCTCACCTTTCTCAAAAATATTTGCTTTGGCTGAAATGATACTGGATAAAGTGGGTGCGTGTTGAAAAATTTGATGGCATTTTCCTGGGACATACTCAAAAGCTGCACAATCTGAGTTCCACATGCACCTGAAAAGGTAATAATATTTTAGCAAAATTTAACCCAGTCTCATTGACTCATTTGAAGCAACAAACTTACCTGACTGCACATGCAATCATAGACTCTGATGACACAGGTGGTGCAGTCTTGTAGTACCCTGATACAGACTTAACTTTGTGAAAAATGTTGGTGTGTGAATGTATTTCACACAATATTGCAGGGATATAAGTCGCGCAAAACAACCCAATGATCATGACAAAAGTGTGCAACAATTTCAGGCTGGAACTGGATGATAAAAATAAATTTGATCCTGATAAATGTATCTGAAATGTGGCATCAACTGGTTGCAATAGGTCTGCAGAATGGAAGTTGTCTGTTTCTCAAGACTCGCGAAGAGACAATGTGAGCAGTTTGACACTTGCAGGAAACAAAAACATCCACGAAGAATGCTCATACAGAACAGGTACGTTTTCTCTTTTTTAGTAGAGTCTACAGGTTACTTCAATTCCGCTGTGCACACCAGTTAGCAACAGCTGCGGGATAAAAGACAATTGGACAATGCTTCAGGCTGTACATCATAGCAGCAAGTTCCACAGACAAGTTTTGCTCCCATGGAAATAAAGATTCTCTCTTGTAGTTTCTGTATTGGGTAAAAATATCACACACATACACACACCCACAATCACTGCAGTGCACATGGCACATCTCACACTCGCTCACACTCAGTTTCAAACAGAATGCTGTGTACAAAAAACACGTTTTTTGCAACAAAGTTTGAGACTGACAGCAAAGTTCTGCGTTTTCGTTGTCATCCCAAACAAACCGGAGTGAGTACCTTTGGGTAAAGTGAGGGTCTCTAGCTGATAACCAGGTGTCCTTCTTTTGTGTTAACGAAACTTGAACAAGTACTCCTGTGGCCTGATGGTGAACTGACCCCTGATTTCCTCTGACCCTTACATTAACCTTTCCCATGACCCTGGCGTTGACCTTGACAAGAAGTTGATGTGCTATATTTGGTTGGTGTGCTCGTACTGCCTCTCGCAAGCAAGATCCGACCAACACCAAGGTTGACGTTTGCTCAAAGAAACAGTTTGCCTGTTGGGCACCAATATTTTTTGTCACAATTTCCACTTTTCATTTCTTTGATGTGTTCCAAAATTTGGAAACTTTTTGGAACAAAATGAAGAGCAGAAATGTGAGAAAATAGTGATTCTTCAGACAAAAAACTTTCCAACGGAAATGTTTCTTGCAATGAGACAAAAATGCTTCAATTTTAATGTTGGCAATTTTGGCAATCATCTACAGTCAGGGCAAGTCTGTTTGATAATGAAAATCAAGATCTGTTTGGAGCCTGCTCACCAAAAATACATCACAGAGGGCACCCAAACTTGCAACATTCTTACTCATTTTATTTGTTATTTCATTATGGGTGCCTCCTATGGGTACCAGTTGTAGAGCTCTGCAATCTGAGCACCACCCAGTGGCTCCTCCCAGTAGTACAGCTCATCCACACTGACATCAGCATAAAAGTCATCAATCCCAGAATACTTTCTGCCCAGAACCACAACCCCTGTATTCTGCCCTGGAAACCCTCCATCAGGGTTCCACCCTGTTTGGTCAGAATCCACATGGGCCCCATTGATGTACATGGAGATGCCTGCGGTGGGTCCATGGAGCACGAAGACACCTTGGAACCAGACTGGAGGGGCAGAGTCAACCCGGGCACAGAACTCCGTTACATCTGTCTGGACACAGAACCTGTAACAGAAAGCAGAGCTGAGAATTTTCCCATGTCACCTTGCGCTCAAGGCTCTGGCTGACAAAGATGGGAACACAGTGTCTCAAGATGTGTCCCAACACTCTCTCAACCAGGAACTGCCCTCCCTGAATTCCACATCTGTATTCCAGCAACATTTGCTCTTTGACCTCAGCCTCAGCTCAGTACAGCAAGACTCTGAAAATACACAGTGGAGAAGTGAACCTACGTGAACATTTGATTCTCATCCCAGATGACGACAAATCTCTGATCGTCCCAGTCCAGGGCAGCTGTTCCCATAATTCCCTCCATTTCACTGGTTGTAACCCACGTGTTCAGCCACATGGCCACAGTGGCGCCCCCTGTGCAGTTGGACGGTTTCACCAGGCACACAGCTCCCTCTAGCAGGGTCACTTTAGCCCACTGAGTGGAGGATCTTGCAAACATCAAGGCACTCCCAACCTGTATTGAGGAAGAAAGTTTTGTTTGCTGCCATGTGCACAACACACATGTCTATCATCCACTATTTAGGTCTGCATCAGCAATAAGTTTGTACTTTTTACTTACCTTACCAACTGCTTGGTGAGGACTATTAAACAGCTCCATATCTGTCAGGTCCTCAAAATCCTCATAGAAATAGGGAACAGGGACAGCAGCAGGCCAAGGTGCAGTGCTGCTGAAGACTGGTGTACTTTCTGCAGTTGCGGTTGAAGTTATGTCAGATGTTGTTGGTGGAACAGTTGTGTCTGTGGTCACTTCTGGTGCAGCCCCTGTGCTAGTTGATGTTACCATGGCAACACCTGAACAATCATCAAATGTTGTTGAGCTTTTGCTCAATATGCAATACCGTACATTGCATGCAATTTGAATTTGAAGATTTATGCAGCTGATGTTTATACCTTTCGAGTACAACTTAGAACCAGAAGAAACCACATCAGATCCCATGGACCCATATTGAAATATTAACTGACAGTTTTTATCATAAAACTTGAAGGCCACACACTCTGCATCTGAGAGGCAACTGCAAAAAATCACAACACTGCACAAGGTGTTGGTTCCAGTTAATTTCACACATCATTGGAAAGAAAACACAAACCTTGCTGCACATGCTATCATTGACTTCGCCAGAAATGGTGGTGAGATCTGATTGTGACCTGACACCACATAAACTTTGTTAAATGTTCGTCTGTGTGTTGGTAGTTGGCACAAAGCCCCCACAACACAGCAAGTACTAAAGAAGCACAACACTTTGGAAATAATCATGACATTTGTGGGAGAAATATTTTCTTCATTCAAAAAAACAGTTGAGAACAAAATTTGTCCTGCTTGATCTCGCTACAAGCCTCCAAAGTGTGATTCTGAACACAACATTGATTTGATCTTCCTGTGAGCACAAACAGGCAGAGCCTTCTACTTCTTCATCCAAACAAAGACAAAAGACATTGTGCAGAACTCCAGGCTCAAGGGGGCTCGCACTCTTGCTGAAAGGGGAACCATTGAGAAGTTCCAACAATTGAAGTTTTGCAGGTACCATTGAACACAGCCTCAGTATGAGCAAGGTGAACCTCCCAGGAAAATGAACATGATGAAAGGCATCAACTAAGTTCAAGTTGTGCTCACATCTCAGTTGTGTGTGTTTGAACTCCCAGTTTCAATATTCAAACTGCATACCTTCTGGCAAATCATGCACATTTTACAAAACAATAATCTTCATAATTTGCACTTCAGAAATTCACCACCAGAAAAGAAAAGTATTCTTTTGGCATTTTCTGATTTTTATGCATTGAAATTGGTGAAATTTACCAAGATGCATGACCATAAAAACCTGTTATCAGACGGGTTCTCTTTTGAGAACAACAGAAAGGTCAACTCATTTTCAGATTTACTGTTTACTATATACAAAGACATTGTGTTTATTGCATTCATATTATTCGCAGGCTGCAACCAACTACACTGACAAATTCTGAGTGTGCAAAGTCTGCAACCAGCAAGTTTCCACATCAGAAATTCTTCACGTTGTCATGGACACCAGTCAAACAGGGCCTGAACATGAGTTTCACTCAAGGGTTGTCTCCAGTAGTAGAGCTCATCCACAGTGACGTCACCATAATTCTCATCCGCCCCTGTGTACTCCCTCCCCAGGACCAGGTCCCCTGTGTTGTCTGCATTCCCTGTGTAGCCGACCCCCTCATCATCGTGTGACACCAAGGCGCCATTGAAGAACATGGCGACTCCAGCACTGGGTCCACGGAACACAAATACACCGTGAAACCACGTGGGAGAGGGGACGTCTGTGACAGTCACGTGGTATCGGGTTGAGTCTGTCTGCACAGAGAACCTGTGGTGAAAAGGAAATGAAGTATTGAAGTAAAAGTTTGCCAAAGGGGATTTCAAATTGTTTTAAACCACAAAATTTTATCAAAATGTACCTGAAACCATCATCTCCATCTTGCCAGAAAATGCTGAAGCCAGGGTCATTCCAGTTCAGCTTCACTCCCAAAATGCCCTCCGAGTCCCCAGTCCTCGTCCCTTGGGTGATCAGCCACATGGCGATGGTGGCGCCACTGGTGCAGAGAGAGGGTCTGTACAGACAGTGCTCCCCGTGCAGTTCTCTCAACTTGGCCCATTGACGTGAGTTATGAAGAAATTGCAAGGCATTTCCAACCTGAAGACACAGAGAGTCAACATTTGCTGGTGTATATCAGGTTCCCATCAACTAAACCAGTTGGGTCGACACGAATTTCTGTCTCTAACACTGAATGATGCAGTGGATTGAAGACAAAGACACAGTTGAAATCATGTCAGCCCACCTTGCCCAACACCTGTTGGGGACTGTTATACAGCTCCATATTTGCTAGGTCCTCAAAGTCTTCATAGAAAGATGGCACAGGGACAGAAGCAGGCCAAGATGCTGTGGCTACTGGTGCAGCTGTGGTTTTCTTGGTTGTACTTACAGTAGTTACAGCAGGTTGAGTGGTGGTACCGGCAGAGTATGCTGCTACATTGTGCAGTGGTGAGAGAAGTTAACTTCACATGTCATGTGCTAAAATTTGCCTTTGAAAATCGGAATGAATCCCAATGACATACCTTTCAGATACAACATGGCTCCAGCAGATGTCACTTCTGATCCAGAGATGTCACCATCAAATATAGTATTGCAATTTCCATTCAAGAACTTGAATGCAACACAATGTGCATCCCACATACACCTGTGAGAGAATGTTTTCTGTCAGGAATCCTGCTTCAGATTTCAAACTGACATCACTTCAGGACACATACTCACCTGACTGCACACATTCCAACAGAACTTGAACAAAATTGTGGTGACATTTGATAGTGACCTGACACAACATCAACTTTTCTGAAATTGTCACTGTTTTGGAAAATTATGGATACAGTTGCTGCAATATAACGTGTGCTAAACAAGCACAAAACTCTTGCAGTGAGCATATCTTCACTCAAGCTGAGGGGCTTTCAAACCACTTGTCCTGGTAAGTTTGTGTCCACTGCTGAAATATGTTGGAATCACATGTGACCTGCCCTGTTTACCAATGAAGAAAAACAAAGGAGGGAGTGATCTACGAGTTCAACAGGTAGAACACCCCTCCCCATAATCCCTAAAATGTCAATACTGCAACGCACACCAGCTGTCTGCAGCTGCATGCCGACTGAGCGTGAGGTTACAACATATCAGAAATGCACTGGATCGTTCGCACATTTTGTTCATCAGTTGGGAGTCCAAGTTCATACCAGTGTGTGTCTGCCTGTGTGCTCAAATATCAATTCTTCAGTGCACACCAGGCTGGCAGCAGCTGCAGACTGGAAGAACAGTTCTGGTATGAGACCCACACAATGGCTCTGATGAATTTTCATCTCATGTGTGCCTGCGTTACATTGAAGGATTGATCTTGCTCCGCTGCGTAACACGTGACTCATCTCACACACACTTCAGCTCAAGGACTTGAATCCAAATTTGTGAAACACGTTTGAATCCAACCAAGTTCCCTCTGTCCAGCAAGGTTGGAGACGGAACAAAACACTCACTTCGTGTTGTTAATTTCTGAAGCAAGTTCAATTCACTTTGAATCTGCTGTCACACACAAACACACACACACACAAACAGACACACACACACACACACAAGCAAGTCCACAGATACCCGGGTCACGCATGTGAGATATACATCACGGCAAGGAATTTGTTATTTCTGCGGTGCCGAGGTGTCTTACTTGGTCATCGCAAAGATTTGTTTGTACCCTGTGTAAAATTCAAATCTTAGCG
>JAAUXT010074191.1_pt1 | contig 17350 bp, 26 predicted proteins | sample 7278171 | NCBI WGS metagenome assembly JAAUXT01 (sample SAMN14350112, study PRJNA611818) | marine sediment metagenome | isolation source: surface marine sediment (1.8m) | place: French Polynesia: Moorea | collected 2018-08
ACCAAAATATACCCCTTTTATCCCACTTCTTCACTTAAAATGTCCTACTTTTGTCCTACTTTCTGGGCTAAAAATGTCCTACTTTTGTCCTACTTTTTGCCAAAAATGTCCCACTTTTCCTACTTTTTTGACCTGTCCTACCGCTGGATACCCTGCACACTGCTTCGTGCGTTTTCTTGATGCATCGTAAGCGATGATGCAATTCGCAACGCATTCAGTGTGCAGCTGAAAGACACGAAGGAAGCATGATTGTGTGAGGGACTGGAGAACGACCAAAAAACTTGAGCGCAAACAGGAGGAATGAAGGTTGGGTGAAAAATGTACTGTGTATTACAGGGAAGAAAAACTGCGCACAACGGAAGAAGCTCTGACGTCACAACTTGCCGACGCGACGCGCACCATCCGAGACAAGCTGCCGTTCAACGACACACGTGCGTTCTCTCTTCTCAACGTGGTTTTCTCTTGCTGGTGAATCAGGGGATGTGATGCGCAAAAAGAACGGCACATCGGACTCTAACACGAAAGCCTGATGCGTGGAAGACGCACATGGAAGAACTCCACACAGTCACGTAGCACAGCGTCACATTCTGTGACGTCACGTTTCAAAAACGAGTCACGTTCCACAGGACTTTTGCGTGTTTTGGAGTGTCACGTGACGTCGTCTGCGCACTGCAGGTTCTCGGGAGCTGAACTCGCTCAACATTCCAACGCACGACCGGCAGCACCAGCTCAAGACGCAGGAACTCGTCTCGCAAGCCGGTGAGTAGAGCCGGCAGGGAGGGAGCTGCCGGTGGGGAAGCAGCAGGGGAGAATTCTTCCGGAGGGAGGGGGGAGTGCACGCGGAAGAGAGGAGAGGAGAGGGGAGGGGAGTAAGACCAGATCGTCAGGAGAAGACAGGCAAGGGGAAAAGCTTGAGGTGACTTGATATGAATTTGTTTTTCCCGCACCCCGGTGAAGTGCGTGCGTTTTCAGTTTCCCGCACACATGTCAAAATCGAAGTCAAGATTGGTCCCTTTTTGGTATATTGTTTGCGTTTGAGGATGTAGAGTCTAGTTGGGGGCTGGCTTCCCCTCGAACGCGTCAAGGAAAACACGTGAGCTCCACATCCTCAACACAATGTGGTTTCTGCTCGTCAGGTTCACTTGTGAAGGAGCTGGTGCAGGGTCTGTCCAACTTCCACACGTACTGCGAGCAGCGCTCCTCCACCTACCCCGCCGACCGCGAGAGGGAGACGCTGTCAGTCACCAACAAAAAGGTGCGTGTGTTCTGTGCGCCTGTGTCTGCGCGGGTGGTTTGAATGTGTGTGATTGTGTGCGCGCGTAATTCTCAGTGCGTGCTGTGAGTGTGCACTTTCGTGTGTGTGTGTGTGTGTGTGTGTGTGTGTGTGTGTGTGTGTGCGAGTGTGCGCGCGCAATTCTCAGTGCGTGCTGTGACTGTACACTTGCGCGCGCGCGCGCGTGTGTGTGTGTGTGTGTGTGTAGTGCCATTTCTCGTTCTCTGCAATTTCTTTTTCAGTGGTGTGCAGTGTGTTCGATTTGGCACACTCCTTCACACTGTGTTTGACTGACTGCATTTGCACCCCAAGGCCGTGTTGTGACGCACTGTCTCTGTGTTCAGCTGAAGCGAACGTGTGTGACTGATTTCCCGCGTCTCTGTTGCAGTTTTGTCAGTATTTGCACGAGAACGCCGTGGTGCTGCGTCCCGTCGAGTTGGCGTTCCGCGCGTTCCAGGAGAGTCTGCAGGAAAACGCGCTCACCACGCTGGTGAGTACACACACACGCACACACACACACACGCACACACACACACACACACACACACACACACACACTTGGGAAAACAGGGAACGAGTGAAAGAAAGTGGTCTTTCTCGTCCAGGTTTGCACCTTGCATTTTTGCAGTCTGCTCGTTGCACTGTGTTCCAGGAAACGTCAGTCGGTCTACAGGACTTCGCCTCCAAGCTGAAGAGCTACACCGTCTACGTCGAGAAACTTCTTCCCTACCACTTGCTCAGGTCAGGGGACGCAGTCGCCAAGCTTTGGGCTCTGTTCGATTTGCCTTGTTCCATCAGGGCGCGTAGTATCTGCCCCAACATTGTTTTCGGACCACATCAAACTCTGCCAGCTTGCTTGTGAGAGAGTTAGTGTTCCGAAGTTGGATTTTTTCTAGCAATTGTACGAAAGAGAGAATGACAAGGAATCTGCACAGCGCTCGTTGTGTTTTTAGTTTGGAGGAGGAGTGCGGGCTGTCGCTATGCAACGAGACGCTTGAGGGGAAGAACATGTTGGTTCACGGAGCGTTACAGCGCTTCTGTCTCGCGCTGTCACGTGTTCAGACGCACGTGGGTCTCCTCGCTGCGCAGAGTGAGTTGCGCAGTCGTTGTGAGGCGTAGTGCGATGCAGTGTGAACACAGCCTGTGTTCGATTTCACACAAGACCCCAACACAGGACACACATGCAGATTTGTGCCCTTTTTCTACTTTCTGCAACGCAAAATCTGAATGCGTGTGGTCAAGTTGGCCGGTTTCAAGTGACAAAAGCTCGGTGACGCAGTTGCAAGGAGCCAATCAGTGCCCAAAATCTGCGGTGATTAGCCAATCAGAGCGCGCTTTTCATTTCAGGCGAGGCGAGTTGTGCGCACGCGCGCAGCAGCCAGCCGCACATGTTCGTCTTGTTGTCTCGCGCCGTCTCATCGCTACACGAGGCCACCAAAGGTGAGGCGGTGTTCACAAGTGCAACCTCTGAGAAGCAGTCATTTCATGTTTCCTTGCGTGGACACAGGCCGTTATGGAGTGTGTGACGCACGCGTCCGCAACTTTGGGTTTCACTGTGAGCCTGTCTTACTTGGCACGGACTTCGTGTGTCCCCTTCCATGGCCCCAGCGAAAACAGCGCGGTTGAGTCGGGTCCATTGCGCATTCCTCTGACGCGGCGTCTTTCTCTTGTCCGGTTCCGCAGACTTGTCGAAGCACTTCAACGCGAAGGTGTCGCTCGAGCACCAGCTGCCGACGGCGACGCAGAAGCTCAAGACGACGGACGAGTGCGTCGTGTCGTCGCTCATCGGACTCGTCACGTGCACCAGCAAGGTGGGTCTTCGGGCAAACCACGTGTGCGCGGGACGCGCAGTGGGTGCGTGTGCGCGTGTGATGCGCACACTTGCGTACGTAAAGATGTAGTCGGTCCGGCTGCATGGAGTGATTTTGAAAAGATGTCAATTGATGTGCGTGTGTGGGTTTGGGGTGTGCGTGCGTTGATCGGGTCACAAGTCACCTTATTGCTTGGGAGTTTGCTTTGTCTCGTCCGAAAATATTGAGGACAACAGTCATAATCGGAAGCCTGCTCCTTCCTTGTGTCCTTTGTTTTGTTCATCTGCACTTTAAAATCCTCTCGCTCATCCTTGCTCTCTTTCACATCTTCTGGTTGTAGCTATCGGCGTTCCTCTCGCAGCACCTCGACTTCTTCACGCAGACCGCCGGCTACAAGACGCGCGGCTCGAGCGTCTCCACCGCCGGCGGCGCCACTGACGCGCCGCGCTGCCACCCCGCGGTCGCCGCCTTCCGCCAGAGGGCCGCCGACTACGTCACCAGTCTTGCCAGGGTGCGTTGTGCTTTTAGTCCACGGCCTGTCACACACACATACATACACACACATATACACACACACACACACACACACACACACACACACACACACACACACACACACACACAGGTTGCGCCCTGCATTCGTGACTTGGCACTGTGCAGAAAAGTTGACGAGGTGCGCCGCCCGTGTTGCGTTCATCATGAGATGTGATTTTTTCTCTGGGTGCTTGCGTTCCGTTGAACGCTGCAAGAACAGCATCACAGGCTGGGTGTGACATTGTGTGTGTGAGGCGTTTCTCGAGTCCTGTGCAAATTTTTTGTTGCTGTGCGCTTTCATTTGTACTGGAACGCAACACGCGCCAGGGGGGGGGGCGCACCCAGAGTATTTGCTGCCTTGCAGTGCGCGAACAGCGCTGTTGTCATAGACCTGGTTTCCAGGGTCCACGCTGCGCGGGGGGCGCTGCCGCCTGGTTCTGTGCACGAAGGCGCTCACTTGTGTTTTCAGCCGGTTCCGGACAGCGTCCCGTACAAATTGGCGATTCAGAACCGGAAGACGCTGTTTAGCTCAACGGAGAGCAGGGAGAGCCTCGCGCAGCAGGTGTGTGCGTGCGTGTGTGTGTGTGTGTGTGTGCATGCGTGTGAGCGTGCAAAGCCATGTGTGTGTGCGTGCAGTACCATGTGTGTGCTGTGTGTGGAACGACGGTCGGTTCAAGTGATGATTGCATCATGGGAGCAAAGTCTTGAAGGCAATTTGCAAACTGGTGCAGATTTTGGTGTGTGTGCGCGGAATTTGAAGCCACGTGTTTGTCACGTGTTTCCGGAAGCTGAAGGTTTTGTCACGTGTGTCCGGTTCCAGGTGTCGAGTTTCCAGGCGAAGCTGAGCCGCCTGGAGCAGGAGAAGGAGCATTGGATGTTGGAGTCGCAGCTGCTGCAGATGAAGTACGAGAAGGAGCAGCAGGTGGGTTGGTCAGAGGGTGCAGGAGGGAGTGGGGTGCAGTGGGTGAAGGGTGCAGGGAGCAGTGCGGGCAGGAGTACATGCCTGGAAGGATTCAGGAGCAGATCACAGGGGAAAAATAAAGGGTTTCCAGTGCAGAGGTGTGTGTACTCAACTCTGGATTCTGAAAAGAGGCTGAACCCAGTCTTTGCATCTGATGCTCAGGAAGTCGGACAGCTTCCAATTCGACCTGACCTTGACTTTTGTGTCCGCAGAAAACGAGCGAGTTGGACGCGGCGGTGCGGCGTCTGGACGCGCGCGTCTCGGGGTCAATCGAGGACAACGTGGAGACGGCGGCGGCGGCGGGCAACAAGGTCAACCGGAGCCTGAGCAACGTGTCCGCGCACCCCACAGACACCTCCATGGTGAGCGTGTGTGTGTGTGTGTGTGTGTGTGTGTGATCAACTGCAGCCTGTTTTATCTGTATGCCCTTTGAAACACTTGAACAAGGTAATTTCAGTCCGAGATCCCGTTTGTTCTTCGTTCGTTAACCCCTTCGTTCTCTCCCGTTGTCCGGGATTCTCGATTTGGACGCAGTGGAATCGGCTCAGTCTGTCGAGTAGTACGTCACTCAACCTTTCGTTCAATCTTTTCAGTATCCACTCGTTCTTTCAGCTCTCATTTTCTCCCTCCTTCCCACAGCTGGGGTCTCTGGAGTCGGACTCGGCGGAATCGGACGGAGATACCCGAGAGTCTCTCATCAAGTCGCACTTCGCGCAGCGCATCGCAGAACTGACCAACCGCCTCCAGCACGCCGACAGCACCGCGGTGCACTACAACGCTGAGGTAGCTGCAATATCGCCCATCAACACGTGCGCGTGCGTGGTGTGTGTGCGTGCGTGTGTGCGTGTGCAGGTGGGTGGGTGGGCATGCGTGCATGCTTGCGGGTGGGTGGGCGGGTGTGTGTGCATGTGTGCGTGCGTGCGCGCGTGCGTGCGTACATGCGTGCGTGAGACTGCGGGATGGTGTTTTGCTGGAAAAGTCAGGCAATGGGGTATGCGGCACGTTGCTTGTGCAGTGAGTGACGTGCCCAGCGAAATGCAGTTCGTTTGTTGCTTCTCTGCTGCAGTGTCGCGCACTGCACAAACGACTGGACATCGCGGAGAAACAGAAGGAGAAAGTGCAGAGCGAACTGGAGGAGGCCAACAATGTTGTGGTGCAGCTCAAGGTGAGGCGCGCGAGTGCATTACACACGACACGAAACAACACACACACGCACACACACACACACACACACATGTGTATACTGTACAAACTCACAACACAAGAAAATTGCTCTCTCTCTCTCTCTCTCTCTCTCTCTCACACACACACACACACACACCTGCACACAAACCCCCGGCATTTGAGATGTTCCGGTTTGTGATGGCAGGACGAGCTGCAGACGACGACGCGCAGTTACGAAGGGCAGCTGAGCATGATGAGTGAGCACCTGGCGGGGATGAACGAGAAGCTGACCTCCCAGCGGGAGGAGATCGACGTGCTCAAGTACCAGCTCAACAACAAGGTGAGATAGTCCTGCACCGGGGCAAACACCACGTCTGGCCAGAAACCCAACGGCGGCTGCTGCTGCTGCTGCTGCTGCTGCTGCTGCTGCTGCTGCTTCTGCTGCTGCTGCGGTGTCGCGTCAAGTTGACGCAGGGTGTTGCAGCGGTGACGGGACAACGCAGCGCCCTCTGATTTCTGCAGGGCGCAACTTTTCCTGTGTTTCTCAGGCCGCAAGTGACGCACCGTGTGTGAACCACCACAGCGACGCTGATTCATTCAGACGGATCTTTGTTGAGCACATTGTGGATTTGCAAATTCTCGCGTTTCTGCAGTCTAAAATTGGACGACACAGGCATAGCCATCGCCATCTCGTGTCAAATCTCTTTTCTGTTTGTCACTTTATTTCGTGTGTATTTCCAGGTTTTGAAGAAAGGAAAGCTGAAATGATGAGACGTTGAGACCAGACTCCATTCCGATGTCTCCTCAGCTGAAAGACTTGGTTGTCATGGTGACTTGGTTTCCAAGGCAACACTCTCCACATTCCCGTCTCCATGCAGCGGGATGTCTCTTCCTTGAATAGGACATGTTCTACTAGTCGCTGAGCTTCAAAGCAAATTGTGCATAGAAACTAAGTGGATCAATTTCCACCGGTGATGCACAGGGAGGGTTCCAGAGAGTGTCCGTGGGGTTTGCGGTTGAAAGCGCGAGAGTCAAAGGGCGAGATTCAGCTGCAGAGAGGGGGGCTTAACTCGTTGATCTGGTGAGCAATAACAGATGTGAATAGGGTCTGCTGAAGACTACCTTTGGACCCGCCCGTGGGCTGACGCTGTTTCGTGGCAGGGCGCACTCAGATGTTGGTTCCCAAAGCAACGTTATGATACACGAAGCCCCAAGCACCGGGAGGAGGGGGTGGCGCCTCTCTGGATCTGCACCTCGAGCGGCCTGTATCTGGTCTGAAGCCACAACTTTGCAGTCCACTGTGTCCGCGATTCGTGGACGTCATATCCGTGTGTACGGTTGGCGCCACTGTGAGCTTCAGGCGAGGCGCCGTGTGTTCGCTTGGCGCCGCTTCCGGCGGAGCCCTGGTGTTCTCCAGGGTTCGTCATTCCGATGCGGCGTGGCTGGTGACGAAGCTTTCAAATAGATTCACACTGTGTGCGTCACACGTCGCGTCCCTCTGCAATTTTCTGGATGGGAGCTTGCAAAGTTTTTCCGACACGTGTGTGTCGGGAGGCAACGCCATGTGTGACGCATCTCTCACAAGAAGCTGCTTCTGATACGAAGAGACGGAAGTGAATAATGTGTCCCGCAACATGTGTATTTTAGTGCCAAAGACTTGCAGAATCTATTGAAATTTCCACCGAGCGCTGGAAACTGCGTGTGGGGGACAGCGTGAATCTGAATGAAGGGGATGGGAATGGAGGGTGGGAACAGCGTTGGGGAGAGGAGGGTGGGGATTGGTGTGTGTGTGGGGGGGGGGGGGGTGCAGTGCGGTGGGGGAAGAGCAAGGGTTTGAGGGTAGGGAGGGGTGCCTCGCCAGTCAATGAAAGGCGGGTTCACACAGGAGGCGTCGTTCTTTGTGTCCCTTTTCTGGTCAGTGAGCACTGCACGCGTCACAAGCGACGGTGAGGACGCAACGTTTGGCGCATCCTGCGTGAACCCGGCCGCCAATAGAGAAGAGACGTGTCACTGAAATGCATCGGGGATGCAAAGTTTGGTTATTCAGAAAAAAAGATTCCCGTTTGTATGTCCCTCACGTGCTGTTTTACGGCCATCGTACTGTAGTTTGTTGAAACGTTGGGGAAGAAACGCTCGTGCGCGAACAATATAATATGTGGTAGGCAGAGGCGGGTGCAATTTTACTTGGCTGGTTCAAGTGTGGAGATTGTGTCCGCAAGAATTGTCTGCACAAAATGTCGACGCGAAACTTCGAAATGTTCTTTCACACAACTTTGGTCTGCGGCAGCGGGGTCAGGTCCTTACCATATTATTTACCCGTGTCTCAGACGCAACTTTTTGCCCCAAAATTGAGGATCAAATGTAGGGGTGCATCGAATACACGTGTGTACAAGCTGTTGAGTGGAATTTTGTCTGTAAAAATTGGTCAAAGCCAAATGTCAAGGGGTGAAAACTTCCGTATACGGAAGTTTTTGCAGCAGTGAAATACAGTACACATACCAATGGATTTTCTTGTTGATTTTCATCCGCGTCCAATTGCGTCAACTTTGAGTTGTGTGTGGTGTGTTTGTGTGATACATGTGTCACTGTGTGGTGTGTGTGTGTGTGTGTGTGTGTGTGTGTGCATCTGCAAGTTTGTTTTTACATGTGGGTTGGGCAACCCAGTGCTGACATACCCGACGTCCTACCCTCGAGAGTGGGGGTCATCTCCAAACGTGTCGGAAGAAACGAAGTTGAACCTGTGGTACAAAGAAAGGAAAACAGTTTTGCTGGGGTCAGGTGGAGGTTCTTGTCGCCCGGATCCATTGTGGAGTCTACTGGAATCCGTGACGTATTTGGCTGCACCCTCTGCAGCTGCTGTTATCTCGTGAATCCAGCTGGACGGATATGTTTGGTGACACAGGAATCGGAGTCTCCGTGTCACGCAATGTCCCAAGGGAATGAAGATGGGTTCGCAGTGGATTGAAGTCACGTGTGTGTCTCAACTGTTTGGGGCAGATCCACGGAAATGGAGCAATCAAAGGAAAACAGGCTTTTGCTACTTGGTTGACGCCGCGGGTGCTTTCAGCTTTCGAAGCGCCCAACAAGCGCCCAACAAGTGTCAGTTTGTCTGGGAAGGGAGGAAACGACTCTTGGCTGGATTGTAGACCAGAGGTAACACCTCAGAATCAGCTCTTGAATTTCGTCTGATGGTCTCACCTGCGAGCGTTTGCGAATGCAGATGTGAGGAGACGGTGAAGCTATCAGCTTCAGGCACCTCTGGATCTGCCCCAGGCATATTTGGCACCACCAAGGTTCCCCGGGCTCCCCAGGCTCTACCTCGCGGACTCTCCTTTGCCTCCAGTCATGCCTTCTATCCACGATGCTGCAGCTTCTTTCTTCATCTCACGCGGTGCATTGGAATCCAAGATCAGTGGCGCTCACAGGCACCAACCATGCACCGTGCAAACAAAGACAGGGACACAACTCAAGAGAACGGATTTTGTTGAAACTGGATTGCTCTCATTTACTCGTACTACACAAAGATAACGACATGACAGGAGCTAAAGTTTTTGATGAAGACAGAAACAATCGGAACAATAGCGACTTCAAGCAACATCTGGTGCGATTTGCTCCGTGGCCCGTGCCGTGTGAGGGAACGGGCGCAGTGTGATTCGCACAATTTGACGTGGACCTTTCACACGTAACAGTGATTGATGTGTGCGCTGGCGGCTGAGTAATGAAGTTCCGAAGTCTCATGTGCACTGAGGGTTGAGTATGAATTCAATCAAAAGCAGACTGGTTGCCACGACAATCGTGATTTGCGCCATTTGTGTCAGTTTTGCCAACAACAAAGCAGTGTCTGTTGGGCCGCGTCTCACGACCGAGGAAGACGACTCAAAGTTTCAATCATCGGAAGATGGTGACTCGATTCCGTTGAAACAAACAGGAAGCAACAGCACTGCAGAAATAACACCGTCGCGAGAGGGCGACACGGGTGATTCGAAATTCCCACCAGATGGGGCAAGCGTGCGCCCTCTGGTTGTGGGAAAGATCGAAGCATCCCCACGTGGCCGGGAATTTTATCCAAGGTCGTCTACACCGGACGAAGGCAATGAGGGAATGGAAAGTCTCACACCGGAAGTGTCTTCCGCCAATCACAGCTCGAGGTTCCTGGACTTCCTCCACCGTGACGACGATGAAGACAGAGAACGTGCGAGCTACACGAACAGGTTTGCTCACGATGTGTTGTCGCTTTGCAAAGCGGATATGGGGCTGCAGAATGGGACAACCTGATCAGGCAAGGGAAACCCGCAAAATTTCTGCCTGATTGCATGGTGGGATTTGGTCCAGGACTTGGGCATAGCCTCTCCCTGTCCGTTTGCAAAGGGGGTGGTTTCCTTGAAATCACCTGCGTGTACTGCATGTTTCGACATTTCCCTGGACAAAAGACACTTGGTTACAGGGACTGGAGAGGCGCCTCCCGACGGACATCGCGGGACCGAAACCGGAAGATGAAGAAACCGGAAGTGGTGCTGGAGTTCCAGCTGCAGAACCTGAGCGGACTGGTGCTGCTCAACAAGCTCCCGGAAGACCTGTTCCCCGATCAGGATGGTGAGAGAGAGAGGAATCTTGAGAGACAGAGAGAGAGAGAGAGAGAGAGAGAGAGAGAGGGAGAGATGCCTGTCCAGAGAGATTGGCCTGGGGGATGAGACAGACAAACAGGCAGACAAATCAAAAGAGAGACATTTGTTTGCATACACGTGAACTTCAGGTCGGTCTGACAACGTCAAAAATTATTGGAGTCCCACACGAGGTCGAATAGCCAATGGGCCAGTGCGTCTTCGTGTGTCCGTCTTCGTGTGTGCGTGTGTGTGCTTGCGTGTGTGAGCACACAGAGTTCCTCCGCGTTTTCCTCAGGAGCAGCGGCGTCGGACGCGGCGGCGTCTCGCCCGGAGGACCAGCGTGGCGCTATGTACTTCGCCGTGTCCGTGGTCGGAGTGTACGGACTGTCCATCGGGCTACTCATCGCCTTCACCATCCGCCGCGACTCGGTCGAAGACCACGAGGTCAAGGTCTTCCTGCGCCGCCGCCGACAGCTCTTCCGCAGGTGCGTGATGGTGTGGTGTGCGTGTGTGTATGTGTGCGTGTGAGTCTGTGTATGTGTGAGGGAGCGAGGGCGGTAGGAGGGACAGTTTTTTTGGGTGGGTGAAGTGGTAATTCTTGAGAAAGTCAAGTATTGTCAGATTGCTTGATGAGTCGTTTTCCTGAACGATACACAAGAAATGTTCAGAGTACTCGTAAAGTTCTGTGCTTTTCAAACTTTCAGTTTCAAACATGAAGAAAAGCGGCAAGCAAAGATGGCGGTTTCCCGCGCAATCGCGATGGCGCAGACGGCGTCCCTACTCATGGCCGTCCCTACGCATGCGCAAGTTCCCGCGCACGCGCAGAACAGAGGCACCCAATCGGAGCCACGGGACGGGCTGCGCGGGAACCAATCGGAGCGCGCGGACCCACATTGGGGTGACAGCCAATTACAGATGAGTGAGCTCTACTCTCAGCCAATCAGAGAGCAGCTTGGAAGGGACGAGGACAAGAAGGCGTCCGTGAGCACGTTATGAACTTTGCGCACGCGATGTGAACGATTGGCCTTTTCATGCAAAGCTCTCCTGTGTTCAATTGAAGTACCCAGATACGGATTCATAAGAGTCGAGGCCTTACCCCACACTTCCTGTTCAATAGTGCGTCGTTTCCGGCGGCTGGGGGATTTGGGACCGTGGGCGTTGAGCCCCTTCTAATAAATTCTGGAACCTCACGTCCGGTCAGGGAACAGATCCCCCTGGATCCGCTCGAGTGTCTCACTGAATAGAACAATGTGTGTATTTTTGTTCTGATCCTCACAAGTCGTGAAGTACCTGTTACACGTGTTACACGTGTACTTGAGGAGGAGATCAAATCCACATGTTGCTTGTGAGTTTGGACAGGTGAATAAACAAGTCGCTCGACGAACTGCGCCAACCAAGTCTGTCTGTCTGTCTGTCTGTCTGTCTGTCTGTCTGCTTTTCCAGCTCCAGGTCCAACCCCTCCACCAATTCATGTGCCCAAGGTCTTTCGTTTTCTCGTGTCGAACCTGTCGTATTTGGGATCTGTCCTTCCGGTCTTTTTGGGTTCAGGGTTCCGTGAATTCACGCGAGGTTGTGCGCTTGGGATTTGGTGCGATTGGACCAGAGGCCTGTTTCACACAGGCTGCGTCGTTCGTCGCACTTGGCCACCAAGTCCCGAGTGAGCCACACAGCGAAGCATTGCGTGACGCACGCAGCGTGAACCCGGCGTTACGCCTCTGGGATCGTGTGACCGGATCGCTGAGATTTACGACTGATCGTCGTTGTCATAGAGACGTCGTTATGCTGTTGTATTGATCACACACAAGTAGCTTCTTAACAACGTGCGCTGTGGGCACTGTGCGCAAGAGATACGCTGTAAAAACGATTTCAACGCAGAAACCTGCGTGTCCTTGGTGTTCCGAGGCGGGTTTGTTCTCTTGGAACCCACTGAATGTATGTGTGTTACCATTGTAAAGGCGGGATCATGCATGATTTGAGGGCGTGGGGCAAGTGGTCATTTGTCCGGAATCGGCTTGGGGACCAAGGGTTCAGACTCATTGGGGGCCTAGGTTCAGTGCGTGCAGACTCGAAAAACAAAACTGTTCACCTTGTGTTGAACTGGTTCGGAACATGAATTCTTTCAAAGCAAGGTTTTGGGTTTGTTGTGCTGGATAAGGTACAATTTGGCATGTCGGGGGCACATTATGTTCCACAGTGATTCCAGCAGAACTTCCGCAACACGCAAAGCCCATGCAGCCTTATCTGGAGGAAGAGCCCACACACGCAGAAACCACATCGGAGGAATCGAGAAAGTCAGTCTGCATCACGAACGAGGTGGGATTTGTGTATGGAACTTGTTCTCGTCTTCATTTTATATGAAAACAGAGAAAGGAATTTTGTCGGGAAAACGTGCGTGGCTGGACTTGACGTATGACCAACGTGACAGCAACAGGTGGGTACACGGAGGGGGGCTGCGTCCCTGAATCAATCTGACATGGGTCCGTGCTCCTTGCGCGATCCTGATCTTGGACATGTTTTCTGAAGCTGTGGATCTTCATGTGATCTGTCCAGAAAATGGGGCACCCAGACTTGCATTGGGACGCAGAGCTGCTGATGCCCAATGAAACGATGCCTCAATTGAGGTGCTTCCTGCTAGGAGTCCAAGACCCAGAAATCAAGAGCCCCCTTTGTGCGATCAAATTGAGAATTTTGAAATTCAATGGGGGTTGTCCCTTCAAGTCTGCCACCAGGCCATTTTCACTCAACGACCCCGATTGTTGCGAGTTTAGGCCGCGGTGAGTCGACAGCGAACATGGAGACGGATTTGGAGCGTTACATCCGGGAGTTCGTGTGGGAGAAGGCGCAGGAGCGGGTGCAGCTGCACCTGACGCCCGAGCTGCACCTGCGCCACGTGACGCGCCGCGGAGCGACGCTATTGGCTGCCTTCTGGGCCAATCTGCTGCAGCACTACCGGAACTACCCCACCGACAAGTACAGGTACAGAAAGGTGAGTACCTGCCGCCCCAACGGCCTCTCGTTCCGGTTCCGACTCAGGGAAGCCAGGTCCCGAGGCTGGACACGATGCGAAACCGTCTTTGATTGGCCCCTGGAGTGACCCTTTCTCTGATTGGCTCAGCTGTGTTGCAGGTTGTGGAGAGGCACGGCGCGGGTCGGGAGAGGCTCGTGGTGCGCGTCCCGGAGGAACACGTGACCCTGAGCGTCGTCATGGAGACGGGGACCCTCGTGATCCAGGTACCGCCAGGAGTCAGTCAAGAGGGACCAACCCACCGCAGGGGGGAGGGGCTGGAGAGGAGTCCAACTTTAACATAGCAGAGAGAACACCGATTTTCTGTTGCCACAGGAGCCTATGAACCCTTGATCCCAAACAAATACCCCCACAAACCACAGCACTGGTCAAAATATGGAGTCAGTTTTCTCGACCGAATCCCGAGTCCGCCTGTGATAACTGACACGTCAGCACCTGCGTTCTGCTCCTCCTCTTCTGCAGGGTGAGAGCGTGTTCGCGTGGTTCAAACACCGCTTCACGCACCTGCTCGACAACTACGACCCTGAGTTCCGCCTGCAGCGGCACCGGCAGCAGGAGCGTCCCTCCTCCTCCTCCTGCAGGCTGCAGCTGCAGCGACGCGGCGGCCGCTCCCTGCAGGACCCAGGTTCGAGAAGCCTCCCCCCTGGGCGGGTCCAGGGACACCTCGAACCTTCGGAACTTTTCGCTTGACTCTTCAATTTTGTCCCAAAGCACAGAAAGTGTTCAGGCAGACACATAAATTTGTCAAAGAAGGAATCCAACCCTCTTCGCCCTGAAGCGTGGAACAACCACCCAGGGTTCCAGTGTTCGTCATACTGATCATCTGGGCACAAACGATTTCTTGCAGTTTGCAGTGAACTTTCAAAAATAATTTTGCCTCCATTTGGGGGTGCAGACAATATGGAGAGGCACGCAGGGCCCCAGACCCAAAGGTTTCCCCGAGAAACCTTCTTCGTTTTTTTCTGGCAGGGTTTCTTTTGCCGACCGTATGGAACGGTCCCGCTCCCATTGCGGTTCCTCTGAACCTACCACGCTATCTCAGCGGTAGGTCCAGAGGAACCGCAAGTCCCTAGTACCTCAAAATAAAACAGGTTTGTGGGGTACTGAGGTCGCTGGCGGCGGCTGTGGTTGGTAAAAGAAACACCACCTGTGTTCCAGCTTCTCGGTACTCTGTGCGCGATCGGGAGATAGAGAGAAGGGTGCAGCATCACGCGGATGAATACAGGGCCCTGATGGACAGAGGAGGGGAAGACTACATCCCGGGCCTGGAACACCTCGCTCTGTACGAAGAGGTGAGCTGGTCTTGTCGTGTGAACGGACACGCCTTGAGAAGACCATCATGCGATGTAGCACAGACCCTGTATCGCAGTGAACCAACTGGAATTGTCTGTTGCAATGCTGAGAGTAGCCTCTGAGGGTGCAATCGCTGGTGACTCACCCCCTCAAGTGTGGCACGGCAGGGGTGCAATACCAGGCCTATTAAAGGCGGGAAAATGCGCATGTTCGGGGTCAGTTGCCACCGACTTTGACTTGACTTTGAATTGACGCATTGACACTTGTAACGCTCTTTTGGGGCTGTGAACCGGGGGTGGACTCTCCTGCTTTCTCTTGGAAAGTGCAACCGATGGTTCTGCTTTTGCAGTGAATAACGGGGGCTGTGGGAACAGTTTCATGACTTTGGGCTCCAGGACCCCCCAAGTCGAGCCCTGGAGCCGCCCTCGAAATGTGTTCGCTTTCCACGGCAGGAGTTCTCGTACCTGAGTCCGGAGGAGCTGGATGTGACGCTGCGGGCTATGGAGACGGGAGGGCTACACGACGCGTACACTGTGAGACAACTTTTTCATGCAGTGGTGCCGATCTGGGGTCTGGTGGGGGGGGGGTAGAGCGAACAAGTGATTTTTTTTCAGAAAACAAACCTTGCGCACTTTGTGCTTTGTTTTCAAAGTTGAAGTTCGAGTCGGATACAATCTTCCGTGCTCCAGGATCTGGCCCCTCTCAGGACCTGGTTGGCCCTCCCACTGCTTCAATGCTGGTTCTGCTTTGAGGCTCAAGGAGAGCCCTGCCTGGTGGACCAAGTATTTCTCATGGATAATGGGCCGAACTGCCCTCGTTACGCGGCTGAGGGGGTCCTGTTGCCGTGGGGTTGGGTGGTGGGCCGGCTAGATGGGGTAACGGTAGACTCGAGGTGTGTTCTTTGTTCGCACCAGGACACACACACACACACACACACACACACACACACACACACACACACACACACACACACACATCCCGGGGGGATTTATGCTGATCCAGGGGCCTGTCGTGTGTTTGTGTGCTCGAGCCTTCTGATCACAGCTCTGGATCTGTCTCGGATGCATGAACGTCTCTGTGTTCGCAGTGCGTGTACAAGGCGTGGCGCTCGCTGCTGCGACGATGGTTCGAGACGGACGCGACGCAAATCTACGTCGCGACGCCGCGTCTCGACGCCCAACGTCTTCGCGACGTCGTCGACTGCTTTATTGGCGGGAAACTGCGCGACAATCTGGCGGGAATTTTCCTGCAGCACAGACGCGACGGTGGAAAGACTGTTGGAGAAATGAAGAAAAGCGTTGTGGATTCTCACAAGGACAACACAGGCCTGCAGATTGCCATTGAACATTACATTTACCGAAAAATTTTCCAATTGAAAGAGGGAGAGATTGAAGCGAGGTTCATCGCAGGGGTTTCTGAGGTCACGGGGATGGCGGAAGTGCTTGTCACGTGTGCTGATTTCACCGGAAGTAGTTTTCGCGCCGGAAACGCTGTTTCCGCGCAATTTCTCACGATGGCGGCGGTAACGTTTGAGAGGAACTATTTGGCAGCGATCGAATCCCTCGAGAAGGTCACAATGCTCTGAATAAATGGATAACGCTACGAGGTTTTTCTTCAGTTATCCTGATCGGGGAGCGACACATCGAAACCCCCCCCCCCCCCGAAAAAAAGTCTTTACAAAACCCCGTGCACGTAATTTTGTGCGTTGGTTTGCCACAATCAAGGAAAATGTGTGCACCCGAGGAATAAACTCATTGCTGGATGTTTCGGGGGGGGGGGGCAAATTTATTTTCATGATAGTCAAGGGGAGCGGGATACAGTATTGTAGTGGGTTCCTCCCCTGGTTGTTCCCCTGTACAAATTCCGTTCAAGCCTCCGAGGTTGGATACTCCGACTGAGACATGGTTTGGTGAAGGCGTCGGAGCGATCCGGGACTCATCAGATGTCGTTTCTGCCTTTTGGCTTTTGTTCCAATAAATTGCTTTTTGAAAAATTTGTGTTTTGTTCCGTCGCCCCCCCCCCTTGTCCACTCTAGTCCGCCCGGGCGCATTTGCTTTGCCCTCTGCAATGACTTTCTGCATTTGTCTGCATTCAAGAGCTGTTCGATTTTCTTGAATACAGAATGCTCTGTTCGACTTAAGCTGACGCAGAACAGCGCAGAGAAGCAACAAAATAGTTCCAAGGAACTCGCGTGATTTGAACGTCATAGCCTCATTTGCACAAGCAGGTCACTGTGCCGATAGGCGGGAGCCTATCTCCGAGACACTCCAAAAATGAAGAAAAATAATATCTCAAATACCCTCTAAAACCACATCTCAAAAATTCCCCCAGTCATACCCTCCAACAATCTGTAATCAAAGTTGAAATCGGTCGAGAAACAAAAAAGTTGAAAATGCACTTTTTGCATTTTGAAGATTTTTAAACACAATCAATTTGCAAATGAACACCACCAAAAAAGTTGTAAATACTTTGCCAAACTACCATGAAAAGGAATTTGTGATCTGTTGAAAAAAATTTCCAACTTTTCACAACCCATCAGTCCAGCAAAATCCATTTTTCAGCCCATTTGAGCCATCTTCAGAGGTCATCACACACTACATTGAATGAAAATCACACCCTTGGTTGCGAGCATCATTCAAATTAAATTTTTGATGGTTCACAGGCAAGAAATCTGTTTATAGCATC
>JAAUXT010003045.1_pt1 | contig 17345 bp, 10 predicted proteins | sample 7278171 | NCBI WGS metagenome assembly JAAUXT01 (sample SAMN14350112, study PRJNA611818) | marine sediment metagenome | isolation source: surface marine sediment (1.8m) | place: French Polynesia: Moorea | collected 2018-08
ATGGAAGACAAAGGTTGCCTCTTTGCTATTCCCCAAGGATTGGTAAAAATTTGCACCCGATCCACACAAAACGTTGCCCAATCGGTTACTTAGATTGCATGCCTCGTACATTGTACGTAGCACCATCTTGATTCCTATTTTTCAATTCCAAAGAACGATTGCCAGAACTTGCAGGACTGACCCTGGAACTTGGAGCCTGAGTTCTGGCTTGAGAACTGGCCTTGGATCTGTGGGGCCCTCGTGCCTGTCCGGACCGACCCTGGGACGTACGGGGCCTGAGGTCTGGGGTGGGACTGACGCTGGAACTGTGGAGCCTGAGTCCCAGTTCGGGACTGATCCTGGAACATGTGGAGCTGGATCCCAATGTAGGGTCTGTGAAGCACTGGTCCCAGCGTGAGACTGACCCCTGGAGCGTGTGCAGCTCGGGTTATGGAACCACCTGCACTGTTGCGTGTCTCCGAGGAAATCAACGTCATGCTTTGCGCTGAACGCTGCACGGCCCGACACAGCAGCTGCAGCTGTACCGGTGACGAGGTGTTTGTCCTGCTCAGGCAAGAAGCGACTGCGGCCTCCAGATTCGGTTTTGATCCAAGGGTGGCGCCCTCTCACCCCATTGAGCTTCACCCCGTACTTTTCACGGCATTACGCAGAAAGAGTCCGTCGAACAACTAAGTCTTGGGTCTGCCCTGGGTTTTGTCTGAATCTACCATGTTACTATGTCCGCAAGAATGAGACTCATGGTAAGGCAACACAGTCAGACAACGAGCAGTTGGGGCCCGCCTGATGTATATATCCAGGTTCCAGAATGTTGTTGTGAATTGAGTGGCAGCTTTGTGTGCTTTGTTGAAGGATTTTGCTCAGGCCATTTTTCGTTTGCCTCGGTCTTTGTACAAGTCTTCACAGTTCAACATGCAACAAAGGAAGGGTTCCCTGTCAGTCAAAAACCAGTTGAATAAAGAAGTGACTTTTGAAATTTTTCAGAATCGTGGCTGGCTGCCTCAGAATCGCTGACCAACACGTGGCATCCCAAGGGCGCAGGGCAGGGCAACACTGACTTGCGTGTTCTTGTTCGTTCTGGTTCCAGTTCTGTGCAACACTGACACTATGTTTTGTTTTGTGTCTGCAGGTTCAGAGCAGCGTGGAGCCCAGCATGCTTCTGTGAGAAACTGAGGAACTGAGCGGGAGACACAAGGAGCAACTCAGCAGCGATGGGCCGGACAAGGTCAGTGTCGTTTTCCAACGATCAACCAAGAACACAGACCAGCATGATGACTTGGATGCACCGCCCGGATCGGAGGAATCGAGGCTTGCTTCGTTTTGTTTTTCCTGTCTGTGTGGCGCTACGATAACGTTATCTGTGTGACGGGGCGTTTGAATAGAAGACAACTCGCTCGTGTTGGGCTCACCGAACCGGAACGTACTCCAACGAGCACTGCAGAAGCGCAAACACTGGTCCATTGTGTGCGAGGAAGCGCGAATGGATTGGTGGTTCCCCTCCACACGTGTCTTTTCTACCAACCCACTGGAAACAAAGTATTGGATCGATGTGCTTCTGCTGTGCTAAACACACATTCCACACGTGTGGTACGGAAGTGCAGGTTACCGCTGTGAAAAGGAATATTCTGCAGATACACCACAAGGATTCTTTTCACAGACACACCGCACGTGGTAAGTCCGCAAATGAAAAACGAATGCAAATGTAAGAGCACGTGTGGGACCGTGCTGCCACCCGGAGCCGGCCCCTGGGGACTCGGCAGCACCTCGCGGACGAGGTTGATGGACTCCTGGGCTTCCTCCGCACCACGGACGGATCCAGCGATCGGGGGGGGGGCAATGGGGATCCACCCTGATCCCAACCCAAATCTACAGCACCCTCTATTTCACGTGAAAATCGCTCCCGCCCAGGGGCCGCCCCGGACCAGATCCTGGAGGCGCTTCTGCGCGCTCCGTGTGTCCGCTGCTCGAGACTGTTTCGACCCGTGTGAGACTGTGAAAGGTCGGGTCCCTCGACAGCAACAAACACCACGTTTGCTTTGTTCATGGAAACCAAGAGAACGCACTTTGTTTTCGCCTGCCTGTTGTGATGAAATACTTTTGTATTCTTCGGAACACTCATCGTTCGACAGCCGAGCAACTTGAGGGTCCAAATGCGAAATGATTAGATCCGAAACTGAGGCCAGTGGCACGAAAGTTGCAAGCACAGTGAGCGCAACCAAGCAAAGAAACACCGGAACAATGGCGGTGGGGATCATTGGGAAAAGCAGTGCAGGACCCATGCTTCTCTGCATCTCTTAGACTGCGGACAGGTGAAGGGGGTGTTTGCACAGCAACCAACACGTGCAGAACTTGGAAGTCTGTTCTCGGTCTGGGCACGGCTGCTGTCTCTTTCTGGTTACATTCTGCAGGCCTTGCCCCAAACATCAGGCTCATGCCCTGCAGTTGTGGAGCCCGAAGGACTCCCAAGCTTACATACACCACACAAGCAGACTTCTGCTCGCCGGCACTACGAGTCCTCACTGTGATGGAGAAGGAACTTTACGCTGGAGAGGGAACATTTGTGAGCTTACGCTCGTGAAGACTAAGTAAACCAAAGCTGTAGAAGCTAATGAACAAGTCCCAAATGAGTCGTGCGCCGCAGCAAGGACCTTCCGGATCCCCAAGTCCAGAGCTCCAAGGGGAATAACGCGGAGACCACAACATCTGTGTCCAGTGGTGGATCCAGCACTGTGGTCGGGGACGACACAGCCTGTGAGTGGCGCCCAGAACAAGAGCGTGAGGCGCAACATCAACAGGGTGAATTTACAGCAACCCGCGGCAGAGGCTGGTGTCATTCTCCACAGCTGTTCTTGCTTTTTGGGCTGATGAGAACGGCTTTCTGTAGAAACGTTGCAAAACAAGTGGTGCGGTGCACAGACCCACGGGATTGATCCATCCCACGCACAGCGCTGCTCTGGTGCGTGTGACGCGTCAAGACTTGAATTATGCCAGCATAATTAGATATCCTTTGTAAAAAGATTATTTCCCGATTATTTCTTCTGAGACAATTTCGTGCAGCGATAATTGAAAATGTCTCCTTGAAGGTAACTCAATGCGAAGCATCAATCAGGCAGCATCAGCGCGGCGGAATGGCACAAAGCATCAGACGCTACAGCTGTACCGGATCCAGGAGTGCGCGTCGGGGCAAACATTGCACACCTCCCGCCATCTCGAGAAAAGAAAGGCAAAACAAATTGTGGTGTTTTGCATCGCCTACAAATCAAGAGAACACGAATTCGGTGTGGGGCGGTGCAGTTGGGGCAGGTCCCACACCTGCTGACCCTGCTGCAGGAAGCAAAACTGGAGGAGAAAACCAGAGGCCCACTGTGTGCAGCAAGTGTTCAAGTCCAGGACGCCGTCCTGGAGTGCGTCGCAGGTGAGGTTGAGGGCGGAGGTTCCCAGTGAGGGTTGATCCTGGAGGACCTGGAGCTGCTCCGGTCTGGACTCTACTTGGGCTTTGCTGGAACCCAAACAACAGTCGAACTGCAGTCAGCAGGAGCAAATCCAGGATTTGGTCAGATGGGAAACACAAAATGTTCCGCGTCTGGCTCTGCTCAGACTCGACCAGCAATTGAACTGTAGTCCGACCTATAGAAATACTCAAGACGTGTTTTCTGGCCGCACTTGAGGGCAGAAGACGGAGCGCAAAGCGATTTAATTCGATATGGACTCGTTGGATGGGAAACAGAAGGGCCTGAGAGACAGCGTCAAGACGGGTCTGACGTGTGATTGGATCAGACGGAGGCGCGGCGGCCTGTGAGCTCGTGAACTCGCTCTGCGGAAGATGGTTCCCAGGGGCGGAGCTCGGGACCCCAAGGGGTCTGACCATCATGACCCCCGCAGCCCCCCAGTTTTTACATTTTGGACGCCAAATGTTTCGTTGTTTCTTCGCCAAATATGGAAGTGATTGGGCCTCCAATGACCAGATCTCGGATCCGCTCCTTGACTCTTGTCCTTGAGACTGGTCTGGGAACAACTGTGTTTGGATCACAGCAGCAGAACTGTGCCAGACTGCAGTGGAAGAAAGCCAAATGCAGCAAAACTGCTTGGTTGGGTGGGGCGTGTGGACGCCTGTTTGAGACAGAAGACGACTGAAGTTTCATGTTGCACATTGACAGTGTGCTTTGGTGGATTGAAAAGAGAAGGTGAAAACGTCGTGCTGCAAATCAGAAATGACTCGGAAAAGGTCGTTGTTTGCTGCTGAGAGTCTCGTGATGCACACCCCCGGAGATGCTCTCCATGCACTCAAGGTCTACAAATGATGCAAGTGTTTCCAGAGTGAACTGTTGGACTGGTTGCTGACCGCATTGGGCATGAGGACGAGATCTGGGACAGACACAGGGACCCAGGTTCCCTCCCTTCACCCCACTCTTGCGACCGCCCTGATGTTTGTCATCCGTCAGGATTTGTGGTCTTTTCGACAGTGAGTGCCTCGCCATGGACTGTTGCTGTTGAGTTTGACGCTTGGATGTTTGGACAAACTAAACCCCTCGCCCCCACCCCAGGCCACAGGTCACGTGCGGAGCAGCACGTGGCGTCGGCTCAAACTCTCGTCCTCTTTGGAACTCGTCAGGAAACCGCCGCGGACGCACTCAGGAATGAAACCAATGTAACCCAACTCCACGCGAGTGTGCGAACTCTGTCAACCCAATCTTCTCCGCTGAACCCAAGTGCATCGTCTTTTGAAACACAGGTGAAGAAAAGCAGGGAAGGATTCTGAAGAGGGGCCCACCTCGTACCCCTCTTGATTTCATATTGCAGGCAAAGTATTGTTTTCCTTTTCACAAGATTGATTTTCAAAGATGGATTGGGCCTCCAATGGAGTCGCGATCCATTTGAATCCAAGGATGTCGGCCTCCTGACCAAATCTTGGATCCGTCACTGAATATGGTACGCACGGCAGGTGGACGACTCTGGCAGTTGCACCGGAACTGCGAACCTCTGAACGGTGCTGAATTTCCAGCGCAGGGACCCGACCGAGGTCCGGGGGAGTCGGTGCACGCAAAAGAAATGTGATACGAGGGGTGAACCAAAGAAAAACTGAGCATTGACGCGCTGATGGCAAAACGCCACTGGATGCCAAGAACACCAATCAACAAACTGAATTACAGCAAAGGCATGAAACATCGGCAGGGAATACACAAACTTTTGGGAGAGTTGACAGGTGTGAGGGAATATGGTTGCATGGATGCAGGCGAAACATCAGCTGCCCAAATCTGCAAACATTGCAACAGGGCACTGCAAGGGCTTTGAGGTGAGCAACCTGTGTCTGCCGGACGTGCAAGTCTTCGTCAGTTTCACAACCACGGTGCTCAAAACGTGCACCTCCAGCAGGCACAGGTGCTTTGTTTTGTGTGTCTTTCCAACTTCGAGTCAAAACTAGTCATTCCTGTTCGGATCTGGTTGGTTTTGTTCTTGTGCGAAGAAGAGATTGCCTGCTCCCTCCACTCCGGGAAGCTACATTCGAAAAATAACCCTGATTGTCTTCAGCAGGTCCAGGCGGCCCAAGTCAAGCCTCCTCTGACAAAAACAAAACCCTCTTCTTGAGTCTCCAAAGGTTGGATGCCGGCAGAGATCACGGGTCCCTGCACCTGGATTCACAAGAGAAGCGCCCTGGTTGTGCCCAGACAAAGCCCCACCGCTTCGGGGTTGGGTCCGCTTGAGTTTTGGTCTCGGCAACAAAACCGGCGTCATACGAGCGCCGCATCATTCGCTGCTCTTTACAACTGGAGTCGATGGAAGCATGTGCCACTTTTGACAGCATTGACTTCGTGTTTGAAATGCTTCGCTCAGGGGAATCCAACCCGTGTGATCACTGATGGAGTTTTGCCTCAACAGAAGCGGCACATCGAGCGCACGTTCCACCGCACCGCGATTTCATGACATGCCATCTGCCACACGAGCGGATCAAGGATCCGAGTCAGTGGGGACCTCAATGTCGATCGACTTCATGTCGGCCAAGTTCCAAACATCAGAGGCTCTGCGGGCTCAGTCACGTTTTGGGGTTGAGGACCGAGACTTCAAACTGGCGATTTGTTGCAAAGTCAGGGTCAAGGGACCATGGTCCCCCAGTTACCTGTGTCACCAACAGCACTGCTTCATGCGCGTTCGCAGAGCATCCGAGCTCAAAGACATCCACACTGAGTCAGACCTGACGCAGACATTCAGACTGTAGCATGTGCGCCGCCGTTCGTCTTCCCGGAAATGCTTTGATTTTCCCACTGAGTATCGCTTCTGTCGTCTCGTTGCAGGGAGTGAGGAAGTCGATGCTCGGATATGAAGATGGCACCGCAGCCGCTGTGCATCATCACGCGTCCGTGGACTCATAGAACCAGCACCACACAAGGTGAGTCTGTCCTCCTGTCGTCATTATTCTTCATTGTTCTTACACGCTGTGCAGTGATGTCCAGTTTTTTTGGGTTGCATTTGTGCTTGTATTCGTACGACGGACGCCTGTGTCTGCGTTGCTTGTCGACGTTGGAGCTGCACCCGAATCTTTTTTCTGTTCACCTGACGCTCATCTGTCGGCATCTTTGTGGTTCTGTTGCCGCTGGAACAAAGGAATGACCGAGATGGACTGGAGGTTTCGGATACACCTGGTTTGGTGAGATGGAGCCTTTACGTTGCCAAGAAAGACTGCTCAGAGCACATGAAACGAAACACGACCCAGCTGTACTCCATTTGCGTGTGTTGTTTCATCAAGTCTATGTCTCTGTGCCAGGTGGGTTCGGAAAAGAAAGGGTCAAGTGGATTGTCCACAACTCACAGCATATTCCAACGCGAGTTGATGCAAAGATGCATCATCGTTTGAGGAGACTGACAAAAAGAACCATCAAAAGGGCAAACAAACTCTGAAGGTGATGACGCAAGACTGGCCATTTCGCGAGGAGTTGAATTTGTAGAAAGGACACCAACCTCGTTCAGATCACCCCCTGTCGTTCTGGATTTTGTACGAGCCTTGTGAACGCGTTTCTGCATTTCTGCAGCTTTATCCGTGCAGGGAAGATTTTGGACAACTTCTGGTGACACCATTTTATACATTTCACGGCAAGGGAAACACACTTGTCTGAGCAACAACAGTCACAATTTGATCGCGTACATGCAAAAGGACTGAGAAACTCGAGTTGCTTCAACACTTTGTGAACGCACCTCGTGTTCCTCTGTGCGCCGCAGCGCGTCTCTGCCTCGCATCGATCCGCTGCTCATTTGGAGAGATCATTCGGATTGCGACGCCTTTGATTCGGGAAGAGCGGCATTCGCGCTCTCTCCGCGTCGTCGTCGCGCTCTTTTGATCCAGGATTCATGGTGTTGGGTTTCTGTGCGTCGGGCACCTGTCAGTCTCCCGGTCTCCCGCGCGCGGAGAGTCGCTCTGTCAGCCTCGTGGTTCGTGCTGCGGCGGCGCTGCTGTCAGTGTCTGCAGAATCCAGCGACTGTGATGGATCCAGGGCCCCCGTCCGGTCCGCCCCTGGCTCTTGAGAAATGAGAAATGAATCATTTGCCAAACATTTTGCTCTGCAGGCACGCCTTTTCCCACTAAATTTTTGTTGTCCTTTTCGCAATTGGAAATGGACCCCTTCTCTCTGAGTCTCGAAGAGTTTGGCCCCAATCAGGACCCGGCCACTCCTTCTGCTGCAGCCCCGGATCCGCTGTGGTTGGATGCGACGTGACGTGATGCGATGTGACGTGGATTATCGCGTCAACTTCCAAAAACCATACAAAGTGACTGCTGTTTCGATATTGAAATGTCAAAGGTTCATGTGTGGAGCGCTGAGACGCTCGCGAGCGGTGAGCGTTGGGCTGACTGACTCCTGTTTTGTTTGGTCTTCAACTGAGGCGGGGACAGTGTGTTGTCAATCTTGTCGGTCATCGGTGTCCAGGAGCACTGGGGTCCATCCTGAACCTCTGCGAAAATAAATCCCCCCATCAGTCCCACTTTATTCTGGGTGGAAATGATCTTCTGTTTCACTTGTCTCCCACGACCAAACCCCAGTTACCCGGCCCTGGTCATTCCCTGTTCAGTGCAGCATCTCTTGACACAAGTTGAACTGAACCCGAGGCCTGTGCTACCTCGGTGGTGTTTGGCGTAGCGTACGGCACGGCGTTGTATTTTCGATGCTGGTCCGGAGCCAACCCCTATGTATAGACACGGAGGAATGCAAAGCAACCTGATAACTGCTGTGTGCACTGGCAATCTGAACTATCAATGGACTCGATCATCCCCCTTTGTTTGTTCGCACTGTTTGATTCACACCAGATGCGTTGTGCGATGTGTCCCTGTCCGAGGCAATGGGCGCTGCGTCACAGGACAAAGTCTCGATCGGACGCTGAATCCACCCATGGAGACCCCAGTCTTCAACTTTCTCCCCAAACAAAGAAGATTTCCAACTTGATTGTTGACTGTCTAATATCCGACACAAGAGCGAGAGGCGCCATTGGAACAACACGGTGGCTTCAGTCGTGGACTGATCCCGTTGTGCATGGCACGGTCCATCCCGATCATTTCGAACCCAGACACTTTACATTCCCCGTTGCTCTACAGGCTTCACCATTTCTCTTTTTTCTGCCTGCATCCCACAGGAAAACCTTTGAAATTCAGATTTGTTGGTTCATCTTGACAAGGCCAATGTTTCAACACTTGGAATTGTGCACACACACGTCCTCGTCATGCACCCTTTGATGATGCGCAAGTGTCCAGAATCCAGAGCAATAGCTCTTCCGGAGTGAGACGGCTATTCAGCAACGGGCGGCAGGTCTCATCAAGGCAGGGGGAGGGTCGGAGGAACGCTCCACACAGTTAGAGCCCCATCCGGAGAGCGGGCAATTGCTGCTTGAAACCAAAGCGAGGAAGTGGGGATTGAGGGAATTGGGGTGCCTCAGGGTTCCTGGGTTCGGGGTGCCCTCTACGTCCGCCCCTGGCTCCTCCACACAGGATTCGTGTCCCCATCGAGCGGTCCAGGCTTTGAAGCTCGAACACAATGGCATCTGAGGAGCATCTCCTGGGCACAACAGCCTCGGAGTCGTCAAATACAACATTCGCTCAACAAAGAGAGAGTCTGGGTGTTCTGCAGTGATATCGCATGCAGAACTTTGTGTTCTCTTCTTGTTAAGCCACAGGACCGGTGGAAAAATTGCATGCACTTCAGGCAAAGTCCCTACGAACAGGAGAAATGTCTCTTCAGCGGATCCAGCACCCCGTGGGGGAGGGAACCAAGCCCGAACTGGGGTCCAGCCCATCGGGTGGGAACCCTTGGTGTTGCGCCTGAGGCATGACAGCTGGAGACACGCAACGAACGCGGCGGAACGAGAACACGCTGCTTGTAACAGGACCTGAGAACCAAGGACACTCAGTGAAGACGCGCTTGACATTTTCCATGGAGACACCCATTTAGAGGGATTGGGTTTCTGCAGTGAACTTGATCCAAAATGGCGATGAAAGCATCTTACGCTGTCTGGCCGCATGTATTTTTCAGTGCCGGGATGTCTGGTCAAACAGGTACCTTAAAACTCCGCGTATAAGTCGCACCTGCGTATAAGTCGCACCCCATGTTCGACCCCCAAAATCAGGTACAAAATTTTTCCCACATATTTTTCTACATACATATTTACAATACATTTTTCTCAAAAACAATATATTTATTCTTTATCAATGATTTATCAGACCAAAAAGTAAGCAACTTACAAGTTTCAGAACTATTTGACCCTTGAAAATTATTCTGGCCCCCTCATTTTCTACCTCTGAGGGTCAGATATTGGTCGAGACTAGAAAAGGCAATTCCCCTTGTATAAGTCACACCCCTACTTTTCATATCAGAAACTGGTACAAAAAGGTGCGACTTATACGCGGGGTTTTACGGTAAATCTAGCGAATCCTGTTTATTTCCGGATTTTGCTCTCAAAACCGGGTTCAGAATAATTGACACAAATCCTATTGCGCCTCAGTTGCGACGTTCTCCAGCGGCGGGGCGTGTGAGAAGTCACTGATCGGGATTTCCTGCTCCGGGAGCGGATCCACGATTCGGCCGAGCGTTACCCAAGCGAGACCCAGCCCTCCCGGGGCATCCAGTGGAGCCTGGCCCGACCTTCAGCTGGATCCAACCAACTGTCAGACACCTGACGCCTCGTGGGGACCGAGCTCCAGTGAGAACAGATACCCAGTGGGATCTGACTTCAGCAAGACCCGCGGGAGCCGAACTCACCCCCATCAGGACTCAACATCGACCGGGATTCAACAGAATCCGACCGACCCTCAGGCGGGGCCCGATCCAGCTGAAACACGAGATACAAATTGAGAAAGAGAAAAAGTGCTCAAACGCTTGGAAATGTGTGCGTTTTCTTCACACCTTATGTGCTCCCGGTGCAGGAGGAATATCACAAGCGTTAGCCACAAGCACGAGTTCGTTTGCTGCCTTGCAACAATGACACGAAAATGTCACCCTCATCAAATGGCCGCCACGCCGACGGCACCTCGTGTTGTTGCACTGGGCACACGGCTGTGCTGCGACTTTCCGAACTTCACGACACCGTGTGACCAGCTCAGACTTGTTGCTCTCGGTTCCTCAGCGCAGAGAACCAGGAATAGTTCCGCGTGACGTCAATGCAGCCAAATGCATCACCTGGGTTTTCGAACTTTTTGACATCCCTTTGTTTCGGCCAAAAATAGTCACAAAATGAATCAATTGCTCCTGGTTCTGCGATGCGTCTAGCGGATCCAGGGACCCTGAGGCCTGGTCCCTTTTGGTCTCCAACCTATCCTTGGGGTACTGCTGGTCTGGTTCCTACAATCTCTGCTGGATCCAGGAGTCCGGCGGAAAGAAAGGACAAGACATGCGATTTCCAGGCATGGGGTCTGGTCATGTTGGGTTAGGAGCCTTCTTGAGTGATTGGCCGTTTCAAGTGGGACCTGAAATTGCCGTCTTCTGGCCATTTCCTTTCTCTGGGCCCTACTCCCTGGCCAAATCCTCCTGATGCCCGCCGCTTTTTGTGTCCATGCCTCAAGCTTTGATGATCAAAACAAGTGTTCAAGTGTTGTGGTGGTGGCGGTCCCCACTCCCTGGAGCCCTTTGGCACCACAGACGTGCCAATTAAGGCTCCAGTAACGAGTAACGAGTGTTATGGGACTCCGCAAACTCAGACCTGGAGTCCAATTCAGATTCTCTGGGTCACCCGGGTTCTCTGATTGTTCCCTTGGTGTCTCAAATGGGAGTATTTTTCAGTTCTGTTGGTTTCAAAAACAGGAAGCTCTTCGTGCTGAGGTGGGCTGTGAAAAGAAAAACACACGTTGGGTTTCTCTTGGTTCACGCAGGGCATGTGAAGTCAGAATACATCTTGGCATGAAATGCTTCTTGGCGTGATACAAAGCCTTTTGACTTGTGCAGAACAGGAGACAGTGTGAGGTGTGGCGACGATGCGCCCAGTGACTCAACTACGAGGACGAATCCAACGTGACCGAATGACGATGCGGTCCCTATTCTCTTGTCGAGGACGCAGCGCACGACGACCCCAGCGTGACTTGTGAAGACGGTCAGAAGGGCATCAGGTCCATCCTGGGGAACCTCAGTGCGAGCAGAAAGACGACGGAAAGAGGAAAGACGTGGCCTCCTGATCTCCGGACCGGGTCGGATGCACCACATCCGCCTCTGCAGCTCCTGAGAAAGCGGAGAAGATGCAGCCGAGACGTCGCCAGCGGACCCAGGGTCGGGATCAGAAGGAGGGCAAGCGTTTGATGGGTCTCGTTCTGACCAAATGCGCCTCGGCGAAAAAGTGTGGTGCAAAATGGGTCGGGGACCCCAAGACCTCTCACTGGGTCCACCAGAGTGAGCGCGCTTTTGAACAAGACTCGCTGTCAGGCCGAATCACAGTCAAGCCGCCTCTCGGGCCAGACACCACAGACTCGCTCCTTCTCTCCTTTCAAACCGAATCGACTCAGTGCTCTCCACTCTTCCCTTGTGCCAAGCAAACAGCTGAGCACATAACGAGGTTTGCTGCGCTTTGACCAGGCACCAGACCAATATCAGCAAGGACTTTTTCTTGGGAGAAACACCACACAGCGATGTGCTTTCTATCGACCGTACAAAATTTGTAACAAGCACGTGTCTTCACTTCACATTGAGCGCCTTTGTTTGAGCAGCGACGGTGGAGCAGGTGCAGGTCGCGTCACAGATCATCTGGATTTGGTTTCACATTTTGATGCAAGACCAGAAAGAATGTGACCTGCCTCCCTACGTCGTGATGGCGTGAGGAGAATTGGTGTCAGGTGGAAGCTCTTGTGGAAGCTCTGGAGGAGCTGGAATTCGGTTGAGAGGAACCCAGTCCAAACCAAGGTCGGGAACCCATCACTGACCAGGGCCCAATCCTGGGAGTGACCCATTTCCAGGCCTCACCCTGCATCAGGGAGGACCCAGTCTTCACTTGGGTCCAACCGTTGTGATCCCAGGCCTGGTGGGCAACGTTGACAAATTTGCGGCCAAAAGAAAAGCATGTGTTACACATCTGCTGCAAAAGCTCGGGTGCAAATGAATTTTCCTCGGGTCAGGGGGCGGAAGTATCGACCCCTGGATCAGCCGAAGACATTGGAGACAAGTCTCAGTTTGGAGAGTAATTGCCTCCCTCGGAGGGTGGACGTGTTGACTGACAGTCGCTGCTGCCCGTGCAAAGCTGATGGCCGTTCACGAGTACAGGCAGACGTGGAGAGGGGCGTGAAGTCATCACTCAATAGGACCAGGAGTTGGCCGAGGGAAACAAAATTGTCGGGGGTGCGGAGGACGAAATCATTACTTCGGAGCTCAGGGGGATAAGGACCCTCTTTGTCCGCCCTTGATGCTTTGTTTTGTTACACCTCACACGCACATCAAATGCACGTCGTTCCAGGGTTTGAGAGGACCCGATCTAGATCTTATGGCTGTGCAATTGCGGCATTATTCAAGCCGGGAGACAAGTTTACTTTTTCAAAGCTCCTTTGTTTCGAAATTCACAGCACCGAAGAATACAAGGACAGGGTTGCAGGAAGGCCGCGCTCACCCCTTGACAAAACTTTTCCCCATTTGCGGTCATGTTAAACGAAACACCATGAAAGGGAATTTCTGCAAAAAGCGACTGCCTGCCCCGTGGGTGAGGATCACACGTCAGAATCATCGAGCCTCGAAATCACACTCATTCATCCGTGCTGCCTGTAAAAAGGGCCTGTTATGTAAAAAAATTGATCCATCTCATGCGGGGGAGGAGAGGCCCACTCAGCACTCGCAGTTCCCAGCTGAGCGTTTTCATTGGATTCCTCTCGGAGTGGATGAGGCGTCTGATGGAGACTGGAGTGATCGTGCTCTGTGATGAGATGCTCCCCGTGAATCTGACCTGATGGAGGCTGGAGTGATCGTGTTCTGTGATGAGATGCCCCCTATATGGCTCTGATCTGGAGCAGGCTGGAGTGATTGCGTCTTCAATTCCAAAATCGCTTTGATTTTGTGTCGTGACGTCACAAGAAAACCAGAAATTGCACTTTCCTATTCATGAAATGCCTCAAAAGTTTGTACAGGGAAACAAACCTGAAATATTTTCTCTGTTCTTCTGTTTTCAGAAAGAACATAAGGAGGAAGAACATCACAAGACGTTTGGATGTATACCATGGCAAACAAGCTCTCTTACAGAGACATCGGCCATCCCACGTACCAAGACTCGATCAAATCGCACAACCAAGCCACGCTCAGACTGGTGAAGACAGGTGAGTAGAATCCGTACAGCTGGGCTGGACACTTCTGTTCTTTGTGTCCACACACTTGCACACGTACGCACACGCACACGCACAATTTTTTCCCTGCATTTTCTTTGAACTCTTGTTTCCGATGAGCCTTGTCAGGGTCAAGTGTTTTCCTGAGCCTGGTGAAAGCCACGTGCTTCCTGTGGACTTTGTTTCCGATGGGCCTGGAGCGGAGCGTGTGTTTCCTGTGAACACTGCGAGGGACACGTGTTTCCTCTGGGTTAGAGACCCACGTGGACGTGGTTCCGGTGGTGAGGATGATGGGTGTTTTTGCCCCCATCAGCGGCCCCCAGAGGAGGCGGAGGCAGGCGCTGCGTCGCCCGTTCCTCTGAAGCGAGGCGGCTGTGAGAGACCGAGCCCCGGGGCGCAGGAACACGACCCTCGACACTAGGGGGTGTGCACTCTGACCAGGGAGGAGCCGAACCCAGATGGGAAGCAAAGTCAACAAGGAAAATGAAAACACGCCGCAAAAATAAATATCTGCCTCAGGACACTGGCTTCACCCTGGTTGTGCCACCTGCCGCGTTGGTTCTTGTGTCCAAAGCGCCTTTGCGTCACTCGAAACGACGCGTAACCTGGCGACTCGCACAATAATCTCTGTCTGACGCACCCTGTGTGAACGAGGCCTGAGCTCCAAGTCTCTTTGGGTGACAGCACTAACAGTAACACAGTGAGTGAGAGCGCGCTGTGAATGGAGCAGATGTCTCCCGACTATGAGGATCGACCCAGGGTTGAGCAAACAAATCATCATCGTCTTCAGTGGCGGCTGCCACTTCATTCCGGGTCCCGACTGCTTCACAACCAAAGAGGGCGATAGATTGAGCAGTGGTGAACTTCGTCCGTACCACATGCCTCCAAAACCTGCAACAAACGTACGGAATTACTCAAACGCGGACTGCGAGGCAAAATGTCCCTCACGTCAGAGCCACGAATTTGAGCGTTTTCACGTGGTTCAGCAGAGAATGACTTGCCGAAGCACATGGCTGACAGGCGCAAGACGTGCTGAAAGTACCGTGTGTTGCAGACTCCCAGCTGGGGTCCCAACCGCTCCACGCTGTATTCGAAAATCGCAGGTTTCCGTGACAAAAGACAGCAAACTACGGAGTCAACATCCTCTCCACATCAAAGAGCTGCGATCAATGGAGGGAGGCTGGCTTCGATCCAGTTCGAGTCTCGGCCAAACCAACTGCGCCTTCAGAGAAGAGGAATCCCCACTGACTCAGCTTTTCTCAATTCCAAACCGTAGTTTCAAATTTCAACCTTCACAGCTTTGACATTTAGCATTGAGCGACATATGCGTCAGTGTTTTGTACCGTTGGTGCGAGAGGGTTTGTTTGATGACCAGACCGCAGCGCGCCCGTCAGCGTTCCTGATGAACTCATGTGACTCTGTCCCCCACGAACGCCACAACGAGGCTCGGGTGTCAGAACGAGTCGGAGAGGACTCTGCGGCCACTCCCCGCCTCATCACAAGAGAAAGCTTCCCCACATCCGCTGCAGGGGAGAGACACTTCAGCGCGCTATGCTCACTCCCCGCAGTGCTTGGCCTTTGAAAAGAAAGGACAAGCCAGCAGGAAGGCTTTTACGGGTTGCAAAAGGTTGAGGTTCAGCGGCCGCGCGCGAACAAACACGTCGCTGCATGCGATATATGTGGTTCAGGTCCATAGAATGCCACCGAGAAAAACTCTTCACTTGAAGCATTGAGAGGAGCCGTGCCTCTTCCCCCCTCAAATAGATTATTCCGATTTCAACTGTTAAATTTTTTGAAGTCAATGTTAAGCAACTTCCCCCCCCACACACACACACACATACACACACAATTTGCAACAGGCGTCTGCGAGTTGGACCGCCACCGAGACCGAGGACAGCCTCCCCTTCCGCGCCGGGCCTGGATCTGCTGGAGCAGTGTTTCAGGCGCCGAGCAGAGCGTGCGACAGATACCCGAGATTTTAATGGATATTGAAAGAAGCGCGGTGCGGTGCACTGCTGGGTAAAAACAACTTCAATGGGCGCACGGAAAGAGATGCAGAACAGTGGAAGAGACTCGAAGCCGCTCTGCTGTTGACGTGTCATACGAGGCAACTTTCACAAGTTTTGATTCCGGTTCTTTTTTGCAGCGATCAAATCTTCTGAAAAAAGGCAACAAGTCAACATTGAAGAAAGGCTCATATTCACCTGCATGAGATCTCTCATGCTGATCAAAGATCGATCTTTGGCCCTCAAATGTAGGTCACCAGACGGGACACAGTGGAAGGTCGGCGATCTCAGTGTGTTGCTCGGAGCATGAGTTGGTTTGTCTTGATTTTACTGTTTCTTTTGGCTGAGGAAATGCAGTGCCTGTTGGACCAAAGGCAAAACTTGAAATTCCTTGTGGCCGAGGGTTTGACCCCTGCGGAATGTTGGAGGCGTCTTGAAGCTGTTTATGGGGAAGAGACAATGAGCAAACCCACAGTCAGATGTTGGCATTTGCGGTTCCAGGAGGGAGATGGACTCACCCCAGTGACAGACTTGACATGCTGTGGGAGACCTTGTGTCCAAACCAGTCCCGAGAAGATTGAAGCTGTGCGAGTAGCTGTCGAGGAGGATCGCAGATCAAGCTTGAAGACCATCGCTGACAAGGTGGGTGTCTCTGTCACCACTGCCCACAGACTTGTGAAGAAAAAACTTGAGCTCAAACACAAGGTGGCCAAGTTCGTCCCCCGGATCCTGTCAGAAGAACAAAAGCGCACAAGGGTCAAATTCTGCACAGAGAACTTGGAGTGGCTCAAGAAGGACTCTCATCTGTTGGATAAGCTCATTTGTGGTGATGAGTCTCTGGTTTACCTTCTGGATCCGGAAAGCAGAACTGAATCCAAGCAATGGTTGCCCAAAGCCAGCTTGAGGCCAAAGAAGGCTTTGCGTCAAAGGGCCCAGAAGAAGACCATGCTCACTACTTTTTTCGACGCCCGGGGCGTGGTTCTCACCGAGTACAACGATGGCAGGGTCAATTCCGATACCTACATTGAGACCTTGAAGCAGCTCAAAGAGAACATTCACAGGAAGAGACCCTTTTTGTGGAAAGGGGGACTGGATGGCAAAACAGACAGGGAATTTGTCATCCAGCATGATAATGCCAGCTGCCACACGTCCGTGCCAACCCTTGCCTACCTCTTTGACACAAATCTCCTCGCCCACCCCCCGTACAGCCCAGATCTAGCGCCTTGTGATTACTTTTTATTTCCTTTCCTGAAGCAACAGCTTCGAGGACACAAGCACTGCAATCTTAAGGATCTCAAAATTTCCATCAGTAGGGTGCTCAGAGGGATAACAGAAGAGCAGTGCCAGGAAGCTCTTTGCAAGCTCCCATTGAGGTGGAGGAAATGTGTCCAGGAGGGAGGAGAGTACTTTGAGGGGTGTGGTCTCCAAGTCCCATTTGATCCCTACTTTGACCTGGGTCCAGATCATGAGCAACAAGACTTACAGGAAGAGGAATCTGAGTGATTTAGCCCCGGAAAAACTGTGGTTCCAGTGCATGTCTTTCCAGTTACATTGCTTGTGATCACACTTTGTTGCGCAAGTCC
>JAAUXT010126082.1_pt1 | contig 17345 bp, 20 predicted proteins | sample 7278171 | NCBI WGS metagenome assembly JAAUXT01 (sample SAMN14350112, study PRJNA611818) | marine sediment metagenome | isolation source: surface marine sediment (1.8m) | place: French Polynesia: Moorea | collected 2018-08
CCCCCCCCCCCCCCCCCCCCCCCCCCCCCCCCCCCCCCCCCCCCCCCCCCCCCCCCCCCCCCCCCCCCCCCGCCCCCGCCCTTAGCCTGGACATTCTGACCCGGACAATATCTGAGTTGGAAAAATTTGCTAAGGAGGGGGGGGGGTATCCCCAACAGTGTCCGAGATACCCTAACCTGGCCAATGTCCGAGATACACTGACCCAGACAATTCAGATACTGTCTGATACAGTCTTACCTCTTTGAAGGGGGGGGTATCCCGGACAATGTCCAAGATACCCTAACCCAGACAATGTCCGAGATACCCTGCCCCAGGGCTGAATCTGCCCCTCAAGCATTGGTATACACTTACACTCCTTATCACTGGCTTTTGGCTATGGCTGGCCTTTATTTTTTCCCCCAAGACGGACAGACGCGGATACACGGGCAAACCAATATCAGCGCGGCTGATAAACATCGCCGCACGAATAATTGCGTGCTCTCCATTGAGTCCGAAGGCAGCTTCTTACCCTGGGATGACGGTGGTGAGATCTGGTTTCACGTAACCCGTGTTGCTTATCTCACTGTTGTCTGCAACAGAGTAGCTCACCAATAACATCAACACGATTTGCAACAGCACAGAATGAAGTCAAATCGCTTTTTCAACGAAAGTGAAGAGGTTCAGCTCAGCCGCTGCACTTGCACTCTTAAATTATGTCTGAAGGAGCAGCGCGCAAACTGTTCTGCTCAAAACTAAGTTCGAAGAGCGCACATACCGGCGGACGCGGTCCAGAATTTTTGGAAGGCCTGGTACTTCGGTATGTCTGGATAGAGGTTCTGCAGGTTAGTCAGGTCCTTCACCCTATCACCCAGACCTCGGATCTTGAAATCCTTGTCGGTGAAAGGTGCCAAGTTCCAAACTTGCTTCTCTCCTGCAACACAGCACCAATGTGTCGAAAAGTGTTTGGTATCTACGACTCAGGTGGAGCAAACGATGATGAGTGAGAATCAACCAATGATTGGCGAAAAATGTCACATGTGCTCATTTCCTAAGACCAAGGTTTCTGATGCCATTTCGTTCCGTCCGTGTGTTCGACGTCAAAGTGACATCACAGCAGCTTCCAACCACGGAGCCGGCGGGGTGACACTGACCGGGTTTGTTCTGATCCACATCGACCCAGGCGATCGTGATGCCTCCAATTTCCGAGTCCGAGTAGCGCAGCAGAAACGTGCCCGGTGTACACATCATCAGGTTTTCCTGCGCGCACTGCTTGCTGATAAACCCATGGATCAACCTGAGACAGAAGCACACACAAACCCCCGCGTCAAGAAAAACAGCACTTCTCATAAAAAATAAGAAGGCTATCGGGTAAAAAGCGCGCGGTCTCCTACGTGCTCTGAGATCTGACCACGATTCAGTTGGCCCAACTAAACCGTTTCCAGGAGTGGGTGTGGGGGCAACTGAACCACATCAAAAACGAAAGTTGCTTGAAATGGCCCCCCTCACCCCCACCCCTGGCTTCCAACTGAACCAAAAGTTACCACATACATACAGACTGGTGGTGACTACAACAAGCGCGTGTCCTATCGGCAGAGCCGGACCGCGCGCTTAAAAATTGAGAAATTCCAACAACAGTTCCTCAAGCGTCACCTGTCCTTCCAGGGTCCCTGAAGCCAATCTTTGGTGAGTTTGATAATGGCGTAGAACCACTCCCAGAAGGTGAAGTTTCGGCCGGGCAGCGGCTCCCGGTTGAACTGTGACCACGTGATGACCTGCGCAGAGTAGTCGTCTGCCTGACCTGCTGAAGCAACACCGACACGCACATTGAAAAGACAGAAATCAGGGCTGAAACTACCACGAAACAACGGTTTGAAAGACAGGTTCTTGACCCATCAGGGTTCACAGCTTCAACGCATGACCAAGATGCTGACCAAAGAGCTTGCTTGCGAGGTACTGCACGTTCTCGAGAGACATGGGGCTGCCGCAGCTCGCCTGGAACTTCATGTTGAGGGTCTCAGCCAATTGTGGCCACAACACCTTCTCAGGAACTTGGAATGGTATTCGGCTCTGCAAAGAGAACATACGGGTGATGATATGGTGTGTCAGAGCGCGCACGAGCACTGTCATGGAAAAGTGAACAGACGAAAACAAGGTTCTTACGGGGTCTGCGAAAGCATTATCCCAGAGGACGGTGGCGAGAGCGTTGCACTCCTGATTACCATGAACAGTGACGACAACCGGCAGAGACAGCGTCTGTTGGACAAACAAACAAAGCGCCGTGTTCTACACAAACTTCGCTTCATCACACTGACAGGTAACTTGCATGCCGGCCTTCAAGCAACCACAAGGACAGAACGATTTTGTGTGAACGAATCAGCTTTTGACATTTTCCCACTTCCTACTCACCCATACATTACAAATGAGCTCCCCTTCTCCTATCGTGAACTGACTCTGGAAGAGGATGGAAAATTTCTCCTCGGTCACTGTCTCGTTTCCTTTCTTTTCTGCGCGTCGAATTCTTTTCAATGCCTGCGAGGTTGAAGCAAAAGAAAACGAACATAAAAGGCTGAAACGCTGGGGCGGCACAGCAGGTCTGTTGGCCACCGGAAATGGAAAAGATTTTGTTTCGTTGTTCTGCGGGCGACGCTGACCATATTTCTGAATGTGACGGCGAGCTGGCCGTTGGCCTGGTGGTACTCCATGGTGCACGTGTTGTTGAGGATGTCGCCGCTCTGCTCGTTGATCTCCAGGTTCTTTTCCTCCTTCACAAGGTTCCGCGCTTGTTCCTCGCTGCAAGACACGCCACAGTCGTCTTCATCACTTGCAACAATTGGCACCGAACGTGTGTCAGTCCGTGCAAGCCAAGTTGAGATTTGGTGACTCATGTCGCACCCTTTTTGCGCTCAGGTGAACCCTTCCTCAACCTTCCTCCAACCAATGCTCAGTTACAAATTGCAATGAACACTTGGAAACTTCTCGTCAACACAGTGCTCACAGTTCTCCACGAATCTGCTGGGCTGACATGAGGCTAAAGTTCTGTTTGTCCTTTCTGAATCATTCATTTTGAAAGTGTTGCAAGGTCACTGCAGCTGAGGGTTGAAATCAGGACCAGAGAACAAATCCTAAGTGGAAATGGGTGAAGGAAAATCTGGATTGTCTCAAAAATGGCATTTGTCTCACAACTGTTTTGTCTTCCGCTTTTGTTCAGCTCGGTGTCTGTTATTTGCTCATTGACATTTCAGACAAATTTGTCGCCGTCACATCAGATTCCGCAATTGGTGCACCAGGGTTCATCTCACAGCGACGATTGCCGCGTGAACAACAACTTCGTCGAGGGGCACTGTCACCACATTCGACTTGCAGTTTCCCTTTGCCTCACACATATCAGGGAGGGGAGAGCATGTTTGTCCATTGAGATTGGGGGGGGGGGGCGCCCTGTGTGGTTGTTGCCAAGATGGCAGTTACGATGGCGGATGGTTGCTTGGGTGAGGTGGTTTCCAAAGTGGAGGGACGAACGGACACTCACCTGATTATGCTGGCCTTCACCATGGGCGGGCTCATGTGCACGGTGAGGCGCCCGCCGACGAGCAGGCGGATCGTCGCTGTGAAGCGCGAGTCCTTCTTGAGCACCTGCGGCGGCTGCTTCTCTATCACACACGAACTGAAACAAAGATCAGAGATCACAGAGCTCCCCATCGGTGTCACTCCTCCCAGGCAGCAGATTTCAACACTGGCATGCCGACCACAATGAATACTCGATGGAGTTTGACACAACCATCACATTTGCAGTGACAAGACCTCAAGATGTTGGTTAGGGAACTGAAAATGACAGACGTCCGCACACACACGACAGTCATTGTGCCAAGCACGAGGCACGGCCAGCGTCGACAAACTCCGCGCTTCAAAGCACAAGCAACCCCAGACTTCACGATTTACCGTTTAACGAGGGAGGAGAGGAGTTCACTGATGCTCTCTTTGAGGATGTTGAGGTTGTCCTGGTGTTTGGGCATGTCGATCGGCAGTTTGCCGCGCACCATCTCGAGGAACTCGAGCTGCTTGATCTGCTTCCGGTTGTGCCAGATGAGGTCCGCCAGCGTCCCACACCTGAAAAAGCGTCCGTCTCTTGTACAAAATCTATTTGGGGAAATAACGCCCCTTGGTGTGCTCGAACCCGGGGGGGGGGGGATGCTGAAAATCTCCCTCTGGAAATTCGCGTCACGCCTACAGGTGGTCGAGCTTCTTGATCTGTTCCCGGTTGCACCAGATGATGTCCACCAGCATCCGAAACCTGAAACGGGGTCGGTCTCTCGTTCAGAGTCACGGCAACGGACAGCACTCCGAGTTCTGATGCGACATAAATTTGACATGGAGAAACCCCTGCTGCCTTCACCACCCACGCGCTCCTATACCCACCCCGCGCCGCACCCCTGCCGCACCACCCCGAACACACGACACCAAACCAGACTTGCTCCTCACCAGTGCTGCAGCGACTCGAGGCTGCCGTCGAACTGACCGCCGTTACCGGCGAGTTGCTGCTGGCGCTTCCAGGCGATGAGCTGCTCTCCGATGATGTGTTCCTTCAGCTGGTGCAGATTCCCAACCATCTCGCTGTGCCGTTCGAGCATTCGCTGCAAAAGGAAAACCACCTTCTGTCGTAATGCAGGCAGAAGAAAGGCAGGTCCACTGACAATGTCAGCCCAGTCTTTTGGTTTGTTTTCACGGTTGCTTCTGTGTTATTCTTCAAGGGGTTGGGTATGATCATCCGCCCATCATCTCCATCTTCTCTTCTAACTCCACCCACCCTCATGCCATCCTCTGAACCAGTGCAAGAACACGGTGAGTCCCACCAGTCCCTGTTCCCACAGAACCTGCAGCACATGTAACCGCCAGAAGGGAGGACAGCAGACATGTCGCAGGAGTTCTCTGCCCCCAGCCCAGGGCCCGGTGCACTCACGCTCTTGAGGGTCATCAGCTCCTGCGCGCGCTTGTTGAGTTCCGCGAGCAAGTTCTGCTGCTGGTTGCGCAGCATCTGTTCGTTCTCCATCCGCCGCTGCCCGTTCGGCTGCCCTGCCAGCAGTTCCATCTGACCTGCAAGTGGACGCAACACAAAACATTCAAGACTCAAATGCGCAATCCATTGTGGTCACGATAGAAACTGATCGAAAGTTGTGGGAGGTGCGCGCGGTGACTGTGAGCATGAAAGTGCGTGGGTTTCATATCACCCTCTGTTGTGATTCGTCACTTCAAAAGTGAAGTACTCACGCTGAACGTTTTGAATCTCCTGGCAGTGGATGATGAGCTGCTCCTGTTTCTGCTGCAGCTGCTGCAGGTCGCTGTCCGAGTCGGCTGTGCACCGGTTCAGGTACTCGAACTGCTGTGTGATCTGCCTGTGCATGTTCGCCTCCCCCGTGTCTCCCGCCATCTGCAATACACAACTTGCGTGTCACAGCGATTCGAAATTTTGGACTCATTTTCAGCCACCGATCATTGGCCTGAGGAGATGCGATGCGTTGACCAACACTGCGGTCCAGTGCGTCTGAAAGACAATCCTTGTCTGAGAGAACACCACAAAAATGTCCAAATGCGATGATCCTAACTTCCGATAAAGGAAAACAAGAAAATATTTCGATGCAGATGCACGCCGTCCTCCACGGGCATTGCAGGTCCACATCCTGAGTCGCCAACCAAGGGAGGCCCACCAGGTTTGTCAATTTCACAAATCAGGACTGAGAGGGGGACTCAGCAACACACCAGCTCACCATTCCCCACGAAAGACCAGCACGGGGCGTAATTTTTAATTTTTGGTGTGTGTGTGTGTGTGTGTGTGTGTGTGTGTGTGTGTGTGTGTGTGTGTGTGTGTGTTCTGTATCACGAGTGTGCAACTGGTGGAACAGGGTGCCAAAAGAAGGAAACGCAACAGGGGGCAGCCCACGTGCAGGCCCGACTTGGAGATTCGTTTGCGTGTCCCCTCAGACCATTGGAAAAGAGCACACTTTGTTTGCAACATTCCAGCTGCTGAAAAAATTCTTGTTCCTGTGAGCAGCTGCGGCACCACATCGACTCCGCTTCAACTGAACGTGAAGAATGGGGCAATAAAGAATAACTTTATTTCCATTAAGACACACAAGATAAAAGGGACCCATAAATTGAGCTTTCCGTGAGACAAGATGAACAGCCACATTATCCACTTCATAAACATTCATCACAAAACAAGGCTTGTGAAGAAATGATGAAAAATGATTTGTAATTCACCAGGGTGCCTCGGATGAACAGACCTTCGGGATCAAGCGGAATCTAAAATTTTACCTGATCTATCCTCCGCTCTACCTCCAAGCAAAACCAAACAACCGAGACGAGTCCAAAACGTGGTCCACGTGATTCGTGATTTTGTCTCCTTTCTGAGCCACAGCTTGGGTACCTTGGGTCACATGTTATTTGCTTTACGTGTGATCCCGCGGATAACGAAATCTGGTCTTCCGACCTCCGGGGAAACACTGATTGCGCTGCGATCCTCGAGCTTCATGATCAATGTTCAGTTGCACGCACAAAGACGATTATTCACGTGGAGGCAACTGAGCTTTCCAGCGATCTCCGCAGATCCGTTCCGCTGCCCGTTTGTTGAAAAAACAGAGAGAAGAAAACGAACAGCCAGCAACACTGAGGTTGGAGGGCCTTGAGTGCACGTTGACTGCGCCTTGTACTTTATGGCAAAAACACCACCAGAAAGCTCCGTCCTTCTCCATTGGAACTCAGCCCTTATGCAATATAGCATTTTCATCACAATAAATTCAATCCCCTTCTGCGCAAACGAGGCAATGATGGAGCAATAGCTGCCTCTGGGATGGAACTCCGAACCATAAATCCCGGTTGCTTTGCAATGACCCACTCGGGTGAAATTCACAGCAAGATATACGAAGCAAAAATAATAAGAACTACCTGGGTTGGTACTTTCCCCCTCCACTGAGGCTTGAGGGACAGCACTGGGGATTCGCCGCCCCCGACAGGTCCGGGTCGCTGCTCCGAAAAATGCAGCCTGGGGCTTCCGACAAACTGCGGTGCCGGGCTTCGACGCTCCCGCGCAGCAGTGGGACCACCACACACACCGTGTCTCCCGTTGAAAACATTGTTCGGAGGGCCTCGATTTATTTGTTCTCCAAACCCAGGTGAGCCTCTCTGGCGGATACTGTAGTCCAGAACTTGTCCGTACCCAGGGCTGTTACTGACTCGCCAAGAAGAGGCATCTAGATTTTCGAACACCTTGTATTCCCTCTGTTCCTCCTCCTCCTCGGGGTAATCTGCAGTGGACATCGGGACGCCGATACAGTGCAGCTGCCTCTTGTCCATGCTGTGTCCGAACCCGACCTGGGCCTCGTACATCGCGGCGGCGGTGTACCCCGCCCAGCCTGCACCGCAATGTGCCCCGCGGGGCTCGTTCACCGCACTCGCAGCAGTAAAAGGAGTGCTGTAATGCCCGCGCCCAATCTGATTTCCAAATTCGTAGCCGCTGTTACTGCTCCCTGTCCTCATGTCTTCTCCAGGCATTTGCAACAGAGAATGCTGCGAGTAGCAGCGCTTGTTATTGAAAAGACAAGATTGGGACATCAGGCCAGATTTGACCGTAAATGAGTGCGGTCAGCGGAGGCTGAGTAGTGTTTGTGCGGCGCTGATGCAGAAGTACCGTGCAGCACTCCGTCTCCAGTCTCCTACAGCAGACCGGTCTGCTCAGAACATCCTCAACACTTTCAAGGTGTCCAGTGGAGAGCAACAAAATCCGCGCGTTGTTTTCTTCCTGCAAACGTCCACAGTATGGCATCAGTTGATGGCACTGAATGTCCACTTGCCTTTCCGTCCAGTTATGCGTATCCGTTCCAACTCCAAAGTTCACTTCAAACCCTTGTGCCAAAGCGTGGTGAAGGCAACGAATCACTCACATGCATCTAAATTGCAGACTTTCTCTGCTTCGCTCCTCCACTCTCAATGCCATGGAAGTAAACAACTTGCGACTATCGAAGCATGAATCCTCAGAGAAAAACATGTGCATTCATGACCCAACGCGCGTTCGTACGTCTGAACGCAATTGCTGGGAAACGTCTATTTTTCTTTGCCCCGATGATTTCACCCTTCTCCCCTTGTGCCCCTAATCAATATCCAAACACTTAACGGAAACAGACGTTCAACACTGTGGAAACACGAAAAACCGCAGCACAAAGGCACTTCACGCTCTGGACTGAAGAGGAAAACACTGAACTGACGACACCTTAGAAAGTGGCATCTTCCATGTGTTCATTTTGTCCAGAATGTGTCAGGCCAGTGGCACGTCCAAAAAAGTTTGCCAATCCAACCCCCTCTCAGAGGCTCTGGTAACTTTCTGCTCTTGAGAGACCCTCAAGAAAGGCTTGGTCGTGTCAATTGCAGGTGATACTTGGGAAAAAACATACACAAACACTTGTTCTGTCTGCAGACAAAAAGCACAAAATTGCCACGAGAAAAATCTCAAAGTAAGCAAAGTAGTGCCGTCCGGGACCAGCAAATTCGTAGCCCTGACCAAGTTTTGTTCCGAGTGTGTCATTGATTCGTTCGTGGTTCCACAGCGTGCGCAAAAAAAGCGTCTCCGATACCGGTTGGGTGACATTGGACAGCCTCTGAGGCACACAATCGTTTATCAGACTTTAGGTGAACAACCTCGAAGGTAAGATACCACCACACTTGCCAGGGACGGGGCCCGCTTGATGACAATGGGATTTCGCGGTTGATGTGTGGGTTCTGAAGCAACCTCACGGTGAAACTGAGAGTGTCAAAACAAGTGCCCTGTTTCCCACCGACAGTGATCAACAGGATGCGCAGTGCACAGGGAGACTGGAAACGAACAATACCCAACCACTGCACCTGCAAAGTGCAGAGCAACACCCAGTTGATGGGGACTTGAGAATTGGCCCTGGGGTTCCTTTGTTCCGTCGACCCAGTGGTATTCCACTTGGATACAAGTCAATTAAAAGCTTCAAATTTCACCAGATATTTTCCTGTGCCTAAATATGTGTGGTGCACATGCGTCTGCAATCCTTAACACGTTGTGACCCAAAATGTGATTCCAAATGTTATCCCATGACACATGTGGTCCCAAATTCGCAGGGAATTGCATTTGGAAACATGTCTGACATAATTCCAGGGTTAGGGGGGATCACATCTGGCATAACATGAGGGTTCATGTGAGGGGATCACACATCACATGAGGTGACATGGGATTGCATGAGACATTGGGGGGTCACAAGGATTTGCATGGGATCACAAGGTGTTCCTTTAGAACTCCCCCAGTGCTGCAATCTGTAAAGAACAAAAGACCAGTTTGGTTTTGGAGACCAAGGTACCAGAATGCAAACCAGTACTTTGCCACAGTGGCACAAAGGTGAATTGCTTTCAGGCAAACATCATTGCGAAACTTTTGACTGACCTACAAACTCACTCTGTGATTGGTCTCAGTCAAAGTTTGAACCAAAGACACCCCTCCCCCCGATCAGGCCTCATGAGCTTCGGCCCAGTGCAAAAACGCGATGTGCGTCACTCTCTTTGTGGGAGAACAAGGGCTTGTTCCACCTGAAGCTCTGCATCCACGGTATTTCCGCTCCACTCCTTCACAAGTGACCACAAAGTGATCAGTGTGTTCAAGGCCTGTCGGTGCACACGCTGGCCTGTAAAAGCCGGTGTCTCAGGACCACATCCCGACTGGCAGAGTGTGGTCCTAAAATTTCATGACCAGATTATGATGTGGTAGTCCGGTCCTGAAATTTGTTTGGGACCACAATTCTTCCCTGCTTGGACTGCATTCCGACCTGGTAGTCCTGAATAGTTTTGGGACCAGAGACCAGATATTAACTTGTAAAGGGTTGGGATGTAGTCCTTGGACCACATTCTAACCTATCACAACACAGTTGACAGCAATTAACTTGTGCATATGGGAATTCTATCTGCTATCATTCTTTTGACTTCGTATTTGTTCTTGTGTGAGCAAATACCAACAAATTATTCCTTCGTTATTTTCAATTCAAATTTCAAACTACCACATGTATTGAAATGTATTGAAAGTGTTCACCTCAAAGCCAGGAGTGAGAGAGGAAAGATGGAAAGTGACACAACTTCTGTTGATTCAAAACCATTGGTTGAAGAGATATTGAAGCCAAAGCAGATTACACAGAATTCAAAATTCTGAAGTACAAGCAGATGATGATACATCATATCATCCCAATAGTGATGACAAGGAAAACCATTTTAATCAAGAGAACAAAAACAACAAAGTAGATTTGGACAAAGAAGTTGAGCGCAAGGATGATAATGAGCTGGAGAAAGACAATTCTTTGGACAAAATTGATCTTTCAAACCAACAAAGAAAGTACACCTGGGTTCCTGGAAGTAGAGTAATTTGTCTTGGGAGGAACAGTGTGCTTTTCTTGTTAACTTCCTGAGCACTGGTAAACTGCCACTGGCAGACAAATGGGAAATGGACAAATGCAAGAGACGTGACTTCAAATGCACGTTCTAGTTCCAACATTTTGGAACAAGTCAAGAAATTGATTCAGATATTTTCTGACAATCTCACCTGGTTTTGTGGAACATTGTGTGTGTGTGGGGGGGGGAAGTCTGGTTTCTGAAATTTTTTTGACATGAACTTCATCTGTTCACGCCTGGCTGTTCGGCTAGCTTTGAAAAGATTTACAAAATCGGAGCAACCCAAACCAGCAATCTGAACAAATCAGTTGATCACCCATCGGTAACGAAGGTAATTTCTGGCACTGCTTTATGGGTTGAGTTATTAGTGCAAATTTTTGTTCAATGTACCTGAGTTTCTGTTTGTGCTGTATCTTGAGCAATATTGTGTCAAGGGTGTTTTATTTTGATCATATTGGAGGGGTTTACAGGTGAAGAAGATGTTTTCTTTCCAGGATGAAAATTTGTACTTGTTTCTAGGTGGTTGACAAAAAAGTTTACACACTTTTCCTGAGTGCATCCTTTTCTGAGGATTCGATGTGAGATTCCATTTGTTGTTTTCAGGCTTTCCAGGGTGTCATACACCCCTCAGCAACTTCAAGACTCTTTTTATGGCGGTAGGAATCCTGATCTGGGGGTGGCCACAGCACACAACGCTGGAATTGGCTTCAAGACATTTGAGACTCGAAAGGAACTGTCAGCCAATTTTCAATAGCTAATTTTCAACACTGAAAGTGAGTGTGTCTTACCTATTGTGATGCAGTGAAGGTTTTTTCAAAACCTCCAGTAGCAACCTGGGCGCTGTTTTTATCCAAGTGCGATCGCTATTCTTGGAAGAAGTTTTTGCAATTTCAAGGGCACAGATGAGTCTTCAATTCATAAATACACGGTAATTGAACCAACTTGATTTACTGACCACCTATTGTGCTCGTGGCAGTTTCGTTTAAAAAGCCGTCGTTAGTGCTTGGCCTGGGCCTTCTCTTTTTTGAACACTTGGAGCCACACGCCTAGTTCATCACGCAAAAAAGTTTCCAAACTTGACGCAATTTTATCTTGTGTACGAGGATGTATCAACAAAGTTCTTGCAACGAGCGTATTCAATTGTGGTCGATTCCACAGCGAAGATATACGATCGCGAGAATCGCGCTGAACATGCCAGTGGCAAGAACTTTGTGATACGAGCATCCTCGTAAGAAACCTTCGTTCAGCACAAGCTACGACAGAATGCCCTTTGTGTTTCTAAACAAACGAACTTGACTTCCAAAGAGAGTTGCAGGACCGCAAAAGAAGGAATCGTCCAACAAATGGCGAGAAGTAACGCAATGGCCAGGAATCATCTGAGAAGACCCTTTCTGTTCAAGCCTCAACCCCGAAACAATATTTTTGAGAAGGATGGGGATCGGTTCCGTGCCCCAAAAAAAGCTTACTCTTGTTCAAGAAGCCTCTGCTTCAAACCGAAAATTTGCTGGCTGAGAGAGATCTGGGGACGATCCGTCAAAGACGATATTCGGAAAGACGCACAGGAGTTCTGATCTTCCGCAATCTCCCCCCCCCCCGCCCGATTATCCGCGGAAGCGTCGTCTGGCCTCCGAAAAATTTTGTGCCCACTCCAACTTTCTTTGGGGCTACACTTCGCGCAATGTCTGAGAGAAAGCCAAACTTGTCAGCCAGCATCTGGCAGACCAAGAAACCACAAAGATCTTCCGGACTGTCAGTCACGACTGGACCAGCAACCTCTCTCCACTCGAAGAGAGCCATCCTATTTGATCGATGTTTTCCCGGGTTCACGGTTGGGTACTGTGGTCAACCGTCAGACAACTGACAAACATACCCCAAACCACTCCACAAACCATGCCTCCATGGGAAGAAAAAGCGTCTCAAAATACACGTAGAAACCCGGAAAACATTGAGCACAACAGCAACAGTACAGCAGAAATGTTTTGTCGCCCTGACGGATGTCAAGTGCAAGCAGAAAACTGACGCAACAAAAGATCCAGCAAAGGGAGCATCTTGTCAACCGACAGGGTGAAATGCGCTCGTCCCAAGTGGATTTTGACGGGGACACCGGACATTTGTCTTTCAGTGCGACGATCTTGTTTCCAATGTCACTTTTGTGGCCAAAATTCCTCTCTCGCGAAGCACTATCAGCTTGCCACCTGCGCGAGTCCGCATCACGAGGCATCACCTGTCCATTGCGAGATGGTGGGGAAGGAACACTCAAATTTTGCACTCCTCCCCCACAAGTGGATGCAAGACCCATCCAAGTTTTGGTGCCCAAAGGGCCCCTCGGGGTGCTGGACCTGCTCAGATTTTGCCTGGGTCGGACGAACCTGTTTGGTTCGAACATTTCTTTCATCCACCACATCAACGTGACACCACACATCCACCTTGAAGATAATCACTGCAACAACTGTTTAGGCACCCCAAAGTACAAGGCAAAAGGTCTCACAACTGCCATCTTGTGGCAAAAACACACGGACCGAAATCGGCTCTCCCAAGATCACGGGCGCTTTGTGCTTTGAATGCCGACGCATCTCCAGGACAATCGTGACGTGTGCAGACGAGTGAACTGTTCACACGCGCGCACATGAGGAACTACACGTATCGTCAAAGTGAAGCCCAGTGTGTTCAAGAATGATCCAAGCGTATTCCAAACCATTCAGTTTTCCAAGGCACGCTTGTGCTTCCCTATTCCACGTGCGAGTTTACGATCTCGTGAGACATTGGTGCGAGTTGTATGGTGTTCACGCATCTGCGTCCACTCGACAAGGTCAGCAACAGAATGTACTCACGCTCTCCGCCTGCGCGACGATGCGCTGTTCCATGTGCAGACAGTTCTTCACGACGCGTACCAGGTTCATTGGGTGATTCCCATAGATTTCCTACAATAAATGAAAGAATGTTTTCAAACTGATAAAACGACCGAACAAGAACACCTGTGGGTGCAGACAAGCGCGGTGCACAAAGGCCATGGCGAGAAAATCCGAAACAAGAACAACGCGTTGTATCCGCATCAGTTGCAGTCTCAGACGCGCACTCCCAGGTTCATGCATCGGGGGGGGGGGGTCAGTTTTGAGATTCCGGACGCTATTTTGCGATTGCAATGTACGCGCCGTTCCGTCTGAAGAAACGGCGCGTGGCAAAGGAAGCTGTTACGCAACAAGACAAGCCGTAAAATTGCGCACAGCTGTCCAGGTTCTCTTGGGCGTGTTCACACTCCGGCCTCACGCACCAACAATAGAATGCTCTCATGTGAGGTTTGAACAATTCAAGGTGGAACCGTGGAAGTGTTTGCCTGTCTGTTTGCGTCTCAGTTTCTGCTCTCATGAAAAACGAGGGGAAACAGGTCGTACAAACCCTGAATTGCTGCCCAGTTTCCTGCAGTTTGATTTTGGTGAGGAATTGCTCTTCGAGGCTGTATTCCGCCGCCTTTTCATCCAACATCTGAAACAAAAACCAGAATGATGCGGGGGCGAAAACAACAACAAAATTAAAACCAATGAGCGATTACTTCCTGCCGCACAGTACTCAGGTTCGTGAAGTACTGTGATGAGGGAGCGCGATTCGTGGAAAATTGATGACTGTGTTGGAGTCGTTCGTCCTGCCAAAATCACATTTTTTCACGCGCCGTGGAGAGAAAATGAATGCCCACGACAAACCGTGTCTGGCGGCCAGTGCTACAGTGCGCTTTTGCACGACGTGCGTGCCAAGCAGTGAAAACATAGCTGGCGCGTGACTGTCACTAAATCATCCAAAGAACTGTCCTGTTTTGTTTGAAGAGTCCGTCTTGAGTGGGCAGACCACGAGCGCAACACTGCATCGGGTTGCAATTTTTCGATCGGAAAAATGTTTTGTCCTTGACATCTCCCGAGACAATAAACTGAAACGCGCGATTTTATCGCCGACGTAATGGCGCTCAGGCTCCGCTCGAGCAACAGGTGATCACGTTTTTACGTCACTGATGAGTCTACACTGACGATCCTGATCGAAGCTGCAACGTGCATTGTCGTGGTGTGCACAAACACAAAACTGCTCGCGAAACGCTCTAAAATTTAAGTTGATGCGGCTTTTCGCAAGGACGAACTGCCCGCGATGTCAGTCAAGCAGGCTGTGTGAAGGGTCGGACCAATGCCGCACAACTTTCTGGCGCGAATGGATGTCATTCTTCTGAGGGACTTACGAGGCTTGTCCAAATGAACGTGAACATTTCCTTTTTGCGCAATGATCGGGAGACACACAAACACATGGTTGTTCCTCTGCCTTTTTGGCCAATTTATTGACATGATCAAATACTTTTTTTGGATGGGTACAATTGGAATGTTGGTCATTTTGGTCACAGAACAAAGCGGCCAGGTTGTAATTCGGCGAAGTGCATTGAGTGCAAGCGGCGCGATGCACGGCGACAGTCCTTCTTCATACACGCTCTGTGGAAATGCGGGTCAACACAGTCATTCTGAGTCTGAAGACTCACTGCTGGAATCCAAAAGTTCAGTGTCCGATGGGATTACCAGCTCATTGCCTTCAAAGTAGTCACCCTGAGCAGTGATACACTTGCGCCAACAGTTTGGCAGTCTGTTGTGGATGCAATCATGAAATGCAGATCGTGGAATCTTGCTGATCTCTTGCATCAAAGCATCCTGCAGCGCTGGCACAGAAGGGAAGATCTTGCCTCTGATTTGGCTCTTCAACAAAGGAAAGAACCAAAAGTCCGCTGGAGCCAAATCTGGCGAGTAGGGTGGGTGATCCACTGTTTTCATTGACGTCTCCACACCATGGCCGCAAATGTTGGAACAGCGGTGTGTCCAGGCGCATTGTCATGAAGCAGGCGATACTAGTTATTCATCCACAGCTGGGGGCATTTCCTGCGGATTGCCTCACGCAGGCATGCCAGGACACCCACGTAGACTTTGGAGGTAACTGTCATCCTGGGTGGAAAGAACTCCAAGTGGATGACTCCCTGGTCATAGAAGAAGACCTCCATCATGGTCTTCTTCGCCTGCCGTGAGCGGAGAGCCTTTTTTGGACGCCTTTCCTTGGCTCCCATCCACTGACAGCTCACCTGCTTCAGCTCCGGTTCCAGCACACTGAACCACGATTCATTGCCTGTAATCACACTCCACAGGAACAAAGGGTCTTGAGTTTCCTTCAAGTTCCTGCGCAACACTGTCACCCTGAGCTCTTTTTGCTCCTGCATCAGAACTCTCGGAACAAATTTGGGTGCCTATTTCTTGACCTGCAGGTCAAGGCGCAGGATGTTGTGCACGCTGCCAGTTGAGATTTCCACACCTGTGGTCTGCTGAACCTGTGCTGCAACATGCCTGACAGTCGCATGTCAGTCTTGCTCCAGAACATCCTAGACTGCTCTCACATTGGCCAAGTTGCGCACAGTGGGCTGCCGTCCGGGTCATTCCTTGTCAGATCCACTTCTGTCACCTTCTTTGGCACGCAAGTACCACCTTCTGCAGGTCGACAGGGACAGACTGTCATCTCCATAAACCTCCTTGAGCAGTCTGAAAGTCTCTCCCTGGGTTTTACCCCACGCAGCACACGCGATGATATGGTGTCTTTGCGCACAGCACAGTTTCATGTTTGGACCCATTCACGGCAATGCAGATCGCCAAATAGACCGATTGAGGCATCGCAGAAATCTCCATATGGCAGACTTGTTATGCAATAAATGTGTTGCCTGCTCAGGACAGGCTTCCGCTGTCGATGCTTCACATGTGTACTCAAGGACAAGTGACACAGCCAAAAAACATTCGCGCAAAAAGCCAATGTTCACGTTCATTTGGACAAGCCTCGTATGTTTCCTGCAAGCAACATACTGGGTGGGGCCAAGCAGTTCTGTTCCGCCTTTCTGGGTGAAAATCAAGTTGTGGTCGTCACACAACGAAGCCTTTCCCCTTCGTGAAACACGAACACAACTTCCCTCACAGGTGCGAGTTCGTTTCGAGGTCGGACAATGGGGGGGGGGGGAAGTTGTCTCAGATTGCTACCTCCATTTGTTCTGATTTATCAAGACAATTGGCAAAAAAAGGTTTCGTGTTTCGTTCCAGGGGTCTGGTAGAGAATTTGGCCTGGACCTTCAAACCAGTCAGAACGGTGGCATTGCCGCACAAAGAGTGGTACGACGCGCACGAGCTCAGCACGAAAAGACCTGCGCGCGCATTCTCGATTCGAGAACTCCTCCGAAGACTGCACGCCTCGCACGCTGCCGGCACTGCTCACCTGCAACAGTTTGTCGCGCAGATAGGCGGCGTTCTGTTCGTGCTCCAGGTTGTCGGGGTCGATGTCGTTCCTGAAACAAAAGGACAAATTGAGCACTTTTACACGGCGTTTCGATTTGAACCCGTGCAAAATAATTTCCTGCGTTTTTGCATTCCTACGCTTTTGCTTTCTGTCTCCAAAAGTGTCGATCGAGCTGTTTGTTACTTGTGGTGCAAATGACTTTTGTAAATGGGAAGATTAAATCCTTGTAACCATCGCAAGCTATGTCCTGTGTCCTTGCCAATTTGCTCTGGCAGCTTGTTGGATAAAACCCAGATCAAGCTCCACATTCTGGCGAGATGTTTGGAAACTGCGACGGATCAAGAAGGCTGTGCTAGAGACAGGAAACTTGCAGATTTACCCCTGGTGACTTGGCATTTTTGGCCTCAGAACCTTGGTACTTTTTCCAAGGGTAACTTGCCGACAGGGGAGGGGAAGTTACCTAGACATTTTTTGGATGAGAAGTTATCAGTATCAAATTCTGAGCAAAAAATATGTCGGGGTTACCTGGGGGGGGGGCGGGCCGCCCCCCCGGGGGGGGGGGGGGGGGGGGAAGAAATTTGTGGAGATGTGAGTAAGAAAAATAAAAAACAAAAGAAAAAAAACACCAGAGAGAGGGA
>JAAUXT010133990.1_pt1 | contig 17343 bp, 17 predicted proteins | sample 7278171 | NCBI WGS metagenome assembly JAAUXT01 (sample SAMN14350112, study PRJNA611818) | marine sediment metagenome | isolation source: surface marine sediment (1.8m) | place: French Polynesia: Moorea | collected 2018-08
GTGAAAAGTACTGGGTGGCAGTGTTGGGGACGAAACCAGTAGAAATAAGTATACCGTCAGTGTCAGAAGTGCACCATTGGTACCCCCAACAGTATACTTCTGAGCACAGCAGGGTGCTTTCTGCTCAAATGGTCAAATTCAGTGTCAGAACCACCCATGGGTAGTTTCCACACGGACGATCGTCGAGTCAGAAGTGTACTGTTACGTTTTCGGACCCTACCCTTCTGACTCGCCAACACCGAGCAGTTTACGGTAAGTAGATCCAACCAGTCTTCCGACAAAAGGCTGTCGTTGCTCAGGTGGGTCACACAAAAACCATTGATGGACGGAGGCAAAACAAACAAACTGTTTGTCACAATACGAGCATGCACAGTGAATTGCGATCAGTGGAACGCACCTCCTCGGGTACCTCCCCTTACTGGACATGTTCTATGTGTGTCGTGAGTTCTTCACGTATCAAATGTCCAGTGTTCAGGAATGATGTGAATGACAGAACATCAGACGTGTGAGTCCGAGCGGTACTGAAACTCGTGAATGCTTCATGTGCGCACATCGAAAATCCACACACACTCTATCCCCCCCTGTCTTGTTTTTCAGACACGGACATCATTTTATACCTTTATCTCTGTGCATTTTGTCCTCTTTGTGTGCAAGCTGGGATAAAATCGTGGGTCGAAACAACAGATGAAAAATGCACATATTGGGCAAAAATACGCAGCTGAATGGACACAGAAATCCACTCACGCAGGATGGAGTTGGTGGTGTCGCCTCCGTCGACCCGCTCCCACGTCTGCATGTACCCGATTGTCGCGCACTGTGACGGATAATCTGAAAACAAGACAAGTCACGAACAATTTTGTTCAAGAAAGTTCCCAATATATCCTCGCTATGCTTCCTTTGCAAGTTCGTGATTCTGCACAAGACAATCAACAGCACTTTACCAATTAGTGCGGACTCTTCAACCTGTACTCGAGCAGGTGAAGGATCCTGTGATCACAAACAAGTCAATGGAACTACGTCTCAGATATTTTGGAAGCCAATCCAAAAATGGTCAGTTTGTTGTGATCACCACAACTGAAGAACCATTGTCTGTTTTAGTGGATGAGGATTGCACCTCACGCAGGATTCGATGCGTGCACGTTCTTTCACATGTACGATGCATCACCACCGCCCTTGATTCTTGAGGCATTTCACTCACATTTCCCGTGAAATATGGACTGATCTGTCACTTTTTCCCATCGTGACTGGAAGCTGTTTCACAGCTTTGGGGGTGAAAATCTGCACCAATATTGCAGATCCAGTTTGGTGTTGTGCCTTGCATTTTGGTGCAGATGGGACAGCCTCAGATGATTGAGTTGGGTTATCGGGTGCAAAAGAAGGGTCTGCCCGCCACACCTGACGAAAAAGAATTTTGGCCCGCCTGTCATCCTGATGAAAAACTAGAGAAGGAAGAACAGACCGCGAGGTTTTATGAATTCACACAAAAACATTGTGCGTGCACATGGAGATGTCTCGGTGGACAGTTCAGCGTGACAACCACACTCCATAGCCATTGTCTTCGGCGCCACAGAGATGCAAAAATACTCACAGCACGAAAACTTACAAAATGACTCTTTCAAACCACTCCACGAAGGAAAAGGCTGAAATCAAATTTGGGATGTAATGTGCATATGACGCGGTGTAATGTGGTGCCGCCACACGTGATCTGATGGACAAATCATGTCATTTTCCTCAGCAGCAAGCATCCAGAAATGGGCAAAGTGGTGCAGCTCGAAGCATCAGCACCCACGAATAACGTTCTCCAGACACACTTGCTGGTGTCAAGTTGAACAAATCTGCAAGAGATGTTGGTTGGAAAACTGAGCTTGCTTGGTTTGTGTTTCAGCGAAGTATCCTCCAAAGACGACGGTGCGTGTGCAACAACTCGATATAATTTCAATCCACCTGTGTATCCGCAGCAGTGTCCAGAATGGGTTCTTTTGGTGTCATTTTTCGTCAGGATTTTCCGGAAAGACAAGGATTTCGCCGAAGCTACCGATTTGTGTTCATCCTCAGTTTCCCCATGTTGATCAAGAAATTATTGTTTTGCCAAAAACAAACAAGCCTCCACAATTTCGTGCTGTCAGCAAAACGTCACACCCATCGTCGAGGAGCACAGCTTCAACTTCAATTGCTTTCAGAGAGAGGGAACTTGATGAGCTGTCATATATACTCCATCATGACGGACTGAAGATCAGTAAAATGTGTGTTAACTTGCTCAATCGTCAAATTTCCTGAGGGAACAGTCGTATTTATTGAAGGGACAACAATTTTTCATTCCTCTTCAAGACCAAACGCAACGTAATTATCTCGTCTCTGCGGTGGAACGAGAAAAAGATCTGCTTTTCGTGACTCGAAATTGGATGCCGCGAATTCTGCAACTCTACGGTCACAAAACCTCTCGTGCTCGCATCGTGGTCGAAATGGGTTCTCACCTTACAAAAATGGTTCCTGTTCAATAGCACAACTCTCTTCTTGACCAATGGTCTTGAAAAGTGTGCACCATGGTGGCAAACAAAATGACCCCCCCCCCCGACGTCCCGTCGAATCTTCTGCAGTCGCAGAACGACTCGCACTTGTACGAATAATTGGTGGTTCCTCTGTAACATATTGCAAAGACCACACAAAATCCACATTTCAATCAATGTTGTCACTTGAAAGATGTCCCGGGACTAACTCTTCGAAGTATCATTGTTTTCAGACCAAGATAATGCCGCACCAGAACAAGGCACGATTCGAACCCATGGAGTATGGTTTTGACCCCACATCTGGAGGAATCTGTCACATTTCCTGACGCAAATGTAAGCCCGTGAACCTCGGTAGAATTGCTTGGACCATTTCTTTGTTTGACTGACGTCCCAAAGGCCTCCTGAAAACAACTGTTTGGATGAGCTCGATCCTATCTCGACAAGGCCACAATGTGAGAGTGACTAGCGTGAACCAATCCGCGGCCTCAGATAATGCTTTTGCCACTTTTCCTCATCAATCTGCCACCACGAACTGTTCACATCTACCCAAGAAATCTCCAAAATAACCAATTGTTTCCGTTTCCTTCTTTCTCATTTCCCTGGAGCCTGTGTGAGATTTGCATCCGATCCATGAGACCTGGCGGGAGGCAATGATTGATCTTTCGTCCGGAATGCAACATCAGATTTGTGTTTTTGGATCAAACGACAATGCACACTTTGAAACTGGGCATTTCCACAATCGTCGTTGTGGATTGCTCTTGGCGTGTACGGCGCTGGTATGACGAGGAAAGAATAGTGTGAAACAGAGCGAAGTTTCACGCTTCCCGGGAACAGACCCAATCTCGTCCCGAAAGCCGCCTGCTTTTTGAAGCGTTGCACGTCTCATTTCCATCAATGCTGCCATAAATCGCCTTTATTGTTTTGTGCTGATGGATTTTAAACACTCGTACACTTCACAAGAAAAAGAAAAAACGCTTTTCTTCAGAGATGCACTTCAAAATCTGACATTCGCGAATTTTCAAGACCATCACAGACTTGAAATTGCTTCCCAGGAGCAGCATTCTTGTTCCCTGGTCGGGCTCGCTGTGTAGCGGAACAGTCCGGTGGGGATGATCTGCAGTGGAGTCTGCATTGCGGAGCTGGACCAAAGCCATTTAGATGCAAATGAGATGAGACTGACTTCAATGTAACTCACAATGAGGGTTCAAATACTGGATAAGGATCTGGCGAAGCAATCTGCAGAGTGGAATCTATAAAAGATTCATCACGTTCTGATTTTGCAGCAAATCAACTGAATTGGTTTATCAAACATATTTCTTGGTAGAAGAGATTGAACATCAAGCACACTTAATTTCCTTCGAGTTGATTTAATTGTGCAAGATGGAGGCGATGCCTCGGTGTTGGCTTGATGAGCCACATCTCCATTGTTTTCCGAGAACCACACTGAATGCAGAATCTTTGTGCCAGCGAGAGCCTTTTTGTGACATTTGGATTGAGGAACTAAGGACGCCATCCAAGACGGAGTCACTTCAGACCACGACAACTGGGAGAAACCCAACAGCAAGGGCTTCAAACTGAGCTGTGAAGAGCAACCTGAAAGAAGCGAGGGTCTGAAGCAACGCCCGACAGGATGCGGGCAGCAGGGTCACTGTCAAAGAAGGACCTGTGTGTTCGTTTGAGGTCAGACTGTACCAAATCTCGGGTACAGCTGCTGGTGATGCGGTCCCAGAGCCCGACACCATCTTTTGCAGGGGTTGGCTTTTCTTTCTGCCTCGTGGCCAGAAGCACTCAACTATTTTCTTAGAAAATGGATGAACAGCCAATTAGCCAGCTCAAAAGCTTCACAGAAATGCTGGCAGAACATCTCTAATTATTCTGCAGTCTGGTCAGTGACGAACTTGAGTTGCAAATTCGTTCAGTGCGTGAGCACGATAACAAAGACAGCTTCAGATCTCTTCAGGGAAAACCTCGAGTTTATCTCAAGGTTGCTTGCATGAAGGTCAAGAGGTCTACAAATGGTTAGTGTGAAAGATGCAAGTACCACCAATTTGCCAAAACGTTTCAGGACGTTCGTGTGGATCCTGGATTGACATTAAGTTCAAACAAGGGGTCACGCTTTGAATGCAAATGAGTCCCCGTGGGGCAAAAAAAACTCCGGGGCCAAATCACCACACAGGACATCTATGTGCCCCGTGCACAGCAAAGACCCCGCTGTGTGTTCCGCGTTGGGTTCAGTGAAAAGCGAAAGAAATGGCGTCAGCCGTTCATCCTCGAAAATCTGTGGTCACTCACCAGTGATTGCTTTTTTGTCACAACAGGAAGCTGTTGGGCCATTTAATTTTAGAGTTCTGTCTGAAAGCTATTTTTGCACAGCCTACAGTTAAACTCTGTGAGGAATACGAGTAGCCAGATGTGAAACTGGTCATCGATTTGGTTGTGCACGACAACGTCTCCGGCCCAGTCAATGGGAAAGAAGACAGGCATGATTCAGAGTGCTGAAGTTCCAAGCTGAATCTGATCTTGCCTGGGATCACAGCTTTGCCAGTCTCCCGAGATGTCGGGTTCACTTTCTGAAGCGAGGTCACCCAACCTGGTCTCAGGTCTGTACATGTACTTCAAGACTCTCCTGTTCACCTTTTCTTTTGTTCCGTACGAGCCAGCTTTACGTAAGTCCAGGTGTGGGTCCCAGACGCCAGTCATTGGATTTGCTTGTAGCTTTCTAAAACTGGAGTCGTGGGCGATGGTTCTGATATGTCACAAATTAGACCGTCAAAAACACGCAATTGACAGTATTCCTACAGATTTCATCGGATGCGTGTGATTGTGCGCACTTACCGCTGCCCAGGTCATCGTAGTACACACACACCCTCCACAGTCCTGAGTGAATCTTGATCGCCGTCGGTAAAATCATCGGCACTGACTCATTCATGAAAAACTCATCGTCAAATCCTTTGACGGAATCGGTGGGGAACTCTTCCTGTGAAATTTCTGATTTTCCTTCCATGATCATCTTCTCGAAGTCGACGGGTTCGCTGGTGAAGAGCCAGTAGTCGGTGGCGATGGCGAGGAAGAGCGCGCCGACCGAGGCGAGACCGAAGCCGAGCGCCACCAGGGTGAGAGTTCGCATGCTGCACGGGGGGTGTCGTCTCCAGCCTCTGTCAGCCGCTGCTCTCATCAAAGCTTCCAATGTCTTCTGAAAAGAGAAAGAGGTCAAAATTGGAATTGACGGGTTGTCCAAATGTTCAAACAAGAACAGGCAATCATTGCAGGCTTTGTGAACAAGTCGCGGAGACAGTGTTCTTCGGACGGGCGTTGTTGCTGAAAAAGCCCCACGCTGTCGGCAAGAAGCCATTTGTTGGGTTGCCTATGTCAATGAAGATTTTGTCAAGGGAAGGTCCGCGTTCAGTTCTTCCAAACTGTGGTTCAAGAAATGCACAGAAAAGGGCACGAACCGCGTCTGCCACGCGGGCCGCGAGTGTCAATCTTCAAGTTGAAGAAACAAGCGAACTGCTCCATGGACTTGAAGCACAGAAGCTGTCTGCGCACTTCACTTGCGAGTCAACTGAAGAGGTACATCAAACGCCAGAATTGCAGTCCTGTTGATGGCAAGCAGAGGTCACTTGCTGCCAGCAGTCGTTCTTCTTCCAGTGATGTGGTCAAATTTGCAACTGCATGTGAAATGTGGAGGGAATGGTGCGTTCAGTCACATGAACCTTCTTGGACACACCGACCATGACTGTTCCATGGCTCTTCCAGCGTTGACCTCAAGGTGAAAAAAGCGTCAATCATCAAAGTGCATGCACGCGGCAAACGAGATCAAGGAAAAACAGGAGGGCTGGCCACACAACACATGTGAACTGGCTTCTGTTTGAACACACTTTCTCTCCATGCATGTTAGCAACGCGATATTGCTAATTTCCTTGTGAGCGCTTCATGTATGAGCTTGCTTCACCCAACAGATGCAAACAAGTTTGGGTGTCCGAATTTCTGGCGTGCTGCAAATTTTCCTTCCCTAGAAACGCTTTGCTCGGAGACAGATCTCGTGTTGCTTGCAAGGAAAAAGTGGAGTATTCACGAAGCAAAACCACCTGTTGGTGTTGACGACGAAACCCATTTCCGTTTTTTGTACGAGCACACAAGAAAATCTGCACCACGTCCAGGAATGTTGAAAAAGACCCACCCGAAACTTCCTCAGAAACATGACAAGGCAAAGAATCTCACACAAGATACGTGCCCGGACGAAATTTGGAAACCAAAAAAAGACAGAACTGCAGTGTCTTCAGTGTGCGGCACAGATTGAATCAGCCACGCACCACCCTTTCACTGCAGGCGAGTCCCCGTCCATCAGTATCAGATGGACTTCCTAATAGAGCTCAGTCAATCCTTGGGTTTATGTCGTTCGCATCAATGAAAAGTCCAACATTTCCATCCATTCGCTCCACGCAGTAAGAAGAGTAAAATCGTGATCAACCAGGGTCCCACGAGATGACCTGTCAGGTACGGAGGGCAGTGCGGCTCCTGTTTATGACTTTCTCTCCACGTCTTCTTAAACCCCAATGAATATTGATTCTGATGAAACTTGCCCGAAATTCCTGGCTGGGTCACGCTGGCAGTGGCAAGAGGTACAGTCTGGAAATAGCCTTGAATCTTTTTCCTCGTCCAGGTTTGGGGTTTTATTCATGAGGGAGGTTCTTCGTACAGTCTCCATTCAGTGTCTGCAGACGCTTTGTGCTGACCATCACGCAATCTCCGAACAAATCTTTTCTTTCCATTCATCTTACTAAGATGTGGAAGTATTGACGAGAGAGACCCTCGCGTTTTCTTTTTGGGGCAGTTTAGGCGTTTGAATACCCAGATCATGTCCACACTGTCCTGGTAGAGCAGTAACGCAGAGCACGTTCTGGTGTCCAGCACAAGGTGTCCACCTCTGACCGTGCCAACTCAAAAATTAATTTGTCAAGGTGACTGGAAAGTTGTGTGAGACTGGGTGTGGGTCCTCAAATTTTTGGCAACAATAACACTTTTCATCTGTGGCCCATTCCAGCATCACGCTGCAGTGCGAGAGAAGCTTGGCACGTGGTGCATCAGCTGAATGCTTGAGCAACCGACCAACTGCAGCCGATGACGAATCCAGAGTGAATGAATGAAGTGAGCCTGCCAGCACTTCCTTGGGAATGGCTGCGCATAGAGGCTGTGACAACTGAACCACCTGTGCCCGACTATGCCCGTAAGGACTTGGGTGGGAGATGTCGAAATGTTTCAGTCGAGAGTCTCGTAGGTTTCTTTTTCAAAGTGAGAGAATGATCATGGGACTCTTGTCGCAGTCGATCAGATGTAACTCGTACGTAGAGTGAAAGCAAATCAAAGGCTTCAAACATGTGTTCGACGTTTGTGACTTTTGTGTCGCGTGAACAACAATGGGCTTAGTTTCCAGTTGCAGCTTGGTTTTTTGGCTGTACAGCTGTGTGCACTTCGAGGCCAGTGCGCTTTCTTTGTTTCGTTGCACCTGCTGAATTTTCGTAGATTCTGAAATGACCCTGCATGCATTTATTTTTGCATTGTGGTGCGGGAAGTTCAGCCCGCTGGGTCATGTTTTATTCGCGTGACTCACGAGCAAGCTGGTTCTCAGTATGCATGCTGTACAAAATGCAAGCAGAATACTCTGCCCCATGAATATGTATCCGTGGTGACAAAGAATGCATTCATTCGGGCTGTGAAGTTGCGAAGTTGCATCTCGAATGGGCCGTAACTCGCACGCGTGCCAACAGCGTGGCACCTTGGTGTGGATGAAGAGTGCCGAACCTGACACTCAGATTCTCTTCATGAATCCAGATCAGCCCAAGTTACAGTCATTTGACGGACACTTGTCCACAGGACACTTCTCCTGGTACCTGGTACCAGGTCATCTTGGGTCAGATTGTGAAACTGGATTCTGAAGCACCTCAGCGGCAGTTCGCGTTTGGCGTAGATTTGCCTGTCCTGCAGAGAACCTTCTTTTGCCACATCTGATGCACGAATTGGAAGCAGCTCGTTAGTTTGGCGAGGCTTCCAATCCCACACAGGAAGTGATCCCTCGGCCTCTTCCTCGGCGTGTTTGTTTGTTGGACTGCGGCACTTCCCCTACATGTATCACACCACATAGTGGAAGTGTTCTTGGAACCAGAAAGACAAGGAAGGCTGCCGACAAAGGCAGGGACATCATCACACGAGTACATACATGTGCATGTTGGTTCTCTCAACGCAGTTTCAATCAAGTCGTGACTGCGACAGCTGGACTCATGTTTGCTCTCCTGCAAAGCAAATCTATTGACAGCTTCAAGTCTGAAGGAAGAAATGGAGCAATGCATCCATCAAACAGTCCTCAAATTTCCACGCCAATCATTTCACTCGTCTGGCCTGATTCTGTTCGCAAGCTACTGTAACACAGGCAAACGAGAAGGCTCATAAGTATTCATGGCTTCCAAAAAGCACTCCAGTTCAGAAGAGCGATTTGTGTGGTGCAGCCTTGTTGAGCAACATCTCCGGATTGTGTAAACGCATGCACAAAAAAGAACACAAGTAAAAAAAAGTGCCCTGAACAGACTGTGCGGCGCAAAACGCTGTACGAGCCTTTATGCCGTGCAAAGGGTTGCATCCAAACCCTTAGTGCAGCTCTAGCCCAGGAGGTCGAGCTGTGTGGCAGCGAACAGAGAATGCGCAGTGCATGTGACACTTGAAACTTCATTTGCCTGCAAAGCAGAAGCTTCGAATTGAGTGAATTAATGGCCCAAAGATGTTCCAAGGCTCTGACCCTCAGACTTCCTTGCCTTTTATGCCCTTAGTGATGAGTGAAGTGCACACTCTCAAGGCGAACACAACTCCCCTTTCATGCACAGTTGATCTTTCTCCTCTCAGTTCGTTGCAGGCCATTACAGTTTCGCAGAGCGCTTCAAAGCACTCAGCTGTGAGCTGCGCAAAAAGCTCGGAATTTCTGTTTGTGATGAATAGTGGCCCAACCTGTGTGGGGCACTTGTGCACACTCCATTTCACCCAATCCCCCTTATTTCAGCCAAACACAGTTCGCAGCGCAACCGAATCCTGTTCCTTGCAAATATGCAAGTGTTGATTCTTCAATGAACTGTTTGTGACCAGCACACAGGACCTGAGCAAACGTCACTGACTGCACTTGCTCAACGTGACATCATCGTTCTCCCCACATCAAGCACAAGTGTCGCTCTGATGAGTCGATTCCACAATCAGTCCTCAGTCTGTGTCTTTGTTAACCTACGCTCCTCAAAATCCCTTTTCTGCCATGGGGAGGGAACAACATCCCACCCTTTGCATACAAGCTCTTGCAGAAAGCTCTCTATTCCACACGTTGGGAGAGTCGCGAGGGACGCATAAATCGCACGCCCATGTTGGTGTGAATTTAGCAGCCCACAGGCACAGACTAAATCACTCATTTCAAGACAAATCGCTCTGCATGGTTGTTTTGGGGTTGTGTCCATGGAATGTGAAGCCACACGGGAAAGAGTTCCTACGAGCTTGTTGTGGGAAAAACATGCAGTCGTCCACGTGAAATCTTGCTCACCTTTGCCCACGCTCGCGCTACGCTTGCGAAGAAAAGTCACACGAAATCCAATCTGTGCGACACCCACTGATGGAAATATCCTCATGCATGGATCAGCTGCAGTCCTTCCGTCGATGCATTCCTCACTTGTCCCATGTAGGGATGGATGTGTGGATGCAGTCTGGAGCTTCTTGCCTCTAATAATCAGCTTTGGAGGCAGGAGACACGCGGCCTTGTACTCTACAGAACGCGGCTGATATCAAATACAGCTTCACCCCACAGCTGCTTGTGTCGCACTGTTGTTGGCGTAAATCACCACCGACGGACCGAGGTTGTGCATCTCGACAATGAGCTGAGGCGTTTGTCCTTTTGGGGTTCATTAGGGGGATCACACAAACGCAGACGCGTCTTCAAGCCGTTGGGTAAATTTGCCGATCAAAGGCATTTTCGTTTGTGCTATATTTTTGTTTGGGTCAACTTGGAAAGCAGTACTTCTTATCAAACACGACTCGCCCGATCCCATGCAAGCCGTGTGACGGACATCCACCTGCGTACGACGTTGCAGTTTTGTCACCCAAATGTCTACCAGAAGACACCATGTTACAAAAAGAAAGTTGGAAACCACACCGCCGTCCAACATATTTTCGCACACCACATTTCAGTGGTAACCTAGTTATTCAGGAACGGCCGAAGCCTTATCAGAGCTTCCAACATCTGCACGATTGGAGCTTGGGACTCTTGGTGCATGAACAGACAAGGCAGCTGCAGAAGAGCGACGCTGGAGCTTTTATCTCTGGCTCATTCGGCCTCTTCTGTCTTCTTTGCTTCTTTCTTTCGCTGCAGTTTCCTTCATGCATTCGAATTCAAACGATTACCACGACCGTCGCACAGTTGACTTTGACGAGCAGCACACCTCAACTTTTTCTTGTCTGCAGGTTTGGCTTCAGCTTCGCGCTTTGTCGTTGTGGTGGTGTGCGTGTGTCCCAGGGTCCTGTTCAACCCTGCATAGCTGAGAATCAATACTTGGAGCAGTGCTGCGGGCGGTAAACAAACGGCCCGCCAGGTCGCTTCATTTCACACTGTGGACTCAACTGTCGCTGTTTTCAATTCGTGTACAGGACAGAAAGAGCGAACAAGTTTCACTTTTTTGTACGGCTGTCGACTGCCAACAGTACATATACCGTAGGAACTCCGTTCGTGTTCCCCAACCGTAACTAGACCAGTGCAACCAAACAAGCAAAACTTGACCAGTGGGACTGACCAGTGGAACTGGACCAGTACAACTAGACAACAAGACCAGCACAATTAAACCAGTGAAACCAGACAAGTACAATCAGACTGGCGCAACCAGGTCTGGTTGTTTTGGTCTGGCTGCGCTGTTCTTGTTGTGCTGCTGGTTCCCTTGCGTTGTTTTTGATTGCATTGGTCCAGTTTTGCTGGTCCAGGTTTGCTCGTCTGATTCTTCTGGTGTAGTTCTGCTGGCCTGATTCCATTGGCCTGCTTCTGCTGGTTTGGTTGCACAGGTCCAGTGCGGTGGTCCGGTTTCGCTGGCGGCGGAACACCATTGGCCCAAAATTGGAAATTCCAGTTGTTTTTGCTTGTGCAATTCACGTTCACAGCGAAGATCGCAGAAACTTCATCCACGTCCTTCCGCACAACACGCACCAAAACACGATTGTTGTATTCTTGGTCTTCACACGTCAATGACCCATTTGGGAAAACGAACGTTGATATCTGACACAAGCAGCGGAGCACACAGTGACCTTCGAGATCGCAAATGACCATTTCTGGAAAGGTTACAGAACTCCAGCTTGTCAGACCTCCTTGTTATATTCAACTGTGACTGGTGCGGAAATATCAAATGACTCAATATGTCGAAGCCAACGCACCGCACTCTTGAGGGCGTAGTCAAATTTCTCGTCTCATGATCAGTTCATACAGGCTCACTCACGCTCACACCACAACATACCTCAGAGTGCAAGCCACACTTACGTGCGCCAGGAAAATTCACCACTCAGTGTTTGTGATTCGCGTGAGTAAGACTCTCCGAGTCGTCGCCAGGTGTGAGCCAAGGGAATTCTCCGATGGCTCGCCAGCTCACCAAAGGCAATCTTTCTTTTGCTTATGGAAGAAATACTGCACGTTGAAACCCTTTCCAGCTGCACGGGCAAGAAAACGAAAAACCAACAGCAAAAAGCTAGAAAGTTCTGTTATCAGAACAGAAATGACAACTGAAGGATTCTTGTTCATTCTGATAGGTACCAGGGCGAAGTTTCAAGTTTCTATCCAACCTCACCTGAGCACCAGAATGTTCATTTTATCAAAACAAGGTATTGTGTTTGATGTTGTCGCTCTTTACGATTATGAACTTGTATTTCTTATGAAACAGGTGCATTGTCACTTCGGTTGTTTTGTGCTTGTTTTGCGCCACAGCACATTGTGTGTTGAATGTTGCTGCATGGTTGACACAGGACCCGTTCACATCTACCTCTGCGATCTGTGCGTGCAGATGCCAACACTCGTGCGATTTGCCTCAGCAGTAAGAGGACGTGTGAGTGAAGCAGGAATGACAATCGTCTGGAATTTAATGGCACTATCACGGAACCCACACATCCTTTCAGCCTGCCGCGGATCTGCTGTTTGAGAGCTTTCAAAGTCAACGCAGGGTCAACAAAGAGGGACCAAAGATTTCAAATTCGCACAGCTTCCAGATGTCATTGATGTTGACATTCGGTGACCCAAAGCCTTGGCCACGCTGACGTCAAAACTGACTGAGGTGACGTGCAAACAGTCTGTCAATATTTTCAAATGACTGAACAAAACTCATTGAGCCACACTGGCGCAGTTTCTTTCACTCCCTGCTAACTGTGCGAGAGAGAACCACACACTGATTTTTTGTTTCTTTGAATGATAATTTACAACTTGCCTACAAAGGCAATTGCAGCAGAATTTGCGTGAGGAAAGAAGCAAATGGGTTTTTTCTTTTGCAATTGCGCTCAATGTAAATTATGGAGATGTCTTTTCAAATAGCATCAAGAAGACAAACACGCCTGGGCAAAAACCATCCAAGCTTTTGAATTTTTTATGATCGAAGAAAGCAGTGTCTTTTCCAATGGCGATTTCTTTCCAACATGTTGCTCCGAAAATAGAGTCCAGAATTCTGGTCCGTGAAAGAGAATCTTTCTGAGGTTGTGTGGTGTGGAGAAATGTTTGTGACCACGTTTTGTTTCGTGAATGGAACCCCAGGGATACGTGTTCTTGCTTTCCCCTTTGTAATTCGGGGGAAACTGATCAGCCAGGACACATACTCGCACGTGACAACAGTGGGACCTGGAGTATCGCTTTCTTTCTGATGCAGATGAAGGGCTCTGAAAATCTTTGAACCTGCTTCGGGCCCTGACCCCAATAGTTCCACCGGTACACGTTTTGGTGTGTTGTGAGTGCACCGGTACACGTTTTGGTGTGTTGTGAGTGCTGTGTCACGATGGTGTCCTCATATCTATTGTCTCGCTTGTGGTGTGAGTTAGGTTTGAAGACGAATGGTAACGTGAACAATCAGAAAGATCCTTTATGTCGTTCCACAGTACAGACTATGACGGATGGAAAGCGCAAAAATTGTGAACACCAACAGAAAGGTGATTCAGCCTTTGCCCTTTGTCAATATCTCACAAAAGTCTTATTTTTTGTTGCGCTCTTTTGGAAAATTCAAAGAAAAATGTTCATCCTGCAAACCAGACCAAATGTTTACCAGACATCCACTTCACCAACGTGAATACAACGTGAACAATTGACCATTTGCTGCCACACCTTTGTCTTGTGTACTGACTAACAGAGAGGATTGTTCACATTTCCTTCGAGCTCAGTTTCGACGCTGTGGCGTCCATTGCAAGCAACTCTTATCGCCAGGACTCAGGCACTTACAAGTGAGCCTGATTTCCCTGCAGAATACTGATCTTGCAGCACCTGTATCATGCACCGCCAGACCTCTTTGCTGAGAAAAACTCAATTTGTCACCTATTCTGTGACAAATGTGCCAATTTAAAAGTTCTTTCTGACATCGTTTTGAACTGTAGAGAGTTTTGGCCGTAATTGTCTTTGGATTGGCCGCAAATTGTTCAGTATTATGCACAGGCATAACGAGGTTCTGTTATGTGCCTGTCCCGGTGAACGCACGAACCCGGGAAGACTGTGTTGGCCGAAGACAACATCGCTGAGATGGTCATGAGTGCTGATTCCAAACAACACAACTTGCATTGCAACCAACACAAAATGCGCAAAAATGGGGCTTTTCGCTCGGGAAGATCGGCAAAGCAAGTTGCTTTCTGCACAAGAACAACTCCGACTCAGTTGTACTCCGAAAGACAAGCTGCAACCACGCAAAACTGATTGATGGAGACCGTAAAGCACTGAAATGCCTGAAATCCCTTCCAAGCATTAGCATACTTTAAGGATTTCAACAGCACTTTAAATTTTGGAGACGTAATGAATAGTGTTTCCTCTTTTCGGTTCTGCTTCAAAGTTGAATTTAACGTGGCGCTGCACAGAACTTCTGTGAACAAAATGAAAACCATTGTTCATATTCATCTACGTTGTACTTGGTCAAGAAAACAGATTTGCGTGGCCAAAGTGTGGACAGACACGTCAAAGCAATTTCGTTTTGTCTGAGGCGTGTTTCCAGTTTGGTTGGACTGGATGCTCCTACCAGAGGAATTGCCAACAAATCAGCACTGCAGCATTCTGACCTTGGTGGCGCTTGTATTTTCAAAGGAGGAAACAAGCAGGTCTGTCTGACCACAGAAAAATGACTGAACCAGGATGGTGTGGAGACAGACGTGCACCTGAAGGTGGGGCTGTGCACACGTGAGGTGTGTTCTCTCACCTGAGATCGTCTTGGAGTCATCACCTGTCCTGGTTGGTACTGCCACCTTTTTTTCGTGAAAGCCACAACGAAATAAGTCCACGTTGCAGTGAAGCTGGCCTCTTTGTTCAAAAGGCGCAGCACCTGATTTCTTTTTCTTTTTCTTGAGAAGTCAAATTATCTTAAATTGTACACTGAGAACACTGAACTGAACAAAGAAGAGGTCAACCCGCACAGAGCCGTTTTTAGGAATCCCCCAATGAGACTTCTGTTTTGAAAGAAAGCTTTCTGAGGGGTTGACACAATCTCGTTGGATTTCTTGGATACTGCTGGTTTCTTTGAGCGCAGCACGGTAGGAAGGGACCAAATCTGGTGCGTGCTGCTTCCATGAGATTCCAATCCCAAAGACCCAACAATCGAGGAAGCTTTGCAGAAATTGAAAACATTGAAGAGACCAAATTGTGGTTCAAGATACCTGTGCACGAATTTGTGGGTGCGTGCACGAATTGCCTGCTGGTGCTTGGTGCTTTTGGAAAAAACCGACACTGAATGGAAACAAGTTCAAGCCTGATGAGCAAGTCAACTCGGGACGGCCACAAACTACGGCAAATTACGGCCAGATTGTCCAGATTCAGTAAATTGTAATCTGCGCTGACACGGACACACATTTGCCTTGATTGCTTTCCTGGCTTTATCACACCACCATGATGAAATGAGCCAAATCCTCAACAGCACTTTTCTGTCGTCTGTCGTTGTGGACAACAGATGGGGCGTGCACAAGAAGTGAAACTTTTGTTTATAATATGCAGGGGAGTAGCCTTTGTTGAACTTCTGTTCAAAGCTACAGAACCAAGCAAGAGTTGACAGCTTTTGCCGTGGTTTTGGTCACTTCGTTCGAAATAGAAACTTTGCACAAGTGCGCATATCACGAGTACGAGTAGCGAACAAAGTTTGCAGTCTTATTGGTGATGTTCCGAGTTCCAACTGGTGTGATGAATATGAAATGCGTTGATGACAAAACATACAACAGCTGCAATTTCCCGTTCCACAACCAACCACAGCTGTGCATGGGGCGGACTGGGCGATTGTGTGTTATACGTATTGGACGTGTAGCATTGGAACATTGGTGATTCTCCGTTTATTCTCACAGCTCCATTGATTTATTTGGCTTTGTCCTCTGTGTTGTCTCGTTACGGACGCTCTCCATTATTCACCTGGGTCCAAGCAGAATACTAATCCCGGGGCCGAGCAGTTGTCCTGAGATTCAGTGTTGGTCGCATTCAGCAGAGGGTGCCTAAACATCTATTTTGCGTGAAGCTCCACTCAAAGCAACTTACCAGGTTCTCATTATACGAGTCCAGCAGCAGCCGAAAGATGAATCCGGCCAAAAGGGTACATGTAAGAAGTTTTTGCTTCTGCCTTTTGGTTGTTTTCATATTTTCACTGAGGCTTCTGTCATACAGAAAGACTCGTGCCACAGGGTTGGCGTCCAACAGCGCATCGTTGCGATCACGCTGCTTATGGTGCATTGTCATTTCACTCCAAATGATCTCTGTTATATCCAACGAAGCTTGTTTTGGTTTGTTGATCTCTGTGTCAGTACTCTCCACCTTGCACGCTTACGTATATGCCAAGTCCCACCTATTTTCTGCTTGTGATCTGTCAACTATTTTGCCGTCGTTCCCGCTGCATGCTCTCTGTTGTCTTGCTGCCGCCGAAGCCCCCTTCATGAACACACCTGAAATTTTGAAAACCTGTTTTCAGGTTCCATGGCAAGCCGGCAGTGGCTGAAATCAACATGCCGCTCAAAGGGATTACGGCCGCGATGACTAGGCTGCGAACCAACCAGTTCAAACTGTTCCGAATATCGATCTCAACTGTCATTGATTGAGGCTCAAAAGAACTTCCTCCAAGGTCCAAAGTAAACACAGTCTTCTCAGAAATAGCACAACAACTCTCCGGCATTGGCCGAAAATCATGAACAAAATTGGGATGTTTTCTGTTGGTCTACAACGCTGTGGCAGTCTCAAATCACGTCTTATGTTTTTTTCCCGTTGGCCGACTGCGCAGTCGACCACGGAATGGATTGACAACTGAGTAGCCTTTGCCTTGCTGAAATGTTGTGTGCGGGTCGGGTCCCGGTGGTTCCCGTCCACACAACCGCCGCCGTGTGTGGCACTGCGGTACGGAGCAGCCTCGGCTCGGCCGGACTGCTGCAGTGGAGTAACACTCAAGCGTATGCTTCAAATGTTTATTACTCAGTCCTGTCTCAAGCTGTTGCTCTCGACAGACAATAGGTGGCGCGAGCTGCGAGTCCGGTGCACAGCTTCAGCTCCGCACAGCTCTGCTGAAGCTGCTTCGCTGGTACTCAGCACCTCGCCCGAAAGCTGGATTGCGCGCGTGGGAAGAGCCAACTCTTCCACATGACA
>JAAUXT010129533.1_pt1 | contig 17341 bp, 24 predicted proteins | sample 7278171 | NCBI WGS metagenome assembly JAAUXT01 (sample SAMN14350112, study PRJNA611818) | marine sediment metagenome | isolation source: surface marine sediment (1.8m) | place: French Polynesia: Moorea | collected 2018-08
CCAAATTGTCCGGGTTAATGGTATCTCGGACACATTGCTGACTGGGGCATTGGTGGATTGGGACAAGTGCTGTCCTGCCTATGTACGCTGCCCGCGGCTGATTGTCTACTTGAAAGTCTAGTGCTTTCTGCTTCATCTCAACAGTGCATTCATGAAGGTGGCCAATATGACGGTCTGTTTCAGATCGTCGCCGGAGGGGAGTCCCCGAGACGGTGCAACAGCTGCTCGGACGCGCATGGTGCTGGACCTGCAGGGTCCGACAGAGGGAACCGACGGGCTGGAGCCCCCACAGCTGGAAACTGCTGATCCCGAACTGCCAACCCCACAAACTCCAGCTGAAATCAGAGACAAGATTATGTACAACAAGGATGGTACGTTTCAACCATTGTGGACGTCCATTTCGACTGAGTCACACAAGTGTTCGGAAACTTCCAAGGAACCACACACACCTACACCTGCACTTTCTGTTTACAGGTTTCAAGCTGGTCGAACGCTGTCCCTTGACCCACAAATTCTACAGCCAGGAACATGTTCCTGCCGATCCCAAAGTGTTTCTCACTGCTATCAGGAGAGAGGTCAGTGTAAAAATTGTTGAAACACTGGTTTCTTCTGAAAACAAAATTGTCTTTGGAGAGCGACGTTTGCTCGACTCGATAGGACTCACTGAGGGGGGAAAAAGCAAAACTCTTGTGAGCTCGGTTTTATTTCAGTTGAAGCTGCTGAGCTCGAGTTTACCGTTCGGCATCTACGTGAAGGGCTTTGAGGACAGAATGGTGAGTTTGTTGGCGAAACCAGCGAGAGATCAGTTTTGTGAATTCGATTCGATGAGTGTACTGAGCTGACTCACACAACGAGTTACCCGATCGAACCTGACACCAAATCAAATGAACCTGCAGGATCTGTTCAGCGTGATGATACTGGGTCCGGCACGCACGCCCTACGAGGACGGACTCTTCTTCTTCGACGTGCAGCTCGGTATGTCGTACCCGAGCTCGCCGCCGTCAGTACACTACGTCTCCTACTGCAGCGACAGGCTCAATCCGAACTTATACGAGGATGGCAAGGTCTGCGTCAGCCTGTTGGGAACCTGGCAGGGCAGGGTGAGTCACACTGAGATTGGTTCGAGCTCGATGTGGATTCTCCCTTTCGTTTCCGATGCTTCAAACTCGTTTTGACTTGGAAAGTTGTCAGCTGATGTCTTGAGTTCCTTTGCAGGGCACGGAAGTGTGGACGAGTAAGTCAAGTCTGCTGCAGGTGCTCATCTCTATCCAGGGTAAGTGATCAGCAGCCTGGTTTCTAGCGAGCTCGTGACAACTGTTTTGCTTGGTGAGCACTTTTGGCAAGACTGCGAGACAATGTATTGCTTGTTAGAATGTTGACGAGTCAACAGTTGAGTGGCTTGTAAAGAATGCATTGTTCTTTCTGGTTTCCAGTGGATTCAGGGAAAGGGGCCAAACTTCCCAACCCGCAACCAGGACCCACCCACCCACCCACCCCATTTTTGGCACAATCGATCGCACAAATTTCTGTTTCACACACGACTATTTTCAAGAACAGGAACAGGGACCTCCTCCCCGCGAGCCGGATACGGTCAGGATCTTGTCTGGCCCTCGGCAAAGCTGGATGCGCCAAAAAGCACAGCACTTGTGCCGCGCGAGCTATAATTGTGCCGCAGATGACTTGTTCCCAGCTTGTCAAATGTATTTTCTTGTCAAACACGTTCACAACAGGTTTGATCCTGGTGAGTGAACCATACTACAACGAGGCTGGCTATGAGAAGCAGAAGGGGACACAACAGGGCCACGAGAACAGTCGTATGTACAACGAGATGGCCATCCTGAAAATGGTGCAGGTGAGCATGTCTGTCCGACATGTGTGCGCTGACGCGTGGCTTTGATATCGTCTGCTGCAGCCGCCACGCCTCAGCCTTTGTTTGGCAGCGGATCCAGAAGCGCCACCCGCATGTTCCCTGTGGCCTGAGAAAAAGACCTTTCCTTGTGATGTCAGATGTACCGTTGCTGAAATGAAGCCCATTGTTTCCTCTTTCAGTCGATGATGAAGATGACGACGAACCTGCCGGCCGTGTTCGAGGCAGAAGTGAGAGAGCACATGACGAAGCGTGCGCCCAAGTGAGTCACTCCACGACTTGGTGGTCACAACGAAACTGCGTCGTCCCACAAATTGTCTGAATTTGGTAAAACCGTCGCAATCACTCGTTTTGCCGTTTTTGTTGACCCGACACGGTTTGGATGCAGGATGATGAAGCGCCTCCGCTACTGGCTCGAGTTCTCGTCGCGCCACAACACGCCGCTCACGTCTCCGTCCGCTTCAGGCACCAACCTCGCCACACCAACCGCCGCCTCAGCAGCACCCGCCAGCGCCGTGCCCGTCCTGGCGTCGCTGCTTGCTTCCTCTGGTGCAACTTCCAGCAAGAGTGATCCTGCCATGTTGCCGTCAGATGCGGAAGGTCGCGAGCAAGAACAAAACGTTGCCGAAGCGGCATTGCCAGGCAGCAACAAGTCGACTGCAAAAAGCAGCAGCTCCTTTGACAGCGGCATCGCGTCCGATCTGACATCCGTCGGGAGTGTGCAGCAGATCGCCGAAGATTTGAAAGCGCTCAAGGTAGAAGGCCGAGCAGCAACCCGAAGTGCTGAACAGACTGTGAACAGCTGCACCAATGATAGCAAAGAAGAACCATCTGGGAAAAACGTAGTGACCGATGAAGTTGAGAAGTCCAGAAAAAGACAAGTGGATGCCACTTCCGACGGTCCCCTGTCCCCGGACTCGGCCTCAGTCTTGTGGCGCCCTGAGTTCCCCCTGCTCCCGGCTTCCAGGGGCTTCTGCCTCTCCATGCAAAAAGTGCTTCCACAATTCACTCGAGTGCTCAGCACTCACGCGATGTGCCCATCGCCGGGCGCAGAGTCGTGATACAAACGCCGACTACATCAAACCCAGTCCACTTTGACCAGAGACGTTCCTACAAGAAACCAGTCGCACAAACGGAAGTTTCTTTGTGGTGAATTCACAGAACTCGGTGAATAAGAAGTGTCCCGTGAAGTTTCGGGTGACATCAACACCAATGTGAAGCTTCTGAAGTGAGTTTATTTTCGCTCAACAATGTGCCAACACGTGTGGGTGCGAATTGAACAGTGTGGAGTGGCAAAATGTGTGGTTCACGTCACACCTCACGACAGTCATCTGATTTACAAAGTCTTGAAAGTAAATTCTGGATGGGTTTTTGGAAAGCTACGTTTGTGAAGTCATAACTTATATTTGTTCTGTGATCTTTGGTTTGTCTGACATTTTCGAACTCGATATGAATGTTGAATTGTTTTGTTGCTTTTGTTTTGTTCTCCCGCCGATGTCGGACGAGCACAACTGAATATGTGATGTGGAACTTGGATCTTGTTTGGCTTCAGAAACAGTGCATTTTGCAAGTCAACCGAAAAACACGACTTGTCTCAACTTTTGAGCGCAGGAACCTGAAATTTCCAGGGATCAGAAGCTTGACGTGAGAGACTTTCTGTGAAACGAGCTTTTGCACAATTATGCCTTGCGTTGACAAAAGAAAATCACGCTTCATTCCAGCAGATAAACAAGACTTTTTCTGACACAATATCGAAGCATCAGGAAACAACGTACAGTATTCAGTTATTTCACGAGTGCTCCCAAGTTTCAATGTTCCAAAGACTCAATAAACTCAAAGAGTTGGCAAAAGAATAGCTTCACTTGTTGAATCTGGCTCCCGTGCTGCTTTTCGTCGTGTTTGGTCTCCAATTCCACTTTGATCAGACGCTGATGACACCGAGTTGAGGCTGGACGATGGGGATGATGTCACCTCTCAGACAACTTCTGTAGTTAAGCCGCCACAACGTGAAACAATGCACCGCGCGAACCATGCAGATTTGTGCAGCACAAGTGCAAAGGCAGATCTATTACGAGATGGAAGATTCAAAGCGAATTTGCACACTTGGAAACCCCTTCGCAGATCTTAGTTTCCGGTTGTGATTCCATGGCAAGTCCCGCACGAACCGGATGACAAGGATACAGGAGACTGATGTGCGGCTTGGTCAGGCCGACCTGCTCTGCCAGCCCCTGCCTCGACAACTCGTCCAGCACCGGCTCCCGCCAACTGCTCGGTATGAAGTCTCTATGTCGCGCCTGCAGCAATGCGAGGGACCAGCAGCACGTGCGAAAAATATTTCCAAGTGACTTTCTATTCGCTGGACAATAGTCCCACCACCCGTGGGTTGAGGAACAAACGTGACAAACTGACCTTGTTATGTGACTCGAGAACGTCGACTCACCATTCTGACAATGTCGACCATGAGAAGTTTGTCACTGGGCGCTGAGCTCGGTTGCCTCACAAACCACGTGACGAGCCGCGCCACGTGCTTCCGCTCCACCACTTTGCTCGTGTGCGCCAGCAGCTGAAACCAACGCGCACTTGTCAACGTGGACAAACAGCGTCAGGTTGATGATGGCGACACTCGCGCACTTCTTTGTCTGACGGAAAACGCACCGTGTGCACGAGCCTCAGGAACCAAGAGGCAGGCGGCGCATCTTCTGCTTCCGGTGTCTGATGCACACGAGTCCTTTCTGGCCGCGTGCCTGCCTGATCCTCTTCTTCAAACAAATCCATCTGTACTTCATCGGACAGCTTCGCCTCGGTAAATTGTGCATTTTCCGGACTCCCGCATGTGGCAGACCCGGGGGAGTCGATTTCGGACTGAGACTGTGCCCGCGTCTGAGGTCCGTTCCCTGAAAGCCCCATCTGCAGGACGACACGGAACCACGGCTGTTGTACCAACTGTAACTCTGTGGATGAAAACCAGGAAACTTGTATGTGACATGAGACAGGACGCAAGACTCACACGGCTTTATGCAGAACGAAGTTGGCTCAAATTCGTCAGTCTTGGTCGGCACCAAAAAGACTCACTGAGTTCGTTCTGGTCAACTAAGTCATCCAGCAGAAGCTGCAGGCACGTCACCGCGCACTCCTGCACTACAGACTCATCCTGCAAGCCACACACACACACACACATCCTGAACTCAAATCGGACCGGACTTTGCAATCAGCGGAGTATTTCACCTTGTTCACGTTACACGAAGTTTATTTTTTCGCAAGAGAGCAAAAGAAAGTGTCCCTCACGCGAAACATGCAGTTTAGCAACGCCAGCAGGAGCGAGCGAAGCGTGGTCCGACTAGGGAAGCCGACTCTGGAGTTCGTCCTCTGGATTTGTGTTGGTGTAGTCATGTCCGCGCTCTCGGTCAGCTGGAACACGAATTTGCTGCACGACCAAGCCAAGTTGCCATGCAGGCAAGAACACGCTGGTCTACAGAACTAGCACTGCAGAGCCATGACCAGCTTTTGGTTGTTTTGAAAGACACAAAAGACACGACACACGTTGTTCCTCGAGACCACTTTTCCCTGAGTACAGCTGGTGTCAAGACTCTTTTATTCACTGACCAATATGGTTCCTGCCCAGCGTCCAGTGTGACAGAGGGCCGTCCACATCTGCAGCACGCTCAGCGTGACACTGATGTCCCGGCTCCTCAACCCTCTCAGCGCTGCGTCAGCCGAGCACGTCAGAAGTGGCTTCTGCGGGAACATGTGCACGTGAGCAAAGGCATCAACCAACAACGGACGGGAGATCCTCACTGCAACGGCATCACCTCACCATGTCATGGACGCAAGGACTCACCCTGGAATCGGAGCCCTGGCAGACCAGCAGTGCGAGCATGCTGTACACTGAGCTCTGTTCGCAATCTTCCCTCAGTTGATTCTGCAGACCCTCCAAAAATCCTTCTCTAGCCAGCAACATCGACGCAACTGGACATATATATTTGAGGAAAATAACTTGCATGAATACGCGGTGACACCAATTGACCTCAAAGTTTGTTCAAGAATGGTTCTGGACGAGACAGCTGGAAATCCTTCAAACTTCAGATCTACTGAGAGCTTTAGTTTCCGGGAGCGACTGAATGACTTGTAAATTTCCAGTTTTGGACAAGGGACTGCAGTCCAAACAAGCTGACCAGTGTTGCAAACATACGAGTAACACCCAACGTGAACATTGTTCACAGCGTGTACGACTGCACGTGAGGATTCTCACCCTTCTTGTCTTCGTTGTTTGCTGACTGGATGAGCAGACAGTTGAGGAAGTTGAGGTGCACACCGTTGTAAGGGCTGCAATTTTGCTTGGCAACCATGTTGATAACTGCAATAATCAATCGATCTCTCATGCAAAAATGCTTCTCTGTAAACTGAGAAAACGATTCAGGACAATCACAACAAATAACAAAGATTTGTAAAGTGGGTGTGGTGTGCATGTTCACAAACGTTACAACGTTGCAGTTCAGAGTTCGTGTAAGCTTCGTCTCCTGAGACTGTTTCAGGCAGACAGACCGTGGAAGGCGAGTTTGGTGTCCAGTTCACTGAGCGGCCTCCGGCAATTGTCCTGGTTGATTTGAGTTAGAACGGTCAGAAGGCCGCCCATCGTCTCCTCTAAAAGTTGACGAAATGCAGACGTCTTCAGTCTGAGTGCACAAATCTTTCACGTGAAGGACCTACAAGGCTCACGCACAGGCATCAAAGCTAGTGCGCGCAGAGACACGCACACGTTGTACACACACACACACACCTGAATGTGCGGTTCCCTTCTTTCCCAGCAGAACGTCTCGCAGTGTCACAGACACCTTGGTTCTCACTGCATCCAGCAGCCCAGTTTCAGTGCCGTCATCCTGACAAAGAAAAAGGGGAAATTTTTCAAAGCAGTCACAAAACTAAATGGTGTGTGAGGCGGACCGGTGCAAGGGACATGCACGAAATTTTAATGCACGCTTTTGAGGATTTGAGGGTCTGAATTCACTGTTTGATTGACACCCGAACCTTTTCTGGCGTTTCTTGAGCCAAAGTAGAATTTTGAGAACCAGAACATTCGGGTTCTCACCTGCGCTCGCCTGACGATGGCCAGAAGCGTCTGTGTAGCTTTCCGAGCCACACAGCGTTTCGTGTCTTCAAACTGACACTGCAACAAGAGAACCATGTGCACCGCACCGAGAAGAGACCTGAACCCGAAATGTTGAAGACTCAACATTGAAACGAACAGTTTATCGCGCTGCTCTTGAAACTTTTCATGACAGCTTCGGGAGGGGGTAAATTTTTTTCTTCATGTTGTAATTGTTTTTACAATCCGGGGTGGGGTGGGAGTCACATCTTCCAGCCTTTCCCTTCAGACTCTGAACAATACAACAGGAAAAGGGGAGATGTCTGAAAACATTTCAGAGGGAATGTCTGCCACCAAATTCTCAATTTCCCCCCACCCCACCCGCCGCGCGAGGAAAACCTTTCGCTTCTTCAAAACCTTTCACCGTGACAACTTCTCCCCTCTGGGGGAAACTGACGACTCCTTGCCCCTTCAAAATCCAGAGTGACCTTCACAAACTATACGCGCGCCGGTACGTACTCAAGCAAGTCGGCACAGGGACAAGGAACACGTCCAAGAAATGCTTTCTTGTTCCTATCATTTTCCAGAGAAAAAGTCAGACTTTCAAAAAATTTTCTGAGCTTACCAACAGAGCTTGGAGACACAAAGGACTGACAGTTGCGAGGTGCACAAGGTTCTCGCAACAGGGACCACTCGACTCCAGAAGTTCCCGCCTACCGCCGGAACCTTCGCTTTCTTCATCACCAGAAGCAGGATCTTCCAGCCACCATCCCACCTGAAATAACAGCGGTGCTTGGAGCAACGGCGTTGGTGAGCAAAGCGAAGGAAGTGCGAAGATGCGCCCACCAGCTGCTGGCCGACCGCCTCGCTCAGACGTGGGGAGGCGAAACACCACTTGAGAAAAGCCGGGTGGCGGCTGGCCCAGTATTTTGTGTCCAGTTGACTCAGCAGTTCTCCCAACTCGCTCATGCACACCACCTCATCACCAACATTCGTGTCACCTGGTGAAGCAGCTGCAATGTCACAAAGATTCAACTCAAAGGTACCGATTTCTTCTCTGACAACGGATTTTGAAACGAGATTTCCCTCTTCTACCTTGAATCAAACTTTGATCCAGGGTGGTCAACATCTCTGTGTTGACATTGCTTGATCCCAAAGGAAAGTCGTTGTCGCTTTGCGACTCTTGATGCGGACGTCACTGGAACCGATATATGAACCAATCACTCAACAAGACGTTCTGAATTCTGAGCTGCTTGAGACATCCACGTCCACGTAATTGACGCCCTGTTGGATGGTCTAGCTAGGTTCCGCAAACACGAAACGTACGCGTAAGCGTAAACGTACAATCTCACTCTGTCGGACACACTACAGACAAGATTTTTCTCTCATTGCAAAGGCAAAGAACATAAACAGATACTCAAAATTTCAATTTGCCTGCTTGCTGACATTAGAAAGAAGGGATGACTTTGTTCTTTGGACAAAGAAACCAGAAAACTGAAACATGCACTTGGACTTGGTGGAGTTTTGTCCATGGGGGTGAAATGCTACTGCATGTACGTTCACGCACACGTCTTACGTTCTGCATTTGCCGAATTTGCCGATTGCAAGGCGAGAACGGCTGTTTCCCTTGGGCCGTCATGTTTTTGTCGTGAGAAATACAAAATAATACACACCAGGCACTTCAATGCTGGGAAGGTCGCTTGAAGTGATCTGCAATGAAACTTTGAAATTTCGACAATGTAGACAAGAAGAAAAAAAGAGGTGAATCTCATTTCTAGCGCCAAGGGAAAAAATGGAATTGGGGCTCTTCGCCGCCAAAATCGGGCAGGCTCTGTCGCACGAAAGTTGCAATCGTCAAAGTCAAAGTCAACCCGTTGCCCACTGTTGAGCAGGTGTGGTCACTCACGGCGGTCAGGTGGAGCAGGAAGCGCAGCGCCTCCACTGGCAGGTTGGGCAGGTAGTGAATGTGCAGCTCCAGGTAGGTGCGCAGACAGCGATGCAGCCACGCAGGCTCCGTCAACCTGAGAGAGTGCATGAAAAACAACCGTAATCTTTGAGCAAATCGGTGAATACAACAGACAAGAGTGCTAACATAGCACGCCGAGTGTGTGGTCCTTTCACATGGTCTTTGCATGCAAGGCAAGGTGGCCGTTTACTCCTCGGGTTTTCATTGGACTTCAGGCCTCTGCATGAGCGTTGCTGTGCACCCGATCGAGCGCACGCTGCATGCAGAGGAAGAAACAGAACACACACACACACATACACACACACACACACACACACACACACACACACACACAAATTCTGTGTGTCTGTCTGTCCGTCCGTCTGTCTGTTTCTCTCTCTGTCTCCTCTCTGTCTCCCCCTCTCTGTTTTCTCTGTCAGTCCATTTCTGTCTCTCAATGCGTTCCTTTCTGTCTGTGTCTGTCTCTCCCTCTTTCTGTCTCCTTTTCTGTCCTCATAGTCTGTCTCTCCCCTCCCCTCTTTCCCACTGTCTCTCAGCTCTGTCTCTCTTTCGGACCGGAAGTGGACAAGATCCCTCTGACATCAAGTCCAGAACTGTGAACAACTCAAACAATGGAAGCAGGGATTCCAAAAGAAAAGAACTTCATGAAATCGTCAGCTGCACTTATGAAGGCTTTGCGCAAGTACGAGCAACAGGAATCAGGCAAATGGGAACGAGTAGATCTGCACTGTGAACGCTGACAAACGGCGGAACAACTTTCAGTTTTGGTAACTCTGTCTGAAAATATCTTCTGCACTCGACGGTGGGAGGAAATTTTCCAACGAAAAGCCGCGAGTTTCTGAGCGAAAACCAATGGTTGTGTTGCTCCGTGCATGGAAACCGAACAATGCAGCGAGCCCAGCAACCGTGGACGACCGTTGTCAGGCGACCCACGCTGTTGTGCAAATATCCTGTGTCGAGAGCCCAAGGTCGACTTCAAGCGCTTTGACAAATGAGGAAATGACAAGTATAGTTCATCGCATTCATCAATGTCGTGCACACAAAGCTCCTTGTGCGTGTGTGGTGCGTGTGTGCGTGCGTGTGAGCATTTTCACGACTTGTCAACTGTGGCCGAGAAGCTCACGTTGTTGGTCCCGCTCTGCAATATCGCAAGGTCCTTTTGCACCTGTGGAGGTTTCTCAATGAAAGCAAAACTTCAAAACGAACTTCAAAACGAAAAAGTCGACACCACACCATGCCACGAGAACAACCCCACAACTATAACTGAGTGTGGATGAGAGCAAAATCTGGACGGCTCCGCCCATGGAAGAAACACGCCCTGCTTCAATACAGCTGCACGTCAGGGGGGAGTCCGTCACGACAGACTCGTTCTCGGGAAACGATAAGGCGCTGATAATCTTGACAAATATGTTTCTCAGTTCAGATCCCAATTGGAGTTCAGAGAAGTTGCAGGAATTTTCCCTTTTTCTGCTAACTGTAATTTGAACGGGACCACAGTGAAAGTTTCTCCCGGATGAAGCGCAGGAACAGAAGGATGTCGACAATGTTCATGCGGTGAAACTTCATGAACTCATGGAGTGTTTTTATTTGATCAAGTGGATTCTGCTTTGCCGAACTTGATGCATCAAGGCACAGAGAACGAGAAACCACGACGTTGGACACCGTCTCCAGGACAATTCAACGACCAGAAGAGCAACGCGTCAGGGCGAGCTCACGATGGAACAACACCTTCGTTCCATTGGCACCCTCAATGTGCCAGATCTTCACGGGTCTCTTGCTCCTCTGATCTGACGCCCTTCTCGCTCAGAAGTCCAATGATCACAGATTCTACATTTTCGGACACATGGACTGACAGCGCCACATCCGAAAACAGTTCATCATTCGCAACGTCAACGACCCGAGGCTGGCCCTCTCACAATTCCCGGTCACCCTGGCCCTCCGTGTCCCCCTCCCAGTCCACCCTCCTTCCCCGGCCGTTTCCTACGAGTTGGCCCTTCCCGTCGCGCTCTCCCCCTCCCGCCGTCCGGGACGTGCAGCTCGAGCCGTATGCGCTCTACCTCGCCTGCGCGGAGCTCGCCGTCGTTCTGCCCATCATCTTCGGCAACACGCTCATCATCCTCAGCGTCATCAAATTCCCCAGATTGCAAGTAAGTGTCTCCATCAATTTGTCTGTGTGCGTGTGCGTGTGTGCGTGTACATGTACATGTTTCGAATTTCAAACACGTGGCTGCTGACAGAAAAGAACAAGAACCACAAATTCCCAGAAGCTGCTGGTCTCTTTCTGCGTGGCGGCGGAACACGGTGACTCGGGTCCGATTCGTACAAAGGACTCAGGAAGGAATCACTTGGACGAGTTGTAACGCCAGATCCTCTCAAATGACACACTGCATCCTCTTGGCGATGCTAGGAAGTTCCTGTGTGTTCACCCCATGCAGGTCGTGACAAACGCGCTGATCGTGTCGCTGGCCGCCGCCGACCTGAGTGTCGGTCTCGCCGCTGCGCCCCTCGACGCCGCCTTCCACCTGGCGGCGAGTCTTCACACTGACCAAACCCTGTGTCTGCTGAGGTACACCGTACAGGTTGGTGGAGGATAAAATGGTGCACATCAGCACAGCATCGTTTGAAATTGAAACAGTGACCAAGCTGACATATTAAAATGGTGGTCACAGCATTCCAGCCTGTCCAAGGAAGAAACCCTTCCACTCGTTTCGTTCCTGCACTTTCAGCTGGCGAGCGTGGGAGGTTCAGTCACCAGTCTCACCGTCATTTCAATCGACCGCTTTCTGGCCGTCTACTTCCCTCTGACGTACCACAACCGTGTGACATCATTGAGCACAGCCGGGGCGCTGGCAACTGCTTGGCTCGTCGTAGTTGCGTTGGTGCTGCCTCCATTACTCGGTATCCGAATGCTCTTCAACGCGCGTGAAAATTGATTTTCAAGAAATGGAAACTCTGATTTTCAAGAAACGTGAACTCAGTTCCTTCAAGACCAGTGTTCCGCTCAACAGGATCCAAGCACTTGTGCTTCTTTGCAGTCTGTCCTCGTACGATTTGACCCAATTATTTCAGGCTATCACCGGTGGGACCAGGCGTCAAGCTCCGCCGACTTCACGTGCGACGCAGCGTACATCTACCACAATAACTACGTCGACTTTATTCTCGCTATCTTCATTCTGTTGCTGACAGTCAATACCGCACTGTACGCGTGCGTCATCAAGACGGCCTTCAAACAGATGGCGCGGGTCCAGAAAGTTAGCGCCGCCATCGTCACTCTTAACGACGCCATTTCCGGACCCGGCGGCGCTGTACGACACGCCAACTCCCGACGTCAAACCAATCGCAGAGCGCGACGCGAGATCAAGAAATCTCGCATGATGGCGTTTGTGCTGGGACTGTTTATTGTGTGCTACCTGCCTTACGCTATTCTCGCGCCTCTCAAGCATCACTATGGAGGGTATCCACTGCGAGTTGCCAGAGACGTTGCCATGGTGCTGTGCATGTGCAACAGCTGTATGAACAGTATTATCTACGGCGCTATAAACTTTGATTTCCGCTGCGCGTACTACCAGTTGCTGGGATGCAAGGGTTGGCAAGGCAACAGCAATGGTGTGCTCGTCATTGACGCTGCACGTTATCTCGACAACGACGCTGATGCTTGGAGTTGCGCCAGCGTGGGCAGTAACGGACGTGTTGGTGACGCCAACAGTTTGGTTGCGACGGCAACAGTTCCCATCATGCGTTGTTACACACAGAGTGCCCGCTCAGTGAATGCGGAGCCACCAACCGACCCCATCAACACCCGCAGTTCCGACACTTCACAAGGATACAGTGAACCACCCACTTTGCCCGACGTTGTCGATTAGCACTGAAGTAATCTGTAATTTCAACTTTTTTTCATCAAATACCACACAATTTGTGTCAAAACACGCTGGTTCGAAATTTTGGGGGTGAACGACAAGTGACGGTTTCCTCACACAGTATGCAGTGTTCGTACGAAAACCAAGCACTCACTGGAGGCTCTGTTGGAGAGACGCGTAGTTCAGACAGAGGCACGTCCACTGGGCGTATTGCAGTTGCACGTCCGGAGGCTCAGCCGAGTTCTGCGACAGGCACTGCGCCGCGTCAGTTGGGTTGCCTGCAAGCAGAGGCGCGTTTCAGTCCCAAAAATCGAACACAAAACGCCATAAAATTCGGTGGAAAGGGCCGCTGACGCTGTTTGCCACAGTGATTAGATGCCACCAGGGTTCTCTGCATGAAACACGTACAACTTTGGCAAACCGCTCAGAGCACACGCTTTGTCTCCCAACTTCACTTTCGGTTGTGACGCATGAGCATGCATGTTCGTTTTTTTTATCCCCGTGTTGAACACAGCGCCGTTTAGCTGTACCTCTGAGCTGCTGGAGTCCCTTGCGCAGCGCATTCCTTAACTCTTGTTTCTCCTGGGAGATGTGGAGTTCACTCTCTATCAAGTTACACAAGAGCAATGACAGCTCTTCACCGACAACTTTGCTGCAAGAAACAGAAACACGTTGGATTGGATACGCTCGCCAAATATTGTTCGAATCCCAAGGTCGTCTCATGCAGATGAGCTTGGATCAGATTCAGATCAAGCAAGACGTCGTACGGTTGAAAGTTTATTGTCCGAGAGAGGCAGCAGCGTAGAACAAAGGTTGCCACCGGTGTCACATTGCAACAAGTTCAATAGCTGTCTGCACACTGGACAACAATTTTGTGAAATCGGTAAAAATCTGAGTGGTAAATGTCTCGTTTAGTCTGTTGGGGTCTCTGGAATTGGAAGCAATAAATTGGTCCGCGGTTGGGGAAAACAAAACATAACTGGCCAACGCAACTGCACAATTATGGCATTGATTTTTGTTCAAAAACTGAACGGATGTAGAACCCGAATTTGGCGCGTATGATGAAAGCGTCAGCGAGGAATCCGGCGCGCGTGAGGTGTGTGTAAAATGACGTCACGCCGCGCGCCTGCAGCGCGTCCAGTTGATTGAGCGTCCCAAGCGTCTCGACCAAGACACCGGCATCCGTCAGGTGCGGCAGGTTTCCCTGATAATACATGCTCGCGCACCAGTCGGTCGCCGCATTTTCTGGGCACAAAATTCAAGAATGGACGACACCAAGAGCCTTGAATTTCTCACCATGACGCACGGAAGTACGACGCGACTGAAGCTGCGCAGCAGAATGTCCGGCACGTCTGGCAGTGCGATCGTCCGTGCGTCGCCCGACCCGCCACTGTCGCTTTCCGCTTCAGACGAGGAGTTTGTCCCTGGCGCCCCGAACGTCTGCGACGCGAACACAGGGTCTTCTTGACACGCTGCGCACAGCCTGATTCAGACAACCGCAGACGCAATCACTTGCAGGAAAAGCAATGAGGTCAGGACAGGAAAGGAATCACAAAGCAATTAGAACCATCCTCACGAGGCAGCCTGATGCAGGACGGAAAGAAAGGCGGCGAGTTGAGTTTGTGTGTGCTGCGCTCTGGCGGCGGCACGCTGCTGACCATGCTTCTCATGAGAGGACGGCGCCGCCTGCCGGGGAGCAAGCAACAAACATCGAGCGACTGACGAAACTCATTCGGTAGCACAGCATTCTGACGGTCATTCGAACCATTCAGGCTGATGGGCTCACAACGGCCGAGAGCGTCTGCGTGTACCTTTGTCCCCGACGGTCTGCGCGGTCGACAGGCCATGCGCGGCAGGGTTCGACTTTTTTCAACTACAACTCGTAGTGACGTCACGAGAGCGTTGAGTGGAATCGGTGACGTCATGTGCCTCTTTCTGAAGCGAAATAGCAAGTGAAATGCGAATTTGTTTGGTGATAAAGAACAAAGACTGTGGTGTGAATCAGCACGCATGAATGTGAAAATGTTCAGGAGGACTGGCAGTCACAGTATCACCAGGCGCGTTTTCGCAACAGCTTTCTGACACGACCAAACTGGGTGAAAGTGGTGTCTACCCAAACCTCAACAAAGCTTTGAGGGCTCTGCAGGCTGTAGTGACGAGTTTTGCCCCCAGTTGTTCCACAGCTTGAGTCAGCACTGCCAGACAGTGCCGCAGCGTCTCCATGGAGCTGAAAAGTCGGATGTCACCCGAATGTCTGCAAAGGGAAAACAGAGCCAAGTTCTCATTGCAATTCCCCCTTTTTACGTGCGCGACCGTCTGCACTTGAACATGTGAGAAAAACCAAGCACCCAACCTCAGATCCAATTCAGCACTCATCACAATATGAATGTGAGTTTGTGCGCGCGTGTGACAATTTTTTGTTTGAAACAATTCTCCCAATTGTTTGTAATGTTTGCATCTTGCCAGCATTGAGCACAGAGTCTACCTTTCAAGAACAGTGCAGAGCAAAGTGACCCCCTGGTGAACAACTTCCGTGTTCTTCGATCTGAACGACAGGTCTACAGAGCGAAACATCGTCTCCATTCCTGAAGCAAAGAACTTCACTGCGTGCATGTTCTTGACGTCAACTTTGTACACAACGGCCCACATGACAGATTCCGGCGTCGGTTGTGTCAATCTGCAGAAGCTGTTGAAAAACTACGTCAAGGCTCAACACAGAAACGCAAACCATGCAGACGATAAGACTGAACGTGAACCACAGAACAGTGCCTTCACCATATGCTGCGTGGCATTTGCAGAAGAAGCAATCAAACGCCGCCATCCATAGCAGACACCCGAAAATGCAGCTGCGTTTCGGACACAGAAAAATGTGATGAGATCAAGGTGTCAATCAAAAGTTCCATTTGTGAAGAAAAATGGTGCAACAGGTCTCCTCACCTGAGCAAGACTTCATTTGACGTCGAGAGCGCCTCAAACAAAAATTCTGAAACAATGATGGCATCAATAAACACGAAGCTGCACTGAGTTACTGCAAGTGACTGAACTGTGCCACCTGCGCGTGTACAAGCTGACCTGCCACGTCGTCTCCAAGCAAAGCTTCAGCCACGTCCTCCGCAAGACGCCCCGAGATGGCAAATGTCACGCACTGCACGGCAGCCAGTCTCACCTAAAAGCAGGTCAGGTCTTGTTGGCGACACGGTGAAGTCACTTCAAGGGGCCCCACGACGAGCACGAAAGTGCAACGCAAGTACGATGCCAGTCGTGCCACGAGACCCAATATCAATCAAGGCCTTTTGGCGAATGTTGTGGGACAATGTGCAACCAGGGCAGCACTCCTTGCTGTTCCTCACAATACCTGGTCGTCCTTCCACAGGAGCAGCTTTTTGACGGCGGCGCCCAGTCGAGACGTCTCCAGGTGACCCACTCTGTCTGTGTTCCTCTCGACCCTGTCCGCAGCGGCTCTGTGTGTGGCTCGCCCCAACAAAGCTCGCACTCCGGTCTCCTCGCCCATCATCGACTTCACCACGCCTGCGCGCAAACGAGCAGCACCCCACACACGCATCAATGAGCGGCGAATAGCCCCAAAACATTGTGGACACTCCTTGAATCAAACTCCTTGTTGCACCCCCTTGCAAAAAGGGGAACGACGAAAGATATAGGTTGGGGTTCAAAACTGATTCAAGGGGACCCCAGGACTAGACTTGCTTTTTTGGTTTTGGATGGGTGTGTCATTTGCGTGAGACTTTTCGCGAGGGAATACGGTGCTTCGCATCCCTGGATTCATCGAAAGCAGGTACAACAACGACTTCAGAAGCAACGAACCTAAACCGTTCAGCAAAAGTTCAGAACACTGGGTCGATATGAGAATCTGAAGCACGTCGCAGCCAAGTTGACACGAGAGTTTGGTGGGCAGGTGACGGGCGCTGCCGGCGCCGTACAGCTGCGCCCAAATGTAACAGGCCGCCATCTGAACCTCGTCGTCCGCGTACCCGACAGCCTGCGCTGTGTGGTCCACAAGCCGACCTGCACGGAAAAGCCAGTCTGGTTCTTCCAGAGACTCCAACACACCGATCCCAACAGAAGTGAGAGCAACACGCAACCCCGATTCAGGGAATGAAGCGCAGAAGAAGCTGACTTTGGTGTGGCCACTGTGCAGGTTCAGTGGCAGCAGATCTACTCACCATACTTCCGCAACATGAGGTCAGCGAGGAACGGGATGGCCGTCAAAAGGTTTCCAAGCATGAGAAACACCGCGACGCTTTTCTTGAAGTTGCACACACGCAGAACCTGAAACACCCGCATCAAGAACCATGCACACGGAGTCGCCCCAAAACTTCACTTTTCAATTGCGAGTTCGCATCTGCAGACCTGAGGGCAAACGAACGTTGTTGCTGACTGCTTGAACAAAACAGGAAGCAGTGCTCAAGGCAACTGCAGTGCGAAGTCCCTTGCAGCATCTGTAATGTTGTCAATTCTTCCTTTTTCATCAATTCTTCCTTGTCCTCCTTATCTTCCACCAGTTATACTGTCCATGGAGGGGGGTCTGGTGGGGGAGGGGGTCCAGTGGG
>JAAUXT010136254.1_pt1 | contig 17341 bp, 16 predicted proteins | sample 7278171 | NCBI WGS metagenome assembly JAAUXT01 (sample SAMN14350112, study PRJNA611818) | marine sediment metagenome | isolation source: surface marine sediment (1.8m) | place: French Polynesia: Moorea | collected 2018-08
AACTACAGCCCAGAAGTGAACAAAAAAACCAAACATGACCAAAATCAAACAAATAGAACACTTTCAAACTCGCGTTCACAGATTTTGCCTCTTGATGCCTATAGGTGATTCTCACCATCACCATACATTATACATAATGTATGGTTCAAGGTTCAAATCACCTAAAAACTCGTGCGATGTTGTCTTGCATTCAGGTCGGCCGGGGGACGCATCCGGTGGGGGAAACCTTTGGAGGGTGGCAATTCACAGCTCTAGGGGAAGCAAACACCTCAAGCACTTTATTTTTGTGAACATCAAAGTCCATGGCACGCGTTATGGGAGCTTTTCTATGTGGGGCGGGGGTGGTCAGGGGTCCAGACGACGGACCACCAGTGCACAAAACCAAATTTCACCGTCATGCCACTCGCGACCCTGGTACCAGAATCTTGATTTTCTCGTCTCACCCAGGGGAGCAGAAAAAATCGCATTCAGAGAGGAGATCTTGGGGATCAAATTCCCTGTTTTTCTACGTACTCTTTAGTCTGCCTCAAAAGTCGAAAAACACAACTGACGAGCCCCAAGCTGACGTGTTCTGCGAAAACGCACCCAGTCGGTGGGTTCGATTTCACGTCGAACGCACCTCGGGCGATTCGCGTCCACAAGGACCGAACGGATCGAACAAGCCCAAACGCCAGAACCTTCTTTTGACGACCTCGGTCTCAAACAGCCTTGACCCCACGACACGTGGTTGCGTGATTGACGTGTTGCCATGGTAATGAATCCAACTTTCACTCGATAACGCACAGTCATCTCAAGCTCTTGGCAGCAGAGACGCAAATTCGATTCTGACCTTGCGCGATAATTGGGAATCGTTTTCCCGATAATTGAAGAATCTGACACTCGATTGTTGAGTCATCCAATTCCATTTGTCCAATTAGGAGAAGCCTGATTGACCTGGATCAGGTCTGCCGCACAAAATGCTTATCATCTTGTTTTTGAGCAAAGGTTGATTTGCCTGACCTGGATTTCCAAAACACCCGGTCGAGCGCCAACATTTTTCTCTGTTTCGTTTCAAATTTGGTGTCACCTGTCTTGCTGTCTCTCTCCTGCACCTTTTTCTGTCAAAGGCAGCGTTTGATTTTTGCTGAATCTGAGCGCGAATCCGAATCCCAGTTTTTTTTCACCCCAACTGCCTTTTGAGTTGGTTTCATTTTGAGGTTGGATTTGATCAGTAGATTGTTGAAATTATGTTCCATTTTACAGGAATCTGAAACCAAACTATGACAATTGGTTTCAGATTCGGTAAATCGAACGCTGCCTTTGTGTTGACCTCTCTGTCTGTCTGTCTGTCTGTCTGTCTGTCTGTCTGCTTCTTTCGATCTCCCTATCATCCTTCCTCAATTTAGTTCGAAGTCCCAAATGCCAAGTCGATCCACGCAACAAGGCACAAGACGTGTTTCTTGAAATCTTAAAATTCAAGTCAGGTTTATTCATTTTGTGGTTTACATGTTCACAAAACTTTACAAAAGTTACGAGACTGTGAAACTTCAATCAATTTCACTTCTTTTTGACGCGCACAGGTCGAACCACAAAACAGCTGACCCCACATCATTCGAACTCAGTCGAACTCCTGTCCCATTCGAACACATTGACCACACTGTTTGTTCGTACAGGTATAACTTGGTAGGTGTGAACATATTTCACTTTGAAAAGTGTTCGTTTTTTTCTGGCGGACCTACGTGTTCGAATCAGACAGGGTGTTCGAATCAAGCGAACTCAGGTGTCTTGTGTTCGCACGGGTGTGCTGATCGTCACACAGTTTCAACACCCCTCCTGGTCCTCAACGTCCGACCAGCGGTTCGTCACCGAATCCGAATCAACCCAATGATGTATACCCCACCCAGTCACGCATGCGTGTCCTTGACTTCCGCCACGAACGCGCATGCGCTATGCATGCCCCGCGTCTCTGTGTGTGGAGCACAAGCCCCGAGCCTGTTGCGAGAGGACTTCACGCGATTTCAAAAAGTCCTCTTTGCCCCGGAGTTTTGTCCCTTAAGGATGCACGGAGCATTGCGTCCATTGCGGGACTTGCACATGGACGCAACGCGCAAGTCGAGTGTTGCGTCAGTCGGAGCCACGTCGGGGATTTCTTGCCCTCCACACACGAAACGCCTCCAACCCCTCCCAACATCAAAAACGTTTTGGCAGAAAAGCTTCAGACTTATCACTAGAAGCGTAAAAATTCACAGCAAAGCATGCACACTCGTCAAAAATACGCTGTAAAATACATGGTACATAGCAACGTTATTTTGGTCCGTAACAGCACCAGCAAATGCATTGAAAAAGACATTGCCTAACAACAATCTTTTCAGAGCTTAGCAACGGATTTTTTGGGCCCCACGAATGGGGGAAGTCCCTTTTTCATGCGTTGTGAGTCCAGAGAGCGTGTAAACAGTACATGGCAGGTCAAACATGCGTGCGTGACGCATGTTCACCACTCATATTCATACAGCCCCACTCAACCGTACGTTTTCCCAGTATTCCAACAACAACAGCGCAAAAACATGTATGAAAAATGCAAAAAGTACAAAATTTGAGCCCAGTATTCTGTGAAAAATCTCCTGGATTCAACCTTTCTTGTTCTCAAAACAACAATAAATAGAACCGAGATACATCAAATTCAGAACAATTGAACAAAACAAACGTTTCTGCTGTTTCGCAAGCGTTCAATGAACATCTTGCTCATGAGACAAAAATGCACTTTTCATACGGCTGGGTGACATCCCCAGTGCCCCCATATTCGAATCGTAGACTTCTTAGAATCTATATTTCATGTTGAAACACAACCCTTATTTCTTTCACACTTTTCGTCAGCTTTGGCGAAAACGATGGTTTCTCAGGTTCGGACGACGCAGCGTCCTGAACGTAGTCCCGCGGGTCCATCCTTATCCTTCTGTCTGCAGAATCTACTTCTCTCACTCACTCACTCACTCACTCACTCGCTCTCTCTCCATCATATCTCTTCTATGTCTCTCTTTCTCTCACACTTTCTCGCTCTCTCTCTAACTCTTTCTCACACACGCGTATCTCTCTCTCTCTCTCTCTCTCTCTCTCTCTCTCTAGCCCTTACATTCTATGAGTACAGCAACTTGATTCTATGCAGAAAGCCAGCATATCATGTATCATGTAAGTCTAGGCAATACAACTTTTGCAACGTGTGCGCCTTTGACGATTATCACATGTGCACCTTTCTCTTCGAATAACCAGTCTCACCACACAGTGTTCTCTGTTACCAGGGGTCAGTCATTCAGAGCTTGGTGAGGGGGTCTGTCTCCAATGGCAACCAACTGACAGATTTCTTCAATTTCAAAAAAACATTTCACAATAGCGCGCCTTTTCGTGCTGAAATTCATTTTGATGGGGAGGCGACTTTCAGACAGTGGGTCCCAACGAGGAAAACCCTCACTGCGACAGACAACACTTCACTGCTGCTGCAGCAGCATCAACTTTCTGTATCTCACCAGCACTTCAACGTACTGTGGTCACCGACCTTCTTTGGCACTTGGCGAGACACACTCCAACATCTGCCTTTTTGTGGCAATGATGACACACATCCCTTCATTTGACGGTCAATTTTGGGGGCAAAGAACTGGACTCCAAGCATTACTGCTACACGCAGGAACTTCCAACTTTCTGCGGCTCAACTACGTTTTGGCACTTCACAACTTTCTGGCACAAGCCTCGGTTACCGAGAGCCGCCCTTCAATTTTTACCCTTTTCTGACTTGTTGGAGGAAGTAGCAACTCGCTTTTGTCCCACAAGTTCACTTCTTCTGACCACCGAGACACATTAATCTTGTATTTAGCATTCAGCAGCACACGGAAAACAATGTTGGTGCGAACGGGATAATGACCACAACAAATCAATGATGACCGTACACAGTCCCTTATTTCTAATCTCCATTGACCCTGTATCTCACCGATGCTTTGAGGAAATGAGACTCGAACCAAAACCAGCGGAATTTGCGGGATGAACGTTTGGTCCCCGTTGAATGCGCAAGAGTTCCGGCAGTGCATCGTTCCGTGGGAGGGGCGTCCCAGATGCAGTCGCTGTGTCAAAACCAGGGTGCACGTGCACCGTGTCCCCAAGCCCAACATAAAGTCCCTACAAATAGCGTGACGTCACAGCAGTTTGACGGATTGAATGGAGACGGTGCAGGGCTGAAACTCCCGCCTGAGAACGTCCCTGGGCCTTTGGACAGATGGCCTGGCAGGGCAGTCACTGCTGGAAACGTTGACGTTGACGACGTTGCACGCAGGTAATGTATATCAGCACAGATGGACGTCCCTACTGCGTCGGGCCGGACAAATCACGTTGACGTCACATCGAGGAAACGTCACCACGGTGGAACGTCCCTGTTGTCCTGCTGGCTAGACGTCCCTACTGGGCCAGCGGCTGGACGTGCATGATGAGTCGGGACGGAAACGTCACTGAAAACGTCACTGCTGACGTCACATCGCTGTTGAACCTCCCTGCTGGTCCCTGACGATCCAGCGGGCTAAACGTCGCTACTGGGCGGGCGGGTGGACGGACTGACAGAGGATCTCCCTCGCCTCCGCCGGCAGCTGCATCAGTGTCTCGTACGCCTTGTCGTAGTCGTTGTAGGCCCCGCCGCCCCCGGGGTGGGCGCCTGCGCCCCCCGAAGGTTTCTGCACCTGCTTGAGCAGGGTCCGCAGGTTGAAGCGGTAGGTGTAGCGCCGCCCAGGGACCTTGGTCAGGATCAGCTTGTCGTAGTAGTACCTGTGGGAGGGAATGAGAGTGAAAATAGGTGCTTGGATTATACTGCAGGAGGGTAGGGAGAAACTCCAGGCCAGGGCTTTTTGAAAAGAGACCCTTCACTTGTTTTTTTAGGTCAGGGCGTTTTTGCAAGTTTTCATGCACTGTTGGTATCCAACAGCTCCAGGGGAACCAGTCTTTGCCCTTGAAGACTAGATGTGTGTGTGTGTGTGTGTGTGTGTGTGTGTGTGTGTGTGTGTGTGTGTGTGTGTGGGTGTGGGTTTGTGTGTGTGTGACCCGAGTTGGGGGCCAAACAACTTCAAGATAGCAAGCGTTTTTGCGCAAATTTGGCTGCTTGTTTTCTGTGGTGTGGGTCTTTTCCTCGGGGGTACGTGAAAGCGCCGGAGACATTTAAACATTGACATTTCTCAAGGAGACTTCATGTCTTGAAACTTGTGAGCAGACCGAGTGTAAACATCTGGCCTCGATTGACGAGCAGTTTGATTGGCACCGGGACCACACCAACGCAACAAACAATTCTCAGAATCCCTGGGGCCGCCCCACCCACCTGCGTCGTCAGACCCGTCACCATTCAGAACCCTGAAAACTGAGGAAACCTGAGCAGTTTCTGCACAAGTGAGCAGGAATGGTCATGAAAGTCTATTTTTCTGCATTCATGAACTTACCTGAGGGCCCTGGAGAGTTTGTCATAGTTCATCTTGGCCCTATTTTTCCTCTTGCCCCAGCGCCGCGCAAGGTCTTCCGGGTCGCGCACGGTGAACTGGCCCTCGCTGTTGTCCCACGTGATGCACGCTGCGTTCTTCGCGTCCGCAAGTAGTTCCAGGATGAACTGCCACAGCTGGATCTGACCCCCTCCTGCAGGAACAGAAGAAGAGTGTCTTGGGTGGATGTCACAGCGTGTTTCTCAACCCAGGGGATTTATTCGTTTGTCAAAATGAGACGAAGCACAAGCAGGTGGAGGTGACATTTCGGATCCAGGATCGCCAGGAGATTCCTTCCTCATGCATATTGTCTCCAGCGTCGGAAACGAGCACGTCACACCAAAGACACGAACACCTTTGCTCTCAATAAACAGAAAGCAAAGACTGAAAACCAAGTCAAATCTGCAGCTCTTGATTCTCCGTCCGTTGCTTACATGTCTATCTTTCGTCTCTCTTTCTCCTCCGTCCCCATCAGTAATCTTTCTCCTACACACATGCACACACAGGCACACTTTCTGTCTCATTCTCCTCGTCGAGGTTTTCTTGTCCAACAAGTATTCATGTCGACAGATGGCCCGTTTCAACACAACGAGATCAGATCCTGGTTAGAGGCACTTTTGCTCGCGTGATTCCCAAACCTCAACCACAACACCTCAACCTCAACCAACACAACGTCTCTTACATGTCTACAAACACAACTCAACAACTCCTGGCACACACCAACCTCTGATCCTCGAATTGTGTTTTCCCCTTTTCTGTGCAGAATTGAATTTTGGCTTCTGTCGTCCCCCTGTCAAAGCGTCTGCGGCCACTGTTTGCCAATGCAAAAATCAACAAGCGACACCCAAGGTCTGGCCCCGGTCAAGACCCAGTCGAACTCGTGTTAGACCCCCGGCATCTTCCAGGTTGGGGCCCAGTCAGGACAGGGTCTCTCCTCAAGTGAGGTTTAGGTCAGGACCGCATGGCTCCAAATCAAGGTCCTGTCACAGCATGTTGGCCATTTTGGCACATGTCTGAACAAAGTGCACACTGCATGGCCGTGAGCGTTTCCCACCGTACGGAATGGGATTGGAAACAAGAATCTTACCCAGGTTGGCGAGGGTATCCGTGATCTTCTTCAGTGTCGCCTTGCAGTCCAGGGCCGGTTCTGGAAGGACAAGACAACAAGAATGCGTGATTGCTGTGACTGTGCTGCAGACCGTTCGCTTTTCCCCTGTGCGGGTCACTGAGTGAGTCGTGTTTTGCCAAAAGGCGGCGCCAATGACTTTGAACAATGCGTGGTCCCTGCAGTGTGAAGCAAGTTTGCGTCAGTGCGCGCTGCGTCTCGTAACCCAGCGATGACGCTCCCAATGAGACCTGGGCCCAACGAATCAAAACAACCCAAACTGTTGACAGATGTGTGTGTACTTGGACAGTAAGTACAAAAGAGTACTTGATGACAGTACAAACGGACATTTGCGGCTTTTTAGGGTGACATCAGAAGGGGCTTGAGTCCCGCAGATTACCCGAGAGATTTACTACCTCTGAATCCCTCTGTGTGAAACACACACAGGTTCCAGGAACAGCTTGTAAACAGGGAGCAGTAAAGGTGCGCAGTTTCAACTTCAAACAGGGGGCCCAATTTGCTTCAGCAGATCCAGGAGGTGCAGGCCTGGGGCCCCCTCTACTCAAACGGAAAAGAGAAATTTTTGAGAGACGTAGATCCATTATGTGATTTGTACGTGTCAATTTTTTGGGGCGGGGGCTAAGATCCGGTTTCTTGCAAAAGCAAAATAATTTTGGAGGTGGGGCGTCCCCCTCATCCTTGGGTGAAAGACTACGGCCCAGTTGGGGTTGGGCCACACCCTTCCCCTTGGCCAGTCATGGATCCGCCAAATATTAGATCTTTTCCACTGTTTCTGGTACAATTGGGGTTTGTGGCGAATTTCGTGAGAACACAAGTGTTTTTGGGTTTCGTTGGTCAGACCACCTTGTTCTCAGCGTTTGTACTGAGTTCAAGTACTTTGATGTACTTTGGGTGTACTTTTGGTCGGTTTGCACTCGCTGGCAGTGCTGATGATACCCCAATCTCCCCATCAGGAAAATCTGCAGAATGTTGTGACTCAGGTCTGTTTCACACTGGGTACGTCATGTGATGCGTTTCAAGTGAGGCTTGGTTTTTTCTGGGGTGCCTCGCACGTTACGTCACAATGATCGCTGCGTCCATGACCGGATTTACGTCAAAGTGTGTGGCGTTGCGTCGTGAGTGACGTGCAAGTGCCAAAACAAAGCGCTTGTGACCCACCACTTGTCACAAGGACGCAACGCGAGAAGCATCCGGTGTGAAACAGGCTTCACAAATACAACATGTTGTGAGTGTCGTCCTGCCAAATTTCCTGGTTGTGGTCTGTGTGTGCGCACGTTTTGGTGACTCGAGGGGCCGTTGTTGTCTTGAACCGAATCCTATTTCTGGGCAAAACGAGATCAGATCCCATTTCATGGTGCTCATTGTGGTTTAGATATGATTCATACACCAATTATCAATACCGAAAAACAAAATATTGTTTTCCTTGCCAAGAAATTTCATGGACAGAATTACATGTAGGTCTGAGGCCTGAACCAAAGGAACTGGTCGTGATTTTGAAAACAGCTCGTTTTCCTTCTCGATGTTGACGGATCTCTTGGCATGCTGGCCCATAACTTTGAAAAAGATTCAAAATTGCTGCATTGTAGTCAAATTGTTGTCACCCAGAAAGCAAGGGAATTGGACGATTCCTGGATCTCGATCCAACCCAACCGAACCTTCTGATTGAGTGAATCAGCCATCTCAATGCATCTGATGCGCGGATTGATTCTGTAGTTTTGTCACTGTGGGCACCAACAGAATTTTGAACAATTTTCTCTACGATTCGGAAGGGATTTGAATTTTTCAACACAAACAGTCTTCCGCCTTTGCGTTGGACAAGGTCTCAGAATACTACAGAAGTCTGTACACTTTAGGTCTGCAATTTCTACACTCTCTCCTGTCTGGAGCGATTCTTACCTTCCTCGCTCTTGACGGGGTCGACTCCCCCGCATCTCCAGGAGAAGTCCGACGTCTGGTGCTGACCGCTCCTGATCCCTCCGGCCCCGCTCCGGGACGCCACGTCGCCGCCGCCATTTTGAATCGCGTCGGACGCAGCAAAGTTTGACGTCGATCCGGATTCGCAGCAGCCGTCTCGGTTGCCAGGGGCGTTGCTAGGAAACTCGGATTTCACCTTCATAGCAACGTGTTCCTCGTAGGATGGGAGCCGAGAGAGGATCTCCTGGATTTGGTCCTCGATGAACTGGGAGGATTCCGGAGTGATGGGGAAGTCCCCCTGAAGGGGACCTCCATGGAGGGGGCCCCCTGAGAGGGAACCCCCTGGCAGTGAGCGTGCTGGCAGGTGCGAGATGGTACAGGACGGGCCTGCCTCGGCCGTCGTATCCGATGCAAAACTCTCCGCTGACGCTGAACTCTCCGAGACACTTGACGCTGGTCTGGCACAGTTGGGTCCATTGTACGTTGCATTTGGGTACACATGGCCATATGGCGTACCCTCGCACCCACCGCTGTAGTCTACTGAGCCCATACCAGGCTCTGACTGGGGCAAACATGGTATGAGAGGCAAACATGCTGGCAGCGGAACTTGGGGAATTCCACCACATGAATCTTGTAGTTGCTGCCCTGAATTCAGGGTCCTTTGAGGTGAAGGGTTTTCAAGTGATGTAAACACCCTGGTGTCAGAATACTCGAGAAGATGGTGGTGAGGGAAGTGACCTGGCATCGGGACCTCAGTGTTCGGAGGCATGGTCAGTCTGGCGTGTTTCGCGGGGGGTTGGTAGTCTAAGTCTTGTAGGATGTGGGGACTTGTCCTGTTGGAGTGGATCTCCACGTGGGGTGATGCTGCGACGGTTACTCTTTGGGTCAGTGCGTGGTGTGTGTGCGTCTCGTACTCAAGGTCCCCGCAGTCTAGATTCATGAAGCAGAACTCCGGCGCCTCAGGACGCTGGAACTGGAGACTTCCGGTGTCACTTCCGGTGCTATTTCCGGTGCCGTGGTTCGGGGAGCTGGTGGCCACGGGTGGAGACCCTCCACCCATCTGCAGGTCCCTGCTGAAGCCTGCAGATCCAGAGCTGCTCATGGGTGCGGGGAAGCCTTGGTTCGTAGATCTACACCTCGGGGCTGGGTCTCTGAGATCTGGGGAGCAGGGCTGTTTGAAGGGGGACCCGCTACCCAACAGAGTCTTGAGATCCGAGGCTGGAGCGGGCGGCGCCATGACACTTCCACTTCCGCTCCTCTCCCTCCTCATCCCCCTGCCACATGTACTTACTTGGGGTACTTTGGTACTCGTCAGATCGTGGTGCTGGTAGTAGTGCGGGGATCCGCATGGCGGGGAGAGACTCAGGTCCGACTCCGTGTCCTCCGACGCAGTCGAGGCCGACGGAGACCCGTAATCCTCCCTGGAACTCGCTGGGCTGGGGACGCCTCCAGCCGCCATTCCCTTCGTCCTCCTGTCCTCGTTTTCAAACAGAGACAAGCAGTCTTCCAACTGTTGATCCCACGAGTCAGGAGCGGCCGTGGCGACATCTGCCGCAAACCGCCCGCAGTACCCGTGGGGCTGGTAGCAGGTCAGTGACGTCATCATGGTTTCAGCCAATCACGCGTCGGTTCGTCCCACACGAAGACGCGCGTCTGAAGCGACACAAGAAGGTTTCAGTCAATCAAGTGCGGCGCCTTACGCATCACAATGGGGCTCTCGCTCGCTCCTCCACGGTCTGTTGGCCTCGGGGTCTCGGCTCCGTCCCGCTTAGCAGCACCAGACTCACTGCGCTGCATCAATCAGCAGAGGCAGCCCCCAGTGCGCACTGCACTCACAGGGCTGCTTGACCAGAAGGTCCACTCACAAAACTGACTATCTGGCCTGGTACCAGTGTCACATGCGCTTTGCTCCCAACATCCATCCTGTCAGATCTGTATAAATCCTGGTGTAAAAATACACCACAAGGTAAATCTCCACCTTTTGGCTTGATCCGCTCATCTTTGTGTGTTGTCCCTCCTGAACCATTGCAGCGCCTGTTCTCAACCCTTCCCTCATTGACAACCTGTGTCTGTTTGTCGCAACCGCGAGATCAAGGCCCAGTCGTGCGTGTTATGCAGCGCTCGGCTGGTGCGAGGCGTTATAAGCGGCAGCAGCGGGAGGGAAAGTCCTGAGGCCCTCACACTGTACGGCGCTGCGGTCAGGGAGCCGACCGCACTGTGAGACAGGCGGACAGCGCGAGGACCCTCTTGTGCACCCGGACACGGGCGTCTGTGGCAGAGAGTGATGGGCTGGTCTAATGTAACTGGGTTCGTCACTTTTTTGAGGGTACATCACTTTTGAACTGCTGGCTCTGGCCTCCCCTCTCTCTCTCTCTCTCTCTCTCTCTCTCTCTCTCTCTCTCTCTCTCTCTGCGTGTGGCGTGTGTCTGCCTGTTTGTCTGTGTGTGCTGCATATCTACCCCTGTCTACTGTGTCTGAATGTGTGTACGCGTGAGAGAGAGAGAGAGAGAGAGAGACAAAGAGAGACAGAGAGAGGGAGGGAGGGAGGGAGGGAAGGAGGGAGGGAGACAAGAAACAAAGCAAGAAAGAAAGCAATGAAGAAAGAAAGAAAGAAAGAAACAAACAAACAAACAAACAAACAAAGACAGTAGAGCAGTGCCTGTTTCGCTGAAAGCAGCCAACTCTTGACCAACACGAACAACGGCCCTCCAGCTCCTGCAGCAACTCTTTGACAGTGCAATGGAAAAACACCCCTGAACGTCGCACGTGGCCTCAGCAGTTCGCGGTTTGCAACATTCCGCGCGCCCGGACATAACGACACCGAGTCAGGTCTCCACACGTGGGTCTCCAAGGCTTCACAACAGTCAACATCCCCAGCAGCGACTCATACATGTGCAGCGCCCACCACATTTGCACACACAGGGGCGGATCCTTGTCTGGGCAAATTGCTTCTTCAAATTTTACACTGAAGTCAGGTCTCCAAAAAACATAGACCTTGGGTCTTCTTTCAGCAGTTCCTGGATCTGCTCCTCTCCCTGCACAAAATTTTGAAAGCAAAACAAAACTGAATTGGGTCAGATGGTTGGGTGACTCCCTCTGTTCCAACAGATCCACGTGCACCAGCAAGAAGATCTCCCATGTCACTTCAGAAAATTTCAGCAAGCAGAATAAAAAGCACGGATGGCAAAGACAGCAAGAACAACTCACTTGCCCTCCGAGGCAACGGAAGTTGAGGCGAAATGTGTACAACACAGGGAGCTTCGGTGCACTCAGCAAAAGATGTGTGTTTGACTGAGTGAGTGTGTGTTTAGTGTGTGTGCATGTGTGGAGGAGACCAGGGTAGAAAGGTAATATTTTTGGAGCAAGAAAATGTTGGCCTTTACTGCACAAACTGGCGAAGGGTGTTTCTGATGAACTGTTGTTTTTTTGGTTGTTTGTGGATTTTAGGTGGGGATCAAAGTTTGGCCACAAGTTTAGTATTTTAGAAGTGTTCAAAATGGACATTCAAGGAAGGTTTTGGTCAACCCTATGTGTAATTAGGTGACAACAAAAAAGGTGTGTGTTATTTGGGTGCATTCTAAAAGGAAAATTCTAAATTATTGAAATCACCATGGATGTGTTTCAGTTGCTATGTGTTGTCCAGAAATCACCTTCAGTTCCCTGGAGCTATTTTTCTGGTCTTTTCAGAATTTGAAATTGGAATTGTTTTTCTGTATATTGTATTTGTCAAGTTGGCTTCCTCATCCGTTCTCCATCAAGTTTGCCTGACCACTTCTCCAATGTGGAAATGTTTTTGCCCCTTTGTTGATATTTGCTGACACACAGCAGTGACGTTTCGAACACCAAAAGATTCGCCACAGGAAAACAGGCTCAGCATCAATAGAGTTTGTCATGAGTCCAGACATTGTAACATGATTTTCGTCACTTCGGACCCTCGACTTGAATGGCCTGTGTGCCACTTCACCTTGCAAATGAAATGCATCGTACCTGCAGACGTTTCCCAACGTCAGCAGCTGAGAATTCAGATTTCTGGATTTCATCACCAAACAATAGATCCACCCTCCAACAGACATCTGTATGGGCAGGAGAGTAAATTTTGGGATGTTGAGCGAAATGATGAACTATTTCAAGGTTCTTGGACGACCACAACAATAACAAACTACACCACAAATAAAATATCAGTTTCCAAAGTGCACATCTATGATATTCCATCTGCATCTGGTGAACAGGTCAGCTACAGCACTGAGTTTTTGACATTTCAACACACTGAAATATTTTTCAACTCCCCAAATAAAAGTGTTGAATATTTTGTGCCAATCCAAATTACAAAGGATGAAATCATAAAAGGATTACACATCAATTTGTTGAAAGATATGATGGATGTGTTGATCATCCAAAGAAACTCCTCCAATGAAAATGTACACATTCAACTGTCTCTGCCTTCCACACCAGTCCCTCTTCACCAAAGGAAAATAAGAACAATCAGATATCAAGCTTTTCATCTGTTTCAACATGACTTGAGGAAGTATCAAGAGTATATTTTGGTTGCTATTCCAGGACCTACTTTTTCCTTGGGATTGCGTTTGGTTGACAGCAGTATTCAACAACACAAAACAGTCAGGTTGAGTAAAGCCCCATTTCATTTGGTTTCAAAGCACAGTCTCCAAGACTACTTCAACATAACAAAGACTGCAGTTCACTTTTACAACCACACCAAAAATGTTGTCTACCATTTCATACAGTTTTTCAAATGGAACATTACTGTGAAACCTCTGTCCTGGGAAGAAGCTATGTTTCTGTGCAACAAATATGGAGAGAAGTTGCCAACATTCCACAACAGGAGACAGCAAGATGAATTGATTGCACTGTTGAAACTGCCACCACCATATGTTGAAGCATTGTTCATTGGATTGAACAAAAGGTGATGATCTTCTTGCAAGTGAGGGACACAATGACAATTCACACATATTGGAAGTTACTTCAGACCAAACACACAATTTTGAATTTGATAACACTGTTTTTCGTTGTTCACTGAGTCATTTCCTCATTCCAGATGGACTACCAATGCACCAGTTGCCTACCAAAATTGGGCAAATAAACACATCAGTAATTTGGATAAAACTTCCTTCACCAAAGTCATCATGTATGACTTTGAACTCAACTGTCGCAGATGTCAATTGAAGTACAATCATAACTTTGTTTCTGTGGCGCAGTGTATTGACAGATGCAGTCAGAGAATTTTTAGAAACAACAAATACACAAATTTTGAAACAACAGGCCAAATAGTTATTTTCAGTGAGCAAGAATTGGATAAATACAGAAGGCCAGGAAAGATATATTCTACTGAACACCTGAATCCTTTTCAGTTGCCAAACCTGACCTGTACAATGTTACTGCTGCCCAACTTAGCCTATCCTGAATGGGTTTCCATAAACTGTACTGAGCCCATTCTGAAGCATGCTGTGTGCTACAAAGAGAATATGAAAAACAGTTCCACAGTCATAGCTTATGAAACAAGCAAGTCTTGTGGAAACATGATGATTTTGAACAGAAACAAATGCTTCTTGTTTGCTTGGTTCAAAGGCAGAACATTTGAGACAGAAAATCATATTTGCAAATCAAACTATCTCACAACCAAGCACTTGACAAGTATTGTTGAGTTTAACTTTATTTTCAGAGCTACAAAGTACTCTTCATTTTGTCTCCACTTCTTTCAAAAAGGCTCAGCAAATGTGATCTCTATTGCATTTGAAAAAATCTGGACAATAGAAAAGTTTGTGCGAATCTCAAAACAAAACGAGCTGTTTGGAGGCTACACTGTTTGCCAAGCTGAACCTGCTCAACATGAAGTTTCCTTCAACACCACTTTTACTTGTATTGATGGCTCCATCATTGCACAATCATCAATTTGTGACCAGATTGACAACAATAAAGCTGTTGCAGACAATCAAAAATTTTGCCCTTGTACAAATGAGGTGGTGGAATTTTGCAACATAAAATGTTCAGGAAACTTTTGCATTTGTTTTCCATTCCACTACCGATCTCACTCTGGTGTCTGTGTGTCACACACACAACCTGCTGCTTCCTTCAATGATAACAAGAGCACAATTCAGTGCTCAGATGGCACAACCATTGATTTCCTTTTGGTGAATGATGGAGTGCCTGACTGTGGTCCTGCTGCAGAAGATGAACCACATATGATCAACCTGTTGGTTGAAAAATTTTACCAAAAATGTGCAGTTTCTGGTCAAATACCGTGCAGATTAGGTCACACAAAGTGTTTCAACATGACAGACATTTGTATTTTCAGGAAAAACAAGTTTGGTCACTTACTTCCGTGCAGAAATGGAGAGCACCTGGAAGACTGTACAAAATTTGAATGTAACTTTCAATACAAATGCCCTGGTCAGTACTGTGTACCACTTTCACACATGTGCAATGGAATGTGGGATTGTCCCAATGGTGAAGAGGAAGACAACATCCATTGTGTGTCAAATAGATCCTCTTCACAGCTCTTCAAGTGTAGTGGTTCCAACATTTGTATTCATCCCAGGGAGATTTGCAATGTCCAGATTGACTGTCCTTTGGAAGATGATGAACAAATGTGTGAACTGAAAACTACTTGCCCATCAGTGTGCACCTGTTTCAATTATGCCATGAGTTGTGCAAAGGTTCCTGTGGTCAACAAATATCTGCAATGCCTTCCATACATTTCGTATCATTTTTACCTGACAGACTTGAAAGAACCTGGATCAATTGGTGCTGGAGACAATACAGAATACCTGTACTTAGCAAACAACAGAATGGAGCAAATTTGTTCTCTTTCAACTAATTTACGGAAAATAAAGATCATTGATGGGTCATACAATGATGTGGAAAGTCTGACAACAGAATGTTTCAGAAATCTCACCAGTTTAGCATCAGTGAACATGAGTTCAAACATGCTCTCAACAATTCAAGTTCACTCCTTTGTTTTCTTGGGAGATATCAAGTCCATTGACGTTTCAAGCAACCAAATTCTGTTTTTGCCAAAGCATTTCATATTTTCTATTACCTCATTGTATCAGTTGATATTGTATGGGAATCCTTTGATCAAAATTACTGTTGATATTTTTCAAAATTTAAACATTGCCATTCTCTCCAGTGAAAATTACAGAATCTGTTGCATTGTTTCTCCAAACACACTATGTTCAGTTCCACCACCCTGGTATTCTTCTTGTTCAAGATTGTTTTCTGATTTGAAAATGAGAGTGTTTTTCAACATCATTTCTTTCACCATACTTTTGGCCAACACTGCAAATTTGGTGTCACTTTGGAGGATATTGCATGAAAGGAAACAGCCTTTTTCTGTGATAGTACTTTGCGTAAGTATTTCTGATGCACTGTGTGGGCTGTATTTGTTGGTCATCTGGATAGCAGATGCATTCTTTGGAGACACATACATAGTCAATGACAGCACATGGAGGAAGAGTTTTGTTTGCTTTGTCCTGTTCTTCCTTGTGTCCTTCTTCAGCTTGATGGTACCCTACTTCCTTTCTGTTCTCACATTTGCAAGACTGATGGTCATCATATATACTTTTTATTCAAACTTCAAACAGTACTCATTTGTTCTGAAGCTGATTGTTGCTGTGACTGCTATCATACTTTTTTTCCCTCTGCTGACAACCTTGAATACTTCAGGAAAGGAAATTATTCCATCCAGTCTTTGTTCACCCTTCATTGACCACACAAATTCATTGTTTGAAATAAAGATGGCAACTATTGTTGTATCTGGTGCTCAATTTCTGTCCCTGTTCTTCATATTGACAGGTTGTTTCAAAATTGTATGGTTTTTAAGAACAAAAGATGAGGTTTTGAAGAGAAAGAAGAAATACACCAAGATTGTTGTGCAGTTAGCAATTGTTACAATATCAAATGTTATCTGTTGGGTACCTTTCTGCACAATCTACATTACTGCACTGTTCACCACAAGTATTTCTTTTCCCACATTGAAATGGAACACGATTCTCATTGTGCCCATCAATTCCTTGATCAACCCTTTTGTGTTTCTGTTCACATTACAGACTGAAAGGAAGAGAAAATCCAGATCTATTGTGACATTTGTCACCAGCCCACATTCAAGAATTTTGCCTTTCAAAAGATTTGTCAGGGAAGTTTCATTTTGATTGCAAGAGGGTGACAGATGACACAGACTGAAACACAAGCAAACGATGTTTTGTCTTGTTCTGATAATACAATTTGAGTGCGCATGACTGAGACTGAGTCAGGATGGACCTCGTCAGAGTACTGACTGTCAACATGGAAGGATGTGTTGGTCTTGGTGATGGCTGGTGTGTGTGTGTGTGTGTGTGTCTGTCTATCTGTCTGTCTGTCTGTCTGGGTCTGTGTGTGTGTGTGTGTGTGTGTGTAGGGTCTGGCGACACCAGGCAGTGTGTGTGTGTGCGTCTGTTCATTCCCTGTATGCGTACGTGTTCATTGCCTCTGTGTGTGTTTGTGTGTGTGTGTGTGTGTGTGTGTGTGTGTGTTCATTCCTGTGTCCGTGTATCCAGTGTTTTCTTCGTGCGTCTTTAAATTCTGTTATAATTTCTCGCTTGATGTTGTTTTGTTGAAATGGACTTTGATTCGGACAAATCGAAATCGGAAAGTCCCTGAGGTTCCTGGAAAACCGAATCACTTGACAACGAGTGACACGATGATAGGGATAAGCAATGCCTCCGTATGTGATCACTCAGTCAGGGGCGGGGCCAGGACTCGGTTGTGGAAGCGCATCCATGGCGGCTGATATTGGACTGATCTGGGGGGTGGGGGTGATACACAAACTTCT
>JAAUXT010040179.1_pt1 | contig 17338 bp, 19 predicted proteins | sample 7278171 | NCBI WGS metagenome assembly JAAUXT01 (sample SAMN14350112, study PRJNA611818) | marine sediment metagenome | isolation source: surface marine sediment (1.8m) | place: French Polynesia: Moorea | collected 2018-08
GGTTAGTGGGGGAGGGGTGGTTAGTGGGGGGAGGGGGTGGTTAGTGGGGAGGGGGGGTGGTTACATTCCAAAGTGTGGACAGATGCACACATGAATACTAAGGGTTTTTAAGCCGACAGTGGCACCTAGATGGCCGGCTACGCGACCATCAATAAATTTCATACAAATTAAACTTTGAGCCTTCGAGGGTCAGAGTAGACCACACCGAGGCCGGATCCCCCCTGTCCCGATCCTGAGCGCGCGACAGTTCAGCAAAAACAGCTCACCACACGCTCCTTGACCACAGTTTCCTGCTCAGCACCAACGGGGGCGGGTTCTGGCGACTGGTTTGTCGTACTCTGCCGGTGCCGCAGGTTCGACTCAATTCTCTCCATCTCTTTCTTCACGTCCTTCAACTTCTCTTCTGTAATGTCCTTGGAAACGGGGAAAAACGTTGTCAAATTGCCGTGCTCTTTCTTGTGTTCCCTTTCACGCTCTCGATTGAAGGTTTCCCAGTCAGCGTCATCAACTGCAGGGAGAAAAGGACTTTCAAAGAGCCGATTTCTCTGTTGCGGCAAAGACACAATTTTTGTTCTCTCACTTCGAATTCATGGCGGAAAATTCATGATCATGGTTTTGGAGCCAAGCCCCCATTGGGGGAGAATGCCTCCGAGGACGAACATTTGACATGGAAGAGCGGAAATTTTTGAACTTGAACAAATTCAAAGGAAATTTTTTTTTCCTCGGTGTTGAGGTCCAGCCCTCCTGGATCCGTCTCTGGCAAGTAACAGGAAAGTCTGAACGTCTGTTTCACTCACACAATTTGTGCAAAATCCAAATCGCTCCACACTGAAACAAAACAGTGTCGCAGAAGCGGAAAAAGTCGGTGTAACTTTTGAGCTGCAACAGGCCCAGAAATTTGTCGATCGCGAACTTTCTGCTTCCTGCTTCAAGTTTGGCCGAGAGATCCTGGTATTCAATGAGGTTCAGAACACCTGCGAAATAATATGCAAGGAAAATGTCAAACAAAAATTTGATTGAAACAGAACAAGGCGGATGATTGATACAATCCAACGAGTGCTCTTTCATAAAAAGAAATCCACCAGGCCCCAAGTGGATAACACTCCCGCCTGACAATGAACACCAAGTGTCCCTACCTTTTGAGTGGACATCCATCATCACTACTTCCACATTCAGATGTTCGTGGAGATACATGATCTGTTTCTGAATTCGCTTTTTGTGTTTCTCCGATATGGAACCTTCGCATAGTTTCTCTGCATTTTCCAGTCCTGAAAGAACAGCAGCAAAGTTCGGCAAAAAATCTGCACATCGCTCCGTGGCTTTGCCGGAGTGGGAGGGGGGATCTGCCAGTGGCCTTGCAAAAACGAACAAAAACCACATTAATTTGGGAGCCACAGCTGCAAAATTTCTTGCTGGGTTGAGAGTCGGGGCTGCACTGAGGTTCGGCATCCCCCGCCCCACGTCAAAACCACTGCACTCCCACACCCCCCAAAAGAAAAAGATCTAGAACATGGTCAAACGGGCTGAACTTCAATTCGAGACATTCTGCACCAAATTGAAAGAAAGTGTTCATGTAGGTCTGTTGTGGTTGTGTGGCACAGAAATTGGGAGAGGTGGGGTGCATACCAGGTAAGTATACAAAGTTGGGTCCGTCATGTTCGCCGAATTGGTGTCAACATCAAACGTGACCAGCACTGAGTCTCGATTTCTTTTGTTTTGTTCCGAACACGATGGACCCGACTTTGTATACGTACCTCGTACACATTGCCCACATCGTTGGCCTCAGAATGTGACACAACACAGAAGGCGCACATTCACAGACGGAATATGGCAACACATCCTTGGAAAACAATTGACAAGTCACACAAAGGAGGGGGCGGAACCATCGATTGATTGCAGAGTACAGTTGATCTGCACGTACGGTGGACATCTAAATGATCAAAATCAAGTTTAGATTTTGCAGTGTTGTGGTGCACTCACCTTCGCTCCCCGGGTTCTCCAAGTCTGCTGTGACGTCCGACAACGGAATCGTGTTCATTTTTAGTCCCTACTGCCAACTCCACCAACAGCAGTCCAAATGCGTTTGCTGGTTGCCTGGAAAGGAATGCGCTGATGAGGTCACTTCGGAAAGTTGTAGACGTGGTTTTCCGAAAAGAACCACACATCAACAACAGCTGTCACATGACGGCATGCACTGCTGCGACCTTGAGGAGATGGGAACCGTGGTTTTACGCTCCTGCAGGAAGAGCACACCCTGTACGACTGAACAATCAGAGTGAATGCAGTTGTATTTTCATGTGTTTCTTGTCAAAAGCGACTCAGTGAGAACAGAGAAAGCCATGCTCATTGCTGGAAGCGCGAACAATTTCAGTGCCGCCACCTTCAGTTCACTCAGCAAAGGCAACTTCCGGTGAAAGAAAATAAACTTCCGGTGAAACTTGGGTTCACACAAAGTTTAAGCTCTGTTTTCTCCTTTTGAGTACGTGTTGGGGACAAATTTAGACACAGGAACGTAGTTGGTCGCAGGGAGCACACCGAAGATGCCTTTGAAGCAGCGAAAGATCGCGATTATGGGGTTTCGGAGCGTCGGTAAGTTGGGCGACCTGTCATCCTGTCACGCTTTGGAAGCGTGGTCTGCAAATGTAGAGTCTAGACCTCGATGTCTCGTGTTTTTTGTGGAGTGACTTGTGAACCACTCACCTATTGTTGGCCGTGTGCGATGCGCCACACGAGCCTGTCGAAATTGCGATTGCTTGCTGCGCCCAAGTTGAAGTACTGGATCACAGCTCTCAGGACCCGGGGGTGGGTCTTGGCCAGCCCCTGGGTGTGTGCTTCGATAGCGAGTTTCCTGGTGATGTTCTGGTGCAGGAAACTAAGAAGGTCAATCTCTTCTGGGGTGATCGGCTGAGGTGTATGTCTGACATTGGCAGCCATGACAGTCAAAGAGAGTGCCAGAACCACAAAGGGTCACATGATCACCCCCTGGGGGGGAGGAATGCTGGGTAATATCCAGCAAAATAGCACAAAATTGATATTAAGCATCGATTTCCTGTCTAATGTATATAAATATTGTAAAAATATTTAGAATATTTAAAATTGGTTGTAAAGGCCAACGAGGCCAGCACCCCCTAGTGGGGGAGGAGTGTGGTGTAACATACCAGCTGTGAATTTAGAACCACCGCTTGTCAGGTGGCACCACCGTGCATTCAATAAAGCAAGAGATTTGCGCCACCGAGCCAGTCTCACCCGAGATACCAACCAGTGTGTTTGTGATATCACTACATTTGGTTCAAAATTCGATGTTTGGAATGTGTCTGCGTCTTGTTTGTTGGCACAGACGACGAAAACAGCAGAAGTGTTGGTCAGTCAATTTTTGAAATTCCTGGATGAGACTGAGGAAAGTCGCCATCAATGACTCACTGCCACAGTGGAGTCTAAGCAGTTTGTTTGACGCAAAAACTTTATCCAGAGGCGAACCCTCTGTCAAAGGTTGCCTCCATCATGGTGTGGACCGCATCTTGATCTCAGTTCGATCACGTTGTTTCGCGTTGTTTCTGTTTCCGCTTGTCAACTTTGGCGATTGCAATTTGTTTGCAAACAGTTGACATCTTGTTTTGTTTGCAGGGAAATCCTCTCTGACGATCCAGTTTGTAGAAAACCAGTTCGTCGATTCTTATGATCCCACCATAGAGAACAGTGAGTTGTTGCGAATCCAACGCATTTGCTTCATGTTGGACCAAGGCCTGGTGAAAATCGCTTTTCAGTCACTGACTTTTCAGTCGCCCTGTTAGGTCGAGCAGCATCTCTAAAATGAAAGATTTCTAATTTCTAATCCAATTTCTAATTTCCAGCCGAATACTTTACATTGCAGCTTTCACTAAGGCAGTTCCGTTCAACGGACAGGACTACCAGCTGGAGCTCGTGGACACCGCCGGACAGGTCCGTTTTTACGTTGTGATGTTGATGCCTCCATGGGCGGGTCCAAGATTTGGTCAAGGGGGTGACCTCCTTCGCAAACGTGGCGACAGAAACCCTGAAAATTGACGCACGCAATCAGGAAAAACTTTTGCGCTTGGGCCACAATACTGTGAAGGGGACGTTTTCCGGCGTGATCCTGGATTCGCTCCTGCATCTCGGTGAGCGATGTCTGATTCGCCCACACAGTGTTTGGTGAACTGAACAATTTCAAACCCGCACCAAAGACGATCACTGTTGCCCACAAAATACCACCCAAACAAATTGCAAACGATAAAGTTCGTCTCAGGCCAAAGTGAGATGATGGACTTGCCAAATGATCCCAACCCAAACAAAAACAATCCGAAGTAACGTTTCTTGCGAGGTTTCACGTTGAAGTTCGCGTCAGGCTGAGGACGGGTTGGTGAACAACACTGGGATGGATATCTCCTGTATTTCAGGACGAGTTTTCGCTGGTGCCGCAGTCGTACTCGATGAACGTGGACGGATACGTGCTCGTCTACTCAGTCACATCCACCAAAAGGTGACCATCAGTCGTTCTGTCCGCGACACCAACACTGTAGCAAAGTTTTCCAGTTTTGACAAACCAGAAATTTCAAAGCTTCGACTGTGCAGTTCGCGAGCTTCTAGCCAGCTTTCGACCTGTTGTCCTGCCCAACACTTGATACTTTTCTGAAACAATGCGTCGATCAATTGCAGTTTGGAGATCGTCAAAATCATCCATGACAAACTGGTGGAGATGACGGGGAGAAAAACGTGAGTCTTTCGCCTGAATCATGAACTGAGCCGGTGAACGTCATTTCAACGTGCGCCACAGTTGTTCGGACGGCCACTGATCTAATGTCATCGTGACCCCCACTGCGCTTGTCGTGTACGCAAGATTTTCACCCACAATTATTTTACGCATTCGCATTGCAGTTTACCACTGGTGCTCGTGGGGAACAAGACAGACTTGCGGATGGAAAGGTGAGTGAGTGCACGGCCCCACTGGCCCCAAATTCCCAGAAAGAATTGACGTACTTTTGACCTGGTGACACCTCCCATTGGTGAACGATGGCCAACATAGTTTGTCATGCTGACCAAGTGCGGACAAAGTCTACTCGTCTGTTTGCTTTGTTGGACACTTTGACATCCTTGCTGGTCAGGAGGTCCCCACACTTCCAAGAATTTCCGTGCCAGCCGGCCAAAGATCAGAGTCACAATGCCAAAAATTTCTGACGTCATTTTCGCTGATTGACACGTGTTGATTCTGCAGACTGATCAGCGCTGAGGAGGGGAAGAAGTTGGCCGAGCTGTGGAAGGCCGGGTTCCTCGAGACTTCCGCCAAGGAGAATCAGGTACAGGGCACGGGAGACATTGGGGCCCGCCTCCTGATCCCCCCCCCCTGCGCGAAACTCAACCCTCATTTTCTGGCACAGGTTCAAGAAAGAATACCAGTAAAATTCGTCTGAATCAACTCAGTTTGATTCACTCCACACCAAGGAGGTCAGGCCCACGACTAGATCCTGAATCCACTCCTGAACAAGACATTCGATACTTCAAGGGAACAACCAAATGTCTGTTTGAACGGGCCAAAAGTAAACCAGGAGGTGAATGCCGTCGCCCCTGTTGTGCCATGGAGCGCCTTTGCTTCGTGTGGGTGCCAGGCAAAGGGCATCACCACTCGGTTGGGCTTTTCCTGCAGCTGCCACACAACTTCAGAATAGGCCTGACGTTCAATGTGAAAGAACGTTCGTTCTCACGAGATAAAACTCGCTTCCTTTTGTTTTGCAGAAAGTATCGGACATTTTCCAAGGAATTATCCGTGAGATTGAGCGAGCTGAGGGAACGTTGCAGGAAGGCGGCAAATGCGTTGTCTCCTAGGAAACCGCGTGATGACGTCATGAGGTGCACGGTGACGTAATCCCACGCGGGGCACCACGTGACGGGACTGTAGGACATTACTCAGCGCTCAGTGTGATAATCTTCAGTTACACGAGGAATCATGTGATTTATCCTGGCGCCACCAGGTGTCAGCCGAGAATCAAACACAAGTCAGACGTGACGTGACGTGACCTGACGTCTGTGTTGTCGATCAAGTGTGAAGAATGCGAAGAATTTTCTGCCCCGCCCCGCTTATCCCTTGACGTTGCTACGGAAGCAACTGTCAACCAGCGTCCTCCATCCACGTGGAAACCCAGTCCCCCGGTAATGCCGTCAGTGTGTGTGTGTGTGTGTATGTGTGTGTGTGTACGTGTGTCTGTGTGTGTACGTGTGTGACTGAAGAATTGTTGTTTGTGGGAACAAGGATACGTTTGTGGAAACGATCACATTTGTGTAATAATGCACACGTCTTGTGAAGTTTACTCGTTTGTTGTTCCTGTGGATTCCGTTGCCATGGTTATTACAGCGTGTTCTTTTTGATTTTCTGTCAGTCAACAAACAATGCAATTTATGTGTGAGAGCTAAGGTGACACAGCTGTGCTTTGCTTGACAGTTGAAGAAACGTTTCTGCGCACGTATGTTCAAGGAACGGCCAATTTATGTTGCAACTACGAGGTCCTGTTTCTTTGGGTGGGAGGGAAGAAGTGTTTCACCGTGCCCACGTGTTTTCTTTTTTTGCTCAAGAATGCTGGTTGTGTGTGTGTGAATTGTGAATGTCCCGAAAACGTGAAAGTTGTTTCAAGGTTCGTTTGTCCGTGAGTTTTGGTGTCGCGAGGTGGAGATGTGGAATAAGTTTCCTTTCGGTGCTTCATGTGTGTCTGTACGAAGGCGCCGTTGATCTTACAAAGCGACGTCGTAAGTTTCACTCGTTGTCAACGGCGGAATCAATTGGCACATTCGGTGGCCAAGTGTTTTGCGTCGAGTTGTCGTATCGCTTCTCTGTTTCGCCTTTCTTGTTCGCAGGGGAGGATCCTGGGAGGGGCTCAACCCCTGACTGTTACCCCTGACCTTGAGAGCAAAGATGAAATTAGCCCTCCCCCCCCCCCCCGCACCTCAAGGGGGTTGGGTCCCCCCCCACCAGATCCTGGATACGCCCCTACTTTCAGAACATATACGCGGAGGCTTTTATGACAAGTTTGTGAGTGCTTCAAGGAGGCATTTTTGTGACGTGTGTGTGAAACGAAGATGTGTGTAAAAGTGGTAAGTGTGAAAAAGCCCGGGCAACAGTTGGAACAAATGTTCTGTATTTTGAGACAAATGAAGAAGAGAATGTCATGTCATTGCTGAAGAATGTTGTTGTACGCAGACTACGCCGTTCTGGACTTGCGACTCCACTGCATCAAGTTCAGTGGAGAGAGACTTTATCGCTGCACCCGAGACACGTTTTGTACCAAAGCTCTGTATCTGGGGTGCCTGGCACTGGTGTTTTGCTGTGGTCTCGCGAAGGTGTGATTCTGTTGTTGCTCACAGCGCTGTATTTAGTTCGGACGATGATCTAATTTATTGTTCGTGATCACACAAGGACACATGGGTTTTGCTCCAAAAAGGGAGGATTTTTCTTTTTGCCCGTAGATTCTTCCGTGTGTGAGAGGCCAGATATTTGACAGGCAATGAGTCAATGACTGTGTACATACTGGTACCATTCTGTAAATAAAGAACACATCACATAGAAGCTCCAAGCGTTTGTTCAGGGATTACCTGACGAAATTTCTCTGTCAGTCAGAGGAGTCACAAAAGATTTGCAACGCCTGACTGTGTCAGAGCAAACGACACTTGGGTAACAGAGGCGCATCGCACAGTGAGCCGTGGGTCGTGTTGTGGCAACAACGGATATCGTTGGAAGATTGAGAGACTGCAGTGCATGTCAGCCAAACACATGATTCTCCCTCCAAACCAACAATGAAATTTTGTGTGTCGTCCAGCACCCGAAAACAAGGGCACATTTGGGGTGTGCCTCACACTTGGGTGCGACTTACCTGGGTAGATCTACGGGTGGTGATACGGAACGCTGAGTTCGGTGATTCAACTGCACAACCAGCGTGGCTTCTTGAGCTTTTATTTCTTTATATTTAAAAATAATATTTTGGGTCGTGTTGCGTCTTTACAAAACAATGCGTGATTCTCTCAAAATCATGTTCAAGCTACTCGCGGCAGATAAAACAAAACACGGCAAACCTGTGGTGTGCGTTTCTCCGCCTCCGTCCCCAACCTCAACCCCCCCCCCCCACCCAATCCCCGCAACAAAAGAATCTGGGGAAAACAAGTGCCACAAAGAATCGCAGCTTCATTTTCTGAGAGACAACGCATGTTGATCACATTTTTTCTCCTTTGACAAAACGTTTGATCTGCAAGGGTCAAATTTCTACAACTGCGCTTGTTGGCACCACGATACATACCGCTCGTAACACACACAACTGACCCGCACTTCAAGGCCACGCACAGGACATTCTCAGGTCACACAAATCGCACTCAACGCAGCACGAAGTCCACAACAAGGTGAACTTTCGCTTCAGACGAGTTGGCCTTGTGGGACCCAGAGTCCAACAGCAAATTTCACACTTCACTTCACATTTTTTTATCATGTCAGCGACCGCTAAAATCACACGAATTTTCACACATGCAGGAGCAGGAAACGGAAATATACAGAAAATGCAGATACAAAGATTCAGCAGAGGGGGCTATTCACAGGGTCAGAAAATGCCTTGGATAAAATACGGTACAAAGCCTCGCACCTCGATACACACAATTCGTGACGAACAGGAATCACAAACACGTTCTTCTTTGGTGAAACGTTTTTTCTCCGAGCTTGGATCTACTTGTGATTTTCTTGTCTACAACTACGACTTATCACAGATAATTTTCAACACTAGTTGCAGAACCACCAAGCGACCATGTTGCAGCCTACCAAAGTTCAATGAATTACACGCAAACCATTTTTCTTCCGTGCTCCGATGAATACAATGCACATCACAAGCCGGTTGAAAACACTGATATGATTTCGTTGGTTTCATTATTGTTCAGCACACAACTCTTTTCATCTGCACCACAGGAGAAGCCGACTCACTCCTTGGTCTGATCACACACAACCGTTTTTCTCTCAGGAAACAAGCACCGAAAACACAAAATGATTGTCAAGCCAATATTATTCCACAACGTCCCTTTGCGTCCGAGAATTGTCCGCAACACCCACCGGCAATCTCAGAACCACGCCCACAACTTTGACAAACCTTCTCCCCCTCCCCTTCACAAAACGACTTGTCACAGAACTTCGCCCACAAACTTGAAAACACACCCCGCCCTCTGCGACCTGTTGGGCGGACCCTCGCCCACTCACGCCCAAGTTTTCGCCTTGAATCTCAGCCACCCAGGTCAACATGCTCCAGAAGACCCAAATTGTTGCAGAGGGTCACGCCCAACCTGTTAAAAATGATTTCAACCGCCCACTCAGAAAAGACACCTCATCCACCCATGCCTTGCTGTCGGAGAGGAATTCTCACACCCACGCCCACCTGTTGGCACAACACACCCACTTCCTCGGTAAGAGCATCTCACACGCCCATGGCCAGCGGGTACCTGTTCGAGATGTCGCCCAGGAAGAAAGAACCTCGCCCACCCACCCACGACACCTATTGGGGACACCCTGACCCGCCCACGTGTTAAAGACGCTCGCCCATCCACTTGAAGAATCTCACGACTAGACTCGGCCCGTGTTGCCGAGCACCTCGAAGTCATTGGCGATGTTGTCGTCCTCGAAGTGCTGGTTGACGTGCAGCTCGAACTGCGTCTGCGTGACGGAGGCGGGGAACACCTGGGCGCACATGGGGCAGACGCGCTCCTCGGGCTCCAGGGACCCGGGGCCCGGCACCGACAGACAATCCAACACGTGGTGCTGGAAGTCCTCCATCGGGATCGAGTACCTGGGGAAAACACGCAATGATTGTGAAAGTCGTTGCAATGGAAACAGGTCACGCATCGCGTTTTTTTCCCTCGAGGAAAAATGATTTTGATTCGGGAAGTTCCTGACTGGAAAACAGGGAAGTCAGTTTCTGGGCACCAGAATCGCTGCGTAATAACTTGATCACATTCTACTCGCATTTTCCAATGATGTGCGTGATTTTATTTTTCACTATCGAATACGTGTTAAGCACACAGCCAAAAAAGAATCTCTTGAAAAAAATCCGTGACAACCCACAAGCGCCTTCTGCTGGTTCTGCGTAAATGCTCACCTACCGTGAGGTCACAACCTTCATTTGGACCTGTTATTTTGAGGACTTTCACCACAGTGCGGTCTGAACTGTCAGGGACTCCCGACCTTGCGTATGTGGCCCGAACTGGGGTAGTGTTGGAGCTTGACGTCCAGAGTCCAAAGAATCGCAACTTGACGTCTCATCTTGACCTTTCTGCACCAGCCTCGAAATGCTGACAGAGATGACGAACTCAGATGACATCCCTGACCCTGAGATGGAAGAATTGTGCACCGGAAATGCTCAACACTCACCCGAAGTCTTCCTCGCACACGGGGCAGACTCGCGACATGGACTCGTGTCGGGGTCGCTGGGGCGCCCCGGCCGACAAAGCCGCGCCCCCGGCGGGCCGCGCCCCGCCCTCCCCGGGCACCTCTCCCCCGTCCGCCTCGTACAGGTTCCGCCGCGGGACGGTCGTCTTGTGCCCCACCAGCGGGTCGTTGTTCAGCACCTGCAGCAAAGTTACAGTGATTTCCGTGACCTTTCCGCACGTGCACGTTGAGCGTAAAAAGCCTCGTTCATGTGGATGAAGGAGTCAGTCAATCGCTGAGTCACGTACAAAACGCCACTTCATCTGTTTCACAATACAGATTATTCCAATTCCCTTTCTGTGACAAGGAAGAAAGTTGATGGGGGCAAGTTGGAGGTTGAGGGTACCCTGGTGGAACCAAACTCGGGTTGGGGTGCCAATGCCATTCTCGTCCAGCGTTTTCACCCAAGTTTTTTTTTTCAGGATGTTGGGATGCGGTGGGGGGGGGCGTCTTGGGTCTGCTGTGTCCCCACATCAGATCCGCTGGAACGATACGACACGTGGACGCACCTGGTACTGAGCTGTTCCCGCCGGCACCTTCACCGTCGAGACGTAGTTGAGGTTCACGTTTGCCGACGTGTTGTCGAGTCCGGCGGAGCCCGGCGCGACGGCGGCGCTGACGTCACAGTCGTTCCGGTCGATGTTGAGGGGACGCGGCTGCTGCCCCGACCCGCCCGGACGTCGGTAGCGATTCTCAATGGCGCCGTCTGGCGTCACCCGCTGCGTGTTATTCTTCACAGAGGTCAAGTCAGGGTCATTGACGCTTTCGTCTGTGAAGGTCATAGGTTCAAGGCCGCTCTGGTAGAGGTCGGAGTCGGAGAGGTCGTCCTGGAGCGTGCGGAACTGCGGACTCTCGTCGCGCAGGTGTTCGAGGGAGTCGTGGCGCCCGGCGGCGCCGGCGTCCGCCCCAGGGTCCAGCGCGCCCAGCGGCGGCGACTCCAGCGGGCGCTGCCCCGGGGTCCGCGGGGCCTGCGGCGGGGGCGACGGCGACACCTCGGCCGTCGCGCGGCGGTAGAAGCCGGCGGGCAGCTGCTGCTGCCTCACCGACCGCAGCTCAGTGTCCGACTCAAAGCCACGTGACAAACGCTCAAAGGCGTCGTCCGAGTCAATCTGGTCAACTTCAAGTGCGAAGCCACTGCCCACTCTGTTCCACTGCGCTTGGGAGCGAAACCCGTCGCTCGCTGAGAGTCTGCGGTTCCCCCCGCTGTCACCCTGCGGGGCGGACGCCGGGTACACGTCAAACGCCGAATGTCGCTTTGAGACCCCAGTGCGGATGTCCGTGATGTCAGTGGCGTGCACATCAGTGACGTAAGGCGGACTGACGGGGCTGAAGTAATCCTTCAGATATGTGTAACTGGATCCAGGGGCGCGTTCCGTCCTCACGCTCCGCGGAGCTGACACCTGGCGGACGGGCTCGTCACCAACCGTGCTGCCCTCTGCGCGCGACTCGCGCAGCGTCTTCCGTATGATCTCGTTCACTGATTGGTCGCGGTCGTGGCCAATAGACGGGCGTTTCGCTGTCGGGGAGATGAGTTCTGTGCGTCGTGCCGGGGAGATGACGTCCCCGTCACGGCTGGTCCCCACGAGCGTTGGCGGCGTGCCGCCGGTAGCGTTGTCGCCCTGCACCGCCTGCGTCGGGAACCCGATGTCGGCGGGCGGCGGCGCCGCTGCGCTGCGGACCTTGGGCCGTGCGCCCTGACTCGGAGACAAGACCTGGGTCGCCGTCCCCGAGGATTTTGACCCTAAAATTATTAAAATTAGAGGTGTCAGAATGTGTGAGGCAATAAACATGCGCAAAAACGTCAATCTGCATGTCACTGGCGTTGTGTAGCACGGCATGTCTGAGGCCTGAGTTCAAGATTCGCGATTTCGGGAGACAACACAAAACACGATCAAATGCGTGTGTAAACGCTCTTGTGTGGGTACAGCACGAAAACCTCACGAAAACCGTAGTTTACGTGTCCAGCGTGATCACTCCACAGTCTCAACACTGGCTCTCTCTCTGACATCAATCTCCTGAATTTTACCTCCATGACCTCCCTCGCTCCCACTCACCTCGCTGCTCGGTGCTGAGCGCATGGATCAGTTTGCGCTGCTCGGACGCGAGGTGGCGCAACTGCAGCAGCTCCGTCTGACACGAGAGGGCGCAGCGCAGCACGGGCTCCAGCTCCGCAGACAGCGACACCTGTCCCTCTGCAACACAGCGCCACCGGGACATCACACACACACACACACACACACACACACACACACACACACACACACACACACATCAGGAAGCACTCTTTGCACAGTTGCTGCAGCCACCTTCGAGCTCTCACCCTCCACCTCAGATGGTGTCGTTCCTCTCTCAGTGACTGGAGGAACAGACTGCTGGGGGACCATCATCAGGGAAAGGAGCTTCCACTACCACACACACAAACACACACACACACAAACACACACACACACACACACACACACACACAAACACACCCAAGACCAAGTCACCCCCTTCGCTCCCACAGACCCTGGAATCAGGATACCATCTCAGGCTGGGTTCACACAGGTCACGTCTGGGGTTGCCCAGCTGCACAAGCCGCCAAGCCTCACCTTTCGTTTCAAAAGGAATGGAAGCCTCATCCAGCTTCAGAAAATTCAGCGCTTCAGCCAGACTGTTGGCCGCCGCATTCTTCATGTCTCCGTCTGCAAAACAGAAACAAAAATCTGTGTCAGTGTAACGTGTCAACGTGACCAGCAGAGGCTGTACCCAACATCAATCATCCGTATCAAAACACGACTGACGAGGAAAACCCCAGTGACGCCATACTTTTTTGCGGCACCAATTATGACCGTGATCACAAACAACAACATCACTCTTCGCAGCAACTCTACATTTCCTTTCCGCTTTGTGTCATTTTGGGCTCACCGTGCAAAAAGTCAAGACAAACTGAACGAGATCAAATCATTTGTTGTCAGTTTCTCCCCACTGAGAAGATAAGCGATCGACCTGCTGATAACCACACACTCCATTCTGCGAGCCATTTGCTGATATCATTCAACAACAGCGACAAAATTGCAATGACACCGTGGTGTCACATGACAAGTTGATTTCGCTGGTTGAGAACGGTCTGCCAATCAAACAGTTCCTCTTTCATCCGAAGCGGTTGAGCTTGCAATTCAACTGAGGACCCTTCTTCCTCGCAAATCGACACAGAAATGCGGAACCCTGATCTCAGACCGTTAACTCTGTTTTTCTTGCCAAAAGTTTGCTGGAAGGTTTCAGGCTTCACAGTCGCACAAACAGGTGTTGTGACACCATTCATAGTGGAATCGTGTGCTTCCATTGTCAACACAACGACATCACTGTGTGAACAACAGCTGAATTAGACCAGAGCGAACCCGGCCTCACCCACCTCCCAGCAGCTCCTTGTCGAGGCCTTGCTGCCTCAGCTCCTGCTCCCGCTGCTCCAGCTGCTGCTCCCGCCTCGCGGCGTCCTCGTCCCGCCGGCGGAGGGCGTCCTCCCGCCGCTGCGCGTCCTGCTCCAGCGCCCGGACGCGCTCGCGCAGCTCGTCGGCGGCGCTCTGCAGCTCGCGGCGCGCGCGCTCCCGCGACACGAGCTGTTTGCGCAGAGCCTCGTTCTCGTGCTCGAGCTGCACGTTGCGCTGCTCCGCCTGGAGGTTCCGTTCGTCCGCCTGCCGCATGCACGTCTGAAACACGCCGCAAGGGGGCGGTGAACTACTGATGACTGGTAGGACCCACCCCTTGCTGACCCACGAATTGGAACCAGTGGAACGAACAGACGAATGCGAGAAAACAAGATGCACTGGTGTTTTTGATGCGAAACACACAAACGCCGCCATTATTTTGGTCGTCTGACTCTTGGCACGAAAGTCAAACAATTCCCCGCGGCTCTGGGCGGGAAATTTCTGACATCCATTCAGCCGCATTTCTTCAATTGAGAAGTTTTTATGTTCGCCGCCTGATTCTCCTGCAGTCCCAGGGAAACGGAAACCGGTTCTCTCCGAGAGTGAAGACAACGCACCTGGTGCTGCTCGTGCAGACTCTGGATCAGCTTGGACCTCTCGAGCAGAGTCTCGCACTGCTTCTCCCGCTCCTCCAACTGCGGAGACGCAACAACACAATGAAAACTTGGCCACACAGAGTTCTCTTTTTTTTGGAGCGAAAACTCAAGCAAATATTTTTGCGTGGATTCGCATGGAGTGGTCACACTACCACCAGTTGGTGTGGTGGGTTTGGCCCCACCAGTTGGTGCGGTGAAATGGGGCTGATTCACCACCAACTGGTGGGGCCAGAACCACCACACCAACTGGTGAGGCCAGATCCACCTCATTAACTGGTGAGGCCAGATCCACCTCACCAACTGGCAAGGCCAGACCCACCACACAAACTGGCAAGGCCAGACCCACACCTGGTGGGGCCAGATCCACCACACCAACTGGTGGGGCCAGATCCACCACACCAACTGGTGGGGCCACATTCACCACACCAACTTGTGGGGCCACATTCACCACACCAACTGGTGGGGCCAGATCCACCACACCAACTGGTGAGGCCAGATCCACCACACCAACTGGTGGGGCCAGATCCACCGCACCAACTGGTGGAGCCAGATCCACCACACCAACTGGTGGGGCCACATTCACCACACCAACTTGTGGGGCCACAGGTGGATGACGCGGCGCGCACCTTGAGTCCGATGAGTTTGAGCTGCGTCTTGAGGCGCGTGTTGTCGTCCTGCGCCTCGGTGAGCTGCGTCTCGAGCGCCACCGGCCCCGACCCGTCGCTGCCCCGGGACGACCACGACCCCAGGTCCCCGTTGTGCAGCTCCAGCGTCCGGCCCGATGGACTCTGACGAGACAAGACACGAAATAGGTATTGCAGGTCAACAGATTGTTGTTTGATTGCAGAAGGGCACGAGTTTGTCTGAATAAAGCCAGCCATACTTTCAACAAAATAAGAACATTCCTTCGGCTGCTTGGGGTTTTCTGTGTCTGTGTGTGTGCGTGTGTGAGAGAGACAGAGAGAGAGAGAGACAGAGACAGAGACAGAGAGGGAGAGGGAGGGGAGAGAGGCACAAAGACAGAGAGAGAGAGAGAGAGAGAGAGAGAGAGAGAGAGAGAGAGAGAGTGAGTGAGTGAGTGAGTGCGACGTGTGTGCGTTCTTCTGCATTTTGAAGAGACAGTTTCATGGGAAGTCACCTGCAGTTCGGGCGGGGCGCTGGCGCGCTTGATCTGCCTCAGCGCGACTCTGTGTCTCGTCTGCAGCTCGTTGTAACGCTTCTTCAGCTCGGCGTAGGCGTTGCTGAGCGCGTGGTGCGAGGCCGGGAAGTCTTCCGAGGCCTCGGGGCTGCAGCATCAGAGAAGGAAGCTTCAACACGACGGAGAATCATCTCTCTGCGTTTCAAACCTTTCGGCTGATGTGATCTGCACAAGCCCAATCAGTTCACGGGTCTGAACCGAAAGCTCGACCTGATCCTGGAGCCCAACCCCAACCCTCCCACCCCATCTGCCTTCGCACTTCAATGACAGTCCGATCACCCCAACCCGATCCTCGATCCACACACTGTCCTCCAATGTCAACACTGACCTGTTGTAGAAGAAGAGGTCCTGTTGGTAGTGTCGGTACTCGACGTGCGACACCTCTCCGTCGGTGACGTCCGGAGATCCGTCCAACCGCAGGTCGTTCGGATCCATCTTTACAACGCGCACAGCCGGGCAACTCACCGTCCAGAGCGTTTCTGTATCAGACCAACAAAGCGTGAACAGAATCTCGGGCCGTGACATGGTTTTTCGCAAGTCTTCTGGCAGGCGTCACGGGACTGCATGCCAATCTTCTGAAAAAGCCCATTCTCTGTACACGGTTTCACTCAAAGTTGTCTTTTGGTGTGGAATGTGTTCGTGTCTCGGCAAGATTAACTTGTGAGGGTTTTGTAGCAAATCATTGGATCGTGTCTGCTGCTTCACACCTCCGCTTTTTGCTGCTTTGGCATCACATCTTTGCATTCGCAACATATTTCGGGTGGCTGGGAATTCAAACCACTCTTGACCTGACACTTTGAGCCTTATGACGCAAGTTGGCCTTTTCATTCCTTCCTGGTTGCGCAGACGATCACTCCAGTGAAGTTGATCTACATATGTTGCTCAAAACAAACCTGATCACAAAAGTCGCGCCTCCCTGAGTAATTCCTCTGCGTGTGAGCCACATAGACTGACTGTGGAAGTTTGGGTTTATGTCTACTATGCAATCCTACATTTGGTCACGAAGCATTCGCCAATGACTCACCCCAACAAACACAGAAGCCGTGAGCGATAATACCCACATCTGTCAGTATCCTGTTTCACTGCACCCTACAAACCAGTTTTCAGCTCACTTGTCCTCAACAGTTGAAATCTATGTGTGCTAACTCACCATGTTGTCGAACACAGCTGCGTTTCAACTTTCATTTCTTGAAAACATTTGCCAAAAACACCTCGAGCCAGAAATAACCAAGGGGCTTCCCAAAATCACAACGAGACTCACCGGAAACGAAAAACAGTCGGCGCAAAAATTCCAGCGCAGAGTGGAAAGATATCTTCCCGCCAATGGTTCAAAACTTGTGAAGAGACTTGTGAAGCTGTTGTCGTTTAGTTTTCATTTTTGAGGTTGGCGTTTTAATCTTACCTTTACTCGCGAACAGTAGAAAATAACAAGGCGATTGTTTTGAATAGTGATGATGTCATGATCACAAGCACACACCAGGATCCAGGTCAAGTTGGACAGGGGTTTGTGGGCCATCTCTCTCTCTCTCTCTCTCTCTCTCTCTCTCTCTCTCTCTCTCTCTCTCTCTCTCTCTCTCTCTCTCTCTCTCTCTCTCTCTCTCTCAAAAAAAACAAAACACAAAAA